>Ga0134125_10000235_pt1 | contig 79258 bp, 67 predicted proteins | sample KB31751_FD_96464 | JGI IMG/M metagenome (GOLD analysis project Ga0134125, IMG submission 96464) | Terrestrial soil microbial communities with excess Nitrogen fertilizer from Kellogg Biological Station, Michigan, USA - KB3-175-1 | ecosystem: Environmental > Terrestrial > Soil > Unclassified ... | reverse complement strand
TCAGCAATGACCGGACAGTAGGTAAATATGCGACTCACCTGGTCTATATGACCAGTGCGAACAACCCGAAAGAGATCGAACACAAGATCATCTACTCGATCCTCAATAAAAAACCCAAGCGGGCGGATATTTTTTGGTTTGTTCACGTCGATACGGTTGACGAACCCTATACGGCGGAATATTCCGTCGATCATATCATCCCCAACGATATCATTCGGGTGGAGTTCCGGTTGGGGTTCCGCATCGAACCGAAAATAAGCCTGATGTTCCGGAAAGTGGTCGAAGACCTCGTCAATAACCGGGAAGTGAACGTCACCAGCCGGTACGAATCACTGGAACGGAACAATGTCGTCGGGGACTTCCAGTTCGTGGTAATGGAAAAATACCTCAGCCAGGACAATGAGCTGCCGTTTCACGAGCGGATCGTGATGAAACTGTACTTCTGGCTGAAACAACTCAGTCTTTCCGAAGAGCGGGGTTTCGGGCTCGACCCTTCCAATGTCACGATCGAGAAATTCCCGCTGATCGTGTCTCCGGTGCCCAACTTCAATCTAAAAAGGATCGAAAGTGACTAAACGAAGGATCTGGCGATGGGTAAAGGTCATCCTCCTGGTCTACGGGGTCCTGGGCATTGTCATATATCATACGCAGGATCACTTTATCTGGCATCCGCAGGCGGTCCCGGATTCGACCCGCTACGACTTCGGCGGCCAGCCGCATTCGGAACGCACCATCCCTTACGACAGCGGGACCCGGCTCGATCTCGTGGAGTTCAGGGCCGTCGATCGCCCGGCGGACAGTCCGGCCTCGGGGGTCGTACTTTTCTTTCACGGAAACCGTCATGACGTGGAGTGGTACGGCCGGACGGCGGCCGATTTTACGAGGGACGGGTATGAAACCTGGATATGGGACTATCCGGGATTCGGGAAGAGCACCGGGGCTTTCAGCGAGCAAAAGCTATATGACTACGCCCTGCAGGTATATAAGCTTGCGCGCAGCCGCTGGCCGCCATCGTCCATCGTTCTTTACGGGCGGAGCATGGGCTGCGGCATCGCCTCGCAACTGGCGGATGTCAGGGACTGCAAGCGGCTGATCCTGGAATCGCCGTTCTACAGCCTCCCTTCGCTGGGGTATCATTACCTCCCGGTCTATCCCTGGGGCCGGATGTTACACTATCATTTTCCCGTCTATTCGCACCTGCCGGAAGTGACCGCCCCGGTCACCATTTTTGCCGGCACGGCGGACCGGACCTTTCCCTATAGCAACGCTTCGCGGCTGAAACGGCTGATGAAGCCGGGTGACGAGTTCATTACGATTGAAGGCGCCGGCCATAACGACCTTCGTCAGTATCCGCTGTTCAGGCGGACGCTTGATTCGGTGTTGAAGCGATAAGCGCCCCGAGCCGGTTCACATGCCGCGGGGCCAGGAAGTAATAATTGTCCGACGGGATTTGTCCTTCGGCATGAACATTCACCGCCACCAGCAGACCCTTTTGCAGCAGGTAAGCCCTGTACTCAAAGGGCTCCAGCAACCCCGCAAACCGGATCAGCAGTCCGCGATCAAACAATTCACAAAGCAGTATCGGCCGATGCTTTTCCAGGGTCCGGAGCATCGAGGCGAATACCTCGTACTCGAATCCCTCGACGTCGCATTTGATATAATCGAGCCGGGGCAGTTGCAGGAACAACCGGTCCCCCGACTCGTTCTTTACGGTGACAGACCTGACGAAGCGCAGGTGTTCGTTGCGCTCCTTGATCCGGGCATGAGCGAACCTGTGCTGGCTGCCTACCTGGGGGATCCCCATTTCGACTGTATCACCATTGCCACCAAGCGCTAAGGGGTAAACCGTTACATTGGCGGATTTCTTTCTCTTGAGGAGACGCTGCAGGGTATCGTGGAAGAGCGGCATCGGCTCTACCGCATAGACCTTCCCCTCCCGGCCTGCAAGCCGGCTCAGTTCCAGGGTGAAATAGCCGAGGTGGGCGCCGATATCCAGGCAATAGTCGCCCGGGCGGATGATCTTTTTCAGGAAATAGACGTCTTCGTATTCGCTTCCGAGGACACCGGTACGGTACAGCCGCTGAAAAGTGCCCGCGAGAAGACCCAGGTATCTTTTCTCGCCGAGCAGTTTCAATAGTAAATGTCGCACAGCCATAAGGGCTGCAAGCTACGGCAAATATCCTTATCAGTAATACCGGTAGGAAATCACCGAGCTGTTGCCGCCGAAGCCGGCCGTTTGGCTGGTAAGTCTTCCTTTGCCGTCGGTCGCCAGCTTATAGCTGATGGTGATCCCCTGCGGAAGCCCGTCGGCCTGACCGGACAGGGAGTTGAACGCCTTTTGGGAAGACCAGTTGGTGACCGGGGGACAGCCACGAGTTGGTATTGGAATTGCTGGAATGGTGGGATGAATTGCTCTTTTTACAGGCGCAGAACAGCGTAAGCATGGCAGTCGCCAGGTACAACGGTAAATTTCTCATAGCGTTAATCTTTAAGGAGTATAGTAAGTCAAAAATAGTAAATTGGGCTGGTGAATTCAAAACTGAAAGACAATGAATAAGCAACTGTTGATCATTCTGTTATCTTGTTGTCTGGGTTTTGGCACCCTGCAGGCCCAGACCCGCCGGATCGATACCGTGGCAGTAGCGATCCTCGACAAAATGAGTGCGATGATCGGCGAACTTTCTTCCTGCAGCGTCACCATCCATTCCAATTATGACATCGCCAGCAAGGAGCTCGGCCTGATCAAACATTCCGACGAACAGCGGCTCTTCCTGCGAGGTCCGGATCAATTGCTCCTGAGATCCGAAGGCGACAGGGGTAGCCGGGATTTTTATTTCGACGGCAAAACCTTCAGTTATTATTCCATGGACAAGAACCAATATGCCCAAATTGACGCTCCGATGCCCGTCGTCGAAATGATCGACACCATCAACAAGCTGTACGGCATAGAATTCCCCGCGGCCGACTTCCTCTACCCTGGTTTCGTCGACGATATCCTCGCCGATTCGAAAACCCTCGTATACCTGGGCATGACCCGGGTTGATGGCAAAGATTGCTATCATATCGCCGGGGCGACGGCGGACAAAGCATATCAGTTCTGGGTTTGCGACGACGCCTTCACCCTGCCGCTGAAAATGGTGGTGATCTACACGAAAAAAGAAATGGATCCTCAATACGAGGCGACCTTCACCGACTGGCAGGTTAATCCGGGTCTGCCGGACGCCCTGTTTACGTTCACAATCCCTCACCGGGCCCGAAAAGTCAAACTGGTCCCGTTAACCGCCAAAAAATAATTCACGTCAATCTACCATGATGCAAACACCCATCCGATATATTTTCATGACCGCGACGACAGCGCTGACCCTGGTTATCGCCGGACCGCAGCAGGGCATGGCCCAACGGTTCAATCATGGCAACTTCGGCACTGGCCGCCCCGCGGCCACACCCGCTCAACGCCCCATGGCCACACCGGCTCAGCGGCCCATGGCAGCGCCCGCCCAGCGGCCCGCCCCCGTCCAGCGGCCCATCGCCGCACCGGTCCAGCGGCCCGCACCGGTAAGCCGGCCTGCGCCAGGCTTCAGACCGGAATCCGCTCCGTCCAGGCAACCGGACAACCGGCCTGCCGAACCCAGGCCCTTCGAAGAGCGACCGACCATCAACGGCGGCGCGCATAATTTCGGCAACCACGATTTCGGCCGGTCCGCCGAGCCCCGACCGGACGTACGGGCGCGCGACAACATTACTGTCCGCAACCGTGTCAATGTCTATCACACCGGTGGCGATCGCGGGATCCATCCTTATTACTATCACCCTTACCGGCCTTATTACTGGGGTCCGCACTGGCATCCGCTCGGCTTTTTTCTGAGCTCGCTGGCCGCTGACGCGATCTGGCTGGATGTCAACAACCGGCGTTACTACTACGACGACGGCTGCTTTTACCTGCCTGAGAACGGCGGATACGACGTGGTCGTTGCGCCGATCGGGGCCATCGTCGGTTCCCTGCCACCGGGTTATGAAACCCCGGAGGTCGATGGCGTCGACTATTTTTACTTTGGCGGCGTCTTCTATGTTTATACCGGCCAGGGTTACCAGGTCGTAGAGGCGCCGCCCGGCGCGGTGATTTACCAACTACCGACGGGAGCTGCCGATGAGCAGATCGACGGACAGGACATCCTGGTATACAACAATACGTTCTATCAGCCGATCTCGCAGGATGGACAGGATGCTTACGAGGTCATTCCGCCGCCGGGGCAGTAGTTGCGTGTCAGACGGATTGAAGCCTTACCCCGGACGCGCCGATCTCGAGCGAATGGGTCATACCGGTTCGAAGCGCCACGTTCCGGCCGTCATGGCCGACCGGAAACCCGAAACATACCGGGAAGTCGAATCCCTTGACGACATCCCGAATGATCTCATCCGCGGTGGCGCCGAATGGCCGGGTCGTGTCCTTGCCGTCGGAAAAACTCCCGACGATCATTCCGGCGAGGCGGTCGAGGCGGCCGCCCCGCAGCAGTTGCCGGAACATGCGATCTACATTGTATAAATATTCGCCTACATCCTCGATGAACAGGATCTTGCCACCGGTGTCGACCGCGGATGCGCTGCCCGTCAAATGGGCCAGGAGCGCAAGGTTTCCGCCAGTGACCGCCGCGGTGACCCGCCCGGGCCGGTTGAATGGATGGGGTTCGCAGGTGTATTGCAGCATTTCGCCTTCCAGCGCCCGTCGAAGCGACCGGACATAGGGGCCCGTCGCCCCGCCATCATTAAAAGCGGCCGCCATCGGCGCATGCAGGGCTGCGGTCCCCAACCGGGACTCGATATGAGAAAGCAGGAGGGTGATATCGCTGTAGCCTGCGATCCACTTCGGCCGACGTAGGAATCCGGTGAAATCGATCCTGTCGATGATCCGGCTCAGGCCATAGCCGCCACGGCCGCACAGGATGGCGCGCACGCCGGGATCGTCCAGCATTTGCTGCAAATCGGCCAGCCGCTCTTCGTCAGTGCCCGAAAAATAATTGCCCGATGGGCCGCCAAGCGTGGAACCCGCTATGACGGTAAAGCCCCATTCCCGAATGGTGTTCAGGCAGGTCTGCGCATTTTCGGTCGGCATATATCCGGCCGGGCAAACGACTGCAACCGTATCGCCGGCTTTGAGATATGGTGGAACAACGATCATGGGCGCTCGGTTGAGGTCAGTTCTTTCAGTTCTACGAGCTCGTCGCTGACGCTGAGGGTATGCGGGACGCCGTATTTGAAAGCATAGTTCTCTTTCTGGTGACCGACCGGGAAATCGAAACACACCGGATACCCATAGGATTTCACGCGGTCCGAGACGATGTCGTAAATGGTGCGGCCGAATTCTTCGCCCGGATCGTCGGGTCTGATATTAAAACCGCCGACGATCAGCCCGGCGAGGCGGTCCAGCTTCCCTGTCCGCTGCAGATGCCAGAACATGCGGTCGATGCTATACAGGTATTCTCCGGTGTCTTCCACGAACAGGATCTTGCCGGCCGTGTCGATGTCCGAAACGGTGCCCGCGATACTTTCGATCGTCTTCAGATTGCCGCCGACGAGCTGACCCTCCGCCTTTCCCGGGCGGTTCTCCTGCTTTGGCGGCGCGGAATACTGCATTTTTTCACCCGTCAGCGCCTGGCGGATCGATAAGATAGATGCGACCTGGACCGGCTCGGCCTTGCTCATATCGTCGGGAAAACTGTTGCACATTTTCGAATGGATAGACGCAATATGCAAATTGCTATGGATATGGCAGAGCAGGACGGTGATGTCGCTGAACCCGATGATCCATTTCGGCTGGCGGAGCAGCGGCGAAAAGTCGAGCTGGTCGATGATATGGACCGAGCCGTAACCGCCGCGCGCGCAGAGGATCGTTTTGACGTCGGGGTTGTCAAGCATTTGCTGAAAGTCGGCCTGGCGTTCCAGGTCCGTCCCGCCAAATATAAATTCCTTTTCTCCGACAGTACTGCCGGCAAGCGTCCTGAACCCCCAGCTCTCGAGCATTTGAACTGCCGGCTGAATGTCTTTCAGCGTAATGTCACCCGCCGGGCAAGTGATGCCGATGGTGTCGCCGGGTTTAAGATAGGGTGGGATCAGCAACGGAACGGGGTGCAGGCCCTGCGGCCGTGCCGGCGGCCGGATCGCGTGACTTGGCGCCGTCTGCGCCGTGCGGCTGATCAGGGTGGAGGCGGATGCTTTGGCGCGGAAGGATCCCAATGCGCCGATTGCGGTGAGGGAAGAGAGAAAGTTTTTTCGATTCATCTTAACAATTACATTAATATTGCTACCCGTTAAAATTACTACTTTTAATACATGCGTTTTTCTTTCGCAATCTTAGCGTGGTGGTTGTTGTGCGGTACGGGACAGGGATTGCAGGCGCAGGATCTGAGCGGGCAGTGGACCGGAACGGTTGCCGGTAATGGGTCGGACACCAGGCAAAAAATTGTCCTGACGATCACGGAAGGCGACTCATCGATCGCCGGTGTGCTGCATTGGTATTTCCCCGAAACGCAATATATCCGGCACCTCATTGTCAGCGGACGTTTCTATGGCAGGGATTCGGTGCTGACGATCCGGGAGGACAGCGCGGATGACCCTGAAATGGGGTTTCATGTGCTGTATTACCGGCGGACACCCGGGCGCCGCGACGTCCTGGAAGGCCACTGGACAAGCGCGACGGGACCGCAGGCGACGACGGCCGTGAATCTTTCGATACGACTGGAGAAAAAAGCGCCACCGTTCATTCCATTTGTGCTGCCGCGAAAAAAAAAGGATTCCGCCCAGCTCAAAGCTGCGCTTGACCGCCAAACGGTCCTCGCGGCTTCCATCCCCGTTCAGGGCACGGACACAGTGCGGGTGCAGTTATACGACAACGGCGAGATCGACGGGGATTCGGTCAGCCTTTTCCTGAACAACGACTTGGTCCTGCAGCACTACCGGTTGACGGCGCAGCCGAAGATCCTGTTGCTTCCCATCGATAAAAGCCTCCCTGTCAACCGCCTGCTGCTGTTCGCGGAAAACCTCGGGAGACTTCCCCCCAATACGGCGCTGATGGAGGTGATCGTCCACGGCAAGACCTACGAGCTCTTTCTGTCGACCGACTATAAACGAAATGCGTCCGTCGAGTTCTTTCTGCAGGAATAGCCGTAATTTTGCGCCCGGACATTAGCAGACATCAGCAGACATTATCGTATAGTAAAATTATGGCGACTCAACCGAAACGATACCTCATCACGGCTGCACTTCCTTATGCCAATGGGCTCAAGCACGTTGGCCACCTGGCCGGCGCCTATCTCCCGGCGGATATCTATGTCCGGTACCTGCGGGCGAGACAGCGTGATGTCGTTTTTATCTGCGGAAGCGACGAACATGGAACTGCCATCCCCATCCAGGCGATGAAAGAGGGTACGACGCCGCGGGCGATCATCGACAAATACCACACCCTTATTCGCGAAAATTTCGCGGACCTGGGCATTTCCTTTGATATCTATCACCGCACGAGCGAACCGATCCATCACGAAACGGCACAGGAATTCTTCACCGCGCTCAATGACCGGGGCGAACTCGAGGTAAAGGAAAGCGAGCAATACTATGATGAGGAAGCAAAGACGTTCCTGGCCGACCGGTACATCACGGGGACCTGCCCGGTCTGTGGCAACCCGCGGGCTTACGGGGACCAATGCGAGAACTGCGGAACGTCTTTGAGTCCGGAGATGCTGATCGATCCGCACAGTACGCTGAGCGGCAAGCCGCCGGTGAAACGCAAGACCCGGCACTGGTACCTGCCGCTCGACAGGTACGAAAAATTCCTTCGGGAATGGATCCTTGTCGGGCATAAAGACGACTGGCGGGCAAATGTGGTGGGGCAATGCCGCAGTTGGATCGAAGGTGGCCTGCAGCCAAGGGCGGTGACACGAGACCTCGACTGGGGGGTGAAAGTACCTTTGAAGGAGGCGGAGGGGAAAGTGCTGTATGTATGGTTTGACGCGCCGATCGGATATATTTCCGCGACAAGGCAGTGGTCGATCGATACCGGAAGGGATTGGAAGCCGTATTGGTACGACAAGGATACCAGGCTGGTGCATTTTATCGGAAAGGACAATATCGTCTTCCACTGCATCATCTTCCCGGTCATGCTGAAACTGCACGGGAATATCCTGCCGGAGAACGTGCCCGCGAATGAATTCGTCAATCTCGAGGGAGATAAGATGAGCACCAGCCGCAGCTGGAAGCTGGACATGCAGGATTATATCGACGATTTTATCCGGAAGCCCAATGGCGGGCCGCACCTCGCCGATAGCCTTCGCTACTATCTGTCGACGATAGCTCCCGAGACGAAGGACAGCGAGTTTACCTGGAAAGGGTTTCAGAACGCCAATAACAGCGAGCTGGTCAATAAATTCGGGAATTTCGTCAACCGGACGTTCGTGCTGATGCACCGGCTTTGCCATGGCAAAGTACCGCCGCTGCATTCCGCCGCCCTCGATCCTGCAGACCGTGACATGATCGCCGCGGTCGAAGCGACGCCTGTCAGGGTGACCGCGCTTTTGGAAGAATATCGTTTCCGCGAAGCGTTGTTCGAAGTGATCATGCTGTCGGATGTCGCGAACAAATACCTGCAGAAAAAAGAGCCCTGGATCCTCGCCCGGACGCTGGCAGACCACCCGGAGAACCAGCGATCGATCGACAATTGCCTGCACATCTGCCTGCAGGTCACCGCCAACCTCGCGATCCTCATCCATCCGTTTCTACCCTTTACCGCGAAGCGGATGCTGCACATGATGAAAGTTGTGGAGAAGATGCTGGAATGGGAAAATGCGGGTAAGATGAAATTGCTCAGCGTGGGGTATAGCCTGCGCGCGCCCGAACTCCTGTTTCGCCAAATCGAAGACGCAGAAGTCGGGGAGCAGCTCGCCAAACTGAAGGCGGCGTCGGCGGCCCGTGCGGCAACGGCATCAGGGACGCCAGGAGCAAGCACAGGTACCACCGGACCGAACGCAAACTCCACCGGCCCTAACGCAAAGCCAAGCGGACCGAACGCGGGCGCCTCCGCCGTTCCGCCGGTTCCAGACCCGGTAAAACCCCGCATCGAATTCGACGATTTTGCAAAACTCGACCTGCGCGTGGCCACCATCCTGGCTGCCGAAAAGGTGGAAAAGGCGGACAAACTCCTGCGGCTCACCGTCGACCTGGGCTCCGAACAACGGACCATCGTATCGGGGATTGCCCAGCATTTCCAGCCCGCGGAAATCGTGGGCCGCCAGGTCGTTGTCGTAGCGAACCTGGCCCCGCGGAAAATGCGGGGGATCGAAAGCAACGGCATGATCCTGATGGCGCAGGACGCGGCGGGACGGCTTCACTTCATCGGCCCCGAGGATCCCATCGAGGCGGGGTCCGGCGTGAGCTGATCCTGTTAACTATCTGTTAACCAGTCGATTTAATATATATCGCCCGAAGCATATACTTATTCCGGACTATTGGCGTTTATAGGGGTTGAAAGGGCTGAACCCCCTGAAATCTTAGCGCTATGAACCAAAGCCACCAATATCGCATCCTGCCTTACAACCGCTATAGTTCATTCTACCAGGAACGCGAAAGCTTCTACCGGAGTTTCATCAACCAATACTACCTGGATTTCGCCTATCAGGTGTTGTCGCAGGAGCACACCGAGCTTTTCCACACCAAAACAATGATAGCGCCTCACGATATCCAATTTGGCGCCACGCCGCGGCGCGTGATTTGGAAGATCGGAATGCCTTCCTTCCAGGTAAAGGACATCAATGACCTCAAGGACCATCGGATATTGTTCTACCGCACGAAATTACTCCGCCAGAAAGCGCTGATCCAGTTCCATTTTATCAATAGCTTTTTTTACTATTCTCAATTGAGTTTTCTCTCCTTCACGGAAAAGACGAATAGCGTCCTTTTTAATTCCATCCGCGGCAAATACGAGTGCCCGTCATCGTATTATGGCATGGACAAGGTCTTTATGACCGATATCGCCGGCAATAAGATCATCGTCGAGCGTGGCGTATACCTGACCGTCAGCTATATCACGGCCGACAAATACCCGCGGCTGCTGATGGAAGAACAGATCCGTGAAAGGAACGAATTGCTGAACAAGGCAGATAATTACGAGATCGATCGCCTCAGCAAGATCCTTTAATTTATCGCCGTCCTTCCCCGGTTATCGTTATCCTCCCCTGCTTTTCGCAATTCTCCATGGGTTATCGTTATCCGCTGGGATCGCGGCCCGGTATGGGCGCGTAAAGAATTTTTCCCTACCTTAGCCTTAAATAGTTGTTTAACTAACTAATCAAAGACCATGAACCGCATTATCAAGAAAGTGGCCGTATTGGGGAGTGGTGTGATGGGTTCCAGGATTGCCTGTCATTTTGCGGGTATCGGCATCCCTACCCTGTTGCTCGATATCGCGCCGGCGGAGCTGACACCCGCTGAAACGGCCCGGAACCTTGGCCTCGACCATCCCGCGGTCCGCAACCGGATCGTCAACGACGCGCTGTCGGCAGCGGTGAAGAGCAATCCGTCGCCTGTATATACAAAGGACGTGGTGTCGCGGATCAGGACGGGAAACTTTACGGACAACATGAAGGATATCGCCGAATGCGACTGGGTGATCGAAGTGGTGGTGGAGCGGCTGGACATCAAACAACAGGTTTTGGCTCAGGCGGACCAACACCGGCGGCCGGGGACACTGATCACTTCCAATACTTCCGGTATCCCCATCCACCTCATGGTGAAGGGCCGCAGCGAAGATTTTGCAAAGCATTTTTGCGGCACGCATTTTTTCAATCCGCCGCGATACCTCCGGTTGCTGGAAATCATTCCGACTCCGCACACCTCCCCCGAGGTCACCGAATTTCTGATGGACTTCGGAGACTTGTATCTCGGCAAGACCACCGTCCTTTGCAAGGACACGCCGGCCTTTATTGCCAACCGGATCGGCGTCTTTGGCATCATGGCGATCTTCGGGCTGATGGACAAACTCGGCCTTACCATCGATGAAGTAGAAGTCCTGACGGGTCCGCTGATCGGCCGGCCTAAATCCGCAACATTCCGGACCGCCGACGTCGTCGGGATCGATACCCTCGTCAAGGTGGCCAGGGGCGTCGCAGAGAACTGCCCCGGCGACGAACAACGCGGCGTATTTCAAATCCCGGCCTGGCTCGACAAGCTGGTGGAGAATAAATGGCTTGGCGACAAGACCGGCCAGGGATTTTTCAAAAAGACAAAAGGTGCGGGCGGAGAAAAAGAGATCCTTACGCTCAACCTGCGCACGATGGAATATGGTCCCCGCCAGCGGCCGAAGTTTCCGGCGGTCGAGGCCGCGAAACCCGTGGATGACCTGCGGGCCAGGCTGAAAATGTTGTTCCACGCGCAGGACAAGGCCGGAGAATTCATCCGGCAGTTTCACTATGGCCTGTTCGCATACATATCGAACCGTATTCCCGAAATTTCCGACGAACTGTACCGGGTAGACGACGCGATGATGGCAGGATTTGGCTGGGAGATCGGCGCGTTCGAAACCTGGGATCTCCTCGGCGTGGAAAAGACCCTCCCCGGCATAACAGCGGCCGGTCTGACCGTCGCGCCCTGGGTGAAAGAGATGCTGGCGGCCGGTAAATCGACGTTCTATAAGATCAGCGACGGGCGTCGGCTGTATTACGATATCGCCTCGAAGGACTACCGGCCGTTGCCGGGCGGCGAGGCCTTCCTCGTCATGAAGAATTTCGAAGGACAGACGATTTGGAAGAACAGCGGCGCACATCTGTATCACCTGGGCGACGAGGTGCTGGGCCTGGAATGGACGACAAAAATGGGCACGATCGGTGGTGAAGTCCTCGAAGGTATCCAGCGGGGGATTGGCATCGCCGAGGAAAAATACAGGGGGCTCGTCATCGCGAACGACGGTCCGAACTTCAGCCTGGGCGCCAATGTCGGGCTGATCTTCATGCTGGCGATAGAACAGGATTTCGATGAGCTGGATATGGCTGTCCGCCAGTTCCAGAATACGATGATGCGGGCCAGGTACTCGGCGATCCCGGTGGTCGTCGCGCCCCACGGGATGACACTTGGCGGCTCCTGCGAATTGAGCCTGCATGCCGATAAGGTCGTGGCCGCGGCGGAGTCGTATATCGGGTTGGTGGAACTGGGCATCGGTGTGATCCCTGGCGGAGGCGGGACCAAGGAGTTCGCAATGCGGGCGGCCGACGAGGTGCACGAGGACGAGCCGGATACGATCACGTTGAAGGATAGGTTCTTTACCATAGCGACCGCAAAGGTCTCGACCTCCGCCTACGAGGCGTTCGGGCTCGGCATCCTCCGGAAAGGTCACGATATCGTTTGCATCAACCAGGCCCGTCGGATCGCCGAGGCAAAGAGCGCGGTCATCGTGATGTCCGACGACGGCTATATCATGCCGGTACCCCGGAAAGATGTCCGGGTTCTCGGACGCTCGGCGTTGGGTGCGCTGTACGCGGGGATCAACGGAATGTGGCGCGGCCGTTATGCTACCGATCATGATGTCGTGGTCGCCAAAAAGCTGGCCTTCGTGATGTGCGGGGGCGACCTGAGCGAACCCAGTCTCGTCAGCGAACAATATTTGCTCGACCTCGAGCGTGAAGCCTTCCTTAGTCTTTGCGGGGAGAAAAAGACGCTGGAGCGGATCCAAGGCGTCCTGAAGGGTGGCAAGCCGATCCGGAATTGATGCCCGAAAAATCCTAAATTAGCCGTATGAGGTATTTGCCATTTCTCGCTGGCGCCGCGATCGCCCTGGGGTTCTGGAGCCGCCCGGTCACCGGCCCCCTGAATAACCGGACAGCAGACTCCGCCGGGTATACCCTGACCGGCACGATCAAAGGCCTGGAAACGGGTTGGGTATTTCTCTATCATCCGGCCGATGAACCGACGGATTCTGCGGCGATCAGCCACGGCCGGTTTCGACTGAATGGAAAAGCGATCCAACCTGAGTTTTGCCACCTCGTATTCAAAACGGTTCGGGGCGGGAATATTTACAGTATGGGGTTTTTTCTGCAACCGGGCGACATCACGGTGTCGGGGGACAAAAATTCGCTGGCTGCGCTGCAATTTACAGGGGCGCCGGTGCAGGACGAATATGCGAAATTTTTACAGCAGGAATCCCGGCTGGTCGACTGGAATAACCTGAACGCCGCCTTCAAAGCAGCGGATGAAAGGAAGGACAAGGCGAAGACCGATAGCCTCCGGAAGCGCGCCCTGGTAATGGAAGATGAGCAAAAGCAATTCGCAGGACAATATGCCGCGGATCACCCGGGTTCCTATGTCGCGGTCGAGGAAGTACTGGAATACTTCAGTTATAACCCGAATGCCGACACGTTGCAGCGGATCTACAACGGCCTGGCGCCTGCGATCCAATCCTCGCATATGGGAAAGGAATTGAAAAAGATCCTGGATGCCGCACTGCTGACCGGGATCGGCCGCCCGGCGCCGGGCTTTACGCAGACCGATACCAAAGGCCGGCCGGTGGAATTGTCATCCTTCCGCGGACAATTTGTGCTGGTCGACTTCTGGGCCAGTTGGTGCGGTCCCTGCCGGATGGAGAATCCGAACGTCCTTGCCACTTACCGGCGATTCCATTCCAAAGGCTTCACCGTTTTGGGCGTGTCGCTGGATGACAACAAAGATCAGTGGCTGGGGGCGATACGCAAGGATGGACTGCCCTGGACACAGGTATCCGATTTGAAAGGGTGGAAGAACCAGGTGGCCGTGCAATACGGCGTCGAAGGTATTCCGATGAATTTTTTGTTGGACCCGAATGGCACGATCGTCGCCAGGGGACTCCGGGGCCCGGACCTGGAAAACCGGCTGGCGGAACTAGTACATTGACCTGACATGGGCGAGGCAGAACTGCATATCCATTCGCACCGGCTTACCATCCGCTCGATCCTCTGCTTTTATGGTGGGGCGGCGAGCAGTCATCTGGCCATACAAATTGCCGATGATATCGGTTCGGCCTGGAACGAGCCGCAGGGATCCGTCAGGATCCGCGGCGAAATGTACGCCGTGAATTTCGAGATCGAAGGAAGATACAACCCCGACCTGCCGCCGGCCGCGGTCTGGCATAACACCGACCCGCGCCTGAATTTCTTCAGGATCGAAGAATTCTCAGCGCACGATATTTCGTCCGTGGACGGGCTGGGATGCAATACCGGCTATTTCAAACTTGGGAATCTGCTAAACCATTCCACGACGGCTGCCCACGAATACGGCCATACGCTGGGGCTGGATCATCCCAAGGATCTCGATATCCGGGGCAAAGGACAGCCGGGCATCATGTATCCCCGCGGCACGTTGTGCGATCCGGAATACCAGTACGACCCCGCCGCGACCGCGGGCGGCCCGGGCGGAACGCTCAACCCCTTTTTACGAAAAGTTCTGGCAGCCGATATCGCAGGCCTCCGGTTGTCAAGACTGGTCTTTGACAAAAGGTCCTTGTCCGTGCTGGGTGAATTCTCCTCGCTATACCACCAGCGGCATGAAAATGCACCCGGAGGGATCTCCTGAATAATGATTATCTTGTTATCCGATAAACCTATACCGTGAACAGCATTCTGTCGATCCAATCCGTTACAAAGTTTTATGGCCGGATCAGGGCGCTTCATGAAGTGAGCTTCGAAGTGCCGGGAGGCTCGGTGTTCGGGATCCTGGGACCGAATGGGAGCGGCAAGACGACGCTGCTCGGCATCGTAATGGATGTGCTGAAGGCCACGCGCGGCACCTATGCATGGTTTGGCGAACGGCCATCGGAGGAACAGCGCCGAAAGATCGGGACCTTGCTGGAAACGCCGAATTTCTATCACTATTTGTCCGGCGAGCAGAACCTCCGCGTCGCGGCTGCGATCAAGCGCCGGCCGGCATCTGATATTCCCCGGGTGTTGGAAATGGTCAGATTGACCGAGCGAAAGACGTCGAAATTCAGCACCTATTCGTTGGGAATGAAACAGCGCCTGGCGATTGCCTCCTGCATGCTCGGCAATCCGGACGTGCTGGTCTTCGATGAGCCGACAAACGGACTCGATCCGGTTGGCATCGCCGAAACCAGGGAGACGATCCGCCATCTTGCCCGCGAGGGAAAGACGATTGTGTTGGCCAGCCACCTGCTGGATGAAGTGGAGAAAGTGTGCACGCATGTGGCGGTCCTGCAACGAGGGCAATTGCTCACCGCCGGTGATGTCCGGGTCGTCCTGACGAACGAGGACATGATCGAACTGGGAGTGGCGCCGGAAGACCAGGCGCGGCTGGAAGAGATCCTGGCCGCAAGGGGTGGGATCCGGGAGCTGCGGTCACAGGAGGGCCTTGTGCAGATCCTTTTTGAAAATGGGACAGTTCCCCATACCGGCGAGCTCAACCGTTTTTGTTTTGAGAATGGGGTCGTGTTGACTCATCTGCAATTGCGCCGCCGCAGCCTCGAATCGAAATTCATGGAACTCACCAAAGAACAGCCTCCCAACCCGTAAACGCACCGTTATGCTGAACCTATTGCGAATCGAATGGATGAAGGTCAGGAATTACCGCACATTCTGGATCCTGCTGGGGATCATCGTCGTGAGCATACCCGCGTTCAACTATATGTGGTATAATATTCTCGACAACAGTTTTCCCAAGGGCAAAGGCGGCCGAAGCATGTTGGGCAGCCCGTTCTCATTCCCCGATGGCTGGCATACGATCAGTTGGTTTTCTTCTCTGCTCTTCATCCTGCCCGCCATTCTCATTATCACCCTGACGACGAATGAATTCAGTTTTAAGACGCATCGGCAAAACGTTATCGACGGCTGGAGCCGAGGGCAGTTCATCGGAGTAAAATTGATCGGTATACTGTTATTGTCGGTCCTGGGCACCCTGGTAGTGATGCTGACTGTGCTGGGATTCGGCTTCCTCGGCAGCAAAGGGGCCGTACACGGGAACATCTGGCAGGGGAGCCGGTATCTGTTCTTCTATTTTGTGGAAATGCTGTCCTATTCCATGATCTCCTATGTATTGTCCATACTGATCAAGCGGTCCGGACTCGCGATCGCGATCTTCCTGATCTATATGCTGGTGGAACAAATCATGGTCGCAATCCTTACGACCGTCTACCATCTCAGCGCGGGCCAGTACCTGCCGGAAGAGACCACCGACCGGCTCATCCCGTTCCCATTCGCCGAATTGGGCGATTCCGCCGGCTGGGAACACCGCATTCCCGGCTACCTCATCGGCGCGGCGATTTATCTCGTCATCTATTGCGTGGTGACTAGCCGCTATTTCCTCAGGAGCGACCTTTGAGCAGATTGTCGAGCGCGGTTTCGATGGAAGGATAGATAAATTGAAAACCGGCAGCTCTTAGCCGGGCAGCACTGACAGTAGTACTTTTCAGCACCTCTACGCTCATTTCCCCGACGATCAGTTTCAGGAGGAAGGAAGGCACGAACACCGGCACGAAATAGCGTCCTTTCACCCGGCGCGCCAATTCGGTCGTCAGGATCCGGTTGGTGACGGGTGCGGGCGCCACGGCGTTGTAGGGTCCGGTCCAGGATTCATCCTCGATGGCCTGCAGGTACATCCTGCACAGGTCCTCTATGTGGACCCAGCTGACAATCTGGCGACCGCTGCCAAGGATCGCGGCGATACCGAACCGCAACGGCTTTTTGAATTCGGCCAGCGCACCGCCCTGACGGCTGAGCACAAGCCCGGTCCGCAACATGACCAGTCGTTTGCCCATCGCTGTGACAGGGGCGATCGCCGCTTCCCAATGTTGGCAAACCGTACCCAGAAAGCCGTCGTCGGCCGGGTCGGTTTCTTCGAAAGGCCTGGGCTTGGGGAGGTCTTCACCATACCACCCGATACCGGATGCGCTGATGACGCCGCGAACTTTGTTGGGCACCTCCCTCAGCGCCCTGACGATCAGATCGCCTGTCCCCGTCCGGCTCTCGTCGATGACTTTTTTTCGGCGGGCGCTCCAGCGATGGTCGGCGACTCCGGCCCCGGCAAGATGAACGATATAATCCGCTTCCCGGATGGCGTCGGGGTCGATATAACCGGATGCCGGATCCCAGCGCAGCCGTTGCAGGCCCGGGCCGGAAGGTCGCCCATAGAAGGCGGCGGCGGATTGATCGGCGGTAGCCGCGCCGCCGGCCAGCGTTGGGTCGGCGGTTGACTGCCGGGCCCGACCCGCCAGCCCGGAACGGTTCCCGGGAAGCATCTTGCGGGACAGGATAATGACCCGGTGGCCCTTGTCGATCAACAAATGTGTCAGCGCGGTGCCGATCAGGCCGGTCCCCCCGGTGATAGTTACGGTAGCCATACGTTTAATGAACGATTTGGTGCAACAATAATACCATCAATAATCCCGCCACCGACACCATCGTCTCCATCACCGTCCAGGTGGCAAAAGTTTGGCGGATCGTCAGGTTGAAGTATTCCTTGAACAACCAGAAACCCCCGTCGTTCACGTGCGAAAAGGTCATACTGCCCGCTCCGATCGCAAGGACCAGTAGTTCCGGACGGATCGTAGAATGCTGCAGCACCGGGAGCAGGATGCTCACCGTTGTCAAAGCCGCGACAGTCGACGAGCCCGTACAAACGCGTATCAGCGCGGCCACGCACCAGCCCAGGATCAGCGGGCTGACGGTAGTATGCGCCAGCAGACCCGCGATATAGCTGTTTAGACCGCCTTCGCTCATGACCTGCATGAAGACCCCGGCGCCGGCGATGATCAGCAACACCGGCGCGATCCCTTTAAAGGCTTCTTCAAGCGACTTCATCAGCGCGCGCATGGGCTTTCCGCGACGGATGCCGAGGAGATAGATCGCCGCGAGCACCGCGATCAGCATCGCCATATTGGGATCGCCCAGGAATGCAACGGCCTTTTTCAGCCGGTTGTTGCCCGGGATCAGTCCGAACAGGGCCGTGGCCGATAACAGGATGAGGGGCATCAGTGCAGCGCAAAGACTGAGTCCGAGGCCCGGTAGTTCGCCGGGGTCCATCAGCGTCACCGTGAGCAATTCCGGATTGGGTACCGGGCGGTATTTGCGCATCGTCCGGCCGAAGACAATGCCTGCCAGAACAATGGTGGGTATCGCGACGACAATGCCGAACAGCAGGGTTTTGCCGATGGGTGCGTTAAGCTGCATGGCGATAGCGGTGGCCGAGGGATGAGGGGGCAGGAAGCCGTGCGCGACGGAAAGGGCCGCCAGCACCGGTATGCCCAGGTAGAGCAGTGGCAGCCGTGTGGAGGCGCCGACCGCAAAGACGAGTGGAAGCAGGACCATGAAGCCGGCGGAATAGAACATCGGCAGGCCCACCAGGAACCCTGACAGCGCCATGGCCCACTGAATGCGGCGGATGCCGGAAAGGCGGACGAGGGACTGGGTGATCTGCTGTGCAGCGCCGCTGTCGGCGATCAGCCTGCCCAGCATGGCGCCGAAGCCGAGGATGATCACCAGCGATCCCATAATGTTGCCGATACCTTTCTGAATGGCCTCGCTGATCTGATGGATATCCAGACCGGATGCCAGCCCGAGTGCGACGCTGACGATGATGAAGGAGATGAAGGTGTCGAGTCTGACCCACAGGATAAGCAGGACAAAACAGAGGATGCCAAGGAATGAAAGCAGTAATGGCATGCAGGTTGAGTTGGTAGTGAATAAAGATATGGCGTCGCGGCGGGAGACGCAAAAAAAAGGGATGGCATGCCAAAAAAATCCCTCCGGAGACCCGGAGGGAATAAAACAACTAAAAACAAACTATCGGGTATTTCCGTTGTGCGACTGCTCCGCGGCGCTAGTCTGGCCGCTTGCCGTCGAGAAAAGTATTGATCGTACTGATCTCCGTGTTGTTGTTCTCATCGGTCTTCACTTCATAGTTGCTGTAGAAGTTCTCGACATTGGAGATCGTATTGTACAATTCCAAATTGCGGCGGATGTAGGCCGGCACGGTTTCAAACTCATTATTCGGGTCGGCGGCGTTGATATTGAACGACAAGTTTCGCAACTTGCTGATCCGTTCGGCCGCACGACGTTTCGGGTCATCCGCATCGTCCTGCGCGGCAGGCTCCTCTACGGATGAGTTCGATGCCGACTGCGGGTGAGTTTGGTGGGCCCCAGGCTCATCCGCCGCTGGGTCCGTTTCCCTGAACACCAATTGCATATCAGTTGAAGAATCGTCTTCCAACGACGGATCACCGGCAACGGTGTTCCTGATCGGATCCTTCACGGATGGAGTGTGTTCCGGCGACGCCAAAGGAGAACCTCCTGCGGCCGGGGGAGTGGATTGTTGATCGTTCTTTGGCTCTTCAGCATAGATATTGGCTGGTCTTGCGAGGTATCCTCCCGACGCTGCAGACACAGGAGAATTTTTTGAGGCCGGCGCCTGACTTTTTTGTTGCTGCGGGGTCGTCGGCTCGGGCGACAATATCCATTCGATCCGCGGCGAGCCCGCGTCGTCCTGCATCGGTTGGGCAGGCTGTGGACCGGCTACGGGTGTGACCGGAACCGCCGGTGACGGCGCATCGAAGGCGTCGTCGATGGAAAAAAGCGTAAGGGATGGCGTAGCTGCAGGTCGCGGGTCGATCAGTTTGGGCCGGAGGTCTTCCGATAGGGACGCGCTGAGCGTTTCCTGCGGTGCAGGAAGTACTGCGGGTGTTTCCACGACTGCCGCCGGAGCGGTAGTCGACTGGAGGGCCGGGTCAGAGGAGTGTACAGGCCGGGCGTTCTCGGGGCGTTGTTCTTCCGGGGTACCCAGGGTCATCAGGATCTTTTCCTCTTTTTTGGGGCCCTGGACGGATTCGGCGGACTTTACAAACGGGTCCCTGTGCTCGAAGCCGGTGGCGATCAGCGTGATGCCGAGGCTGGAGCCGAGAGAATTGTCATACCCGAGGCCGAGGATGACGTCCGTATATTCTCCTGCGTGGCTCAGGAGGTGGTTCTGGATGATTTCCACCTCGTCCATCGTGAACTCATGTTCGCCCTCGCTCGAATTGATGTTGATCAGGATCCATTTGGCGCCGCTGATGTCATTGTCGTTCAGAAGCGGAGAGTTGAGCGCTTCTTCGATGGCTTTTTGCGCGCGGCTGTCGCCTTTCGCGGTGGCGCTGCCCAGGATGGCTACCCCGCCGTTGCGCATGACCGTGCAAACGTCGGCGAAGTCGACATTGATCTGGCCGGTGCTGTTGATGACATCGGTGATGCATTTCGCGGCGGTGGCCAGCACGTTGTCGGCCTTGGCAAAAGCCTCTTTCATCTTTAAATTGCCGAATTGATGACGAAGCTTGTCGTTACTGATCACCAGCAGCGTGTCTACATATTGTTTCATGGCCCGGATGCCTTCCTCCGCCTGCAACTGGCGCTTCTTTCCTTCATAAGAGAAGGGAGTCGTAATGATGCCTACGGTCAGGACGCCCAGGTCCTTGCAGATCTTGGCGATGATCGGAGCGCCGCCTGTACCGGTACCGCCGCCCATGCCCGCGGTGATAAAGGCCATCTTCGTGTTGACTTCGAGGATCGTCTTGATCTCCTCCAGGCTTTCCTCCGTTGCCTGCCGGCCGATGTCCGGGTTTGCCCCTGCGCCAAGGCCCTGGGTCAGGTGCGGTCCGAGCTGCACTTTGTTGGGGACGCGGCTTTGCGCGATCGCCTGGGCATCGGTGTTACAGATTATGAAATTCACCCCCTCGATGTTCTGGCCGAACATATGGTTCACCGCATTGCTGCCGCCGCCACCCACACCAATTACCTTGATGATGGACGACTTCTCCTTTGGAAGATCAAAATGGATCATTTTGCAAATTTTTAAAATTAACACACAGGATCTCTTCGGTCATAGGGTAAGATTGGCGGCCGGGGACCGTCATTCGCCGGACATCCGGCGCGGCCCGCCGGCCTTATAAGGTGCGATCTTCTTCCTCCTTGAAAAGATCGATGATACCGTCCTTGAATTTGCCCCAGAAATCTTTCACGCCTTTCCGGCTCCGCACACGTTCCTGCTGGAGCTGTTCTTCGCTGGGCGCATGCTGCTCTTGCACCGGCTCCGGCCGTTTGAGGTTATCGGGCACTTCCACCTTGCGATACCCCTGTTCGAATTCCTTCCGGTTATGTTCGTAATCGCTGTAGCCCTTCAGGATAAGGCCAATGCAGGTGGAATACGTGGGCTTGGCAAGTTCCTCGATATGCCCGGCCGCGAGATGCTCCGTCGGGTAGCCGATCCGGGCGTTCAGACCGGTGATATACTCGGTCAGCTGGATGAGGTGCCGCAGCTGGGAGCCGCCGCCGGTCATCACGATCCCTCCATTGAGCATCCGGTTGTCAAGGCCGACCTGCTTGAGGTGATACGTGACAAAGTCCATGATCTCGCTCATCCTGGCCTGAATGATACCCGCGAGATTTTTGACGCTGATTTCCTTGGCGGGCATGCCGCGGAGACCGGGAATGGTAATATAGGCGTTGGACTTGGCTTCATTGGACAGGGCCGATCCGAATTGGACCTTCATCTGCTCGGCCTGCGTCTTCAGCACGCCAAGTCCGGTCTTGATGTCATTGGTGATATTCTCTCCGCCGAACGGGATCACCGCGGTGTGTTTGAGTATGCCCTCGTAAAAAACCGCCAGGTCGGTGGTTCCGCCGCCGATATCGACGATCGCAACGCCCGCTTCCAGGTCCTCCTGACCCATGACCGCGGCCGCGGAGGCCAGTGGCTGCAGGACGAGGTCCTTGGTGTGGAGGTTGCTCTTTTCGACGGCGCGGTTGATATTGCGGATGGCATTCTTGTCCCCCGTTATGATGTGGAAGTTGGCGCCGACCTTGACACCTCCGTACCCGATGGGATTGGGAATGTTCTGAAAATTATCCACGGTGAATTCCTGGGGGATGACATCGATGATCTGATCCCCGGCGGGGATATAGGTCTTGTACTGGTCGGCGACCAGTTGATCGATCTCGCGCCGGGTGATCTCTTCTTCCGTGTTCTGGCGGACGATATCGCCGCGGGTCTGCAGGCTCTTGATGTGATGGCCGGCAATTCCCACATAGACCTCGCTGATCTCCAGGTTCGGGTTGGATGCGTAGCAGTTCTCGAGGGCCATGCGGATAGCCTTGATCGTTTCATCTATATTGAGGACCTGGCCATGCTTCACTCCGTTGGAGTTGGCACGCCCGAACCCTAATATTTCCAGCTTGCCGTATTCGTTCTTTCGGCCGGCGATGGCAGCAATCTTTGTCGTTCCGATATCCAGACCGACAATAATGGGTTGTTCGACGCTCATAGTTTAGTTTATTTTTTTAGTTGTTGTTGATGGTTATTATCTATGGTTTTGGTTGACGTGTTTCGGGCTGTCGGCGGTAGCAGGCAGCAAGTCGTGTGTCGACAGGCTCTGTTCCGTCATCGTGTTGGTTTCCAGCGGCCGTACGGATTGCTGACGCAGCGTATCGGGTTGCATTTGTTGCGCCGACCGGATCAGCAGGCGGATATTTTCAAGGGCCTGCAGGGAATCGGCCCGACGCTGACCGCTGCCTTTTCTGGTAGCTACCACCTGCCCGGCGTAGGAGACATCGATCCGGTCGTACCGCTCCGTCCCGACTTTACTCAGTACCTGGGTGTAGAACAATCCGAGCCGGTGAAATTTCTCCGCCACGTCGCTTCCGTCGCCAAACGCGATGCGTTCGTCGCCCGCCTCCGGCTCCAGTTCGAAGCTGTGGTCCGGGTTGATATTGACCTGCGCGATCCGCTCCATCCAGAGGGTATCCCGGCTGATAAAGGCGCCGATCTGCAGGATGCCGGCCGTCAACACGCTGTCCGCCTCGCGGCGTGCGCTGTCCCCACGTCCCGCTTTCCCGGCCGGGAACCCCGTAAATACCGGCAACCGGACCGGGTCCCTTTGGAGCAAGGGCAGTTTTATGCCCGCGCTGTCGAGGTAAAAGCTCTTGCCGTCCCCGGTAAAAACCCGGATGACGGGGACGCGTTCTCTGACGTCGACATGCAGGACATTGTTATTGTCAAAGAACAGCCGCGTATTCTGAACCCAAACATTCCGCTCAAGCATCGTCTCCAGCCTGCGCAGGTCGAAGGACTGAATGGCACGGCTCCGGATCGCAGGTGCACCCGCCGGGGAGATCAGATCGGTGATGTCCTTTTTACTGATACAGGAGCCGGTCAGATTGATCAGGTAGCCCCTGCACGTATTGTTGTTCCGGTACCGGATGGCCGCGACCAGCAATACCAGCACGCCGGCGCTGATACAGCCCCAGACGATGGTAGAGAAGATCTTTCCGATATTTATTTTTATGGCCATAATTTTCCAGGTTGCCCGCCCGACGTCCTTTCGGGCCGTCGGACGGGTACAAAGGTGCCCGGGTTAGTAACGAGTCCCGTTCACAATAGTATAGGGTTCAACAACCGCCATTAGCGCGACAACAACGTTCTTATAGGTTCAACCAAGGTATCGATATCACCCGCGCCGGCCGTGATCAATACCTCCAAACCGTCGCCATGGTCCACCATGTCCTTTATTATCTTTAACAGTTCCTTCCTATCGACCACCGTCGCTTTCCGATCCGGTATCTTTTCCGCAATAAGGGCGCTCGTCACCCCCTCGACCGGCAGTTCTCGCGCCGGGTAGATGGGCAGGATATAGACCTCATCCGCCAGGTCCAGGCTCGCCGCGAACCCATCGGCAAAATCACGGGTCCGCGTATACAGATGCGGCTGAAAGATGACGGTGCATTTTCTGCCCGGGAACAACTCCCTCGCGCCGCTGATGAGTGCCCGCAGCTCTGCCGGATGGTGCGCATAGTCATCGATATAGATCCGTCCTGCTGCTTTGACGATATACTCAAACCGTCTGTGCACGCCGCGGAACGCGGCAACCGCCTCAATAATCTTGTCACCTGGGATACCCAGATGATGGGCGACGGCGATGGCGGCGGTTGCATTTTCCACATTGTGCCGGCCGCCCATGCTGAGGATCACCCGCTCCAGCTTCCAGTCCGCGGTCTGCACGGTGAAGAGGTAGTCTCCATCGTCGATTCCGATGCCGGACGCATGAATGTCCGCATCGCCGCTCAGGCCATAAGTCCGGTGTACGTCCCCGCCAAGCTCTTCCTCCCGCGCCAACCCTTTCCTGCTCAGCAGCAGCCCGCCGGATTTCAGCCGGGCGCTGAAGTCCACAAAGGCCTGGCGGACCGCTTCGGCCGTGCCATAGATGTCGAGGTGATCGGCATCCATGGCCGTGATGACGGCGATATCCGGCGTCAGCCGCAGGAAACTACGGTCATATTCATCGGCTTCAACGACGCAGACATTGCGGCGGTCGCTCCAGAAATTACTATCATAGTTCACCGAAATGCCTCCGAGGAAAGCATTGCAGCCATACCCGGTATGCCGCAGGATATGGGCGATCATGGTCGTTACCGTGGTCTTGCCGTGTGTCCCCGCCACGCAGATATTGAAAGAACTGTTGGTGATCAGACCGAGGACTTCGCTTCGCTTCAATAACGGGTACCGGTTTTCCCGGTACCAGGTCAGTTCCCGGTGATCCCCGGGTACGGCCGGCGTATATACGACAAGGTCTGCATCCTTTGGCGCTTCGGCCGGGTTGTCCTCATAATGTACGGATATCCCTTCCGCTTCCAGTTCCCGGGTCAGCCCGGTCGAAGTCCGGTCATACCCGCTGACGGATTTTCCATGAAACCGAAAATACCTGGCGAGCGCACTCATCCCGATTCCGCCGATCCCGATAAAATAGATTTTCCTTATATCTTTTAACTCCGCCATGCTGCTGCATTCATGATACCCGCCCGGGAACGGCCGCCGCTCCGCCGGCCAGCGTCCCGATGATCTCCTTTGCGATCCTGTCTGCCGCGTCCGTGACCGCAAGCCTGCCCAGGCTGGCCGCCAGTTGCCTCCGGCGGGCATCGTCTCCGACCAGTGCGATGGCGGTATCGACGAGGCGCGCAGTGGCCTCACTGTCCCGGATCAGCAATGCGGCGCCCTTTTCGACGAGGTGCTGCGCGTTTGCCGTTTGATGGTCCTCGGCCGAAAAGGGAAAAGGCACGAACACTACCGGTTTCGCCACCACGCAAAGCTCCGCGATCGACATGGCCCCCGACCTCGAGATCACCACATCCGCCGCGGAAAACGCGGTCTCCATTCTGGGGATAAAATCCGCCGTCCAGATATTGCTGCGTCCCTGGCAAATCTCCCTGGCCCGGCCGGCAAACGGCTTGCCCGTCTGCCAGATCAGCTGAATTCCCGACGCGCCCCAATCGTCGGGGTGGGCGGCGATCGCTTCATTGATCCCTTTGGCGCCAAGACTTCCGCCGGTCGAAAAAACGGTTGGCTTCGCGGGATCGAGACCGAATGACCGGATGGCTTCATCCCGCGGTATCTGGCCTTCGACGATCGTCCTGCGGACCGGGTTGCCGGTCAGGAGGATCTTTTCCGCCGGGAAGAACTTCTCCATTCCATCGCTGGCCACAAAGATCCGCGTGGCCTTTTTGCCCAGGAGGATATTGCTTTTGCCCGCGAATGAATTGCTCTCGTGAATAAAGCTGGGAATTCCTTTCGACTGCGCGCTGCGGAGGACCGGGAAACTGGAGTACCCACCTACCCCGATCACGGCATCCGGCCGGAAACGGCGAAGGATGCGGCCTACCTGCAGGAAGCTTCGGACAAGCTTGACGGGGAGACCGATATTCTTCAGCAGCGAACTGCGGTTGAATCCCGCAATATCCAGGCCCTCGATCCGGTAACCGGCCTGGGGGATCCGTTCCATTTCCATCTTGCCCCTCGCGCCGACAAAGAGTAATTCGATGTCTGGCTCCAGCTTCTGCAGCGCGCCCGCGATGGCGATCGCCGGAAAGATATGGCCGCCGGTGCCGCCGCCCGCTATGATGATCCTTTTACTCATGGGTTGAGCCCTCCAGCTGCTCGACGTTTCGCGCCACGCTCAGGATGATCCCGATCGCCAGGCAAGTGAACAAAAAAGAACTTCCGCCCATACTGACCAACGGTAAGGTTACGCCGGTGACGGGGAAGAGGTTCACATTGACCGCCATATTGGCCAGCGCCTGAATGACCAGCGTGAAACTAAGCCCCAGGGCCAGGAATGCGCCAAAGGCAAAGGGACAACGCCGGAAGATGCGGATGCTCCGCAACAGGAACACCAGGTAGACCAGCGCGATGAAAACGGCGCCGACCATCCCGTATTCTTCGATGATGATCGCGTAAATGAAGTCCGAATACGGGTGCGGCAAAAAGTTCCGCTGCTGGCTGTTGCCGGGTCCGAGCCCCAGGAAGCCGCCCTTGGCGATAGCGATCTTGGCCTGGTTGGTCTGGTAATTGTTGTCCGCATTGTCGGCGGCTCCGTACATAAAGGTTTCCACCCGGCTGATCCAGGTATCGACACGTACGAACAGACCGGTATGCCCTTCTGCATGGGGCCTGTCCGTCCCGCCGGGCCCGTTCGAACTATGCCGCACCATGGCGGCTCCGACAAGGATGAGGACCGGGACCAGCGCGACGCCGATGGTAAGCAGCAGGTGTTTTGCCCGGACGCGACCGATAAAGAGCAACATGAGGCTGGTGGCCCCGATGAGCAAAGCGGTGGAGAGGTTCGCGGGGACGATCAGCACGCAAATGATCGCAACCGGCGTGATGACGGGCAGGAACCCTTCCCGGAAATCCTTGATGACCTCCTGCTTTTTGCTTAGCTGCCGGCTTAGGTACATGAACAGCGCCAGCTTCGCCAGGTCCGAGGTCTGAAAGGTCATGTTGATGATCGGCAGGCGGATCCACCGGCTGCCTTCGTTCAGCCTGACCCCGAAAAAGAGGGTGTACAGCAGGAGCGGGATCGAGATCAGGAAGAGGATGGTCGCCACCCGGGAATAGATGGTATAGTTCACCTGGTGGGCGAAATAGATGATACCGACGCCGACCACGATAAACGCGAATTGCTTGAACAGGTAGATCTCCGTATTGCCCTTGTACATTTTGTATGCCAGCAGGCCGGTGGAGCTGTAGACGACCAGCAACGACACGATGGCCAGCAGAAATACCGCCGTCCAGATCACCTTATCGCCCCGCGTGCGGGACTTCAGGCTTTGCAGTGCCGTCCTTTCTATCGTCGTGCTGCTGCTCATATGTCCCTGACAGCCTCCTTGAACTGTCGTCCCCGGTCTTCGTAGTTCTTGAACAGATCGAAACTGGCGCAGGCGGGGCTCAGGAGCACCACGTCCCCTTTGACCGCGAAATGAAAGGCCGCTTTCACTGCTTCCTCGGCGCTTTCGGTATTGACCATCAGGGATACGTCGTTCTGGAATGCCTCATGGATCTTCCTGTTATCGACGCCCAGGCAGACGATCGCCTTTACCTTTTCCTTCACCAGGTCCCGGATCAATGAATAATCGTTTCCCTTGTCGACGCCGCCCAGGATGAGAATGGTCGGCCGGTCCATGCTCTCGAGCGCGTACCACGTGCTATTGACATTGGTGGCCTTCGAGTCGTTGATGAATTCCACGCCTCTGACCGTGCTGACATATTCCATCCGGTGCTCCAATGCTTCGAAGCTCCGGATCGCTTCGCGGATCTTCTCCTTCCTGATCCCGACGGTGGCCGCCGCTATTCCTGCTGCCATAGTATTGTATTGATTGTGGATGCCGCGAAGGGCAAAATCATAAATGCTCATTTGTAATCGTTCCGTTCCGGCATTGATGCTCATCTGTCCGTTCCTGATAAAACCTCCTTTATTGGGTTCCTGTTGCATAGTGAATGGGAGTGGGTTAGAGTGATAGTTAGTTTGGTTCAAAAAGCTTGCGATCACCGGGTCGTCCTGGTTATATATGAAATAGTCATCGGCGGTCTGGTTCATCACGATCCGGAACTTGCTCCGGATATAATTCTCGAATTTGTATTCGTAGCGATCGAGGTGGTCTTCCGTAATATTGGTCAGGACGGCCAGGTCCGGACGGAAAGTCAGGATATCGTCCAATTGAAAACTGCTGATCTCGGCGATATACCAGGGCCGCGGGTCCTCCGCAACCTGACGGGCGAAACTATAGCCGATATTCCCTACGAGCGCACAATCGAGACCTCCATGGCGGCAGATATGATAGGTCAGCGCCGTGGTCGTCGTCTTTCCGTTGCTGCCCGTGATCCCGACGATCCGGCTTTCGCCCTTGTAACGAAAAGCCAGCTCTATCTCACTGATCACCGGAATGCCTTTGGCCCTGATCTTTTTGACCAGTTCGTTCTTTTCGGGAATGCCGGGGCTCTTCATCACTTCCGAAGCACCCAGGATCCTGTCGACGCTGTGACCGCCTTCCTCGAACTCGATCCGGTGGGTGGTGAGCGTCTGGCGATAGTCCTGTCCGATCTGCCCGCTGTCGGAAACGAAGACATCGTATCCGCGCTGCGCTGCCAGTAAGGCTGCACCGACGCCGCTTTCGCCACCGCCAAGTATGACCATTCGCGTATTCATGACATTGCCGTCTTCTCCGGGTACGCGGATTAAGGGGGTTCTTCAAAAGCATAAATCTTACTGCACCACAATTTCTTGAGCGACGAAGCCTACGTTTGCTGGTTTTTCATATACCTATTTATCTGATCTTCAACGTAGCGATCGCAAACGCTACGCAAAGGATCGTGATGATCCAGAACCTTGTGACGATCTTGCTCTCATGGTACCCCAGCTTCTGATAATGATGATGCAGGGGGCTCATGAGAAATACTCTTCTCCCGTCGCCGTATTTCTTCCTGGTATATTTGAAAAATGTTACCTGGATGACCACGCTGAGCGACTCCACGAGGAAAACGCCGCAGAAGATCGGGATCAGCCACTCCTTCCGGACGATGATCGCCAGCGCCGCGATGATCCCGCCGAGCGTCAGGCTGCCGGTGTCGCCCATGAATACCTGCGCCGGGTATGCGTTGTACCATAGAAAACCCACGCAGGCCCCCACCAGCGCGCCGATGAAGATCGACAACTCGCCCAGGTTGGGGATATACATGACGTTCAGGTATTCCGCGAAGCGGATATTGCCGCTGGCATACGCGAAAATGCCCAGACAGGCGCCGATAATGGCGCTGGAACCCGTCGCGAGCCCGTCCAGCCCGTCCGTCAGGTTGGCGCCGTTGGACACGGCCGTGACGATGAAGATCACGACGATGATATACAGGATCCACGTCAGGCCGCGCACGGCGACAGGCAACAATTTGGAGTAATTGAATTCATGATTCTTTACGAAGGGGATCGTGGTGATCGGTTCCCGTGCTTCCACAAAGACCTTTTTTTCCTTTCCGAGCGTCACTACTTTCACCCCGGTCGTATCCGCAGGCAACGACTGCCCGACGTATTCGCGCCAGACCCGCGTATTCGCGTTGAAGTACAGCGTATACCCGACCACCAGCCCGAGGACGACCTGGCCCAGGACCTTGAACCAGCCGGCCAGACCGTCCTTGTCCCCCTTTTTATAAGGAACGCCCTGTTCCTTTGCGATCCGTTTTGCGCGCAGTTTGAGATAGTCGTCGATGAACCCGATAAGCCCGAGCCATACCGTGCTGAAAAGCATGAGCCGGATATAGACCTTGTTCAGGTTGGCCAGCAGGAGGGTCGGGATAAGGATGGCGAGGATGATGATGAAGCCGCCCATCGTAGGCGTGCCCTTTTTTTGCTGCTCTCCCGCCAGGCCGAGATCGCGCACCGTCTCGCCGATCTGCCGTTTCACCAGATACCGGATGAGGTTCTTTCCAAAGATCATGCTGACGATCAGCGATAAAACGACTGCCAGCAACACCCGGAAGGTGATGAACTGGAAAAGGGCCTGTCCGGGCACCTTTATGCCGCTTTGTCTGAACCATTCAAATAGAGAATACAGCATGCCTATTTATTGAGCAAGTCAAAAAATTCATTTACGATCTGCTTGTCGTCGAAAGGATACTTCACGCCTTTTATGTCCTGGTACTTCTCATGCCCCTTTCCGGCGATCAGGAGGATATCCTCGGCCGACGCCAGGTTAAGCGCGGTCCGGATCGCCTCTTTGCGGTCGGTGATCGAAATATATTTCCGCCGCGCGGCGGTATTGAGCCCCGCTTCGATATCCCGGATGATCTGCTCCGGGTCCTCGCTGCGGGGATTGTCCGATGTAAAAATGACTTTATCGCTGTGCTCACAGGCGGCCGCCCCCATCACCGGTCGTTTCGTCTTATCGCGGTCGCCGCCACAGCCGACTACGGTAATGATCTTTTCGTGTCCCTTCCGGAGTTTTTGGATCGTCGCCAGGACATTGACCAACGCATCGGGAGTATGGGCATAGTCGATGATCGCGATGATCCTTTCCCTGGGTGAGACGAGATAGTCGAAGCGGCCTTCGGCTCCGCTCAGGGTGCTGAGGTTGCGCAAGACTTCCGACCGGTTCTCGCCCAGGCAAATGGCCGCTCCGTAGACCGCCAACAGGTTGTAGGCGTTGAATTCGCCGATCAGCCGGAAATGCACTTCCTGGTCGTTGACGGTCATGACCAGCCCCGTGAGGTTGTTCTCCAGGATCCTGCCTTTGAATTCCGCCATTGTCCGGAGGCTGTAGAAATATTTCTTCGCCGCCGTGTTCTGCAGCATGACGGCCCCTCTCTTGTCGTCCGCATTCGAGATCGCGAACGCATCGGAGGACAGCGAATCGAAGAACGACTTCTTAACCCGGATGTATTCATCAAAAGTCTTGTGATAGTCAAGATGGTCGTGGGTGATATTGCTGAAGAGACCGCCGGCATAGTGAAGCCCCGCGATCCGATGCTGGTGGATGGCATGGGAGCTGGTTTCCATGAATGCATGCGTGCACCCTGCGTCCACCATCTCCCTGAGAAGCGCGTTCAGATGGAGCGGGTCCGGCGTCGTATGCGTCGCCGGCACCACTTTTTCCGCAACCTGGTTCTCGACCGTGCTCAGGAGTCCGCATTTATAACCGAGCGCGGTAAATAGCTTGTACAGGAGCGTGGCGATCGTCGTCTTGCCGTTCGTCCCGGTGACGCCCACCAGCTTCAGTTTTTCGGAAGGTTGACCATAGAAGTTGTGGGCGAGGATGCCGGCCGCTGCGGCGCTGTTTTCAACCTGGATATAAGTTACTCCGGGAGACAGGGTCTCCGGAAGGTCTTCACAAAGGACCACCGTTGTCCCGGCGGCGATGACCTGGGGGATAAACCCGTGTCCGTCGAGATGGCTGCCCTTCACCGCGATGAAGAGTGAGCCGGATCCGGAACGACGGGAGTCCGTTTGCAGGTTGTCCACCCTGCGGCCAAGCTCTCCGTGTACCGACCGGATGCTCACCTTATATAATATGTCCTGCAGTTGCGCCATAGGCAGGTTCAATCGAGTTGAATGGTGATGGTTTCATGTGGTCTAAAGGCCGATCCCGGGTCGGGGCTTTGCCCCCTCACTTTGCCGCTCCCCCTTACGGCCACCCGCAGGTCCATGCCTTCCAGCAGGTACAGGGCATCCTTCAGCCCAAGACCCCTCACGTCGGGGACCTCACGGGCAGCGATCAGCCGGCGGTTCACCACCGGAACGGGACTGCCCGCATAGCCGCGATCCGGACCGGTAACAGCGGAATCCGCGGGAATGGGCGAAGCGATGTCAGGGTCGAGGCTCATCAGCTTGTCGGCAAGCTCTTTGAATACGGGGCCCGCGACATTGGCGCCGAAATGCATTTTAGCGAACGGGTGGTTCTTGATCACCACGATGCAGGTATACTTCGGGTGCCCCGCCGGGAAGTACCCGACAAAGGACGACTGGTAAACGTGGTCGGCATAGCCCCGTTTGCCGTCCGCCACCAGAGCCGTACCCGTTTTGCCGGCGACAGGATAGAAGGAATGTTCGAACAGCTTGTGTGCCGTTCCGTCGGCGTCCTTGCAAACGCCGGCAAGGCATTCGCGCAAACCGTGAAGCGTAGCCTGGCTGCAAATGTGCTCGGCGATTACGGTCGGTTGATTTTCCTTGAGGGTTATCCCGGATTCCTGGATGGCGCTCACGAGGTAGGGTTTCATCATCCTGCCATCGTTCGCAACGGCATTGTACTACATGAGCGTCTGCAGGGGAGAAACGAGTACCTCGTAGCCAAAGGCCATCCAGGGAAGCGTGGTAGCGCTCCAGGTACGCGATCCCGGGTGTTTGATGACCGGGGTCCCTTCTCCCAGGAGGTCGACTCCCGTCGGCTTATCCAGGTGCAGGGCCCTCAGGTGGGCGACAAATGCCGATGGGTTGCTGCCGTAGTGGTTCATGGCCAGCTTGGCCATGCCGACGTTGGAGCTGAGCTCGAAGGCTTGTTTGACCGTGAACTCCTTATTGTCATGCGGCTCGGCGTCGTAGACCGTCCGGCCCGCGACTTTCCACGATCCTCCGCTGAGGTCGATCCGGTCATCCAGCGAGATTTTTTTATCCTCCAGCAGGGACAACATCGTGGCGAGCTTGAAGGTCGAGCCCGGTTCGGTGGCCCGCAGCGCATAGTTGAGGTCTTCCCAGTAACTGCCGTCGGGTTGTATTCCGAGATTAGCGATCGCCTTGATCTTGCCGGTGGCCACCTCCATCACGATGCAGGTCCCGTGCTCGGCCTGGTTGGCGACCATCTCATGCAGCAACGCGTTTTCCGCGATGTCCTGGGTATTGACATCGATCGTGGTCACGATATCCTTTCCGTTCTGTGATTCGATCTCGTACCCTTCGACCGGAACATACGCGCCGCCGGCAATATAGCGGACCAGGCGGCGGCCGGTCTCGCCCTTGAGGACCGTATCGTAGGTCCGTTCGAGACCTACGTTCTGGGCATTCGCTCTTGCCAGGCCAATGGTACGATTGGCCAGCAAGCCGAACGGATTCAATCTTTTATTGACGACTTCCGCGATAAACCCGCTCTTGTTCCTTCCTTCGCGGACGAGCGGAAACCGGCGCAGCTGCTCATATTTTTGAAAGGAGACATTCGAAGCGAGCTCATAATACCGGTCGTTATGGCGGTATCCCTGCCAGAGGATGCGCTTATAAGCCGCGGTGGACCGGTCGCCGAAAAGTCGCGACAGGCAAAGCGAAAGCGAGTCCACATTTTCGGTAAAGCGGCGTCCGTTCTTCTCCCGCAGCCCGTCCGCGCCGAAATCGACATAGATATTGAAATACGGAATGGAAGTGCTCAGCATGCTGCTGTCTTCGCTGTAGATGGTGCCCCTTTCCGCGTCCAGTTCCACAAACTTTTCATGCAGGCTGTCGCTAAGGCCTTTCCAGTACGCGCCCTGCACATGCTGGATATAGAACACCTTCCCCAGCACCACGAGGCACAGTACCGCGATACCGATAAAACACAGGTACACCCTCCATAATATGTCGCGTTTCACTTCCATGATCTATCGGGCCGTACTGTCGATAAGCACGAACGGCGGCAGGGTCAGTTCCTCCAGGCCGAAAGGCGCAACGGCTTTTGACAGCTCGCTTTCCTTACTGCGGAACATGACTTCGCTTTTGAGTGTTTTGTATTCGTATTGCAATTCCTTTACTTCTTTGTTGGTTCGGTTCAGGTCGCGGGAGATATTATCGGCGTAATGGCCGTTATAGATATACAGGACGGCCAGGGCTGCCAGGAAAACCAGGAATCCGATATTCCGGACCACCCACCGGTACCCGAGTTGAGAAGGCTGCCAGCGGTTCCGCCCGGTTCTTGCGGTGTCGCTCCGGTCGCGATCCGCCTTTTCATCATCCCTCCGGTCGCGATCCGGCTTTTCGCCATCCCTCCGGTCGCGATCCGGCTTTCCGCCATCCCTCCGGTTACCGCCCCGGTCGGTTTTGCCCGCGGTGACGGCCGCGGCGGCCGATGCTTCCGCACCGGAGATCTGTTGCGGTTCTTCTCCGGGTTCCTCCCACGGCGCGTTGGATGACTTATTATCCTTGTTCTGCTTCATCTGGTCGCAATCCTCGGTTATATTCGTTCTGCAGCCCGAAGCTTGGCGCTGCGGGACCGCGGGTTGTTTTGTAATTCTTTTTCACCGGGGGTGACCGGCTTCTTGGTTATCACTTTTAACAGGGGGGCAGACGCACGAGGTCCGTAGGGATCGTGGGAGTCTTCGTCTTCGAATGTTCCTTTTTTGAAGAAATTCTTGACAATCCTGTCTTCCAGCGAATGAAAAGTGATCACGGCGATGCGGCCGCCGGTCGACAGGAGACCCGGGGCCTGTAACAGCATTTCCTTCAGCGCACCCAATTCATCGTTGACCTCGATCCGCAGTGCCTGGAACACCTGCGAAAAATACCGGTTTGGGTTGCCTTTCACGACCGGCGCAAGCGCCGCCTTGAAATTGGAAATCGTTTTCAGCGATACGGAACGGCGGACCGCGACAATCGTGCGGGCAAGCGTCCTGGCATTGGTAACCTCTCCGTATTGCTCGAAGAGCTTGTGCAGCCGTTGTTCCGGCCAGGTATTCACCAACTCGTATGCGGTGAGTGGCTGCCGCTGGTCCATTCGCATGTCAAGGTCGCCTTCGAATCGAAAGGAGAAGCCCCGGCTTGCTTCGTCAAACTGATGGCTGCTGACACCCAAGTCGGCGAAGATGCCGTCCACGACGGTCACCTCATGCAGCCGCAGGAACCTGCCCAGGTGGCGAAAATTGTGTGGCAGGAACCGGATCCTGCTGTCATCGGGAACGTTGGCCCGCGCATCGCTATCCTGGTCGAAGGCGAATAGCCGGCCGGTAGGTCCCAACCTCGCCAGGATGGCCCTGGAATGGCCGCCACCGCCAAACGTGCAGTCGACATAGCAACCTTCCGGTCGGATCCGAAGCAGGTCGAGTGTCTCCTCCGGCAATACGGGGAGGTGATACATATCCTCCTCGTGATGTGGCGTGGGTGTCAAGGCAGGGGCCCTCCCGGGTTCATCACCTGTTTCGCCAGGCTGCTGAATGTTTCCGGTGAAATGGATTCAAAGAACTGTTGGTGCTTGACCTTGTCCCAGATCTCGATTTTGTCGACCGCCGCGGTCAGGATGATATCCTTATCCAGCCCGGCATACTCTTTCAGGTTTTGGGGGATCAGCAGGCGTCCGGCCGAATCCAGCTCGACCATGGTCGCACCGTTCAGGAAATATCTCGTGAATTGCCGAACTTCGGGGCTAAAACCATTTAACTGGCTGATCCTGGCGAAAATCGGCTCCCAGCTTTTCATCGGATAGAGGCTTAGGCATTTTTCAAATCCGCGGTTGATGACGAACTGGGCAGGCCCCTCTTCCGGCAGCTGTTTTTTAAAGCCGACGGGGAGTAGGAAGCGACTTTTCGAGTCGATAGTTGCTTCGTATTCGCCCAGAAAACCAACCATTTATGAGGAGTTGAATCGACAAATTCTTAAACTAACACAAAATAACACTTTTTCCCACCAAACCCGTTGAAATTGAAAAATTTATTTTTTCCACAGGGGTGTATTTCGTTGTATGGCTTGTTGGTATTAGGTTTAAGCGCGTTACAAAGGTTTTTTGGTATTTTTGAGCCGTGCATTAAGTGTGAATTGCAGTGGATAAACTGTGGATTTCTATATTTAAAATGTTAATAACATGCCTGCCGTTGGCTATTCCGGAACTCCGCTGGCCCAAAAACTAGGATTGAAACCAAGCCTCCGGCTTCTGCTCCTCCATCAACCTGCGGAATACCTTAGGTGGCTGGACACCGATATCTCCGGGCAGGTAGTGCGGAAAGGAGAGACCCCCGACTGGATACATTTGTTCGCCATCAGCCGCTCCGTCTTTGAAAAAGAGATGCGGATGCTCGCCAGGGTCTGGAAAGCTAATCCCGCCGTCGTCATCTGGGTGTCCTGGTATAAGAAAAGTTCGGGAATGAGCACCGACCTGACCGAAGACACGGTCAGGAACTATGCGTTGCAAAACGGCCTGGTCGACGTCAAAGTCTGCGCCGTTAGCGAGCATTGGAGCGGATTGAAATTGGTCGTCCCGTTAAACCGGCGATAAGATACGCATGGACCCCAGGAATATTTCCATCTCAGACTATACCTACACTTTGCCGGACTCTTTTATAGCGCTTTATCCGCTTGCGGACAGGGATGCGAGCCGGTTGCTGGTATATCGCAACGGGAAAATGAGCGAAACCATTTATCGGAACATTGCGGAGGAACTGCCTTCGGGGTCCACGCTTGTCTTCAACGACACCCGGGTCGTCGAGGCACGGATCGTTTTTCAGAAGCCCTCGGGCGGAAAAGTCGAGATCTTTTGCCTGGAGCCGCCGCCGGAGTACGGAGGAATGGCGGCAGCGATGGCCCGGACAGGCGAGGTCCGCTGGAAATGCCTGATCGGCGGCGCGTCCAAATGGAAGCCGGGACAGCTGCTGACAAAGATCGCCGGCGACATCGTCGTTGAAGCGCGATACCTGGAGAAACAGGGTGACGCATTTTTGATCGGACTATCCTGGCATCCGGCCGAACTAAGTTTTGCGGCGCTGTTGCACCGGACAGGCCTCGTGCCGTTGCCGCCCTATATGCACCGGTTGCCGGATGCGGCGGACAGTAGCCGGTATCAAACCATATATGCGGAGCACGAAGGGTCCGTCGCAGCCCCGACGGCGGGGCTGCATTTTACCGGGGTGGTGCTGTCATCCCTGCAGGAAAAGGGGATCGGTCGGTTGTTTGTGACGCTACACGTCGGCGCCGCAACCTTCCTGCCTGTAAAGTCGCAGACGCTTGGCGGACACCCCATGCACACCGAGTATATTTCAGTGACGCGGGAGGCGATCGAAGCGTTGCGGACGGCGCGGGCAGGTGGCAACCCGGTTATCGCGGTGGGGACTACTTCTGCGCGAACGATCGAGAGCCTGTACTGGCTGGGGCTGAAGGTGCTTGCGGCACCCCGGATTTCCTTGTCCGGGCTGATCATCGAACAGTGGGACGCCTATGAGATCGCCGGGAACGCATCCGCGGAATCCGCGCTTTCCGCCTTGTTGGAGTGGATCAAGGCCCGGGAATTATCGGGGCTGGTCACCACCACGCAGTTGCTGATCACCCCCGGTTACCGGTGGCGCGTGGCTGACGGGCTGATCACCAACTTCCACCAGCCCGAAAGTACGCTGTTGTTGTTGGTTGCCTCGTTGATCGGCGAAGACTGGCGCAAACTATATGATCATGCACTGGCCCGGGGATTCCGTTTCCTGAGTTACGGCGATGGCTGCCTGTTGTTGCCGAAACTCGTTACCTGACCTCCTGTTGCTCCGGCGAAGTCCGCGCCGCAAGCGGAAATTCGAGCGTGAAGGCCGTGCCCTTGCCGACGGTGCTTTCGACCTTGATCCGGCCCTGGTGCGCTTCGACAATTGTCTTTACATAGCTGAGCCCGAGGCCGAATCCCTTGACATTATGGAGATTGCCGGTGTGCGCACGGTAGAATTTTTCGAAAATCCTGCGTTGCGTCTCCTTGGTCATGCCGATCCCGTTGTCCTCGATCCGGATGACGAGGTTCCTGGCAGTGCTGTGCGTGCTGATGCGGATCAGCAGGTTCTCCCTCGAATATTTGATGGCGTTATCGATGAGATTCGTGATGAGGTTCATAAAATGGACCTCGTCGGCTTCCACGAGATCGCTCTTCGCATTGAGCTGCAACTCCGAACCGCCGCCCTTGCCCTCCAGCTGGAGTTGAAAATTCCCCATGGCCTCGCGGATGATCTGATGGGCATGAAGGGTCTTCAGGTTGAGCTGTTGCTCCTGCCGGTCCAGCAGAGACGCCTGCAGGATCGTCTCCACCTGTTTGTTCATCCGTTTATTCTCCTCCTTGATGATCCCCGTAAAATATCCCGACTTGTCCCGGTCGTGGGCGACCTTTTCGTTGCGCAACGCATCGACGGCAAGAGAAATGGTGGCCAGCGGTGTCTTGAACTCGTGGGTCATGTTGTTGATGAAGTCGTTTTTGATCTCGCTGAGCTTTTTCTGGCGAAGCAGCGCGCTGACGGTGACATAGAACGCGGCAATGATCATGAGCGTAAAGAAAATGGCGCTGGCGATCATCGTCCGCATTTCTCCCTGCACCAGCCCGCGGAAATCATGCACCACCACGATGATACCTTCATCGGGAAGGATGCTCCCCACATCGGTATTCTCCGGCGCCTGTAGCGGCGTGACAAAGCTCCAGTTGTTGACGGAATCGTTGAATTCATTGATAAAATTGCTGGACTGGAGTTCGGGCGCCTGAAAGCTGACGTTCGCGGCCGAACCGATATTGGAGTACACCGAAAATTCAAAATGGGCGTTCTTCAGACCCTGGCCGTTGAACGCTTTTCGCAGACGGCTGTTGATCTCCGGTACGGTGTAGGTCTGAGTGATCGGCGGAATGCGCATCATTTCCAGGAGGAGCGGATCGGCCGGGCGCCACATGGAACCAGGCTTCGGGTGGAAGGATTTGAAACTGGGCGGGGTTTCGCGCTGCGCTTCCAGCCCGTTGGCGACGGAACGGACCGCGTCGACCATCCGGTGATACAGCTCTTCCCGTTTGTTCTCGTTCATGGTCACGATCCAGTTGATCTGGATATAGATGATCCCGACCAGGGAAAGCGTGATCAGCACGAAGATGATGGGGAAAATTTTTTTCAAACCGCCGATTTTAAGTTCAGAGCTCAGCCCCTATGGAGGCAACAGCAAAAATAAAAAAAGGATAACGGCTTGTTCCTCTTATACAGGGCAATGAGGCGTATTTAACGAAGGTTTCACAAAGATGGGGTTTTACCCCGAAAATACGCCGGAAAGGGCCGATTTCCCGTCACAAGGCCCGATTTTTTATGGTGACATTTTGTTATCCCGCAGGATTACTTAATTTAGACTGTATGGAGAGTCCCGCACCTGGTATGCTGTTGATTGCTGATCCTTTCCTGAAAGATCCCAATTTCATGCGAACGGTGGTGTTCCTCTGCGAACATCAGGATGAAGGCAGCTTTGGGTTCGTGTTGAACAAGAACTATGAGTATACGCTGGATGAGCTGGTGAGCGGTTTGGACGACCTGACGAAGATACCCGTTTATCTCGGCGGCCCCGTCCAGATGGATACGATCCATTTCCTTCACCAGTACCCGGAAAAGATCCATGGGGGCTATGAGATCATCGACGGAGTGTTCTGGGGCGGCAGCTTCGAAACCGCCATCCAACTGATCCGGACGGGCGAGATCGACATGGCGAAAATCCGGTTTTATATCGGCTATTCCGGGTGGGGAAGCGGTCAACTGGCCGACGAAATGAAGGAAAAATCCTGGCTAACGGTACAGGCCAGCCGCCGGCTGGTCTTCCACAAGAAACCTTCTGAAATCTGGAAGGATGCCCTGAGGGATCTCGGCGGAGAATACGAGATGATGGTGAACTTCCCGATCGATCCGCAATTGAACTAAGACGGCTTGCGGCGAACTATGATTTGCCCTCCGCCGGGGTCGCGCCCTCGACCAGTACGGTGACCTTATTGTTGAGTACTTCGACGAATCCGCTCTGGATCGTAAAGAAAGCCAGGTGATTGCTTTTGTCCTTCAGCACCTTTATTTTCCCTTCCTTCAACGCGCTGACCAGGGGTGCGTGGTGGTTGAGCACTTCGAAAAGTCCCATCACGCCCGGCAATTGCACGCCGTACACGTCGGCGCTGAAAAGCTTTTTCTCGGGTGTCAGTATTTCCAGGTTCATCGGCGATATTTTATTGACGGGCCTGTGCAAGCAGTTTTTTGCCCTTCTCGATCGCATCGTCGATCGTACCGACGAGGTTGAAGGCCGCTTCAGGATACTCGTCCACTTCCCCGTCCATGATCATATTGAATCCGCGGATCGTCTCTTCAATGGGAACGAGCACACCCTTCAGACCGGTAAACTGTTCCGCCACATGGAAAGGCTGGGAAAGGAATCGCTGCACTTTTCTGGCGCGGGATACCGTCATTTTGTCTTCATCGCTTAGTTCGTCGAGGCCGAGAATGGCGATGATATCCTGCAATTCTTTGTAACGCTGAAGGATCAGTTTTACGCGGTTGGCGCAATCATAGTGCGCGTCGCCGACGATCAGCGGGGTCAGGATCCGGGACGTGGAATCGAGCGGATCGACCGCGGGATAGATACCAAGGTCCGCGATCTTCCGGCTCAATACCGTCGTGGCATCCAGGTGCGCAAAGGTCGTTGCGGGTGCCGGATCGGTCAGGTCATCGGCAGGTACATAGACCGCCTGTACGGAAGTGATCGAACCGTTCCGGGTGGAAGTGATCCGCTCCTGCATCAGGCCCATCTCCGTCGCCAGCGTCGGCTGATATCCCACAGCGGAAGGCATCCGGCCCAGGAGCGCGGAGACCTCGGAACCGGCTTGCGTAAACCGGAAGATATTATCGACGAAGAAAAGGATATCTCGACCCTGGCCCTTGCCGTCGCCGTCGCGGTAGTATTCGGCAATGGTGAGACCGCTGAGCGCCACGCGGGCACGCGCGCCGGGGGGCTCGTTCATCTGACCGAAGACGAAGGTGGCTTTCGATTCCGCCAGTTCCGGCATGTTGACCTTGGCGAGGTCCCAACCGCCTTTCTCCATGTCGTGTTTGAAATCTTCGCCATATTTCATGATGCCGGCCTCGATCATTTCCCGCATCAGGTCGTTCCCTTCGCGGGTACGCTCGCCGACGCCTGCGAATACGGAGAGACCGGAATAGGCTTTTGCAATATTGTTGATCAGCTCCTGGATCAGGACGGTTTTGCCGACGCCGGCGCCGCCGAACAGGCCGATCTTGCCGCCTTTCGCATAGGGCTCGATCAGATCGATGACCTTGATACCGGTGAACAGCACTTCCGTGCTGGTGGTCAGGTTCTCGAAAGCCGGAGGTTTGCTGTGGATCGGCCGGCCGCCGGCTTTGGATACGGCGGGCAAACCGTCGATCGGGTCGCCGGTCACGTTGAACAAACGCCCTTTGATGCCCTCTCCGATCGGCATCGTGATCGCCGCGTCGGTATCCGTAACCGCGGTCCCGCGCACAAGACCTTCCGTACCATCCATGGCGATACACCGGACGCTATCCTCCCCGAGGTGCTGCTGAACTTCAAGCACCAGGGTTTCGCCGTTGGACCTTTTCAGTTCCAGCGCATTGTAAATTTCGGGGAGTTTGCCGTCAAACTGCACATCGACAACGGCGCCAATGATTTGCTTGATTTTGCCGGTACTTGCCATATTGTAGTGATTAGATAAGTTGGGTTTAAAATTCGGCTGCAAAGGTATTGAATTGCGGCAAACATTTGTGTAACAAATTAAAAAAAATCGGCCGCGCCCGCCCCCATTTCACGAAATTTATATTTTTGTGGCCATCATCATTCTCTATGCAACTGATTGAAGTGACGAGTCCTTCTTTGGCGAAGGAATTTATCCGCGTAAATGTGGAGCTCAACCGGAACAACCCTGCCTATATCCGGCCGATCGACAAGGAAGTGGAAGAGGTGTTCGATAAGGAACGGAATAAGGCCTTTCGCTTTGGCGAAGTGGTCCGCTGGATCCTGAAAGACCACGAGGGCCGGCTGATCGGCCGGATCGCCGCGTTTGTAAATAAAAAGTATAAGAATAAAGGTGACGACGGTCCCGTCGGGGGCATGGGGTTTTTTGATTGCATTGATAACCAGGAGGCTGCGGACATGTTGCTGGATGTCGCCCGGCATTGGCTGGGGCAGCGCGGTATGGAAGCGATGGACGGACCTATCAATTTTGGGGAGCGGGATAAATGGTGGGGGCTGCTGGTGGAAGGGTTCAATGAGCCGCTCTGGTCCATGAACTTCAATCCGCCTTATTATAAGGACCTGCTCGAGAATTATGGGTTCAGACCCTATTTTCATCAGTTGTGCTTTGGATTGGACCCGAATAAGCCATTGAGCGCCAAGATCAGACAGCGGCATGACGCCGTCGCGGCGGATCCCCTCTACAACACGAAGACCATGGACAAAAAGAACCTCGAAAAATTTGCCGCCGATTTCGTCGAGGTCTACAACGCCGCTTACGCCGGCCACGGCGGCCTGAAGGAGATGCGGAAGGACCAGGCCTTTCAGCTGTTCAAAAAGATGAAGCCGCTGATCGACGAAAAGATCGCCCGGTTTGCCTATTACGGCGACCGCCCGATCGCCGTATTTCTGAATATCCCGGAATTGAATCAGTACTACAAACACTTCAATGGCAGGGTCGGCTGGCTCCAAATGCTGCAATTCCTCTGGTTGAAGATGCGCGGCGCCTGCCGCCATTTTACCGGCGTCGTGTTCGCGCTCGTGCCCGATTTCCAGGGCAAGGGCGTCGATGCCTATATCATCCAGGAATTGGCGGACGTGGTCCAGCCGTCAGGCTTCTACGTCCATTACGAGATGCAATGGATCGGGGACTTCAACGTCAAAATGGTCAATATCGCCAAATCCCTGGGCGACACTTATGTGAGCCGGAAGCTCACGACCTACCGGTACCTGTTCGACCGGACCAAAGAGTTCAAGCGGCACCCGATGCTGGCCTGAAGGATGGAAACGCTCTCGTTTTTGGACCTCTGTCCCGCGATGGGACCAATTCCGGAAAAAGAATTTTCCGCAATTAACTGATTTTCAATAACTATCATTTTGGCACAATGTGTGAAATATACCCATTACCTGAAAATGAAGAACCTTAAGCCGCAGGACCGTAGATCCTGATTTGTAAGAGCTGAAAGACAATGGAGGCCACCACAACGGTGGCCTCTGCTTTTTTGAACCCCTGCCGGCGCCGGCTGCCGGCCGGGAATGTCAGGGATTTGTGCTAGGTTTGCGAAGGAGCAACACCATGGACAAATTCATCGTTTCCGCCCGAAAATATCGGCCCCAGGACTTCTCGACGGTTGTGGGCCAGTCCCATATCACCACCACCCTGAAAAACGCTATAAAAAATGGCCAGTTGGCCCACGCCTTCCTCTTCTGCGGTCCGCGGGGTGTGGGAAAGACGACCTGCGCCCGGATCCTGGCCAAGACCATCAATTGCGAGAACGTCGGTCCCGGGGGCGAGGCTTGCAACAGGTGTCCGTCCTGCGTCTCGTTCAATGAAGGCTCGTCCCTCAATATCCACGAGCTGGACGCCGCCAGCAACAACTCGGTCGACGACATCCGATCGCTGGTCGAGCAGGTGAGGTTCGCGCCACAGGCCGGCAAATACAAGGTCTATATCATCGATGAGGTGCATATGCTCAGCACTTCGGCGTTCAATGCCTTTTTGAAGACGCTGGAGGAGCCGCCGCCCTACGCGATCTTTATTTTAGCTACCACGGAGAAGCACAAGATACTTCCGACGATCCTTTCCCGTTGCCAGATATTCGACTTCAAGCGGATCACCACGGCGGATACCGTGGCACACCTGGAAGAAATTGCAGGAAAGGAGGGGATCGGCGCGGAAAAGGCGGCGCTGCAACTGATCGCACAGAAGAGCGAGGGGTGCATGCGCGACGCACTGAGCATCCTGGACAAGATCGTCAGCTTTACCAACGGCGCCCTTACATACAAGAATACACTCGAACACCTGAATATCCTGGATGCCGATTACTACTTCCGGATCCTCGATTCCATGCAGCTCCAGGACCTTCCCGGGGCCCTGCTGATTTACGACGACATCAACCGCAAAGGGTTCGAAGGCGATCTGGTATTGAACGGTCTGGCGGAATTCATCCGCAATTTGCTCGTTTGCAAGGACGAGAAGGCCTCGTCCCTGCTCGAGGCGGTGGAAAGTTTCAGGGAACGCTACGTAAGCGTGGGGAAAAAAGTCGACGCAGCCTGGCTGGTCAGCGCACTCAACGTATTGAATGAGGCCGAGATAAATTATAAGTCCGCCCGCAACAAACGGCTCCATGTCGAGTTGGCCCTGATCAAACTTTGCTATCTGGCACAAGCTATGCAGGTAGTAGCGGGAGCATCTCCGGAGCGGAATAAGCGGCCGGAGCCGCTGAAACCGGTATCGTTCCGGAACATTCCCGCGATGGCCCCGGTTGCCGGAGGCCAGCGCCGGGTGGAAAAATCCGTAGAAAACGAAGCGGAGAAGAAAGGAGCGACGCTGCTGGTCGAAACGGGTTCGCTGAATTCGCCGGCATCGGCCGGTTCGTTGGAGTCACCGGGTTCGCCGGGTTCACCCGGTTCGCCGGGTTCGCTGGGGTCGCTGAAAAAGATCAGGCGGCAGTTTGCCGGCCAGACGCAGCAAAAGGAAGCGGAAAGCGGCCGGGTGCTCGAGATGGAGCCCCTCCACCGCGCCTGGCGCCAATACGCAGATTCCCTCCGGGAAAACCGCAATCCCGCAGTCCAGAGCGTCGAAATGGCGACCTTAAGGATCGTCGACGTCCGGACATTCGAGGTGCTTACGACCAACAACCTGCAACAACGCTTTATCGAACAGGAAAAACGCGGGATTTCCGATCATCTGCAACAGGTGTTTGCCAACAAGTCGATCAGCTTTACCGTCCGGGTGGAAGAAGGACCTCTGGCTGACGAAGCGGCAGACCGTCCCCTCAACAAGCGGGAGCAGTTCATGCAGATCGTTGACCAGTACCCGCTTGTCAGGGAGCTGAAGGACAGGCTGCGGCTGGAGCTGGATTATTGAGGCATATAGTTTAGTTAAAAGATGCCTGTAACCTTGGACACATAACCGATTGGCGGGAATTTTGTCAATACCTATGCATCTATGAACGGAAATTCGACACCAACATTAAAAAGGCAGATCTTCCAGACGAATTCGACCGGGCGCTGGCAAAGATTTAAATGGGGGGGTCGGATCTTTCTTTTTTTGCTCATGCTCGGTTTGGTCGTCTTCATCGTCACCATCAGGCGCAGTTATGCACCCGCACTGCCACGGATCAAGGAACAAAGCCAGTTGTATAAAAAAGTGCTGGACACGGGCCGGACATTCATCTTCAAGAATAGCCTGATCGAACAATACGGCGGATTCCGGAAATACATCAATGAAAAAGTTCCCTATCACGGCGGCGCCTTCCCGGGCCAGCGGCGCGATTCGGACCGGTCGCATGCGGCGCCTGTAAAGGTAGATACCAGTTTCAGGTCTTTCACCAAGTTCCCGACGGGTATCCGGGCCGCATTCTACGTCGACTGGGACGCGCAATCTTTTTTGTCCCTGCAACAGTATATCGACAAGATGAACCTGGTGATCCCCGAGTGGATCTTCCTCGATCCCACCGGCGACACGGTTACGACGAATATCGATCCCCGGGCCTGGGCGGTCATGAAGAAATCGGGCGTGAAGATCATGCCGATCCTCTCCAATAACTACAAAGGAGATTTCAGGGGCGACGTCGTACACCGGGTCATCAACGATCCCTCAAAAGAACAGCGGCTGATCAGCGACGTGATCAGGATCCTCCAGAAGGACAATTTCATCGGCGTGAATGTCGATTTCGAGGAGTTACAGGAGCCAAACAATGAAAAACTGGTCGAATTCCAGAAGGACCTGTACAACCAGTTGCACGCCCAGCACCTGCTGGTGACACAGGATGTCATTCCCTTCAATGATGACTATAATTTCAAGGAACTGTCCAGGTATAATGACTATATCTTCTTGATGGCCTATGACCAGTATTCGGACGAATCCGGCCCGGGGCCCATCGCGCACCAGAAATGGATCGAGGGGGCGGTGGATGCGGCGGTGAAGAACATCCCCATCCAGAAGCTGATCCTATGCATGGCTGCCTATGGGTACGACTGGCGGCTGGGTAAGGACCTTTCGGCCCGAACGGTCAGCTACCAGGAAGCTTTATCGACCGCCAAGGACCAGGAGGCTACGATCGACTTTGACAACGACTCCTACAACCTGCACTACGATTACGACGACGACGACAATGTGCGGCACCAGGTTCAGTTCACCGACGCGGCGACGATCTTTAATGAGTTGCGTTTCGCGACCGAATATGGGCTGCCCGGAACCGCGATCTGGCGGTTGGGGGACGAAGACCCGCGGATGTGGTCGTTCTATGACCAGGATATGCGAAAATCGGCCATGGCGCATTTCGATTTCACCGCGTTCAGCCGCGTGGATGCCAAATCGAATGCCGATTTTGTGGACTACGAAGGTTCTGGAGAAGTGCTGGATATCATTGCAACGCCGACCAATGGCCGGATCACCCCCGAGGTCAATACCGGGGAAATGCTGATCAGTGAGGAGACCTATGACAGTCTCCCTTCCCGTTTCGTGGCGCGGAAATATGGGACCGAGGATTCGATGAAGCTCGTCCTGACCTTTGACGACGGGCCCGATCCGGAATATACGCCGAAGATCCTGGACACGCTCAGCAAATACCATATACCGGCTACCTTCTTCGTGATCGGGATCAACGCCGAGAACAATATACCGATCGTCAAACGTGAGTTCAGGGAAGGTCATGGGATCGGGAACCACACCTTCACCCACCCCAATATCGCAAAGGTCAGCCAGCGGCGCGCGGTGCTGGAGATGGAGTCGACCCGGCTGCTGATCGAGTGCATCACCGGAAGGTCCACCATCATGTTCCGGGCGCCCTACAATGCCGACTTCGAACCCGAAAAATGGGAGGAGTTGATCCCGGTCGCGATCGCCCGGAAGAGGAACTACCTGGACATCGGGGAATCCATCGACCCGCTCGACTGGGAGCCCAACGTCAGCGCCGACAGCATCGTCGCCAGAACGATAAGGATAAAGGACGACCTGACGCGGCAGGGGCTGAGCGGAAATATCATCCTGCTCCATGACGCGGGCGGCGAAGGTCGGGAGGCCACGGTGGAAGCGCTGCCGAGGCTTATCAACTATTTCGAGAAACGGGGCTTCCATTTCACTACGGTGGCGGACATCCTGGGCAAGACCAGGGATGAAATGATGCCGCCGGTGCCAAAGGGCAGCGGCTATTACCTGCTGCAGATAAATTATTATTTCGCGGAGCTGGGATATTGGAGCGGGCATATCCTGTTTTCGATGTTTGTGGTCTTCATGATCCTGTCGGTGGGCCGGGTGCTGTTCATCGCCTTTATCGCCACGAAGGAGTTTTTCCGCGAACGGAAATATGCGTTGGCCGCCTGGTGGACCCCGCAGGGCGTCGGCGCGCCGCTGGTGAGCATAGTCGTTCCCGCGTATAACGAGGAAGTGAACGCGGTGAGCTCGGTTGAGAACCTCCTGAACGGCGACTACCCGAATTCCGAGATCATCTTTGTCGACGACGGCAGTGTGGACACCACCTATGAGAAGGTCAGCCGGGCATTTGCCGGAAATCCGAAGGTCAAGGTGTATACGAAACCCAACGGCGGAAAGGCCTCGGCGCTCAATTACGGCATCAGCAGGAGTGAAGCCGAGTATGTGATCTGCATCGATGCGGACACCAAGCTCCTGCCCGATGCGGTCTCCAGGCTGATGACGCATTTTGGCGACAACGCCTACCGCAGGAAACTGACGGCTGGCGAAGGCGAATCGGCAGGTTTGGGCATCGTCGGCGCCGTGGCAGGGAATGTGAAGGTGGGCAACCAGGTAAACCTGCTGACCCGTTGGCAGGCCATCGAATATATCAGCAGCCAGAATTTCGACCGGAAAGCATTTGCATATCTGAATGGCATCACCGTCGTGCCGGGGGCGATCGGCGCATTCCGGAAAAAGGCGATCGAGGAAGCCGGCGGGTTTACCACCGACACCCTTGCGGAGGATTGCGACCTCACGATCCGCATCCTGCGATGCGGCTATGTGGTCGAGAATGACAACATGGCCGTCGCCATGACCGAGGCGCCGGAAACCCTGAAACAGTTCTTCAAACAACGCTTTCGGTGGAGTTATGGCGTGATGCAGACGTTCTGGAAGAACCGCGACGCCCTGCTCAATTGGAAATATCGCTGGCTGGGCTATGCGGCGCTGCCCAACGTACTGATGTTCCAGTACATTATCCCCTTCGTCATCCCGCTCGCCGACTTTTTTATGGTGGTCGGGCTGATCACGGGCAACGCCTCCAAGATTGGCGGCTATTACCTGCTCTTTATGGTGGTGGATCTGCTCGTGGCGCTACTCGCGTTTTGCTTCGAGCGCGAGAAATTATACCGGCTGATCTGGCTGATCCCGCAACGGCTGATCTGGCGCTGGCTGACCTGGCTCGTGCTTTTCCGCGCGGTGCGGCGGGCCCTCAAAGGAGAGTTGCAGCACTGGGGCGTCCTGAAACGCACGGGGAACGTGAAAGTTGCCTAGCACGCATGGCAGCTTGTCCGCCGGGATAAACCAAAAAGTCTTAATTTCACGGCTCGATTTCATAGGAGCCGGCCACCGGCCGCCTCCGGCACAATTTTCTATCCAAACAAGACAATGCGTTATGGCTGAAGTTATTTTAATGCCCCGGTTGAGCGATACCATGACTGAAGGGGTGATTGCCGCCTGGCACAAGAAGGTGGGCGATCCGGTAAAAAAGGGTGAATTGCTGGCTGAGGTGGAAACGGATAAGGCGACAATGGACCTGGAAAGCTATAAGGACGGCACTTTGTTATATACGGGCACGGATAAGGGCGGAAAGATCCAGGTCAATGACCTGCTGGCGATCATCGGCGCTCCGGGCGAAGATATCACGAACCTCGTGAAAAAAGGCGCAGCCCCACAGGCTGGTCCGGCCACTGGCTCCGCCGCATCTCCCTCGGCCGCTCCTGCGCCCGCTTCTCCGTCCGCATCTGCCGCCGCTCCTGCCACTGCCACTGCGTCCGCCGGTGGACCCGGTGGCGGCCTGGACCTCTCCAAACAGGAAGAAGTGATCCTGATGCCCCGGCTCAGCGACACGATGACGGAAGGCGTGATCGCCGATTGGCATAAGAAAGTGGGCGACGCGGTGAAAAAGGGCGATATCCTCGCGGACATCGAAACGGACAAGGCCACGATGGAGTTGGAAAGCTATAAGGAAGGGAAGCTGCTCTATGTCGGCGCGCGGAAAGGCGAAAAGATTGCGGTCAACGACCTGCTGGCGGTGATCGGCGATGAAAAGAAGGTTGACCTGGAGAAGATCCTTGCCGCAGCTAAGAACAAGACTGCTGCTGGTTCAGCTACGGCTGGAGTCGCCGCAGGGTCGGGAGCCTCCAATTCCGCCGTTTCCAATTCCGCCGTTTCCAATTCCGCCGCTCCGGGTTCCGCCGCTCCGGGTTCCGGTACGCAGGCCGCATCCGCCCCCTCCGGCGGAGCCGACCAGCACAGCGGTCTGTCGGTTACTGCCGACGGCAGGATCAAGGCTTCGCCCCTGGCGAAGAGAATGGCCGCGGAAAAAGGCATTGACATCAGCAAGGTGTCGGGCACTGGAGACAATGGTCGGATCGTCAGGAAGGACGTAGACAACTATACGCCCGCAACGGCGACTGGCGGCGCCGCGACGCCCGCTGCCGGAGGAAGACAGGGAGTGGCTGCAGCGCCCGCGGGCCAGGTCAGCTTCGAGGAGATCCCTGTTTCGCAAATGCGGAAAGTCATCGCGAAGCGCCTGGCGGAAAGTAAATTCGGTGCGCCGCATTTCTATATTACAATGACCGTCGACATGGATAAGGTCATAGAAAGCCGGGCCAGGATGAACGAGGTCTCTCCCGTAAAGATCTCCTTCAACGATATCGTGCTGAAGGCTGTCGCCGTGGCGCTGAAGCAGCATCCGGCGATCAACAGTAGCTGGCTCGGAGACAGGATCCGCGTTAATCACCACGTTAATATCGGCGTGGCGGTAGCGGTCGAGGATGGCTTATTGGTGCCCGTTGTACGTTTTGCCGACACCAAAAGCCTCTCGCAAATCGCCGCAGAGGTAAAGGACCTGGCTCAACGCGCCAAGGCCAGGAAGCTACAGCCTGCGGACTGGGAAGGAAGCACTTTCACTATTTCGAATATGGGCATGTTCGGCGTGGACGAATTTACGGCGATCATCAATCCACCGGATGCCTGCATCCTGGCGGTTAGCTCGATCCAGGCCGTTCCTGTAGTCAGGAACGGGGCGGTCGTTCCCGGAAACATCATGAAACTGACCCTGAGTTGCGACCATCGGGTGGTCGACGGAGCAAGCGGGTCAGCCTTCCTCCAGACCGTCAAAAGCCTGTTGGAGGAACCGCTGCGCATGATGATCTGATTGCCCTTAGTCCGCAAAATATTGGGAAATAATTAAGCCGCCCCATAGACATGAGGCGGCCCTTTAAACCTTATCCTATTGGGCACTCCTGTGGAAACAGGCTGCCCTTAAGAACTGTGTCCTTGCTGTTCCAACCAAACTTAAAAACTTGATTTGAGTCACACGGATTATTCCGATGTCCGTTCTAACAGCCACAAATATAGGAAGATTTTTCATTTGCGGCCTTTTTCGGCCGCAATTTCTTTCGGAAAGCATACTTTTTTTTCTCTCCTCGCAAGCCATTGGTTATCAGTAAATACACATTGAATCGCCAAAAGCTCGCGGTTATTTGAAAAAGATGTCGTAACTTTGCGCCCGTTATACTCCTTTCTATTCACTTTCGTGACAACCTTCTGTTATAACTCCTGAAGGATAATGCTGTGTAGATGGGCTTTTTACAATTTAAACAGATCATACTTTGTCGTTTCAACATCTCAATCTCATCGAGCCTTTATTAAAGGCCCTGGAAAAAGAAGGCTATACCGTTCCCACTCCGATCCAGGAAAAAGCTATACCGATCATCCTTAACCGAAAAGACCTCCTTGGCTGTGCGCAGACCGGGACGGGTAAGACCGCCGCATTCGCGCTGCCTTTGCTGCAACTCATGATGGAAGACGCCGCGAATCCCGAAGGCCCGCGTTCCGCGGGTCTGGCGCCGATCCGGGCGCTGGTCATTACGCCGACGCGTGAACTGGCCATCCAGATAGATGAAAGTTTTGCAGCCTATGGCAGATTCAGCGGCGTCCGGCACACGGTGATATTCGGGGGAGTGCCGCAAAACCCCCAGGTGCAGGCGCTGCGGAACGGCGTGGATGTACTGGTCGCGACACCCGGAAGGTTGCTCGACCTCATCGACCAGGGATATGTCAACCTCCGCCAGATCCGGTACTTTGTATTGGACGAGGCCGACCGGATGCTCGACATGGGTTTTATCAACGATATCCGGAAGGTATTGACGAAGCTCCCTGCGAAAAAGCATTCACTTTTCTTTTCCGCAACGATGCCGCCGGAAATCCAAAAGCTGGCCGGCACCATCCTCGTCAATCCCTCCCAAGTGGAAGTGACGCCGGTCTCATCGACCGCGGAAACCATTCAGCAATCGATATATTTCGTCGAAAAGAAAGACAAACGTTCGCTGTTGCTCCACGTCTTGCAGGACGGTAAGATCTCATCCGCACTGGTCTTTACCCGCACCAAGCACGGCGCGGATAAAGTGGCGCAGGGGCTGATCCGCGCCGGCATCAGGGCAGAAGCCATACATGGGAATAAATCTCAAAATGCCCGTCAGCGGGCATTGGCGAATTTCAAAAGCCGTCATACCCGCATCCTCGTCGCCACGGATATTGCCGCGCGGGGTATAGATATCGACGAACTGACACATGTCATCAACTTCGAGCTTCCGAACGTCCCGGAAACCTATGTGCACCGCATCGGCCGGACCGGCAGGGCGGGCGCCAGCGGAACAGCGCTTTCTTTCTGTGACCAGGAAGAAAAGGAATTTCTGCAGGACATTCAGAAATTGATCGCCCGATCGATCCCGGTGGTCGAGAACCATCCGCATGTGATGGTGGCGGGTCTGGCCATTCGTCCGCCTGTAATTGCCTCAAGCCTGCCGGCAGGCCGGAATGGCGGAGAGCGGCGGCACGAAAGGAAGCAGGAGCCAACCAAACGCAACGTGCAAGCCAAACGCCCGGAACAAACGAAACGCCGCGAAGAACCGAAACGCCGCGACGAAGCCATCCGCCGCGAAGAACCGAAACGCCGCGACGAACCAAAACGCCGCGACGAAGCGATCCGCCGCGAGCAGCCGAAACGCCGGGAAGAGGCCAAACACCGCGAGGAACCGAAGCAGCAGGAGCCCGGACATTCCATACCGAAACGCCACGAGGACGCGGCACTCCCGTTCCGGATCAACCAAAGCGAAGGCGACGAAAAGTGGTAGTTTTTGCATAATTTGAGCAATGATGCGGACCCTTGTCTTATTGCTTTCCATGGGCTTCTGTCAAATATCCGGGCAGCCCGGAGGGGCCGCGCAGCATGGCCTTTCGGGCTTGATCTCGAAGGCGCAGTACGAACGCTGCTTTCCCCACCATCACCCGATCTATACCTATCAGGCGCTGATTACGGCCGCAGCGGCTTTCCCGGCATTCGCGGCGGAGGGCAATGAAACGGTCCGGCGCCGCGAGCTGGCCGCATTTTTCGGTGAAATTGCGCACGAAACCACCAATGGTGGCGAAGGAGCCGCCGGCGGGGCTTATGTTTGGGGACTGTTCTATACCGAGGAGCTCGGCTGCGGGAACGGCCGGTGTCCGCAATACAACGTCTCGAATGGCGGGAAATTCCACCCGGTACCGGGCAAGGACTATTTCGGCCGCGGACCGATCCAGTTGAGCTATCCCTACAATTACGGGCAGGCCGGAGAGGATCTCCATCTGCCCCTGCTGGAACGGCCTGAACTCGTGAGCCATGACGGGGTGATCGCTTTTAAGACCGCTCTTTGGTTCTGGATGCGGGGCTATGGCGACGAGCCGTCCTGTCATGCGGTAATGACCGGTCTTTGGCAACCGAATGCGGCCGATCGGCGGCTCGGTCGCCGACCCGGATTCGGAATGACGATCAACATTATCAACGGCAATGTCGAATGCAGGACGGAATCTCCCGCGAATCGACGGGACCGGGAAGACCGGATCGGCCATTACCGGCATTTTGCGGCCATGCTTGGCGTGCAGGTCGGGAAAGACTGTGACTGTGCAGGCATGAAGCCATACGGCGGTTGAAAAGCCACCATATATTTTTACAAAGCCCATGAATCTGACCAAAGCGACGCTTATCCGGACCTGGCAATCCAGGAACACCCGGATCGTATTGGCCGCCTACATCCTGATTGCGGTGATAGCCGCTGCGCAGGGATTGATGGCAGGCCCGAAAATATATGTACCCGGCGGACGGCCCTATATCGATTACAACAATTTCCGCATCTTTAAATTCTCGTTTTACCACCTCGTGCACGGGAAGGACATCTACCAGCTCTTTCCCGGAGACCATTGGGACCTGTATAAATATAGTCCGGGGTTTGCCCTTTGTTTTGGCTTGCTTTCCTGGATGCCGGACAGCCTGGGGTTATTGCTGTGGAACCTCATCAATGCGCTTTGCCTGGTCGCGGGCATCCGGATGCTGCCGGGGATACGCGAAGAGAAGAAAAGCTGGATCTTGCTGTTTTGCCTGCTGGAAATGCTGCTTTCCATTCAGAACACGCAGAGCAACGGACTCATGGCCGGGCTGACCGTGTTGGGCTTTGCACTGGCCGAGCGCCGCAACTATTTCCTGTCAACCCTTTGCATTGTTGCCTCGTTCTATATTAAGATCTATGGGGCGCTGGCTTTTACCTTTTACCTGTTCTACCCGGGCAAGTGGAAACTGATGGGTTGGTCGCTTTTTTGGATGTTGATCTTCGCGTTCTTGCCCCTGGTCGTCGTCAGCGGTCACCAGTTGCTCTTTCTGTATCGAAGCTGGCTGCACCTGCTCCTCAACGACCGGTCCGCCTCCATCGGGCTGTCGGTCATGGGGCTGCTGGAAAAATGGTTCGGCCTGGGCGCCTGGAAAAATGCGGTGACGGCTATTGGCGCGCTGCTGTTCCTGGTCCCGCTCCTCCGGTGGCGGCTATACCGGGATCCGGGGTTCAGATTGCTGTATCTTTCATCCTGCCTGATCTGGATGGTGATCTTCAATCATAAGGCGGAGTCGCCTACCTTTATCATCGTGATGGCGGGCATCGGGATCTGGTATTTTTTGCGGGATCGCGGCTGGTTGGACGGCTGGCTGCTGTTCCTCTCCTTCGTGCTTATTTCCCTGTCGGTCTCCGACCTGGTGCCGGCGGCCGTCCGTAATGGATTCATCCGGCCTTATGGGATCAAGGCGGTTATGGCGATAGTGATCTGGGGTAAAATAGTCTTTGAGCAACTGCTGTGGCCGGCAAAAATGCCGGCGGCGACGATATATAATGAGAATCGAACGTAGCACGGTTCAACTGGTCAGGTTGCCTTTTTCCTTGTTCCTGATGCCGGTCTTCTGGTTCGCGCTCAGCCAGGCGGTTTCACGTGACTGGGCACGCGCCCTGCTGATCTTCGCGATCCTGCATCTGCTGATCTATCCTGCCAGTAACGGCTATAACAGCTATATGGACCGGGATACAGGACCTATCGGTGGGGTCGGGCATCCCCTGCAACCCACACGACAACTTTTTGTCGTGACACTCGGGATGGATTTGCTGGGGTTGCTTCTCGGGCTGCTCATCGGTTGGTATTTCAGCGCCGGACTGTTGGCATATATTCTCGCTTCACGGGCGTACAGCTACCGGGGCATCCGGCTGAAGAAATATCCCATTGTCGGATGGTTGACGGTTGCCGGCTGCCAGGGCGCACTGATATTCTTCCTGGTCTACCAGGGAAGCCATCCCCTTCACGCCGATGCGACAGTCATCAGGGATCCGGCGCCGGTTTCGGCGATGATCGCCAGCTCGCTGCTGCTTGGAGCCTTTTACCCGCTGACGCAGCTGTACCAGCACGAGGCCGACCGGAAAGACGGCGTCCGGACGCTGAGCATGATCCTGGGCTTCCGCGGAAGCTTCATATTCACTGGTCTTCTGTATGCCATCGCTTTCCTGCTCCTTGGCTACTATTTCATGTCCACCCTTCAGATAACAGAATTTTATGTGCTGGCAACCTGCATGCTGCCAGTCGTCGTTTATTTCCTCATATGGGCTTTCCGGGTCTGGAGAGATGAGGCCCAGGCGAACTATGTTAACACCATCCGCATGAATGTATTGGGTTCCATTTGTTTAAACGTGGGATTCATAGCGGTGCTGATCATTGGCGGCTGGTGATTGGCGGTTGGTCCCATCTTTGCAGCGTTGAATTGGCAGATAAAACCAGCAGCATATTTTGAGCAAGATCATTTCAATCGGAACCGCCGTTCCACCTTACCGTCACCGCCAGGAGGATATTCTTCCGTTCATGCAACGTATTTATGCGTGCGACAATCAGGCGAACAGGACGTTGAAATTCCTCTATCGCCAGAGCGGGATTGAATCGCGGTATTCGGTTATTCCGGATTATACCCTTCCGGCGGCGCAATGGGAGTTCTATCCGCCGACGGAAAACCTGGAGCCGTTTCCATCGCTGGAACGCCGCATGGCCATGTACCGCCGGCACGCGGCGCCGCTGTCACTCGAAGCGATCCGGCAATGTCTGCAAGGCAGGCTTGACGCGCGGGAGGTCAGCCACCTGATAACGGTGAGCTGTACCGGCATGAGCGCTCCCGGATTGGACCTGGAATTGGTGGAAGCGTTGGGCATTACCGGAAGCTTGTTCCGGACCTCCGTGAATTTCATGGGCTGTTACGCAGCCGTGCATGCGCTGAAACTCGCAAATGCACTGGTGGCTTCCGAGCCGGGGGCAAGGGTGCTTATCGTTTGCACGGAACTGTGTACGCTGCACTTTCAACAGGAGCCGACTGTCGACAATATGTTGTCGAGCCTGCTGTTTGCGGATGGATCGGCTGCCGTGCTGGTGGTGGGCGACGATGATCCTGCGGGGGGGCTGCGATTGCAAAGCTTCTATTCGGAGATCGTATCGCGCGGGAAGAGCCAGATGACCTGGGATCTTTCCTCGTCGGGTTTCCGGATGACGCTCAGCAATTACGTCACTGATCTGATCGAAGCCGATTTTGCCGAACTCGTGGGCAACGCGCTGAAAAGAGGCGGCGTCGGCCGGGACTGCATCCGGCACTGGTGCATCCATCCCGGCGGCAAAAGGATCCTCGAGGCGATCGGCAAAAGTCTTTCTTTGCCCGACGGCGGGCTCGATGACAGTTACGCCGTGCTGGGGGAGTTCGGGAACATGTCATCGCCCACGATCCTGTTCGTTTTGCAACGGTTGATGGCCGCACGCGCAGCCGGCAACGACGGCCGGATCTTCGGCGCCGCATTCGGACCGGGTCTGACGATGGAAACATTCATTGCGGAAACAGTTTAGCATGACCCGTTTTTCAAAAAGAAGCTGCGAGAAAGAATTGCTCGACCAGGAGAGCATTCCGTTCGCCGATATCGAACGGAATATGCGGGAGCTGGATGTCATCAATACCTGGCTTGGCGGTCACCGTATAAGCATCCTCGGCCTGAAAAAGCTGTTGGGGGGAAGACGGCGCATAAGGATCTGCGAGATCGGTTGCGGCGGCGGCGACAACCTGCGGGTGCTGGACCGGTATTGCCGGCGACACGGTGTCGAGGCGGAGGTAATTGGCGTCGACCACAATGCGCACTGTATTGCCGTAGCGCGGGAAAAATGGAAGGGCGGCAATGCGGAATGGCTGCATTCCGATTACCGGGCCGTGCAATTCGACCGGAAAAAACCGGATATCATTTTCTCCTCGCTGTTTTGTCACCACTTTACGGATGAGGAGCTGGTGTTTATGCTGCGCTGGATGGAAAGGAACGCCGCTGCGGGCTGGTATATCAACGACCTGCACCGGCATCCGGCCGCCTATCATGCCATCCGCTGGATCACAAGATCTCTTTCCCGGTCTTACCTTGTCAGGAATGACGCACCCCTGTCTGTATTGCGTGGGTTCACCCGGGACGAATGGATGGCGATTATAAAAGAGGCCGGGATCGGAGAATACCGGCTCCAATGGAAATGGGCTTTCCGCTGGTTGCTGTACCGATCTACTGGCCTGACCGTATTATATGCAGCCGGCTAGATCGACATACGACGTCATTATCGCCGGGGGCGGGCTCGCGGGAACTGCCCTCGCCATCCAGCTGTCGCAGGCGGGCTATGCCGTCGCGCTGCTCGAAAAGGAAAAATACCCCTGCCACAAGGTTTGCGGAGAATACATCAGCCTGGAAAGCTGGAATTTCCTGGAGGAACTCGGACTGCCGTTGAGCGACTGGAACCTGCCGATCATTCGCGAGGTGATGGTCTCGGCGCCGAACGGCCAGTCCATTACCCATGACCTTCCTCTGGGCGGCTTCGGGATCAGCCGGTATAAACTCGACGCCGCACTTGCGGGAATTGCCCGTGGCGCCGGCGTAGACCTGCACGAGTCGGTGAAAGTAACGGAGATGCAATTCGACCGGGAGCTGACGACGGTCCGCACCAGCAGCGGAACGCTGTATGCCAGGTTGGGCTGTGCGGCTTTTGGAAAGCGCAGTAACCTGGACATCAAATGGCGGCGCAGGTTCACCCAAAACAGATCCGACCGGTTCAACAATTTCGTGGGCGTAAAGTACCATGTGCGTCTGGATTTCCCGGCCGATCGCATCGGGCTGCACAATTTCAGGGACGGTTACTGCGGGATTTCCCGGATCGAGGACGGCAACTGCTGCCTTTGTTATATCACGACGGCCCGGAACCTCCGGGAATGCGGCAATTCCATTCCCGCCATGGAGAAAGAGATCCTTTGCCGGAATCCGCACCTCCGGGAGATCTTTTCGACTGCGCAATTCCTGTTTCGGGAACCGCTGACCATCTCGCAGGTAAGCTACGAACGAAAGACGCGGGTGGAACGGCATTTACTGTTCATCGGGGATGCGGCCGGCATGATCCCGCCGCTGGCCGGAAACGGGATGAGCATGGCCCTGCACGGCAGTAAGATCGCCTATCGATGCATCGACTCCTTCCTGTCCGGAAGGATCGAGCGATATGAAATGGAACAGGAATATGAAGATAGATGGCGCCGGCAATTTGGCCGGCGGTTATGGACAGGCAGAATGCTGCAACGGTGGTTTGGCAGCGAAGAGCGCACTAATCTTTTACTTTTTTCGTTGAAACCTTTTCCTAAATTGGTTTCATTTTTGATCCGGCAAACGCACGGCGAACCGTTTTAGACCTGCTTCATGAAATTAGCCGCTTCCGTTTCGTTGCTTCTCCTCTGGTCGACAGGCCTGAGAGCGCAGGACTATCATGCGATCGAAGGCTCGCCGTTTGCAGGAGCGATCGGTGCTGCGGCAAATCCCGCATCCATCGTCAATACCCCCTACCCCTGGGACCTGACACTCTTCTCGGTGGAAGAGATGAATACGTCGAACGCCATGCGGCTCAGCGACTTTTCGTACCTGTCCAAGGATACTATCCGCTACCGGTGGGCGAACGGCGCGATGAAACGATACGCCGCATTCAGTTTTAACGTCCACTTGCTCAACCTGCGCGTCTCCCTCGGCCGGGATCAGGCGATCGAAGCAGGCGCGAATATCCGCGGTTATGGCGCGATCCGGACAGGCCGCGTAGACTACAACGACTCGCTGAAGAACATGAACGATTTTTTCAATGTCAACGAAGGGACCGTTTATGACGCCGGTATGACCAGCAGCAGCTGGCTGGAAGGATTTGTCACATACGGCCGGACGCTCGTGGACAATGCGTACGGGCGCCTGAACGGCGGTCTGACGTTGCGGCTCATGCGAGGCATATCCGGCGCGTATGCGGAACTGAACGGCGGTTCCGTGAATCGCAGCTTCTCCCCGGGCAGCAGCCGGACGATCTACGAGCTTGCAGCCGGCAACGGCCGGTATGCATATTCCGCCAATTATGATTATTGGAAAAAAGGCCGGAGCGCTTGGCAGAACTGGGAAGAGTTTCTGGGTCATACCCGGCCGGGAGCAGCCGCGGACTTTGGCGTGGAGTGGCTGGTCAAGCCGCAGACCATCGACCTGTATGATGACGGGGACAGTTACTACGACTACGATTGGAAGATCGGGATGTCGTTGCTGGATATCGGGTTCAACAACTATAAATACGGGTCCCAAAGTCGCGCGATTACCAGCCCGCGGGCCAATATTACGGACTCGGCGCTCGATCAAAAATTCGATCGCATCCGCGGTGTCGCTCAATTCAATGACAGCATGGCGACCATAGTGACCGGTTTCAGCCGGATCGCCGGCTATTTCAAGGTTTGGGATCCGGCCCGGCTGGTCATCAACATCGACCGGCCGATGCCGGGGCATTTTGCGGTAAACGCCACCCTGGCGCTCAACCTGGGGAGCACGAATCTCAAGAAACGGTTGTTTACCCGGGAGATCACGCTCTTATCGCTCACTCCCCGCTGGGAACTGAAAAATCTCGGCGCCTATCTGCCCGTGCAGGTGACGGCGTATGGCCGGGTATGGGTGGGAGGCGCGTTCAAGGCAGGCCCCCTGCTGCTGGGCATCGATAATTGGGCAGACCTGTTTACCAAAACCAGGATGGCGAACGGCGGCATCTATCTTGCGCTGGTCGTCAGACCAGGCAAAAGCTTCCGTTCCCGGGAGAAAAAAATGTACACCTGCCCCCCATGATCGGCGCCACTCTCCTTCGGAGGTTCCCCGACAACCCACACCATTATCTTTCAATAAATTTTGAAAGTTCAGAAAGATTGCATAATTTTGCCTCATGCAGCTAGCGGAAGCAAAAGCCAGGTTTATCGCCGACTGGGGCAGGTTCGGCACCAATTGGGGAATCAATCGCACCATGGCGCAAATTCATGCGCTCTTGTTGGTAAGCCCGGATCCGCTAAGCGCGGAGGACGTGATGGATCAATTGAGTATCAGCCGCGGCAACGCGAACATGAACCTCCGCGAACTGATCGATTGGGGCCTGGTGCAGAAGGTGCTGATCCCGGGAGAGCGCAAGGAATTTTTTTCGGCGGAAAAGGACATCTGGAAAGTGGCCCGGCAAATTGTAAAGGAACGGAAGAAGCGGGAATTGGACCAGATGATCCCGGTGCTCAGGGAATTGGGTGAAGTGGAGGGGGATCGCCGCGACAAGGCGGTCAGGACGTTTACGGAGACCATCCAGAACATCCGGAAATTCAGCGAACAGGCCGACCGCACGCTCGATACGATGATCAAAGCAGACGAGCACTGGTTCCTCGGAAGCCTTGTCAAGCTGTTCGGTGGCCGGTAACCGCCGCGGCAGCGATGAGGCGCTTTTTTTCGCTACGTAGTTCACAGGCTTCCGCTTCAGCTATCCCGCGATGGAAGAAGCGCTTTCATCCTTAAAAGATTGCTTATGAAGAGATCGTTGAAAACCGCCCTCGTCGTCATTGCCATCCCGGTGCTGTACGCCCTGATCCTCCGCGTGGTGTTCGGGCTGGACATCGTAAAGGATTTCGCCTCCGTAATGTCCGTTTCCTTTGTGACCCTGGTGCCGACTGTGATCGGCTTCCTGACAGTGTTCCTTTCCGCGGCGCGGAAGCCGGACATCAGCATCGGGTATGCGCTGACGGCTCCGCTCATTCCCATCTTCCTGCTGTTTTTCCTGACTTTGATATTCGGGATCGAGGGATGGGCCTGCTGGATCATGATCCTGCCTGTCTTTATCGTATTCGGGAGCCTGGGAGGCCTCGTAGCCAGGTATCTCTTGCTTTTTCGGAAAAAGAAGCGGGACAGATTCCGGATCACACTTGTCCTGTTGCTTCCGGTATTTGCCTCCCCGGTGGAAAAGCTTACGGGACCCTTACTTACGCGCTATAAGGCCGACACGTCGATCGATATCCGCGCGCCCGCCGGCAGGATCTGGGCCAATGTCGTCCGCGTTCCGACCATCACGGAACAGGAGGACCAAGGCAAGCTCACGAATTTCCTTGGCTTTCCCCGGCCCATCCGCGCGGAACTCGACTTTGCAGGCGTCGGCGGCAGCCGCCAGGCGATATTCAGCAAAGGGCTGGTCTTCCGGGAGGTCGTTTTGGATTATACCGACCGGAAAAAGATGCATTTCAGCATCACCGCGAATCCGCATGATATCCCGTCCACCACGATGGACCGCCACGTCGTCATCGGCGGGGACTATTTCAACGTGCTCGATGGCACCTATGAATTACAGGAGTTGAACGACTCCGTCTTCCGCCTGCACCTGTACAGTCATTTTACCCTCAATACGCATTTCAACTTTTACGCCAGCTGGTGGGCGGGCTGGATCATGAAGGACATACAAAACAATATCCTGCAGGTGATCGCAACAAGATGTCAGGGTAAATTGTAATATACCTGTATGGCCGCCGAACCAAAAAAGACCCTCGTCCTGGGCGCCTCGGCGAACCCCCGGCGCTACAGCTATCTGGCTTTGAAACAACTTCGGAGCCATGGTCACCCCGTGGCTGCCATTGGCCGAAAGCAGGTAATGGTCGGCGATGTCGAGGTAGCCACCGGCCGGGAACCGGTCCCTGGTGTCGATACCGTGACGCTATACCTGAATCCCGCGAATCAAAAAGAATACTACGATTATATTTTGTCGTTGCATCCGCGGCGGATCATCTTCAACCCCGGCACCGAGAATCCGGAGCTGGAATCTCTTGCCGCTGAAAAGGGCATCGATACCCTCGAGGCCTGCACGCTGGTGCTGCTCGGCACCGGACAATATTAACGGCAACAGGCGTTAATAATACTTTAACATGTATGCCTGTTTGCTATTTAGGGCGTTTTTCGGTAAATTCGAAAAATCCTTTAACATATGCTATGGCGAAAATTCAATGGTGATCCGATCGATCTGCCCATTATCGATGCCGTTGAGCATGCGATCCGGCGGGAGACCGAAATGGGTTACCGGCTAAAAGTTTGTATCGGCACCGATTCCCAGGTAAAAGGTATCGAAACGGAATTTGCAACCGTGATCGTTTTCCTCCGGGAAGGTCACGGCGGATTCATGTTCATTCACAACGAAAAGACCCGTCACCAGTACACCATCAAGGAACGTATGCTGGTGGAAGTGGCTAAGAGCATCGAGATCGCATATGAACTATGCAACCTCTTCAGCCGGTACAATGTCGACATGGAAGTGCATGCCGACATCAATACCAACCCGCACTTCAAGAGCAACGACGCCCTGAAGGAAGCCATGGGGTATATTTTGGGAATGGGCTTCGCATTCAAAGCGAAACCGGAAGCGTTCGCCAGCAGCAGTTGCGCGAATAAAGTGGTTAACTGACGCGGGGCCCGGCGGCGCCGTTCATTTCTTCGATCGACTCCAGGATCTTGTCCCGGCCCGTTTTCCTGACCGCGCTCGTCACGAAGTGGGGAGGCAGGAACTGCCAGCTCCTCCGCATTTTTTCCAGGAATTCCTTCACATTTCCACTGACAGTCCGCTGGTTGACCTTGTCTGCCTTCGTGAACACGAGGGTGAACGGGATTTGCCATTCCCCTAAGGTGTTCACGAATTCCAGATCGATGCGCTGCGGCGCGTGGCGGCTGTCCAGCAGGACAAAGACATTCACGAGATTGGGTCGCCGCCGCAAATAGTCCTCGATCATTTTTTCCCATTTCTTTCGTTGCGCCTGTGAGACCTTTGCAAACCCATAGCCCGGTAAATCGACGATATACCATTCGTCATTCACGGAAAAATGGTTGATCAGCTGGGTTTTACCGGGCGACGCGGAAGTTTTGGCCAATTTCTCGTTGTTGGCGAGCATATTGATCAACGACGATTTGCCGACATTGCTGCGACCGATGAATGCATATTCCGGACGGTCCGGTGCGGGACACTTGAGATAGTCCGGACTACTGATGACATAGACGGCGGATCGGATGGTCATGTGTGCGAATAAGGGTGCAAGATACCGATTGCCGGCGTATCTTTGCAGCCGCAATGGCCAACTATTCGCATGACAAGATCGTCCCGTTCAGGGACTCGCAGCTGGGAAAGAAGCAGCAGGTCGCGGAAATGTTCGATCAGATCGCCTTCAGGTATGATTTTTTAAATCGTTTTCTGTCGGGTGGTATCGACGTGTACTGGCGCAAACGCGCGATCCGGGAACTCCGCCGGCTGACCGCATCGGCCGCCGCACCTGTACAGGCGCTCGACGTGGCGACCGGCACCGGCGATATGGCGATCATGATGTGTCGTTATCTCCCCGGTTCGCGCGTAACGGGTGTGGATATTTCCACCGGGATGCTGGAAGTCGGCCGTCAAAAGTTGATCCGGACCGGACTGGCATCCCGCGTTATCCTGCAACCGGGCGATAGCGAAGCCCTACCCTTTCCGGATGGAGGGTTTGATGCGGTTACGGTTGCCTTCGGGGTCAGGAATTTCGAAAATTTGGAGAAAGGTTTGCAGGAAATGAGAAGAGTGCTGAAACCGGGGGGCAAATTGGTCGTTCTGGAATTTTCGCAACCCAGAACGCCGGGGATCCGCCAGTTGTACCTTTTCTACCTCCGGCTTGTCGCACCCGGAATCGCGAAAATGGCCTCCAGCAACGGTGACGCCTATCGGTACCTCAATCATTCGGTCCAGGCTTTCCCCGAAGGAAAGGCGTTTATGCGGATCCTGGAGGGCTGTGGTTATACCCATACGCGACTGCGGCGGTTGAGCCTCGGGATTTGCTCCCTCTATGTGGGGGAAAAGCCGGCGGCGGAGGTGAGTGGTAGGACCGGGGAAACTACCGGCGATCGCAATTAATCGGTCGTTTTTTCGTTCTAATACATCCCAAATTCCAACCTATAGCGCATTATCTACCCTCACATCGCCGGCAAGATCGAAATTTGTTGATTAATCTACTGATTTTAAACATTTTATGAAAGCACTTGGATCTGGAAAGAAGGGGGGTATCTATTTTTTGTCATGTCTCTTTGGGCTGATGTTTGCCTGCGCGCATGCCGATGGGCAACTCCGGGACGGTCTGAACCTGCCCGACCACGATTCCAAACCTTATTACCTGGGTATTGGATTCATGTATGAACAGTCTCACCTTCAAGTCAGTGCGAATCCGAAGTTTCTGCAAAGCGATAGTGTGCTGTATGTCAACCCCATGAATAACGGAGGTTTCGGGGTGTCGGGAATGTTTACCTTTCATGTGATGGACCATCTGGAGTTTCGCGTGGCTTTTCCGGAATTCATTTTTGCCTCCAACACACTAGCCTATCACGTGAAATATCCGCCGGCCGGGGAGACCCAACTGGCGACTAAACAGATCCAGTCCCTCCTGCTCGGGTTTCCGCTCCACGTCAAATTCCTGTCGGACCGGATCGACAATTTCCGGGTCTATATGATGGGCGGCGTCAATTACCAATATGACCTCGCCTCCAATTCTTCTGCGCGGAAGGCGCAGAACCTTGTCAAGTTGTCGCCGTCCGACTTCTGCGCGGAGATAGGGATCGGTTTCCAGTTCTATTTCCCGGTATTCATCCTTTCACCTGAGCTCAAATTCAGCGAGGGCCTGAAGAATGTTCATGACCGCGATCCGAACCTGCAGTACTCCAATGTGATCGACAAGCTCAAGTCGAGAATGATCGTGTTCTCGCTGATCTTCGAGGGCTAATAGTCGTATTGTCGCCGGAACATGTTGAGCCGGATACCGGCGGTCACCATCGTAGAACTGCTGGAATGATAATTCCCGGTCGGATCATTGACCGAGAAACGCCGGTAGGCGGCGGACAGTTCTACAAAGAGATTTTCTTTCCATTGCCAGGATGCTGTCCCCGACAGGTTCAGTACCGTCGCGGGGATGCCGGATCCGATCTGGAACCCATAATCCCTCGGCCGGGTCAGGTAACTTTCGAAGATATCGCCGCCAAAGTTGATGCCGGCGGAATCCAACCCCTGTTTGTAATAGATCAACTTTCCTTCCAGCGTCCACCTGTAAGCCGGCTGGTAACGGGCGATGCCCACCAGCTCTGCGAAGTTGGCGCCAAGCGGATGCGCCAGCGGCTGGTTGTAGTGACTGTAATTGTCGACCGTGTCGTCATGCTGATAGGCGTATGGCCTGACCAGGTTGGTTTCCACCTGCAGGTCGAGATTTTTGATATTGAACGCATTGATATACTTGACCCCTGCCTGGAGACCCTGTTTGTTCGCCCAGTAGCCGGCGGAATAGTGAAGGATCTGGTGCAGGATGAATTCGTCGATCAGCAACTGCCCGTACAACTGTACCGTATGACCGATGTTCAGCTTGAGGTCCAAACCCGCAGTCGTTTTATCCGGGCTGCCGTTTTGCTGTTGGGCCGAGACAAGAAAAGCGACCGGGTTCAGATAGGACAATTCATACCCGTTGGTGCGCGTGAAGATGACGTTTTCGAAAAGGCCCACGGTCATCCACGGGAACGCATTGATGCTGAGGTGATGGGTGACGCCGTATTTCTTGGGATACAGGAAGTCCGAGTCGGGGGCAAAATGCTGGTCGACCAGCTGCATATAGATGACCTGGTAATTCAGTTTCCAGATGCGGGTATTGATTTTCCCGAAAAAGTATGGCGCCGCATAATCGCTGAGAAAAAGGCTGCGGTAGCCGTCGCCGATGAAGTTCTTGTCATAACCTATCTGGAAATCGAAATACTTCCAGGCATTGAAATAAATGGACGCCCGGTTGTCGAAATAATCGTAGCCCGTCTTCTTGAAGTGTTTGTAGTAGCCCGCGCCCGGTACGTAAAGATAGTTTTCGGCCCGTTGTCCGAAATAGCTGGGACCGCGTTCCTGGTCGTCGGTGATGAATGCCGAGAAACCCAGCTTTCCGGCGATCGTACCCCGTAGGGTGAGGCCTTTGGCGTTAAAAAAAACGCGTTGGTTATAGCCGGACTCAACCGCCTGCGTCTCCTCGATGACCGGATCGACAGCAAGAAAAAAGTCCTTGTCCGTCACCTGGTAGAAATTGGCTTTTTCGGTATAAAAGGTATTGAACCAGGGGTGTTTGCTTGCAAAACTGTCACGAGGCGTCCTCGTCCATTCGGGATTGTTCATCAGGAGCGAATGCAGCGCCGCCCGATCGACCGGGGACAGATGATAGTATTCGTCGTAAGGATATTTAGTACTCAGCGAGTCGGCCATCTCGGCCATCTGCACGGCGATCCTCCGGCTGATCGGTCTGTCGGAACTGAAGTTCAGCGTGGGGTTGGATTGTTGCAGGATTTGCATCCGGTCGAGAAAATGGTCATAGGGAGAGCCCTGCGGCAAAAAACTGGATTGGGAAAAAGCGGGGAAAGGAAGCGAAAAAAGGGCAAGCGCGAAAATTATGTTCCGGCTTAACGGGCTTTTAATAACTTGCATGATAAAGGCAGATATAGTTAGGTACAATCAATTTCCCCTATGCGTAATTACTTGATCACAAACGTTCACATTGTCAACGAAGGTAGGATTACTGCGGGAGATTTGCTAGTGAAAAACGGGCGGATCGACAAAATCGGCACAAACCTCCGCACCGGCGGCGCAGTCACCGAGATCAACGGTGAGGGAAAATATTTATTGCCCGGGGTCATCGATGACCAGGTCCATTTTCGGGAGCCGGGGCTGACGCACAAGGCGACCATCTATACCGAAGCGAAAGCCGCGGTGGCGGGTGGAGTGACCTCGTTCATGGAAATGCCGAACACCGTTCCGCCGGCATTCACCCAGGCCTTGCTGGAAGACAAGTATGCGATCGGCGCCCGCAGCTCGCTGGCGAATTATTCCTTCTATATGGGCACCTCGAACGACAACGCCGACGAAGCTATCCGGACGAATGACAGGAAACGGGACGTCTGCGGCCTGAAGATATTCATGGGTTCCTCGACGGGGAACCTGCTGGTGGACAATTACCTGACCCTGGACCGCCTGTTCCGGGAAAGCGAGGTGCTCATCGCCACGCATTGCGAGGACGAGCGGATCATCCGGCGGAATCTCGAACGGATCAGGCAGGAAGGGCGGGAACTGGTCGCCGCCGACCACCCGCGGATCAGGGACGAAGAAGCCTGTTTTGAGTCCTCCCTGACGGCCATCCAGTTTGCCAGGCGGCATAACAGCCGGTTGCACGTCTTCCACCTGACGACGGAAAAGGAAATGCAGCTCTTCAGCAACCTGCTGCCACAGCAGGAAAAGCGCATCACGGCCGAAGTCTGCGTGCACCACCTGCATTTTACCGCGGATGATTATGCGCGGCTGGGGAATAGGATAAAATGCAATCCCGCCATCAAGGCCCCGCATAACCGCGAAGCGTTATGGAAGGCGCTGCTGGACGACCGGCTGGACCTGATCGCCACCGACCATGCCCCCCATACCCTGGAAGAAAAATCGGGTCCCTATGAAAAAGCCCATGCAGGCCTTCCGCTGGTCCAGCATTCCCTCCTGCTGATGCTGCACTATGTTAAGGAAGGACGGATCAGCCTGGAGAAGGTGGTGGAAAAAATGAGCCATGCGGTTGCTGTCTGTTTCCAGATCTCGGAACGGGGATATATCCGGGAAGGGTATTATGCCGACCTGGTACTGGTGGACCTCGGGCAGCCATCGGTCGTGCGGCCGGACAATATCCTCTATAAGTGCGGTTGGAGCCCGCTCGAAGGATTCCGGTTCCCCGCGACGGTGACCCACACGTTTGTCAATGGTCACCTGGTCTATGGAAATGGGGTATTCGATGAATCTCAATGGGGTCACCGGCTTCGGTTCGACCGTTAAACGCTGCATATGGAAATCGACTACACTACCTACGAGGACCTGTCCCTTTTTAGCCGCCAGGAGGAATTTTCCATTTTTCACAAACTGGACTTCACCCGCACCAGTGGCGGGAAGGATCTGCTGATCGAACATTTCCACCGGCCCATGGGCAAACTGGAGGATATCCTGGCCACGCAGCAGATCCTGCGGCTGATGCAGGAAAAGCTGGACCACTGGCCCGTTTCCATCAGCAACGGCACCGTGATGGTGATGGAGCGGTTCTACGAAACGGCGATCGACGAGATTCCGCAGGGAATGAATCTTCCGGCCGCGCTCGGCTATAAGCTGTTGCACTCCGGCGACTATGCCATGGTTCGGTATTCGGTCGGCCATTTTGCCGACTTTGTCCGCGGGATGCATGAACTGATCGGGTTGCTGGACGTTCCGGGGTGCCCCGCGCTCCTGGGTTCGCTGCTGGAACGTGCCCGCCGCCTGCTGGACAACGACGTCCTTCGGGCGCTGGCGAAAACCAGGCCCGGTGTCAAATTAAATCCGGTACAGGTCATCCATTTCGGCCATTACGTTCGCCTTCGGTTCAAGACAGCCCTGCAGTCCCTGATCGGGATCCATAGCCGGCTGGACGCCTGGTATTCCATGGCGCTGGCAACCCGCCGGTTCAACCTCTGTTTTCCCCAATTCGAGGAGCGGCCGGATCCTTTCGTGGAAGCCTCGGCTTTTTACCACTTGCTGTTGCCAAATGCGGTATCCTACGACATCCGCCTGGACCAAGAAACCAATTTTCTATTCCTGACCGGGGCCAATATGGCGGGCAAAAGCACTTTTATCCGTTCCGTGGGCGCCATCGTTTTCCTGGCCCACCTCGGTATGGGCGTTCCGGCGGCCTCGATGCGGTTGAGTTTGTTTGACGGCATACTGAGCAATATCAACGTCGCGGACGATATCGCGAAAGGTGAAAGTTTTTTTTTCAACGAGGTCCAGCGGATCCGGAATACCCTGGAAAAGATCGGCAACCGGAAGAAATGGCTGGTGCTGATCGACGAACTGTTCAAGGGTACCAATGTACAGGACGCCATGAAATGCAGTACGACCGTCATCAAAGGGCTCATCCGGATAAGACGGTCGTTGTTCATCCTGTCGACGCACCTTTACGAGGTCGGCGGCGAGCTGATGAACTACCCGAATATCCTTTTCCGTTATTTCGAGACCAAAGTAGCCAACGACCAGCTTGAATTCAGTTACCAGTTGAAAGAAGGGATCAGCAACGACCGGATCGGCTACCTGATCCTCAAGCGCGAAAAAGTAGTGGAGATGCTGGAAAATTTGTAGCCCGGCGATTGCCTGGCACACCACGTCCGCACCGCCGTCGACACCACTACCACCACGTCCGCACCAACACCGTCGCCGTTCGCACCGCCGTCGACACCATCGCCGCCGACACCACCGCCGTCGACACCACTACCACCACGTCCGCACCCCAATACCCTTCCTGTCCCGCCACCCTCCACTGCGCCCACACTGCCGTGAAACACTGTCGTGAAACACTAGTGAGGTTTACCCGGGACTTTCCCGGGGATTTTTTACTTTCAGCCGACAAAAGTTTGCGGTATGCTGGTCAAGGTTTTTGGAAGTGCGGTGTATGGCGTGGAGGCGATCACCATTACCATCGAAGTAAATGTGACGGAAGGGCTCCATACCTACGTAGTGGGGCTCGCGGATAGCGCGGTCAGGGAGAGTATTCAACGGATCGAGAGCGCGATAAAAAGTAACGGCTATTATATGCCGCGCACCAAACTGGTCGTCAATCTCGCCCCCGCCGGGATCCGGAAATCGGGATCCGCATTCGACCTGCCGATCGCGATCGGCGTCCTCGCCGCGACCGGCCAGCTGCCCGGCGGAGACCTTAACGCGTATGTCATCATGGGAGAGCTGGGCCTGGATGGCCATATCCATGCGATCAAAGGCGCGTTGGCCATCGCGATCCAAACGCGGAAAGAAAAATACAAGGGTTTGCTGATCCCGGCCGCAAACGGCTCGGAAGCGGCCATTGTCAACCAACTCGAGGTTTATGCATTCCGCCATCTCCGCGAAGTGATCGCCTTTTTCCGGGATAAGGCGGCAACACGCCCGGTCGTCGTGGACGCCAGGGCCGACTTCCAGTCGGCAACCCCGCCCGCCGACCTGGATTTCAGCGATGTCCGGGGCCAGGAGGGCGTCAAACGTGCGATGGAGATCACTGCCGCCGGCGGTCACAACGTCATCCTGGTCGGTCCGCCGGGCGCGGGCAAAACGATGCTGGCGCGGCGCCTGCCCGGCATCCTTCCCCCGCTCAGCCTGCAGGAAGCGCTCGAAACAACGAAGATCCACAGCGTGGCCGGCAAACTTCCCGAACATACCACCCTGCTCACCCAACGCCCGTTCCGGAGCCCGCATCACACCATTTCCGGTTCGGCCCTCGCCGGCGGGGGCAGCATTCCGCAACCCGGAGAGATCTCGCTGGCGCACAATGGCGTGCTCTTCCTGGATGAGTTGCCCGAATTCGATCGCGGAGTACTGGAAGTCATGCGGCAGCCAATGGAAGACCGCAGGGTGCTGGTCAGCCGGACAAGACAATCGGCGGAATTCCCGGCTTCATTTATCCTCGTCGCCGCCATGAATCCATGCCCCTGCGGGTTTTATACGCATCCCACCAAATCCTGCACCTGCTCCGGCGGCGCAGTCGTAAAGTATCTCAACAAGATCTCCGGGCCGCTCCTCGACAGGATCGATCTGCATGTGGAGGTGGTGCCCGTCGCTTACGACCAGTTGGCGCAAAATAAGGCGGGGGAACCGTCGGCCGTGATCCGCGCACGGGTAATGGCGGCCAGAGCACTGCAGCTGCAACGGTATGAACGGCTGGGGATTCATTGTAACGCCCAACTGGGGAGCCGATATCTCCGAACGCTGTGCCGCGTCGACCATCGGGGAGAAAAAATTCTGCGGACCGCAGTCGATCGGTTGGGAATGTCCATGCGGGCCTATGACCATATACTAAAGGTCGGACGGACAATCGCGGACCTCGCCGGAAGCGAAACCCTGCTGGAGGAGCACATTGCGGAAGCGATCCGTTTCCGGTCCCTCGATCGTGCCGGCTGGGCGCACTGACGCGCAGCGAATGCCGGTCATGCAGGGGCGCCGAGGACCCGCGTGCGTTATTTTTTACGGCGTCTTTTTCCATACCCCTGCCCCTTTTTGGCCGGCGCACCCCCCGGCTGTCCCTCCTTTCCCTTGCTCGCCGAACTACCCGCCAGCCCCTCTTTTCCCGCCTCGGCCGCCTTCCCCGCGCCCCTGCGGGCCGGCATGGACGATGCATGGGCAGGCATGGTGCCGCGCCTGCCAGCGGTGACCGGGACGATGCGGCGCTCCCATGCTCCGAGCCAGGCGGAGAGGCGGAGCAGCAGGTCATTGTTGGCGAGATAAAGGACGGTCAGGGGCAGCAGCTTGAATAGCCCGCGCTTCGTCGTCTCGTTGAGATTCATCAGGGGCAGTGCAAAACCCAGGGCGCCCAAGCCGACATACAGCACCAGCATGGCATACAGCCAGTTTCTTGCGTCTTTGTTATACCGGCCGGGCGAAAAAAGCTCGGCGACAAGCAGGAGTCCCGCGACAAAGTAAATATATCCCCAGAGCTCGACGCCGAAATGGCTGGCGATCAGGTGAGTGACGATGTCCGAATAACGCTGAAAAAGGGGTGAGAAATTGCCAAGGTGCGGGTTCACCTGTTCCCCGACGTTATAATGCAACGGGAGATAATGGTCCAGCCAGAGCGGACCGGAAAGGTAATACAGCACCAGGACCGGCAAATAGTACAACAGGGCCGACAGGGCTATCTTTCCCGCGGGCATTCTGTCCTTTCGGTGGACGAACAGGATAAGGGGCAGGAAAAGGAAAGCCAGTATCAGCGTTTCGGCCCGGATATAGGTGGCGATGCCCATCAGCAGACCGGACAACCAGAAATAAGCAGGCGCCTTGTTCCGGAAATAGCCAAACAAAAAGAACAGGCTGATAAAGAAATAGACCATGTTGCTGTAGTCGTACAGGATCATGAACGTGTACGCATACATCTCCGGAGTCATCATAAAAAGCAACAACAGGATCCCGGCCACGACGGGGTGCTGCTTTTCCTTTACCGCATGGTACAGGAATACCGTAAAGCTTACAAACACGATACTCAGCCACACCTGCCCAAACGGGAATCCAGCCATCTTATAGAGCAATTGCAGGCTGATCAGGAAAGGTGACTTGAAGGGGTTGTTGGTCGACCAGAGATCGATGTTGAAAAAGGAATTGATCATCGTGTGCTCGCTGACCGCGAACTGCGCGATGGCTTCAGGTCCCGAGAGGACGTCCCGCGATGTGGGGGGAAGATAATAGCAGCGCCAGATGCTCACAAAGGCAAGGAAGACAAAGACGGCCAAAAAGGGAACCTCATACGCCCGGACCTCGAATCGGGACCATTCGACGGCGTTTCGGACCGCATCCCACCCCTCCCGGCGAACCCTGCGAAAAAAAGCGATGTTCAGGACCAGGGCGACCAGCCAAAGGGAAAGGAAGACGGAAAAAGGCGTCAGCGGGATATATAACAACTGCAACAGAAAGGGAACGACCGACGCCACCGCGATGCCGAGCAGCAGGGAAAGCGTGATCGCATACGCAGCTTTCAGCCGCAACCGGAAGAGGCTCAGCACGCCCCATCCCGATAGCAGGAGACAAATAAGCAGCAGCAAAAACAGGACGAATGGCATGGCGCTATAGTATGGGAGTGTATTTTCGGTAATAGGCAAGAATGCGCTCGCGCTCCTGCGGGCTGTGAATGATGTCGAGTTTCACGCCTTTTTTGGACACGCGAACGAGGAGGTTTACTTTCGACGTGTCGGGCGAGTTGATCCACACGCCCTCCATCCCGGTATAATAATAAAATACGGCTGGTTCCGGTGCACGGACATTCGGATAGATATGCAGGGAATCCCGGTAATAGCTGTTGGGTTCGAGCAGGATAACCGGGTGGCTGATATGCCGTTGTTCCACGACCTGTTTCACGCTCATAGCGATGGTGTAGGTGATTCCGTAACGGGCTTTCATGATCCCTTCGGGAGTAAGAGTATCGTCCTTTTCCTTTAGGAAATCGCTCCAGTATTTGACCGGTCTTGTCCGGAACCAATCGCCATAGAACCCGGTGTTGATGACCACAAGTACGATCAGGAAGGATATCACGGTCAAAATGAAGCCTTTCATCGCAATATGACGGATTCGACCCGTTTGCCGGCTAAACTACACAAAAGCCGGCAAATGCCGCGCGATCGGATCTGTCATTTAGTTAACAAAGCGTTACGAGGGCGGAAATTCCCCATCGCCTCACGCGTGATCTTTTCATGTTGCCGGAAATACCCAGGCTGACTGTACCTAGGCGATCTTTTTGACGGAGACGAGGTTCTCCTGCGGCTGAAGGACCGGACGGTCGTCAGGCACCGGCTGGTTGCGATAAAAAAGTGACTTGACCATCAGGAAGCCGGTCTCGAACATGATCTTGCAGTCCAGCCGGAAATTAACATTGCGAACATAGTAAGAATCCCATTGATAACGTCTCAGGATGTTCTCGAAACTGGTCGCGGGACCGCGATACCCCCTGACCTGTGAAAGTCCGGTGATCCCCGGGCGAGCCATATTCCGGAAATGATAGTTGGAAACAAGGTTCGAGAATTCCTGTGTGTCCTTCAACATGTGTGGACGCGGGCCCACGATGCTCATCTGACCAACGAGGACATTAAAGAATTGCGGGATCTCGTCCAGACAGGTGTTGCGCAGGAACCAGCCGATGCGGGTGACCCTGGGATCGTCGGTCGATGCGCGCCGCGTGTCCGCATCTTCATTCACATACATCGTCCTGAATTTATAACAGCAAAAAGTCTTTCCTAAAAAGCCGACTCTGTTTTGTTTGAAAAAAAGCGGTCCTCTTGAATCCAGCCTGATCAGCAGCATGATAATGGGAAATAACCACGGGAAGACAAGTACAATAACGAGAAACGCAGTAATTACATCCATTAAACGCTTGTATATCAGGTAATTGTATCGATCACTCCAATATTGTCGTATAAATTTCCAGTTTCCTTTTTGCCAGTTTTCCGGATAATAGACGGCCGATTCAACAACAGTACTCTGCATGTTACGAAGGATTGGTTTTAAACTCAACTTTGATTAGTGTATCCCCATCGTCTCAATTTCTGTTAGCAATAACGGTGCCATTGGAGATACGGATAACGAACTTTGTTAGGGGGGCAAGCGGCAAAAGACAACAGATCAAGCTGATCTTCCGGTGTTTGACAACATCGGGAGTTGCAACGTTGCATCAGGTGTGACGTTTAACGCCAAACACGCCGCATTATGCGTTAAAAATTAGTTAACTACGATATTATTCTCGATGACTTCACATTACAAATAACGCGCATCCATTTTCCATCCCGAATCGATTACATTTGCGAAATTTTTGTGGCATGCGGGTGGGGATCTTAGGGACGAGGGGAATTCCAAATGCGTACGGAGGCTTTGAGCAGTTCGCACAATACCTTGCGGTGGGCCTTTTCACGCGCGGGCACGACGTGTTCGTCTATAACTCCAGCGATCACCCGTACCGGGAAGACCGGTGGAACGGGGTTAACATCATTCACTGCAGGGACTGGGAAAAAAAGCTGGGGACCGCCGGGCAGTTCTTGTATGACTACAACTGCATCCGCGACGCGACCCGGCGGAACTATGATATCCTCCTGCAGCTCGGATACACCAGCAACTCGGTCTGGCACCGGATCTGGCCGGCCGATGCCGTCAATGTCATCAATATGGACGGACTCGAATGGAAACGCACGAAGTACAATCGCCTTACCCGGCTTTTCCTCCGGCGCGCCGAGCGCTGGGCAGCGGTATATGGCGATTTGCTGGTGGCCGACTCGCCGGGCATCAGGGATTATATCCGCAATCGCTATCAAAAAGAAGCGACCTTTATTCCCTACGGCGCGGAAATCCCTTCTGCATTCGACGCGGGCGCTCCGGAGCGGTTGGGCCTCGTACCGGGCGGCTACTGGATGCTGATGGCGCGGATGGAACCCGAGAATAATATCGAATTGATCCTTCAGGGCTGGATGATCAGCGGAAGGAAGCTGCCGCTGCTGTTGCTGGGCAATACCTGCAACCGGTACGGCCGTTACCTGAAGGCAACCTACCGGCATGACGGGATCCTGTTCGCCGGCGCCATCTACGATACGGCGATCACCGACTCCCTGCGGCATTATTCCGATCTGTATTTTCACGGCCATTCCGTGGGCGGCACCAACCCTTCGCTGCTCGAAGCGATGGCTTGCGGTTGCAGGATTGCCGCCCATGACAATATTTTCAACCGGGCGGTATTGCAGGACGATGCCTGGTACTTTTCTACGGCGCAGCAGGTTGGCACGATCATGGATACGCATACGGAAGGACCGGCGCAGCACGAGTTCCGGGAACACAACCTCGAAAAGCTTCGGGCTCATTATTCCTGGGAAAAGATCGTCGGCGACTACGAAAAATTGTTCCTTGCGCGTAAATTTGCTTCCTGATCCATGGACAAAGTCCTCGTCTCCATCATCACCGTCGTTTACAACGGCGAAGACCATCTCGAGCAAGCTATCCGCAGCGTGCTGGATCAGACCTATCGGGACATCGAATACATCATCGTTGACGGCGGCTCGACCGACGGATCGGTGCCGATCATCCGGAAATATGCCGGAAAGCTCGCCTGGTGGATCAGCGAGAAGGACAAGGGAATCAGCGACGCCTTTAATAAGGGTCTCGCACGTTGCAGGGGAGAAATTATCGGCATTCTCAATGCGGATGACTGGTACGAGCCCGGGACGGTCGCCCTGGCCGTGCAACGGATGGGGACAGCCGATGTCGTATTTGGCGACATCCGGTTATGGAGAAACGAGCAAATTGACTCGGTGGTCAGGGGCAACCTCGCATTGCTGGACCGGGAAATGACGCTCAACCATCCTACGGTCTTTGTAAGGAAACATTGCTATGAACGGTTCGGCGGATTTGACCTTCAGTACCGCTGTGCAATGGACTATGACCTGTTGCTACGGCTATCGGTCAGCCATTGCCGTTTCATCCATATTTCGGCGATCATGGCCAATATGCGCTGGGGTGGCATGAGCGACAGCCAATGGCGCCTCGGCTGCCGGGAAAGCCTGAAAATAAAGAACAAATATTTGCCGGAGCGCCGCTGGTCGAACAGGTTGTATTATTTCCGCCACGTTAACGCCATCCGGGTGAACCGGCTCCTCAACAGGTTGCACCTTGTCCTGGTCATCCGCTGGTACCGGCGGCTGTTCTCGGGAATGGAGAAGATACAATAGCCTGGTACGCGGCCGCGGTTTCAGCCGCCGCCCTTTCCCAGGTAAACCGTTCCCTGATCCTTCGGGCAAGCCCCTCCGGTGGTGGACCGCTCGCGGCGCGGTCGACCGCGTCCCGGATGGACTCCGGCGAAGCAGGGTCGCAATACACGGCCTCGTCCCCAAAGTATTCGCGGGTATCCCCCTTGTCCGTGATGACGACACGGCAACCCATCGCAGCGGCCTCGAGACTGCTGAGTCCCGTCGTCTCGAACCAGCTGGGCAGGACATGGATCCCCGCGGCGGCATAATACCGGACGAGCTCCTCCTGGCTAACCTGTGGGATGAAACGGATATTTTGAGCGGCAAGCGCCTGGCAGGCTGCATGGTATGCCGGCTGGTTCGGCGCCGGCGAGCCGATCAGGCAGAGGGAATACGGACTGTCGTTTAAGGCCCGGATGAGGCCCATCTGGTTCTTGATCCCTTCGATCCTTCCGACACACAGGACGAGTCGCGGGTCCCGATCGCCTTCAGCGGCGGGAGGGACGAACAGACCGGTCTCGACCGCGTTGGGGACCACACGGTATTGCTGCTCCAGTCCGAAATGGGCGACCAGCCGCCGGTACTCGCTGTGGGAATTGGGAAGCAGACATCGGGCGTGCCGGATGATATAACGCACCGACCGGCGATGCCCCCACACCAGGTAGCGGGTGCTGACGATCCTTTCGCCGGAATGCAAGCGTCTCCCCAGCACTTTAAGGTACTCTATCCAGTCCGCCGGGAGATACCGGAAAACCAGCCTTGCCTGACCCGTCCTGATCCTGGCATCGAACTCAGCGTAGTCGACAAAGATCGGGGAGACTGCATACGGCTTCCCCGAACGGAAAATGTGCACGAGGATATCCGCAGGCCGGATGAGATTGAAGAAATGAAGTAGATCGTACGGTGCATAGTCGATCCGCTCGTCACAGCGCCGGATATCGACATCGATGCCCAGTTTGCGCAGGTGCTCCGCCGTCTTCATCATTTGGACGGTGTCCCCGCCCTGGCCGCTGAACAGGGTAGACCGGGAAATGAACAGCACCTTCATGTGCCGGAAATTAAAGGTTTGATCGGCCGCCGGGCAGTTCGCAGCCGCCGGAAATGCTGCTTGTCGAATTCAGGGAATAGCGCGGGATGGAATGCCATGATCCAGATGACATACTCGGCGATATTGGTGAGGAAACTGCCGGTGAACTGGTAGATGAAGATGAAGAGAAAAAGAGAAAGCCGGTAGTAATTGCGCCAGACCTTCGTCCGGAAAAAAAAGAAGACCTCGATAAAGAGCCGCAACCCCACTCCCAACAGCCCGAAAGCCGCAAGGGTATCGCCGAGCGAATTGGGAATGGCGACCTGGTCGGGCGTGGCGTTAGGGAGCGTATAATATTGCCGGAAGAGTTCCAGGCCCAGTTGCCTGAACTGACCCGGGCCGCAGCCGAACAGATAGCTCTTCATCCCCGCGATATGCCACCCCAGAAAAAAGGCGTCATAGGTGCGGCCTTTAAAGGAAGTGTCATGCCCGGAAAGGATGTTCGAAAACCGGATCACGATAAAGTTATGCGGGAAGACGACAAAAAATACCGCCACGGCGGCCACCAGCGCGGCGCCCGTCAATAACAGGTATAACGAGACGGTGCGGGAAAAAAAATAGGGATATCCCGCAAGCAGGGTGAAGATCAGGGCCAGCGCGAGACCGAGTATGCCGCCAAACGACAGGGAAAGGAGAAAGGGGATGGTGACGAACAGAAAGGTGACCCCGGGTTCGGGTAGCCGGAGCACGGTCATCTTCAGATAGTAGTAGAGTGCGAACGGGACCATCAGTGTCGCGTAGTAGGAAGGTTCGTAGGTCAGCAGTTTCAACCGCACCGCGTAGGCGCCCGGCGTGATCTGGTTGTCATACCAGAAGAGGTGCCGCAGGGGCGCGATCGGGTACGTCAGCAGCGCGAAAAGGACAAAGCCGGCATTGAGGAGCAGGAGCGTCCGGAAGAGGGTCCGGAGGGACTTGCAATCGAGCAGGAACTGGTAGACCGTCACCGCGAACACGAACACGGTAAAGAGCAGCAGGCTCGATCGGGTGTACGAGTCGGGATCGGCGCCCCCGGCGACGTGAGCGATCAGGAAAGGAATAAAGAATGCCGGGAAAAGCCACAGGTACCGGAAAGAGGGGAAGCGGGCAAGCCAGATCAGGAATAGCGGCGTCAGCAAGGTAGTGTACAGCAGGCCGATCGGAAGCAGGAACCCGTTAAAGAAGAAATACAGCAGGACGACCGGCAGGTATTTGTTGAACGATAGTTTCAGGTGTTCCATAGACTGTCGTTTTTGATCCCGCGCTTCAGCAGTTCTCCCGCCGCCCCCCTCGACAATTGCCGCCTGATCAGCCACTGGTACAGGAAAAGGTATGCCAGCTGCACGGTGAGATAGGCGGTTACCGCACCCATCGTGCCCCACCTCGGAACCAGGTAATAGCTCATCGTCAGCCCGATGACCGAGGTCGGGATGCCGATGAAGAGCGACCAGTGGGTCTTTTCGAAATAGATCATGTAGTTCGAAGTTAGCAATACTATTCCATTGAGGATCTGGGCTACCAGCAGGAAAGGCAGGACAGGCAGCGCGGGCGTATATTTCTCGGAAATGATCTTCCATCGGATCGCAAGAAAAAGGCCCAGCACCAGCAGGGCCCCGAGGAACAACAGCCCGACGGCCAGCCGGGACATCATGCGCTTCGTCATCCGGAGATTGGCGCGGATGTCCTTTTCGCGCAGGAACGTGGGCAGCCAGGAATTCTGCACCGCGAGACAGACCATATAAAGCACGTTGGCGATCGAAAAGGCAAGATAATAATAGGAAAGATCCTTCGCGGACCCGTACTTTTCAAGAAAGAACTTGTCGCTGTAGTTGCTCACGAGCCCCCAGGCCGCGGAGAACATATAGGGAAGCCCAAGCCGGAGGGAAGAGAACATGATCCGCATGTCGAACCGCGCCGCCATTTCCCGGATGTAAAAGACGGAGAACCCCAGCAGGATCAGCGCCTCCACGAGGTAGGTATACGCGAGGCGGATGTGTATCTTGTTGCCCGCGATGAAATACAGACAGGTCACGACGACCGCGTTCACGGCCAGGATGCGGAACAGGTTGTATTGCCGGTAGCGCCCGATCTGCTCGCTGGTGACGAAATAGTTGGACAACATGATGATATAGACCGACGCGATGACCGCCATCAGCAGCGACCACCGGAAGCGGGCGTATCCGATATCCGACTTCACGAGGAGATGGATCAGCCGGTAGTCCCACCCGAAG
>Ga0134125_10000234_pt1 | contig 79303 bp, 82 predicted proteins | sample KB31751_FD_96464 | JGI IMG/M metagenome (GOLD analysis project Ga0134125, IMG submission 96464) | Terrestrial soil microbial communities with excess Nitrogen fertilizer from Kellogg Biological Station, Michigan, USA - KB3-175-1 | ecosystem: Environmental > Terrestrial > Soil > Unclassified ... | reverse complement strand
GGGACGATCGGGCATATCGATCATGGCAAGACGACGTTGACGGCGGCGATCACGAAGGTGCTGGCGAAGCACAATCCGAAGGTATCGTTCCGGTCGTTCGATTCGATCGATAACGCGCCGGAAGAAAAGGCGCGTGGTATCACGATCGCGGCTTCGCACGTCGAATACGAGACGGCGAAGCGGCACTATGCGCATGTCGATTGCCCCGGTCACGCCGATTACATCAAGAACATGATCACCGGCGCGGCGCAGATGGATGGCGCCATCCTCGTGGTGGCGGCGACCGACGGACCCATGCCGCAGACCCGTGAGCACATCCTGCTCGCCCGTCAGGTCGGTGTGCCGTTCATCGTGGTCGCGATGAACAAAGTGGATATGGTCGACGATCCGGAACTCCTCGATCTGGTCGAACTCGAAGTGCGCGAGCTGCTGAAGAGCTATCAGTTCCCGGGCGACGATCTGCCGGTGGTTCGCGTCTCCGCACTGGGCGCTCTGAACGGTGAAGCGCAGTGGGAAAAGACGGTCGACGAGCTGATGGAAGCCGTCGACACCTACATTCCGATTCCGGAGCGCGTAACCGACAAACCCTTCCTGATGCCGATCGAAGACATCTTCTCGATTCAGGGACGCGGCACTGTCGTCACCGGCCGTATCGAGCAGGGTATCTGCAAAGTCGGCGAGGAAATGGAAATCGTCGGTTTCCGGGACACCCGCAAGACGGTTGTGACGGGCGTCGAAATGTTCAAGAAACTGCTGGACGAAGGCCGGGCGGGCGACAACGTCGGACTGCTTCTCCGCGGTGTGGACAAAAACGACGTCGAGCGCGGACAGGTCATTGCCAAGCCGGGCTCGATCAAACCGCACAAGAAGTTCAAGGGCGAAGTTTACGTGTTGTCGAAGGAAGAAGGCGGACGGCACACACCGTTCTTCAAGGGCTATCGTCCGCAGTTCTACTTCCGGACGACGGACGTCACTGGAGTGGCCGAACTGCCGGAAGGCACCGAAATGGTGATGCCCGGCGACAACGTGCAGTTGAACATCGAGCTGATTACGCCCGTCGCCATGGATAAGGGACTTCGCTTCGCCATTCGTGAAGGCGGCAGAACCGTCGGCGCGGGCACGGTCAGCGAGATTCTGGATTAGTAATGGCGCTCAAGGATCGGATTCGGATTCGGTTGAAGGCATACGATCATCGTGTGCTCGATCAATCGACGACGGAAATCGTAGATACGGCGAAGCGGACAGGGGCCACTGTTGCGGGCCCCATTCCGCTGCCGACGTCGCGCTCGGTCACGACGGTTCTGCGGTCGCCGCATGTGGACAAGAAGTCGCGGGAACAGTTTGAGATCCGTACGCACAAGCGCCTGCTCGACATTCTCGAGCCGACGCAGCAGACGGTCGATGCGCTGATGAAGCTCGACCTGCCGGCGGGTGTGGACGTTGAGATCAAGGCGTTCGGGAAGAGCTAAAAGGCATTTTTGAGCCGCAGATGAACGCAGATGACGCAGATCGTCTGGTTCAGCTGGTTCGAGGAATTGAATATGAGTCCAGGAATTCTGGGAAAAAAGATCGGCATGACGCAGTTGTTCCGGCCGGATGGGCAGGTGGTCCCCGTGACCTTGCTCAAGGCTGGGCCCTGCTTTGTCGTGCAGCGCAAGACACCGGCGACCGACGGATATGACGCGGTGCAGTTGGGTCTGAACGAATTCGTGAAGCCGAAGCGGATCAACAAGCCATCCACCGGCCATCTGAAGAAGGCCGGCGCGGAAGGCGCGAAGTTCCTGCGCGAGTTCCGGATCACACCGGGAACTTCAGGCGGCGACGGCGACCTCAAGCAAGGCGACAAGGTGCTGGCCAGCGATTTCAAACCCAACGAGAAGGTGGATGTAATCGGGGTTTCGAAGGGACGCGGCTTCGCCGGTGTCGTAAAGCGCCACCACTTCGGCGGCGGCGAAGAGACTCACGGCGACATGCACCACCGCGCGCCGGGATCGATCGGCGCTTCGAGCTATCCTTCCCGGGTTCTGCCCGGTATGCGCATGGGCGGCCATATGGGCCACGCGCAAGTGACGGTGCGCAATCTCGAAATCGTCGAAGTGGACGCCGAGGACAATGTGCTGGTGGTCAAGGGCGCGGTTCCCGGTCCCAACGGCGGTTACGTCGTGGTGCGGAGGGCGAAGAGATAACCATGCCTACCGTGGACGTTCTCGATCTGAATAATTCCAAAGTCGGCACGGTGGAGCTTTCCGATGCGGTCTTCAGCGCGGAGGTGAACGAAAACCTCCTGTATGAATCCGTGCGGCACTATCTCGCCGGAACGCGCGCCGGCACCCACAAGACCAAGACCCGGCACGAAGTCGCCGGCTCGGGCAAGAAGCTCTGGAAGCAGAAGGGCACAGGACGCGCCCGTATGGGTTCGGTCCGCAGCCCGATCTGGCGTCACGGCGGCACGGTTCATGGACCGGTGCCGCGTGACTACAGCTACAAGCTGCCGCGCAAGATGCAATTGGGCGCGCTGCGCTCGGCCCTCTCGGCGAAGCTGCGGGATGGCGAATTGAAGGTCATCTCGGCGTTTCAACTGGCCGATCACAAGACAAAGAATTTCGCGAAGACGCTCAGCAATCTCGAAACCGGCAGGAAGGTCCTGCTGGTGGAGACGGCGGAGAACCGCAATCTCGAGCTGAGCGCGCGCAATGTCGAAGGCGTGCTGGTGGTCCGGAGCCACGAGGTGCATCCTTACCAACTGCTCGGTGCGACGCATGTGCTGCTCACGCAAGCCGCGGCTTCGAAGCTGAGCGAGACGCTCGAGAAGTCCGCGCCGAAGTGGAAAGAAGGTCAGGAATAATGTCGATCCACAACACATTGATCCGGCCGCTGGTCACCGAGAAAGGCATCATGAAGAAGGAAGCCGAGCGCACGCTGTGCTTCCAGGTCGCGGCCGATGCCAATAAGATTCAGGTGAAGCAGGCTGTCGAAAAGCTTTTCAAGGTGAAGGTGGAAGAAGTACGCACGGCGAACTTCGAAGGCAAGCTGCGGCGTCGCGGACGGTTCGTCGGCTACCGGTCGGACTGGAAGAAGGCATACGTGAAACTCGAGGACGGCCAGAAGGTCCCCGAGTTCACGGAGATGTAAGGGCGACGTAATATGGCGATCAAAAAATTCCTACCCACTACTCCGAGCCGGCGCTACATGACGGTGGTGTCCCGCGAGGGCATCACTAAAGACACGCCGGAGAAGTCCCTTGTCGAGCCGCGTGCCAAGTCTGGCGGCCGCAATAACACGGGCCGGGTCACGTCGCGGTTCATTTCGGGCGGCCACAAGCAGGCCTACCGGATTATCGACTTCAAGCGCGACAAAGCCGGCATCCCGGCGAAGGTTGCGGCAATCGAGTACGATCCCAACCGGTCAGCGCGCATCGCGCTGCTGCACTACACCGACGGCGAGAAGCGCTACATCATCGCGCCGGAAGGCCTGCAAGTGGGCGCGACTGTCTCCTCCGGACCCGAAGCCGACATCCTTGTCGGCAATGCCCTTCCCCTCAAGAATATTCCTGCCGGTACCGTCGTCCACAACATCGAGCTTCGTCCCGGGAAAGGCGCCCAGATGGCCCGCTCGGCCGGCACGCAAGCCCAGTTGGTTTCGCGTGAAGGCGGGACCGCGCTGCTGAAGCTGCCGTCCGGCGAAGTTCGCCGGATTTCGACGGATTGCATGGCGACGATCGGCGTGGTCGGCAACTCGGATCACGAAAACGTTTCGCTCGGCAAGGCCGGACGGAAGCGCTGGCTGGGCAAGAGCCCGCACAACCGCGGCGTTTCGATGAATCCGGTCGATCACCCGCACGGGGGCGGCGAAGGCAAGACTTCGGGCGGACGTCACCCCGTGACTCCATGGGGCCAGCCGACGCGGGGCTTCAAGACACGCAACAACAAGCGCACGGACAAATTCATCGTGAACCGGAGAGGCAAGAAATAGGACATGGCACGCTCCGTAAAAAAAGGACCATTTACCGACGGGCACCTCGAAAAGAGGATTGACGCGCTTAACGCCGCCAACGAGAAGAAGGTTATCCGGACGTGGTCGCGGCGTTCGACCATCCTGCCGGAGTTTGTCGGCCACACGGTCGCGGTACACAACGGCCGCAAGTTCATCCCGGTGTATGTGACCGAGAACATGGTGGGCCACAAGATGGGCGAGTTCTCGCCGACCCGCACGTTCAAGGGACATCAGGCCAAGGCGGCGACTGAAAAGTCGTCGAAGGCGTAAACAGAGGCGGCGTTTAAAGGACAAAGCATGGCAGTCAAAGCAGAAGCCAGATATATTCGCATCTCGCCGCAGAAAGCGCGCCTTGTGGTGGATCTGATTCGCGGCCGCAAAGCCAACGATGCGATCATCACGCTGCGCTCGGTGAACAAGCGGATCGCACCGACCGTCGAGAAAGTGCTGCACTCGGCAATCGCCAACGCGCAAAACCAGAACGAAGACGTGGATGTCGATCAGCTCTACGTTTCCGAAGCGTATGTGAACGAAGGGCCACGGCAGAAGCGGGTGCGTCCGGCGCCGATGGGCCGCGCTTACCGGATTCAGAAGCGCACGGCGCACATTGTTGTGAAAGTGTCTGAGAAGTAAAAAGGCGAAATAATGGGTCAGAAAGTACATCCTTACGGTTTCCGGCTCGGATTCAACAAGCCGTGGCGCTCGCGCTGGTTTTCAAAGCAGGGTTATGCCGGACTGCTGCAGGAAGATCTCGAGCTCAAAGAAGGCCTGCGCTCGCAGTTGAAGTCGGCCGGTGTGAGCTCGATCGAAGTCGATCGCCCCGGCAACAAGCTGCGCGTCACCATTCGCACCTCCCGCCCGGGGATCATCATCGGCCGCAAAGGCGCGGAGATCGAGAAGCTCAAGGCGACGCTCGCGAAGAAGACGAAGCGCGAAGTATTCATCGATATTCAGGAAGTCCACAAGCCGGAGCTCGATGCTCAGCTCGTGTCCGAATCGATCGCGCTGCAGCTTGAAAAGCGCGTGGCGTTCCGCCGCGCGATGCGCAAAGCGGTCGACTCGGCGCTGCGGTTTGGCTGCAAGGGAATCAAGGTTCGCGTTTCGGGCCGTCTGAACGGCGCGGAAATCGCCCGCTCGGAATGGTATCTGCAGGGGCAGCTTCCGCTGCACACGCTGCGCGCGGATATCGATTACGGAACAACCGAAGCTCACACCACCTATGGCGTCATCGGGGTCAAGGCGTGGTTGTACAAAGGCGAAATTCTGGCCGACGGCAAGCGCACCTCGATGGGTGACGAGCCGCGCCGCAACGAACGCGGGCCGGGTGGACGCGATCGCGATCGCCGTCCGCTTCGACGTGAAGGGGGCCGTGATGGAGGGCGTGAAGGAGATCGTCCGGCACGTATTGGTGGCGAACAAGCGATCGGTGAACCGGCGGCTCCCGTGCAGGCGCCTCCCTCGGAAGCGCGTCCGGTGCAGCGTACCGGCGGACCGATCATGCCGCCGCTGATGCCTCCGACGCAGCCGGCCTGGAAGGAGAAGCCCGAGGCTTCCACTGAAACTCCCGCCGCTTCCCCGGTGGCTTCCCCTGAAACAACGCCGGAGAACAAGGAATAAGCAACTATGTTGATGCCCAAGAAGGTCAAATACCGCAAAGTACAACGCGGCCGGATGAAGGGCAAAGCCTGGCGCGGCTCCTCCATCTCATTTGGCGAATACGCGCTGAAAGCGATGGAATGCGGCTGGATCACTTCCCGCCAGATCGAGGCGGCCCGTATCGCGATGACGCGTTTCATCAAGCGCGGCGGTAAAGTGTGGATCCGTTTGTTCCCCGACAAGCCCATCACGAAGAAGCCGGCTGAAACCCGTATGGGTAAGGGTAAGGGCGCGCCGGAAGAGTGGGTGGCAGTGATTCGTCCGGGGAAGGTGCTGTTCGAGATGGAAGGCGTCGGAAAGGATGTCGCGGAGCAGGCCATGCGTCTGGCAGCCCATAAGATTCCACTGAAGACGAAGTTCCTGTCGCGGGACACGGTGGTGGAGTAGGTATCGAACGATGAAACGGCAAAAATTAAAGGCGCTCGATCCCGCCGAAATGCGGAACAAGCTCACGGACATGGAAGAACAGTCATTCCGCGTGAAGTTCCAGATGTCGATGGGCCAGAGCGATGGTCTGAAGCGCCTGCGTGAGAACCGCAAGGACCGTGCGCGCATGCTGACGTGGCTGCGCGAGAGCGAATTGAAGAAGGCGGCGAAGTAGATGGCTGAAAACACTCCGGATCAGCACAAGAACGAGAAGGTCGGCGAAGTGGTCTCGACCAAAATGCAGAAGACGATCGTGGTGCAGGTATCGCGCCGCGTGCCGCATCCGCTGTATCGCAGGATCGTCATGAAGCACAAGAAGTTCTACGCGCATGATGAAGAGAATACGGCGCGCGTGGGCGATGTGGTGCGTATTGTCGAATGCCGTCCGCTGAGCAAGCTGAAGCGGTGGCGACTGAGTGACGTGATCCGGAGGTCGGCACTGGTGGGTACCGCGCAGCCATCCGATCTGGACGTCAAGGTTTAGTGTTGTTGAGGATTTGAGGACTTAAACCATGATTGGGATGAGAACTATTCTCGAGGTGGCCGATAACAGCGGCGCGCGCAGGCTTTCGTGCATTGCGCCCCGCGGCGGCGACCTCGGGCTCCGGGCCGGGCTCGGAGATGTGGTGACGGCGGCCGTCAAAGAAGCGGCGCCGGATTCGGCCATCAAGAAGGGCAAGGTCGTGCGCTGCGTGATCGTGCGCATGCGCAAGGAGACCCGCCGCCGCGATGGCAGTTATATCCGGTTCGACTCCAATGCCGCGGTGCTGATTAATGACGTCGGTGAGCCGGTCGGGACGCGCGTGTTCGGACCGGTCGCCCGCGAGCTGCGCGACAAGCGCTACATGAAGATTGTGTCGCTCGCGCCGGAGGTGATCTGAAATGTCCCAGAAACTGATCAAGGACAAGCGGCCGCCGGTGCGGATCGAGCTCCGCAAGAACGACCAGGTGAAAGTGATCGCGGGCCGGGATCGCGGCAAGACGGGTCGCATCCTCGAAGTGGACAAAGCGACGGGCCGCGTCGTGGTCGAGCACGTGAACATGATCAAGCGGCACACGCGGAAGAATCCGGCCAAACAGATCGCCGGCGGCATCGCGGAGAAGGAGTCGCCCATCGCGGTTTCGAACGTGATGATCGTTTGCGGCAAGTGCGGACCGGCGCGGATCGGGCATCATGTGACTGAAGTCCCCGGCGGAAAGTCCCGCCGCACGCGCATCTGCCGCAAGTGCGGACAGACTTTGGACAAGAAATAGAGAAGCGACATGGCAGCGAGACTGAGAGACCATTATTTGAAAAGTGTGGTGCCGGCCCTGACAAAAGAGTTCGGGTACACCAATGTCATGGCCGTGCCGAAGATCGAGAAGGTATCGATCAACATCGGTATGGGCGAGGCAACCGGCAACGGCAAGCTGATGGACGGCGCGGTCAATGAACTGACCGCGATCGCCGGACAAAAGCCGGTTATCACGAAAGCCACCAAGTCAATTGCCGCGTTCAAGTTGCGCGAAGGCATGCCGATCGGGACGATGGTCACGCTGCGCGGCGACCGCATGTATGAGTTCCTCGACCGCCTGATGAACGTCGCGCTGCCCCGCGTTCGCGATTTCCGTGGAGTGTCTTCGAAGTCCTTCGACGGCCGCGGCAATTACACGCTGGGCGTGAAAGATCAGCTGATTTTTCCGGAGATCGACTACTCGAAGGTCGAAAAGACCAAGGGGATGAACATTTCCATCACCACCACGGCCCGGTCGGATGCCGAGGGGCTCGCGCTGCTCAAACAAATGGGCATGCCGTTCCGTACACAGTAGTCCGCAGCAGCAGGAGAAGAGATTCGAATGGCCACAACCGCCAAGATCGCAAAAGACGAAAAAATCGCCGCCGCCAACAAGCTGGCGCACGAGCAGAAGCGAAAGCCGAAGATGCCCTGCCGCCATCGCAACCGCTGCTGGCGCTGCGGACGTCCGCGCGCGTTCCTCCGCAAGTACGGGATTTGCCGGCTCTGCTTCCGTCAGCTCGCGCTGAACGGCGAGATTCCCGGCGTGGTGAAGGCGAGCTGGTAGGCGGCAGGCCCACAGGCAGGAAGGAGTAGACGAGCCAGTGACAGATCCCATTGCAGATATGCTGACGCGGGTGCGCAACGCCATGGCGGCGCGGCATCCGAAAGTCGACGTGCCGGCATCCAAGCTCAAGACCGAGATCGCGCGCATCCTCAAGGAAGAGGGCTACATTGCCAACTTCAAGGTGGCTGAGGAAGGCGTGAAGAAGGTCATCAAGATTTACCTGAAGTACGCTCCCGACAGCACGTCCGTCGTCACCGGAATCGAGCGCGTCTCGCGCCCCGGCTGCAGGACTTATGTTGGCAAGACCGACATCCCCCGGGTGCAGGGTGGGCTCGGCATCAGTATCCTGACCACGCCGCGCGGCGTGATGACCGGCCGGACGGCGCGCAAAGAAGGCGTCGGGGGCGAGATTTTGTGCAGGGTTTGGTAGTTATGCGCTCGCAAAGACGCGAAGACGCAAAGAATACAGAATCGATAAGCCTTTGCGGCTTTGCGCCTTTGCGAACGCCCAATTCATCTTCCGAAAGAACAATATGTCCAGAGTAGGCAAGAAGCCGATCCCGGTCCCTTCCGGCGTGAAGTTCCAGATCGGCGACCAATTGAAAGTGCAGGGACCCAAGGGGACGCTCGAAGTGCCGATCCCCACGGGAATACGCGTTGAGCAGAATGGTGCGAATCTCGAGATCCATCGGGAATCCGACCAGCATGCCGCGCTGCACGGGCTCACACGAGCGCTCGCGGCCAACGCCGTACAGGGCGTTTCCGCCGGCTTCACGCGCGAGCTCGACATCGTTGGGATCGGCTATCGCGCCGACGTGAAGGGCAAGATCGCCACGTTCGTGCTCGGCTACTCGCATCCGATCGAAGTTTTGCTGCCGGAAGGCGTCGATCTTCGGGTCGACAAACAGACTCACCTGGTTCTGTCGGGGCACGACAAGCAATTGCTGGGGCAGGTGGCTGCCAACATCCGCTCGCTGCGCAAGCCGGATCCTTACAAGAACAAGGGTGTCCGCTACACGGGCGAAGTACTGAAGAAGAAGGTCGGCAAATCCGGCGCCACCGGAGGCAAGAAGTAAATGGTCCGCAAGATTTCGAAAAACGAGATTCGCGAGCGCGTGCACGTTCGTATCCGCAAGAAGCTGTCGGGCACAAGCGAGCGTCCGCGTCTGGCCGTGTTCCGCTCGACGGCGCACATCTACGCGCAGATCATCGACGACAGCAAAGGAGTCACGCTGGTCGCGGCAGGCTCGACCGAAAAGGCGGCCGAGCTCAAGACCGGCGGCAATATCGATGCGGCCAAGGCGATCGGCAAGAGAGTGGCCGAGCGCGCGAAAGAAAACGGTATCAAGAGTGTGGTGTTCGACCGCGGCGGTTATCTCTATCACGGCCGCATCAAAGCGCTGGCCGACGCGGCGCGCGAAGCAGGACTGGAGTTTTAATGGCAACAGCAATCGTCAAGCGGATCGATCCGCAGTCGCTGAATCTGAAGGAAAATGTCGTCGCGATCAATCGGGTCACGAAGGTCGTCAAGGGCGGCAAGAACATGAGCTTTTCGGCCCTCGTGGTCGTCGGCGATTCGTCGGCGCGCGTGGTGGGGTTCGGTGTCGGCAAGGCGAAGGAAGTCGCGTCGGCCATCCGCAAGGGCATCGAAGCCGCGAAGAAGAACCTGCGCCGCATCCATTTGCTCGAGAATACGATTCCGCACCAGGTGCTGGGACGTTACGGCGCGGGCCTGGTGATGCTGAAGCCAGCGCCGGACGGGACCGGTGTGATCGCCGGCGGTCCGGTGCGTGCTGTTGTGCAAGCCTGCGGGATTCCAAACGTGCTCACCAAGTCGATCGGCAGCCACAATCCGCATAATGTGGTCAAAGCGACGATCGACGCGCTCGAAAAGCTTCGCGACAAGAAGGCCGTAATGGAAATGCGCGGCCTCACCCCGGAGAAAATGTAATGGCGGCCGAAGGAAAAATCAGGATTAAATTGATCGGAAGCCCGATCTGTACGCCGGAAAAGCATAAAGTGATCGTCCGCGCGCTCGGATTGCGGAAGATGAACCAGGTTGTCGAACGGCCGGATACGCCGTCGTTCCGCGGCTTCGTGAAGAAGGTGCCGCACTTGCTCGCGCTGGTTGACTAAAGGACACAAGCGCACACGCCGCCACTCGGGCGGCGTGTGGCGCGCGAAGGAAAAGCCATGAATCTCAGTTCACTTAAACCTCCCGTCGGGCAAAAACACCGCAAGAAACGCATCGGCCGCGGCATGGGGTCCGGCAAGGGCAAGACGTCGACCCGTGGGCACAAAGGCGCGCGCTCCATCTCCGGTTACAGCATTATGCGCGGTTTCGAGGGCGGCCAGATGCCGCTCCATCGCCGGCTGCCGAAACGCGGTTTCACGAACATCTTCAAGAAGCAGTACGCGATCGTGAACCTGCGCGATCTCGAGAGGCTCGAAGGCGACAGCTTCACGGTAGACAGCCTGATTGCATCCGGCGTGATCACCAAACTGGGCGACGGGCTCAAAGTGCTGGGCACGGGCGAGATCACGCGCAAGATCGATATTGAAGCCCACATCTTTTCCAAATCGGCGGCGGAGAAGATTCAGAAGGCCGGCGGTCAGGCGCGCGTCATTGGCGGTACAGAGCCGGGCGCGGCGGCCTGAAGGCATAGAATAGTCGGCGTTGGAGTAAGAATCCTGTGAACAAGTTTTTCGAAGCCTTCGGCAACATCTTCCGCATTCCGGACTTACGGAAGCGCGTCCTGTTCACGTTCGCCATGCTCGCCGTGTACCGGTTCGGCAGCTACGTCCCGACGCCGGGCATCGACGTGAGCAAATGGCAGGACTTCCTGACGCGCCAGTCGGGCGGCATCTTCGGCTTTTTCGACATGTTCGCGGGCGGCAATATCCGCCGGCTGTCGGTGTTCGCGCTCGGGATCATGCCGTACATCACGGCGTCGATTATTCTGCAGTTGCTGACCGTTGTCGTTCCGACGCTCGAAAAACTTCAGAAGGAAGGCGAACTCGGCCGCCGCAAAATCACCCAGTGGACCCGCTACCTTACTGTCGGGCTGGGCATCGCGCAGTCCTTCGGGATTTCAGTCGGTTTGCAGGCAATGCAGGGGATCGTCATCAACCCGGGCATCGGCTTCGTGCTGCTCACGATTCTGTCGCTCACGACCGGCACCGCCTTCATCATGTGGCTGGGTGAGCAAATCACCGAGCGCGGCGTCGGCAACGGGATGTCGCTAATCATCTTCACCGGCATCGTGGTCGGCGTGCCTGGCGCCATTGGCAACCTCTACACCAACGTGTTTATCACCCGCGAATGGAATCCGCTGACGCTGGCCGTCGTGCTGGTCATGATGGTGGCGGTCGTCGCGTTCATCGTACTGGTCGAACTGGGCGAGCGCCGCATCCCGGTGCAATACGCCAAGCGCGTCATCGGGCGGCGTGTGATGGGCGGGCAGTCCACGCACATGCCTCTGAAGGTGAACGCGGGTGGCGTGATCCCGGTGATCTTCGCGTCCTCGATTCTGGCATTCCCGCAGACGATTGCGAATGCGGCGTTTGTGAAAAGCAGCGTCTGGCTGAGCAACACACTGAAGGCTATTCAGCACGGCGAGCCGCTCTATGTGGTCCTGTTCGTTGCGCTGATCATCTTCTTCTGCTTCTTTTACGTGTCGATCATTTTCAACCCGAATGAAGCGGCCGACAACATGCGGAAGTACGGTGGGTTTATTCCCGGCATTCGCCCCGGCCGCAGCACGTCGGATTACATGAACACGATTCTCACGCGGATCACGTTCGTCGGGGCGATTTATCTGGCGATTCTTTGCCTGATTCCGGACATCATGATTTCGGGGATCCATCTGCAGCATCTGCCGCTGGTCGGGAATGCTATCGATAAATCGTTCCCGCGATTCTTTCTCGAGGGGCTGAACGTACAGTTCTACTTCGGCGGCACCTCGCTCCTGATCGTGGTCGGCGTGGCGATGGACACGATCAATCAGATCGAAGCGCAGCTGATCATGCGCCACTATGAAGGGTTTACTCCGCGAGCCGGCCGCGTCCGCGGACGCCGCAGCTCGTACTAATGCGCATGGGGAATGTAGTGCAGGATGGCATCCTGCGGCCGGTTGGTAATCGGCCTCGGCCTCTCCAGTTGAACAAAATCGAAAAGGGCGATTGCCAGTCGCCCGCAGGTTGGCAACCTGCCCCACAGTTTTAATGGCGTTCGGGAAATCCAGTTCAAGAAAGACACTGAGCGCAGTCGCGCCTGAACCCGTGACTCGCCCGGTCGCCATCATTCTTTTCGGATCACCCGGTTCCGGCAAGGGCACGCAGTCGAAGTATCTTGTCGAGTGGCTTGGGATTCCGCAGATTTCAACGGGCGACATGCTGCGGGAGCACATCCGGCAGAACGACTCGATCGGCAAGGCTATTTCGGAACGGATGGGCGCGGGGATGCTGGTGCCGGACGAACTGGTCAACCAGATCGTCTTCGAGCGGATCGGACAGCCTGACGCCAAACGGGGTTTTATTCTGGACGGATATCCCCGGACGCCGGCGCAAGCCGAGGAATTGTTGAAGATGCTCTCGGCTCTTTCTGTGGATCCCGAAAGATCCACGCGGGGAGCGGGCGAGGTGGTAATTCACCTTGTTGTTGATTACAATGTAATTATCTCGCGGATGAGTGGGAGAAGAGTGTGCCCGGTCTGCGGCACCCTTTACAACGCAATCTCCCGCCCCCCGAAGGTCGATGGCGTGTGCGATCTCGAGGGCGCTCATCTGGTGATTCGCGACGATGACCGGGAAGAAGTGGTCCGGGAGCGGTTGGCGCAGTATGAAGGCCAGACGCGGCCGTTGATCGAATTCTTCCGCGCTACAAGCGACCGGTTGATCGAAGTGGATGCGAGCCGCGACCGGCCGGAAGCCGTGTTTGAAAAGATCCAATCGGAGCTGCGGGGGCTGGGCCTGCAAGATATGGCTCGCCAATGATCATTCGCAAGACTCCGGCCGAGTTGGAAAAGATGCGGCGCAGCGGGTTGCTGGTGCACAAGATCCTGCATGCGCTGGGAGCAATGGTCGATGAAGGTATCTCGACCTGGGATTTGGAAGTGGCGGCAGTGAAGATGATGGCGGACGCCGGGGCAAAGCCTGCGTTCAAGAATTACTTCGTTCCGGCCGCGGGTGAACGGTACAAGTACGTGCTCTGCACTTCGGTGAACGAAGAAATCGTGCACGGCATGCCGAACCCGAAACGGGTGGTGAAGAAGGGCGACATCGTGTCGATCGATACGGGCGTCCAGCTGGATGGATATTTTGGAGATTCAGCGCTGACGGTGGGAGTTGGCGAACTGAGCGAGCAGGCGAAGAAGCTTTTGCAGGTGACCGAGGAGTCGCTGGAACTGGCGATCGACAAGGTCCGCGAAGGCAATCGCCTGTTCGATATTTGCGGTACGGTCGAGGACCACGTAGTGGGGAATGGGTTCTCGATCGTGCGCGAGTATGTGGGCCACGGGATCGGGACGCAGCTCCACGAAGAGCCGCAGGTTCCCAATTACGTGGACAAGCGGAATGAGAATCCCCGGTTGCGCGAGGGGATGGTGCTCGCGATCGAGCCGATGGTGAATGCCGGCCGGCCGGAAGCGAAAGTTTTGAAGGACAAATGGACCGCGGTGGCGAAGGACGGGTCGTATTCGGCTCATTTCGAGCACTGCGTGGCGGTAACGGCAAACGGACCCTGGGTTTTGACGAGACCGTGATCACAAGCTGAGGCCTGTGATTGAGTGATGAAAGTCGAAGCCGTGGTTTTGGAGGAATTACCGAGCCTGCTCTACCGGCTCGAGTTGGGAAACAAAGCGCAGGTTCTCGCTCAGGGCGCGGGAGCGGCAGTGAGAAATTGGGTCCGGCTGTTGCCGGGCGACCACGTGGAAGTCGAGCTCGGCGAGCACGATCTGACGCGGGGACGAATAGTGAGAAAATTATGAAGGTTCGAGCGTCAGTCAAAAAGATTTGCGACAAATGCAAGCTGATCCACCGCGACGGCGTGGTACGGGTCATTTGCGTTAACCCCAAGCACAAGCAGCGGCAGGGATAGGAGTCTAGAAAATATGGCACGTATTGCCGGCGTCGATTTACCACCGAAAAAGAGAGCCGAAATCGGCCTCACCTACATCTACGGCATCGGCCGCACGCGCTCAAAGAGCCTTCTCCATCGCGCGAGCATCGATCCCAACAAGAAGATCGGGGACATGACGGAAGAGGAAGTCAACCACATCCGTAACATCCTCGAAGAAGAAGGCGCGGTTGAAGGCGATCTCCGCAAGGAAGTCTCGCTCAACATCCGTCGGCACATCGAAATGGGTTCTTACCGCGGTCTGCGCCATCGGCGCGGGCTCCCCACGCGGGGTCAACGTACCCACACCAATGCGCGCACCCGCAAAGGTCCGCGTAAGGGCACCGTAGCCAATAAGAAGAAAGCGACGTCGAAAACATAATGGCGAAAGCAGCGGCCAAGGGCACAAAGAAGAAAACCTTCAAAAAGAAGGAAAAGAAGGTTGTCCACGTCGGCGTTGTACACGTGCAGGCCACGTTCAACAACACGATCGTGACGATCTCGGATCCGGAAGGCAACACGGTGTCGTGGTCGAGCGCGGGCTCCCTGGGCTTCCGCGGCTCCCGCAAAGGCACCCCGTTTGCCGCCCAGCAGGCAGCGCTGACCGCCGCCAATAAGGCGAATGAAGTCGGGCTGCGTACCGTCGAAGTGCGCGTGAGCGGACCGGGTTCCGGACGCGAATCCGCTGTGCGAGCGCTGGCGACGGCTGGTTTGGAAGTCCGGACCATTCGCGACACAACGCCGATCCCCCACAACGGCTGCCGGCCGCCGAAGAAGAGAAGAGTCTAACCGCTCCGTGACGGTCGCGGTTCGGAAATCCGCGACTGGTGGAGCAATGATCGGTCGCGCGCATAAGCAAGCGGTTTTGGAAGTGAAGCGGGAAGAAGGTGGCTCTTCATCGAAGAGCTCCGTAAACCGCACGTGAGCAAAAAAGGAGCATCATTTGGCACGTTACAGAGGCCCTGTCTGCCGGCTTTGCCGCCGCGAGGGCATGAAACTATTCCTGAAAGGCGAGCGCTGCCACACCGAAAAGTGTGCGATCGAAAAGCGCAACTTCGTCCCCGGACAACACGGCAAAGACCGCAAGACCAAAAAGATGGATGGTTACGGTCTGCAGCTTCGCGAAAAGCAGAAGGTCCGCCGCGTTTACGGCGTGCTCGAAGCCCAGTTCCGGAACACCTACGGCAAGGCCGTGAAGATGAAGGGCATCACCGGCGAAAACCTGATGGGCACGCTCGAGCGCCGTCTCGACAGCGTGATCTACCGGATGGGTCTTGGAGCGAGCCGGGCGCAGGCGCGCCAGATCGTGCGCCACGGGCACATCGAGGTCAACGGCCGGAAGGTCAACATCCCTTCGTTCATCGTGAAGCCGGGTCAGGAAGTCGCGGTGCGCGAATCCAGCAAAAACAATCCGACTATTCTGTCCTCGCGCGATGCCACTGCGCACGCTCCATCGCCTTCCTGGATGGATGTCGATCGCGAAAATCTGAAGGGCCGGATCAATTCCCTGCCCCGCCGCGATGAACTGGTGCAGATTCCGATCAACGAGCAACTGATCGTCGAGTTGTACAGCAAGTAAAAGCATGTCTCGCAAAGGCGCAAAGAACGCAAAGAAAACCGTGGCTTGAATTTTCTTTGCGCCTTTGCGAGAACGCTTTTGATTTTTAAGCAGTAAATCCCGGCGTGCGCGGATTGAGATAAAGCCACGCCGTAATTGGAGTAAACACAAAACGTATGTTCAAGGGATTTCAAAAACCCAAACGTCTGGTCGCCAATACCGAGACCCTGACGGAGCGTTACGGGCAATTCACCGCTCAGCCGTTCCAGCGCGGCTTCGGCACCACTATCGGCAACTCGCTGCGCCGCGTCCTGCTGTCAAGCATTGAAGGCGCCGCCATCACCGCCATTCGCATCGAAGGCGTAGACCACGAATTCAGCCCGATCCCCGGCGTTGTCGAAGACGCCACCGACATCATCCTCAACTTGAAGCAGGTGCCGTTCAAAGTCATCGGTGAAGGCATCAAGACTGTCCGTGTGGTCGCGGACAAGGCTGGGGAAGTTTTCTCCGGCGCTATCCAAACCGACGCCGACGTCGAAGTGCTCGACCGCAATCTGCACATCGCGACGGTCAGTGAAGGCGGAAAACTCGATATCGAGATGCGCCTGAAATCCGGCCGCGGGTATGTGGGCGCCGACAAGAACTTCGACGAAGACCTCGCCATCGGCTATATTCCGATCGACTCCGTCCACTCGCCCGTCCGCAAAGTCAATTTCAGCGTCGAGGCCGCGCGCCTCGGCCAGATGACCGACTACGACAAGCTCACCCTCGAAGTCTGGACCAACGGGGCCATCTCCCCGCAGGACGCCATTGGCCACGCCGCCAAGCTGCTGAAGGATCACATGACGATCTTCATCAACTTCGAAGAAATCACCGAGGCCACCGAAGAACCGGCCGAGCGCAGCATGGACCGCGTCAGCGATCAGCTCAACCGCAGCGTGGAAGAGCTGGAGCTTTCCGTCCGGTCATACAACTGTCTGAAGAATGCGGGTATTCAGACGATCGGCGAGCTGGTGCAGAAGTCGGAGTCGGAGATGCTCCGGACAAAGAACTTCGGCCGCAAGTCGCTCAACGAAATCAAGGAAATTCTCCAGACTATGGGCCTTTCGCTCGGCATGAAACCGGACGCGCATGGCCGCCTGATCGCTCCGCCGCCTCCGCCGCCGGGTTCGATTCCGGAGGAGATTCCGGACGACGATCAGTTCGCGTAGCACAGGGATCGACAGAGCGCACAGGCACAGGCCGTTGTGCGCGGTAAGGGATAAAATGAGACATCGATTTGGCAATGCAAAACTGAAGCGGGACGTCGGCTCGCGCAACAGCCTGTTCAAAAACCTGACAACCAGCGTGATCGAGCAGGAGCGCGTGATCACGACGGTTCCGAAGGCGAAGGCCGTCCAGCCGCTGGTCGAGAAAATGATCACTCTCGCCAAGCGGGACAGCCTGCATACTCGCCGCCAGGCGGCGGCTTTCCTGACTACTCCCAAGTCGGTGCAAAAGCTGTTCGATACATTGGGCACGCGTTTTGGGCAGCGCGCCGGGGGTTACACCCGTATTACGCGGCTCGGACATCGCCAAGGCGATGGCGCCGAGCTGGCGATGCTGGAACTGGTCGGATCGGAGCTGGTGAAGCGCGCCGCCGATCGGGCGAAGAGGAAGGAAGAGCGCCTCAAAGCCCAGCAGGCGGGCGAAACTGAGGAACCGGAAGAAGAAGGCAAAGAGTAGTTCGGGCTCGAATCCGATAAAAAGCCGGGCCGCGCCTTGTCGCCAGTGACGCCTGGCGTCACTCCAGCAGGCGCGGCCTTTTTCGTTATAGTGGGTACGTAATGGCGGCAAATCCGATTGTTTCCTCGATGACGGCGGATGCTTTCATCCGTCTTCACGGCGACGAGGACGATCTCTATGAACTTGTGGATGGAGAGAGCTTTATGAGCGGACAGGAAACTCCGCGACATCCGGCTCACCTGAGGTCGCTTTTGAAGTCGCGATCAGCGACCGGCCCACGGTTCTTCAACGGAAAGTATCAGCGTATCTGCGGGATGGTGGAGACGCAGTTTGTTGCGTCTACCCCGAGCTCAAGCACATCGTCGTTTACACCGCGTAGGAGTGGCGGGAATTAGACGAAGGCGACATGCTCGAATTCTCGAGCTTCTACGGGCGTCGGCATCTCTGTATCGGCCGTCTTCGAAGGCGTCTGAACTCAGCGGCGCTGGTAAAGACGATAGTCCGCCACAACCACGGCCGGTTCCACCGGCGTGTATTCGCGCGCGATGAAGGCCTCGATCGAGTGAAACTGGTAGTCCAGGTTCACGCCATGCGGGAATACGCGCAGGAATCCCTCACGGCCTACCGGAAGATACAGGAGCCACTCCGGCGGAGAGCTCTTCAGATCCATGAGCGTGGATCGCTCGTCATCCCGCGTCATCATGCCCGGAAACAGGTAGGCATAGCGCGTCGGATTTTTCGTTTGCGACAGGAAATACAACATGGGATTGTACGGATGCACATAGAGCGTGTCGTTGGGATGAACTTCCCGCAGCAATCGGTTCAACTCGGCGGCGTTCGCGGGCGCTGAGTACAGAGTGCCCACGGGTGTCGCGACAGCTACTTCAGTCCGGAGATCGCTGGCCACTTGCGCAAGCGATACCGATCCCCAAGCCGCGAGGATTGCGAGCAGACAGATGGCCGGGACCCGCGGAGCATATCGAGCGATGCAGGCGCCGGTCAAAGCGGTGGGCAGCGCCGCTACAAACGCGAGATGCGCCAAATCAGGCCGCGGGAACGCGGACGCCACCAAAGCCACGACGATCGCCAGCAGGAAGGGCACGTCATTTGCCAGCGCAAACGATCGCGCCTGCCGATTCCGAAGCATTTGGAGTCCCCAGGCGACGAGCGTCACTGGAGGCAACAGTGCCGGCAATGCGTGCCAAAGAATGGCGAACAGGCGGACTGCAAGCTGCACTCCGGAGGCCGTTCCAATCACGGCATGATAACCGCCGATGATGGCACCGTAGGGCATGATGTTCACACCCGAGTAGTTGCGCCGCAGCCAGATCATCTGTTTGATGAACAGCATGAACGATCCGCTGGCGACAAGCGCAATCGCCGTCGCGCCCAGCACCGCGGCCAGCCCACCGGTCCAGGCGAAGAGGAATTGCCGGCGCTCCCGGCCGATGCACAGCCAGCCGCACGTCACGAAGGCCAGCAGCGCCATCGACGGTGTGCAGATCGAAGCTGCGCCGATCAGGACTCCCGCCGCTGCCCAAAGCCAAACGCGTCCGCGGGCGTGCCCTTCGAGACAGACCGCGACAGAGGCGAGGGCGAGCGCCCCGCTGTCCATGCGGTGCTGCGAAAGAAGGTAGTCTGACGGCGGAGCCTGAAAAGCGAAGAAAAGACAAGCCGCGATGAGACCCGCGGCCCGCCCTGCGAGGCGCGCCGTCAGCCAGAATACAAACCCGCACTGCAGGGCAAAATCGAAGATGACCGGCACGCGACCGGCCCAGTGGCTGACACCGAAAAGGTGGAACGCGCCAAGCTGGAGCCAGTAGCTGCCCGGACTCATCAAGCCGAAGAAGTCCCGGTAAAGCGTTTCCCCGTGCAGCATCCGGTTCGCGGTATCGAGGATGAGGCCTTCATCCCCGTTGAAGACCAGCCGGTTTCCGTGAAGCCACAGCAGCCCGGCCAGAACGACCGCGAATATCAGGAAAGCCGCGGGAAGGTTGCTTTGAGCGCGCGGAGCATCAGCGTACACCCCCACATCGTAGCCATCAATGGAAGGGGGCAACAGTTCAATTTGGGAAATCCGCCGGCGCTAACGCAAGTTAATCATTGCGCGGCCCGGCTTCCCCACCGCTTACCCCGCGCTTCGGGCAACCGCGACCGGCGGAGCGATCTCCAGCTTCGCGCCAAGCGAAAGGAAGTTCAGGACGGTCGCAGCCAGTCCGCAGGCGGCGATCACAATTGCCATCGGCATGGCAGATGAGTTGTCGATCATCCCCAGCAAAATCGTCGTGGCGGCGGCAATGACGAACTGATTGGTGCCCAGCAGCGCGGAAGCCGTCCCCGCCATGTTCCCGTGGCGCATCATCGCGACCGCGTTGCCGTTCGGGAAGACGAAGCCGGTCGCACACATGTAGATAAAAACAGGCGCGAAAATGCCCACCAGCCCGCCGAAACCCGTAGCCGCCGTCGCCAGCACGAGCACACCGGAGATCAGCTGCGCCAGATTAGCCAGGCGAAGAATACGCCAGATCGGGACCCGTTGCGGCATGCGCCCGTTGATCTGCGACGCGCCGATCAACCCGGCTGCGATCGCCGCGAATAACCAGCCGAACTGCTCCGGCGGCAGCTTGTACAAATTGATGAACACGAACGGCGCGCTCGCGATGTATGCGAACATGCCGGCCGAACTGAAGCCACACACCAGGGAAGCCCCGAGGAATGTCCGGTCGCGCAGCAGGTGCGTATAGCTGGCCACGATGTGGTCAGGGTGGAGCGGTCGCACGTTCTCCGGCGCCAGCGATTCCTCCAGCCGGAAGTGCATGGCCAGCAGGGTCAGCGCGCCCAGCGTAGCCTGTGTGTAAAAGATCGATTTCCAACCGAACCAGATCAACAGGTATCCGCCGATGAATGGCGAAATCAGCGGTGAAACGCCAAGCACCAGCACGAGCATCGAAAAGATGCGCCGCAGTTCCGCCGGCGGAAACAGATCTCGCACCATGGCGCGCGAAACCACGGCGCCGCCGCACGCGCCAATCGCCTGCAGAAGCCGGAAAACAGACAACAGGTAGATCGAGGTCGACATCGCGCACGCGGCCGACGAGAGTACGAACAAAACCAGACTGACGTAGAGCGGCGGCTTCCTGCCGAAACGGTCGGTTAGCGGACCATACAGCGACTGGCCGAGCGCATAGCCAAGCAAAAACGTAACGAGCGTGATCTGCACCTGCGCAGCCGTCGCGTGAAAGACCTTCTCCAGCAGGGGCATGGAAGGCAAATACATGTCGATCGACAGGGGCGCGAAGGCCTGCAGGACGCCCATCAGGACGATCAGTTCGTAGTAGTGAAAACGGCTGCGCTGGTGAACGAGGGAACTCAAGGTCGCGAGACTGGCCGCCTGCCAGCCAGCTTGTATGATATGCCCTGGAGTTCGAAAACCATGCGAATCACGTGGCTCGTGCCGCTGCTCTTGCTCCTGGGCTGCAGCAGGTCTCAGCAAGCGGATCAAGGGGCCGCCTGGGATCGATACCTCAACGGCTACCTCGAGACTTACTTCGGCGTGCATCCCGATATCGCGGTCTCCGCCGGACGCCACGAGTTCGACGGCAAACTCCCCGACTTCAGCAGGACTGCCCTCGAGAACGAGATCGGGCGCCTGCATTCGGAACGCCAGCGCGCCGCGGCTTTCGAGGCCGGGCTCAGCAATCGCCAGCGCTTCGAGCGCGACTACCTGCTGGCTGCCATCGATGCCGACCTCTTCTGGTTGGAAACGGCCCGGTGGCCTTTCGTGAATCCGTATTACTACAGCAACCCCATCGATCCGAGCGTCTACCTGACGCGTCCATACGCTCGGCTCGACCGGCGGATGCGGGCCTTTATCGACTACGAAACCGCGCTGCCCATCGCTTTGCGGCAAATTCAGGCCAATCTGCGCACCCCGTTTCCTCCGACTTACATCGACATAGGCCGCACCACCTTCGGCGGACTCGCCACTTATTTCGAGCATGACGTGCCCACGATTTTCGCGTCGGTCACCGATCGCCAGCTTCAAATCCGATTTCAAGACCGCCAACACCGAAGCGGTGCGCGTCCTCCGCTCACTCGATGCATGGCTCGAATCGCAGCGGGCGGCGTCCCACGAGAATTTCGCGATTGGGGCCGCCGTGTTTCAGAAGATGTTGCATGCGACCGAACGCGTGGATACACCGCTCGATCAGCTTCAGGCCATCGGCCAGCGCGATCTCGATCGCAATCTCGCCGCCCTCAAGGAAACCTGCGCCGCATTCGCGCCCGGCAAAACGCTCGCCGAATGCGTTCAGAAAGAGGCCGCCGACAAGCCGGCCGGCAAGCCGGTGGAAGCCGCGCGCGAACAGTTGAAGCAGTTGCGCGCGTTCGTCAGTGAACACAATCTCGTGACGATTCCGGGCACGGAACAGGCGCTTGTCGACGAGGCGCCGCCCTACACGCGCTGGAATTTCGCCTACATCAACATCCCAGGGCCATATGAGAAGGGGCTTCCGTCTGTCTACTACATTTCGCCGCCCGATCCGAAATGGACGGTTGCCGAACAAAGGGCCTATCTTCCCGGTAAAGCCACGCTGCTGTTCACTTCGGCGCATGAAGTCATGCCGGGGCATTTTCTGCAGTTCCTGCATGCCAACCGGTCTCCTTCCAAATTCGGCCAGGTCTTCGTCGGTTACGCTTACGCGGAAGGCTGGGCGCACTATGCCGAGGAAATGGTGTGGGATGCGGGCCTCGGCGGCGATCCGGAAACGCACGTCGGCCAATTGGTGGAGGCGTTGCTGCGGAATGTGCGCTTTGATTCCGCGATCGGATTGCACACGGGCAAGATGAGTGTGGCCGACTCCGAGAAAATGTTCCGCGAGGCGGCGTTTGCCGACGCCGGCAATGCCCGTCAGCAGGCCGCGCGTGGCACGTTCGATCCGGCGTACCTGAACTACACGATGGGCAAGCTGATGATTCGCAAACTGCGCGACGACTGGACCGGAAGCCGCGGCGGACGCCAGGCCTGGCACGACTTCCACGATCAGTTCCTGCAGTATGGCGGACCGCCGATCCCGCTGGTGCGCAGCGCCATGCTGGGCACGAATGCCGGCCCGCCGCTGTAAGGATGGCGGTAGCGCCGGCGCTCGAAGGCGCCGGTTCTTTTGCTTAAATAGAAACACTACAACCTATGAGCGAACGGATCACCCGACGCACGGTAATCGCGAGCGCGACATTTGTTCCGCTTGCCGCGCTTACCGCCACTGCGCAGCCGCCCGCGACCGCGCTTTCCGCCGATGAACTGAAGACCCTCGAAGCCTTCATCGACCGCCTCGTCCCGGCAGACGAGAACGGGCCCGGCGCCGTCGAATGCGGAGCGGCCGTATATATAGACCGTGCTCTGGCCGGCGCCCTTGCGGCCGAAAAGCAAGCGTTCTCCGACGGGCTCGCGGGCGTAGCGACCCTCGGCCGCACGACGCACAACGCCGAATTTGCGACACTCACGCCCGAGGTGCGCGACGAAATTCTAACGTCCATGGACAATGGCTCCGCCGCGGGATTTCCCGGCGCGCGCGCCTTCTTCAACCGGGTCCGGCGCCTGACGCTCGAAGGCATGTTCAGCGATCCATACTACGGCGGAAACAAAAACTTCGCCGGATGGGAGCTGATCCGCTACCCCGGACCCCGCCTCGCCGTCGCGCCTGAAGACCAGCGAATGGGTACCTCGCCGAAGCCTTACCGCCGCTCCGCGTACGGCACAGGGTCCTACAGTGCCCGTTAGTCTGAAGCCCGTCGACGTCGCGGTCATCGGGCTCGGCGCGGCGGGCGGCGTTGCCGTGCTTCCACTCGCGCGCGCAGGTTTGAAAATCGCAGGGATCGAAGCGGGCACGTGGATCGACCCCCATACCTATAAGCCCGATGAAATCTACAACAACGTGCGGGCGCTGGTGACGTCCGTTCCGAAAGCGAAGCGCGAGATACCGACCTTCCGGACCAGCGACAGCGCGGCCGCGCGCCAGGGCGCCAGCCATCCGATGATGAACGCGATTGGTGGCACGTCGATTCACTATCACGCGCAAAGCTGGCGCTACAATCCGTGGGACTTCAAAGTCCGTTCGAATGCGATCAAGAGGTACGGTCCGAACTCTCTACCGCAGGGCTCCACGCTCGAAGACTGGCCCGTGACGTACGAAGAACTCGAGCCGTATTACGACCTCGTCGAGTGGGAAATCGGGGTCTCCGGACGCGCCGGCAACATCGCGGGCAAGCTCGATCCGCGCGGCAACATGTTCGAAGGCCCACGCCGGCGCGATTACCCGATGCCGCCGCTGCGCGATACGGACTTCACCGACATGATGATGTCCGCCGCCAGGAAGCTGGGGTGGAAGCCGTTCCGCGGGCCTGCTGCCATCAACTCGCAGCCGTACAAAGGGCGGCCGGGCTGCGCCTATCACGGCTATTGCGATCGCGGCGGCTGCCACATCAGCGCCAAGAACTCGACCGCGGTGACTACAATTCCCGCGGCACAGAAGACAAAGAATCTGACGATCTTCGACAAAGCCCAGGTCACGCGGATCGTGACGGCCGCCAATGGCAAAGTTACGGGCGTCTTTTATTTGCGGGAAGGCCAGGAGTATTTCCAGCCCGCAAAGGTTGTGCTGCTGGCGAGTTACACCTACGAGAACTCGCGTGTTCTGTTGCTTTCGAAATCGAAGGCTTATCCAAACGGGCTCTCCAACAACCACGGCCAGGTGGGACGCCACTACTTCGGTCACTGGGACGCACAGGCCGGCACAGGCGTCAGCGCGCTGTTTCCGCGCGATCTCAACATCTGGTACGGCGCGATTGCACAGAACGTCACCGTCGACGAATTCGCCGACGACAACTTCGATCACGCCCGACTCGGTTTCATCGGCGGTGGGACCATTCAGGTCAACACTGAGAAACATCCGATCGCCGCAGCCGCGATGAACACTTACGGACGCGCGCCGTTGTGGGGCCCGAAGTGGAAGGCATTCATCCGCGAGAATGCCGGACGGTGGGTGTCATCGTACATCCAGTGCAATACGTTTCCCTACGAGAATACATATCTTGATCTCGATCCCGATGTAAAGGACCCTCTGGGCGATCCGGTCTGCCGGATCACGAGCGGCACCAAAGCGAGCGAGCCGAAACAGGCGCTCTATGCGGGGCAGAAGATGGAAGAGTGGTTCCGCGCGGCCGGCGCGATCGAGGTGACGAAGGCGCAGGGTGGGGGCGGTCCGGCATTGACGACGCATGCATTCGGCGGCACGAGAATGGGCGATAATGCCGCAACCAACGTCGTCAATCGCTGGGGATTATCGCACGAAGTGCCGAACCTGGGGATCCTCGGCGCGTCGTTATTCGGAACTTCAGGCGCGCGGAATCCCACGCTCACGGTGCAGGCGCTGGCCTGGCGGACGGCGGAATATCTGGTGAAGAACTGGAAATCGATTGTGTGATGTGGACACGCACTTTCGGGCAATGCCACTCAAATTTTCAACCGTTTCCATTGAGAGCATGTGCGCTGGCGGTCTGAACCAGAAGCGCAGTCGAATGGTCAGTCTTGTTGCTGAGGCCCCCATAAAGGGGGCCCGTCAGTGCTGAGGCCCCCATAAAGGGGGCCCGTCAGTGCTGAGGCCCCCATAAAGGGGGCCCGTCAGCCTGGATAACGTGAGCAGCGGTCTGCGCCTCTGCCCAGGCCGGTGTAGGCCTTTGTTTTTGCAACAGAAGCAACGCCGGCGACGAGATCGCCAGCACCACATTTACTTCGACATCGGGAAATTAAGTGGCATTGGGATTATCGGGTGTGAAAGCCGCAATAAGCGCCCCAGTTGGATATGATGGCTAGTCCAGAACAATCCGATTGAAAGGCTTCCATGCTCTCTCTCAGAACGACCTGCGCTGCCGCAGGCGCGCTCGCAATCACGGCAGTAATCTTCGCCCAGCCGCCGCAGCAGCCGGCTCCCGCAGCCCCGGTGCCCGCGTCTCTGCGCAATTACCAGCCGGTCACAGCCGACCGGCTTCTCAAGCCCGAGGACGGCAACTGGCTCTCGATCCGCGGTAATTATCTCGGCTGGGGCTACAGTCCCCTGACGCAGATCACGACCGCTAACGTGAAGAACCTGAAACCGGCGTGGGTCTTCTCGACCGGCGAGGCGAAGGTGCACGAGTCCGCGCCAGTGGTGAACAACGGCGTCATGTTCGTGACCTCGCCAAACAATCAGGTCATCGCGCTGGATGTCCGAACGGGCAATGTCCTGTGGCGCTACCATCGCGCGCATACGCCCGGTGGCGTGGTTCTGCACGACACCAACCGCGGGGTCGCGCTCTTCGGCGACAAAGTCTACTATGCGGCCAGCGAGGCCGTGCTGATCGCGATCGACGCGAAAACGGGCAAGGAAGTCTGGGCCACCAACATCGCCGATAACAAGTCCGGCTACTACTGCACGCTCGCGCCGTTGGCCGCAGGCGGCGTGATCATGGTCGGCGCGTCGGGCGGAGAGGTCGGTATCCGCGGCTTCGTCGCCGCTTACGATCCGGAGACCGGCGCTGAGAAGTGGAAGACGTACACGATCCCAGCGCCCGGCGAACCCGGCAGCGAGACGTGGCCGAAAGGCGGCGACCAGTGGAAGACCGGCGGCGGACCAGTGTGGGTGACCGGTAACTACGACCCGATGACCAACACTGCCTACTGGGGCACAGGCAACGGCGGACCGTGGATGGGCGACAGACGCCCAGGCGACGATCTCTATACGGCGTCCACCATTGCGCTCGATGTCGCAACCGGCAAGATCAAAGGCCACTTTCAGTACAACCCGAACGAATCGTGGGATTGGGATGAGGTCTCCCCGCCCATCCTCGTCGATTACAAGCGTGGAGCTCGCACGATCAATGGCCTGATCGATGCCGCACGCGATGGATACCTGTGGTTCCTCGATCGCGGCGACGCCACGACCGGCGGACGCATCAAGTTCATCGAAGGCAAACCGTTTGTGTTCCAGAACGTTTACAAGAGCCTCGACCCGGAGACGGGCCGTCCCGAGGTCGATCTGGCTCACAAACCCGGTACTGGAAAGAGCGCCGACTTCTGCCCTGGTTTGCATGGCGGCAAGAATTGGCCGCCGATCGCATATAGTGCGCAGACGCGCATGATCTACATCCCGGCCAACAACAATCTCTGTGGAAGCTCCAGCGGGCTCGACGATGTTCCTTACACTCCGGGCCGCGGCTACACGGGCGTGCGTATGGGCGCGGGCGCGGCTGTTCCGGGCGCTGATCACTTCGGCGAAGTGCAGGCGTGGAATGTCGATACCGGCAAGAAGGTCTGGACGCACAACTATGCGAAGAGCCCGAACTGGGGCGGCATGCTCGTGACAGCCGGCGGCGTCGTGTTCAGCGGCGGCACCAGCGATCGCAAGCTGCACGCCTTCGACGCCAAAAACGGAAAGCTGCTATGGGAATATCCGGTAAATTCCGGCGTGCTGGCCCCGCCCAGCACATTCACAGTCGACGGCAAGCAGTACGTCGCGTTCGAATCCGGATGGGGCGGAGACTCTCGTGGCATGCAGGCGACGCTGAACCGGTATTTCCCAGGCGAGTTCCCGGAAGTTCCGGAAGGCGGAGCTGTGTGGGTGTTCTCCGTCCAGTAACGCATTAGCCGCCCACCATAGCGGTTTCGTGCAAGTCTTCCATTGGCTCGTGGCCTTGCCACTGCTTGCCTTCGAAGATCCGGTAAAGCACCGGCACCACGACGAGGGTAAGCAGTGTTGAGGTGACAAGCCCGCCGATCACGACGATCGCCAGCGGACGTTGCACCTCCGAACCGGGCCCTTTCGCGATCAGGAAAGGGGCGAGCCCAAGCGCCGCGACTGTGGCGGTCATCATCACGGGACGAAACCGCATCTTCGTTCCTTCCACGACAGCTTTGAGTTGCTCCATGCCTTCACGCCGCAGCCGCCGGATGTTCGACACCAGCACGACGCCGTTCAACACAGCGATGCCCCACAAAGCGATGAAGCCGATCGACGCGGGCACCGAGAGATACTCGCCACTGAGGTAAAGCCCGGCCACGCCGCCGATCGAGGCAAACGGCAGCACCGTAATGATCAGGGTCGCGAAGCGCACTGAGTTGAACAGCAGGAAGAGCAGGAAAAAAATCGCTCCGATCGTGATCGGCACGATGATCGTCAGGTGCTTGAGGGCGCGCTGCATGTTCTGGAACTGTCCGCCCCATTCGAAGTAGTATCCCGGCGGCAGTTGTACATTCTTCGCGACCTGCTGCTGCAATTCGGCGACGAATCCGCCGAGATCGCGGTTCTCCACATTGACGCCGACGACGATTCGGCGCTTCCCCATTTCGCGGTTGATCTGCGCGGGGCCTTCTTTGACTCCGATATCCGCCAGACTCGACAGGAGCACACGCGCCTTCGAAGGCGTTTCGACGAGGATGTTGCGGACGTCGGACACGGAGTCCCGCCACACCTCCGGAAGTCGCACGATGGCATTGAAGCGCCGCTCCCCTTCATAGATCTCGGTCGCCGGTTTGCCGCCAAGGGCCGTCTCGATGATGTCGTGCACATCGGACGCGTTCATCCCGATGCGGGCGATGGCCTGCCGGTCGATATTCACGTTAAGATACTGCTGGCCGCCGACGCGGTCCACCTTACTGTCCTTGAAGCCGGGAACGCGGGTAGCGACGCGCGTCAGCTCATTGGCCTTGCGCACCAGCGTATCGAGATCATCGCCGAAAATCTTAACCGCGACATCCGCGCGGACGCCGGTGACCATTTCATCCACACGGTCGGAGATCGGCTGAGCCATCACGGTGTTGACGCCGGGAATGGCCTTCAGACGTTTGCGGACTTCATCCTCAATCTGATCCTGCGTCAGTTCCTTTCGCTGTTCGAGCGGCAGCAGGGACGCCATCACATCGGTCTCATTGGGACCGGCCGGATCGGCCGGCGACTCGCCGCGACCAAGCCGCGACACCACAGACTTCACGCCCGGCACGCCCCGGATCAGCTTCATCGCCTCCATCTCCATGCGCAGCGATTCGTCAAGCGAGATGTTGGGGACGCGGTCCATGTTGGGCGAGATCGTCCCTTCCTTCATCTCCGGGATGAAGGAAGTTCCGAGCAGGGGGAATAGTGAAATGGCGCCGGCGAACAACAGCACTGCCGCGCCGATCGTGATCACGGGATGCCCGAGCGCCCAGTGGAGGATTCGCGTGTACGGCTTCTTGATCAGACGCAGGACTAGAGTATCGTGCTCCGCCCCGCCTTTGAGCAGAAATGACGCAAGAACGGGCGACAGCGTCATCGAGATCACGAGCGAAACGGCAAGCGCGATCGCGATGGTCCAGGCGAGCGGCGCGAACATCTTGCCTTCCATCCCTTCGAGCGTCATGAGCGGGAGGAAGACGAGAATGATGATGCCCACACCAAACACGACCGGCGTGCTGACTTCGGCGACGGACTCCAGCAAAACCTTCATCTTCTTCTCGTGCCGGTAGTGCGGATCGCCCAAACGCGCGAAGGCGTTTTCGACCACGACCACCGACCCGTCGACCATCAGGCCGATCGCGATCGCGAGACCTCCGAGGGACATCAGGTTCGCGGACATGCCGAAGTGATTCATGATGAGGAACGTGATCAGCGGCGTCAGCACCAGCGTCGCGATCACAATCAGGCTGGATCGCAAGTCGCCGAGAAACAGGAACAGGATCACGACCACCAGGATGATGCCTTCGATGAGGACTTCAATGACCGTGTGGAGCGCCGCATCCACCAACTCGGAGCGGTCATAGTAGGGCGCGATCTTCAGGCCATCCGGCAGCATTCCTTTGTCGTTGATTTCCGCGACGCGGTCTTTGATGCGGGCCACGACTTCCTTGGCATTGCCACCGGCGATCATCATCACGATCCCGCCGACCGCCTCCGAATATCCGCCTTTCACCATTGCGCCATAGCGGACTTCTTCCCCGAAGCGGACCTCCGCGACATCCCGCAGATAGACCGGCGTGCCTCCCGACTCTTTCAACACGATCGCCCGAATGTCGTCCAGACTCCCGATCAAACCGATGCCGCGGACCAGATACTGCTCCGGACCCTGCGGGAGAATTCCGCCCGCCGAATTTCCGTTGTTGCGCTTGAGCGCTTCGAAGACGTCCTGAATCGTCGCGTTGTAATAATGCAGACGCGGCGGGTCCACGAGCACCTGATATTGCTTGACGTAGCCGCCCGTGGAATTGATTTCGGCCACGCCCGGAATCGAACGCAGTAGCGGGCGGACGACCCAGTCCTGAATCGTCCGGCGCTCGATCAGCTCTTCCTTCGGGACTGCCTTCTCGCCGTCGCTCGCCTTGTCGAGGGTGTACTGATAGACCTCGCCCAGGGCGCTCGAAACCGGACCCAGCACCGGTGTCACACCTTCCGGCATCTTGTCGCGCACTTCCGCCATGCGCTCGGAGACAAGCTGTCGCGCGAAGTAAACACTGACATCGTCCTTGAAGACCAGCGTGATCAGCGACAGCCCGGGCTTGTTCAGCGAACGAAGCTCGGTCATTCCTGGGAGTCCGGTCATTGCGATCTCGATCGGAACGGTTACGAAGCGCTCGACCTCCTCCGGCGAGCGGCCGGACGCCTCGGTCGCGATCTGCACCTGAACATTGGTGACATCCGGGAACGCATCCACCGATAGCTTGCGGGCCGCATCCACGCCGAACGCGAGCAGAATGGCCGCGCCGACGACGACGATCAGGCGTTGGCGCAGCGAGGTCTGCACCAGGGAACGCAGCATCGGCTATTCGCCTCCCTGCAGAAGGAGCCGCTTGCGCTCGTTGTTGAGATGGAATGCGCCAACCAGCACGATGCGTTCATGCGGAGAAACGCCTGAGACGAGAATCCGGCCATCGCCTGCCTCGCCCCCAAGCTGAACCTCATGCAACGAGTAATGACCGGTCGACGTCTCAATGAAGCAGTACTGCTTGTTCTCCTCGCGCACGGTTGCGGTCAAAGGAAGAATCCTCTGCTTGTGATTGGGATTGCTGATCATCATCGTCGCCAACATGGCCGGTTTGTAGAGGAGCTGCGGGTTTGCGAGGTCCATCCGCGCGCGCACCGTGCGCGTCTCCGGGTTCACGACCGCACTCACGTATGTGAGTTTTCCGCTGATGATCTGGCCGGGAAGCGCGTTAACTTCCGCTCGTACCAGCTTGCCCGCATGTACGCCCGCGGAGGTCTCCTCCGGCACATCCGCCACGAGCCACAGGGAGGACAAGTCGGAAATCACGAAGGCCGTCTCGCCGATCTGCAGCACCTGGCCGATCGTGATCTTGCGCTCCACGACCGTGCCGTCCATGCTGGCGACGAGTCGCGCGATGCTGTTCACGGTACGGGTGCGCTCGACCGTGGCGATGTCTTCCTCCGGCATCCCCAGCGCGAGAAGTTGATCGCGGGCAGACGCCGCGTCCGCCGTTGCCTGCTGCAAATCCGCCTCGCGCCGCTGGACTTCCGCGGAACCAATAACATCCGCAGCGAGCAATTGCTGCCCGCGCGCCACTGCCCGCTCCGCGAGACTCTTCTGGACATTGGCCTTCAGGAGCGCGTTCTGCTGTTCGGCGAGTTCGGTGCTGAAGTAAGTCGCGAGCACCTGTCCGCGCTGCACGCTCTCGCCCTCGACCGCTTGCACAGTAATGATGCGGCCGCTCAGCGCCGCGTTCACGCGCGCGACCCTCTGCTCGTTGGTCTGCACGCGGGCCGGCGCTTCCATCGCTTCATTGACGGTTTCGAGCGGAACCTCCCCGACTTTGAGACGATGCTGCAGCGTGTCATCCGCAGTCACAGCCAGTGGATCCCTGGCCGGAGCCGCGGCCTGCTCGGTTTCTTGTGAATGCGCCTTCGCGCATCCGGTTGCGGTGAAGACGGCAAAGGCCGTTACGAGGCCCGCCGCCAGCAGCGTGATTCCGGCAATCCGGATCGGTGTCATCGGTTTCTCCTCCAGCGAAGTGTTCATTGCGTCACCGCTCCTTTACAGCCCTCGTCACCATGGCGCCTCCCCGGCCTGGAACGCACCTGACGCTGGAAAGGCGCGGCCCCAGACCCCCAAAAGGCCCACCAGTGCGGAGCTGTAAAGGAGGGATCACGCAACGAACAGGCCCTCATCAGTTGTTTCCCCGGCCGAATTGATCGCCGCGGAGGCGATCGAGCTCGGTCAATGCATCCTGCCGATCGAACTGCGCTTCCAGATGATCGGCGCGAGCTGTGCGCAGCACGCGCTGCGCATCCAGAACTTCGAGAATTCCGCGTTGCCCCAGACGCCAGGCGGCTTCGGCCGCCGTCAATGACGCCTCTGCCTCGCGCAGAACTCCCTGCTCATAGGCCGCGATCTTTTGCCCGGCGATTTCGTATGCTCCATATGCCTGCTCGAGTGCCGTCGACAGCGCAAGCCGCTTGGCCTGCGCTAATGAATTGGAGCGCGCTGCACGTGCTTCGGCCTCTGCGATCGGACCCTCCCGGCGGTTCCAGATCGGTAGCGGCAGAACCACCCCGAAGCGAAAAAAGTTCAGATCCGGCTGACGTTCGTACTCGCCGACGATCGCAGGCTGCGGCTTGCGCAACTCCTTCTCGTGCTCGAGCTCCGCATCCGCCAGCCTGACTTCCGATTGCGCCTCGGCAAGCGACGGATGCTGCGCCAGCACCTGCTTCTTTAAATCATCGAGCGACGGAAGTGCTACCGGGGAGGTCAAGTCTCCTTGTGCCGTGAACTGGTCCGGTAATGCCGCGCCAACCGCCGCGCGCAGCGCCGCCTTGGCTGTGAGGAGCTGCAGCCGCGCACCGCGAAGCTGTGCCTCATTGGCGGACTCTTCCGTCTCCGCACGCGTCAGCTCCAGCCGCGCGGCTTCACCGACGTTGACCTGCACCTCGATGCGCCGCCGCAGGTCCGCGGCAAGGCGCACCGTCTCTTCCGCGAGATCGACTTCCGCCTGACGGCGCAGCACATCGTAAAAGGCAAACTTCACATCGGCCGTAACCGATAAGCCAGTATTTCGGCGCGCCAACTCGGCGGTTTCGCGACCGATCGTCGCCGCTTTGATGCGCGCCCGCCGCACCGACGGCAACTCGATGAATTGCGTCACGCCGTAGTGCTCGACCTTGCCGGAAATGTTGCTTGGACGGGTCGCACGTTGATGTCCGGCGGAGAAATTGAAATCAGGATTCGGCCGGCCCTGCGCGGTACGAATCGCCGCGCCGGCGATGAGTGTGTCCGCGTCGGCCGTGCGCAAATCCGGATTATTCTGTTCGGCAAGGCGAAGCACGCGCTCGAGCGTGACGATTTCCTGCGCATGAAGAATAGAAGAATGGAGTACAAGGAGAACAGAAGCGGACACCAGCGCAGCTTTGACAGCGTGCGCCGTCCGCGCAGACATAAGCACGGGCACTCCTTCGCATCGCGTGTTCCAACCGCAAACAGTTGATATGATTCAGATTTGGGGCGGGGCCTGCCCCATTGCGAACACCCCTTCGCTTTTGCCTGCCTCATTTCGGCCACTGGTACGAACTAAACCGTGGAAAATGCGCGGTCCACAAATTGCATCCCCGGAAGGTAACGAGAAGATTACGAGAAGATAACGAAATGAGTGCCGCCGATTCATCGTTGCCGCGAGTTCCGCATGCGCTCGAAATCTCGCGCCGTGTTTACGCCGCGTTTTTTGTGGGGGCCGGATGCCTGGTTCTGGCAGCCTCAGCCTGGATTATCCCGCCGGCTCATACGCAAGCACACAATATCCTGCACCATTTGAATTTCATCCCGCTAATGGTGGCGGGCATGGTGTTCGGGTTGCGCGGCGCTCTTCTCGCAACAGCGTTTGCAGCACTGGCGCACACGCCGCATCTGATGCAGATCTGGGATTTCGCCAATGCCGACGCTCACGATCAAATCCTCGAGATGTCCATCTTTGGCGCGGCCGGCGCGATAGCCGGGGCTCTCTCCGATCGCGCACGTGCGCAGCAGCGTGAACTGGAGCGCGTGTACAGGGAGCTGCAGGACAACATCGGGGAGATGAAGAAAGCCGAGCGCCTCTACGCCGCCGGACAACTCTCGGCGAGCCTTGCCCATGAAATCCGTAATCCCCTCGCGAGCATTCTGGGAGCCGCGGGTATTCTCAAGCGCGGCAACAGCTCGGCGGAAAATGTCTCGGACTGTCTCGAGATCATCGAGACCGAGACGCACCGGCTCAACAAACTGCTGGGAAATTTCCTCGAGTTCGCACGGCCCAAAGCTCCTCGTATTCACGCCGCCGATATCCGCCCTGTGATCGATTCGGTGGTCGCACTCTCCACGCATGCAGCCGGAAAGAAACGCATCGAGATCCGCCAGACTATCGATCCCGGATTGCCGGAGGTGAGCTGCGATCCCGAGCAAATCCGACAGGCTCTGCTGAATCTGCTGATCAATGCCGTGCAGGCCACCGGGGACGCAGGAGCGATCGAAGCGTCGGCTGAATCGATCAACGGGCGAGTGCTCATCTCGATCAGCGACGACGGCTGTGGATTATCAAAAGAGGCGGAGGCGCGCATCTTCGATCCCTTCTTCACGACGAAGGAACAGGGCACCGGTCTCGGGCTCGCCATCGCGTCGAAAATCATCGAGCAACATGGCGGAACTCTCACGGCGAAGAACAATGCCGGACGCGGAACAACCTTCCGCTTCGACCTGCCAGCATACGCGGGCGGTGTGCAGTGAGCAACCTGGTGCTCGTGGTGGACGACGACGCCAGCGTGCGCCGCGTCATGAAGATGCAGATCGAGGAGGCCGGCTATCAGGTCGCCCTCGCCAGGGATGCCGAGCAGGCGCAGGAAATGATCCGGGACCGTTCGCCGCGGCTCGTCATCACCGACATGCGCATGCCCGGCATGGATGGGATGGACCTGCTGCGCCGCATTCGCGACGAACATGTCGACACGACCGTCATCATCATTACGGCGTTCGGAAGCGTGCAGACAGCCGTCGAGGCGATGAAGACCGGCGCTTACGATTACGTCACGAAACCTATCGACTATGACGCGCTCGTCGCCGCCGTGCACCGCGCCATGGAACGCCAGAACCTGATCGAAGAGGTTCGCAACCTGCGGGCGGCCCTCGATCAACGCTACGGCTTCGAAAGCATCGTCGGCCACTCCAAGTCGCTGTTGCGCGTTCTCGAGATGGCCTCGCGGGTGGCGCAGCACGATTCAACTGTCCTCATACGCGGCGAGACGGGCACGGGCAAGGAACTGCTCGCGCGCGCTATTCACCACAACAGCCGGCGGAAGAACCGGCCTTTCGTCACCATCAACTGCGGCGCGATTCCCAAAGACCTCATCGAATCGGAACTCTTCGGATTCAACCGCGGGGCCTTTACCGGCGCGTTGAACGCCAAGCCCGGCAAGATCGAAATGGCGGACGGAGGAACACTTTTTCTCGACGAAGTCGGCGAGTTGCCGCCGGAAATGCAAGTCAAATTGCTGCGCCTGCTGCAGCAGGGGGAAATCGAGAAGATCGGCGCCGCGACCGCCACTGTCGTCAACGTCCGCGTGATCGCGGCGACCAACCGCAATCTGCTGGCGATGATCGAAGACGGCGCCTTCCGCGAAGACGTCTACTATCGGCTCGCCGTCGTGCCGCTCGAACTGCCGCCTTTGCGCGAGCGTCCCGACGACATTCCGGAGCTCATTCAGCATCTGTTCCGCAAGCTGAAAGAAAGGCACGGGCTGCCCGATCTGCGGATGAGCGAGCGGGTCAAGTCCGCACTGGCCAATCAGCGCTGGCCAGGCAATGTGCGCGAACTGGAAAACATGATCGAGCGGATGGTGGTGCTCTCATCGGGCGATCTGATCGACGAAGCCGACCTGCCGGCCGAGATCACCAATGCGCCTGCGCGGCGCGACGCGTTCATGCTGGCGTTGCCGGAAGAGGGCATCAGTCTGGAGGGAGTGGAGCGCGAGCTGATCCTTCGCGCGCTGGATAAATTCAACGGGAATCAGACGCAGGCGGCGCGGTTCCTCGACATCAGCCGTCGCACGTTAATTTACCGCATGGAGAAACACAACCTGCGTCCGGAGCCGCTGCCTGCGAATCCGGACGCGAAAATCCCGGCCTAGCCCTGGCCTGGCCCAGGGCTGACCCGCCCTACCGCTTGACGGCCTTTCCGTAAACCTCGATCTTCCCGACGTCGGACCAGCCGCCCGGACCGTGTCCGCTTCCGGCCTGCAGATCGGTGAAACCGATCTCATCGACCTTCGTCAGATCGGGATGCTCGACCCACTTTCCGTCGGCCGCCTCGACGACTTTCTTGATGTCGATCTTGCGCCACCGCACATCGCTCAACGTAATCTCGGCTTCATGCCAGTCGGCGGCGATACCGACCGAGTGGTCTCCCGCCAGCCATGTGCCATCGGCGAGTTTGATCAGCGGTCGCAGTTGATGGAAACCGGCGACCTTGTACTCAAACCGAATCTTGCCGAGCCCGGAAAGATCGACGAAATTGTCCTTGTCCCGCAGGGAGAACGCGCAAGGGGCGTTGCATTGGCCGGTCCACGTATGCGTCGGCTCGACCATCGGCGGGTTATGCTTCACGATCCAGATGCCATGGTCCGGGCTCTTGCCGCCCACGCCGTCGCCGTAGAGTTTGATTTCCAGATTCGGATTCGCCACGGAATCCTGCGCGACCGGATGTTCCACGTCGCTCGGAGCCTTCCATTCTTCCTTGAAAACCAGCGGCGGCGGCCCCTGTGCAAACGCGCCGGCGGCCACGCACAACGGAACCAGCGACTTCAGAGCAATCAAATTACGTCTCTTCACGAAACCTCCATCGAACTCAGGAACACTATATCGTTTTGAAGTGCTTGCTGAGTTTCAGCCCCTGCCTTTGGTATGAGGAGCCGATTCCCTCGCCGTATAGCACCCGCGGACGCTCCAATAGCTTCTCGAACACGAGGCTGGCGACGACCTGGCCGTGCTCCATGATGAACGGCACCTCGTGCGAGCGCACTTCGAGGACCGCGCGCGTTCCGTTGATATCGCCGCTCCCGTAACCGAAGCCGGGATCGAAGAAGCCCGCGTAGTGTATGCGAAACTCGCCGATCGTGGCATCGAAAGGCACCATTTCGGCAGCGTACTGCGCGGGAATCCGCACGCGCTCGCGGGAGGCCAGGATGTAGAAGTCCTCGGGATCGAGAATCAGCGTGTGATTCTCGTTGGCGCGGATTGGGTCCCAGAATTCTTCCAGATCGTAGTACTGGATTTTCGCGAGATCGATCAGGGGCGCATGCTTGCGCGCGCGGTATCCGATTACGCCGGAATCCTCGCCCGCCAGATCGACCGACAGCCGCAGGCCGTTTTGGATCTTCGCCTCGCCGCGGGTGTCATCCGCCAGATAGACCAGCGGCTCTTCATTCTCGAGTTCGCGTAGCATCGCGTCTGACGGAGCGTAATCGCCCTGAAACAGACGGAGTTGCGACAGGCGGTCACCTTCCCGCACCACGACGCTGAACGTCCGCGGGACCACTTCGGCGAACAAGCGCCCCCGGTACCCTGCCGGCACGATCTCGAACTGGCTGCCTTCGTCGGTGATCAGGCGCGTGAAAATGTCGAGTCTTCCCGTCGAGCTTTTCGGATTCGCTTTTCCGGAAATCCCGGCGGGCAGCGCCAGCTCTTCCTGCAGGGGGATGATGTAGACGCATCCTTTTTCCAGCACCGCCGGGCGCGTCAGATCGATCGTATGAAGGCGGTACTGGCCGAGTTTGCTGGTAATCGTGGACGCGCCGCCGGCAAGGAAACTCGCACGTACCCGAAAGGCCTCCGGGCCGAGACGCAGGTCGATCGACGATGGCTGAATCTGATCGGCCTGCAGGGGCGTCCGCGAGCGGATCTGGCCGGATGCCGCCATTTTTTCCAGCGTCTGAGAGGGCAGTACTCCCCTGGCGATGTCGTTCTGTACAGGCATTCAGGCGAAGTGACTATGATGCCACGCCTAAGAAGCTACGGTGGAAAGACCCGCGACGTCGCGCCGCACCCGGGCTGCGCGCGCCTCACGGCTCAGTACGCGGTTCCACCACATGATCGCACCGGTCACAAACAGAAACGGCGGAGTCAACCCCAGCACGACCCACGCTGCCTTGCCTTGCCAGTCCGCGAAGTTCCCGAAGTGAAGGTAGTAAAACCAGCGCAGGAACACATCACCATTGCTGCCGCGCGGCGGACGTCGCCGTCTGCGGGGAGCCGGCGAACTCGAACCCGCCTTTGGCACAGCCTGATCCGCGACCTGAACAATCGCCACCTCGCTTTCGGATGCGGCCGGCGTCTCCGGCATTTCCAAAGATGATTCCAATGGCGCATAAATCTGGAGTTTCGAGAAATGATTCACCGCTACCTGGAAAGGCGTCGGGAACACGAGGTAGACGCCCGTGACTCCCCAGATAAATACGAAGGCAAACATCCAGAAGCCGACTACCGTGTGCAGGTCCCAGTTCAGGCGCTTCCAGTTGGATTTGGCATCGATCGTGAGGCTTCGCTTCAAGCGCCCGGTCCCGGGCCACCAGATCATCAGGCCGGTGATCGAAAGCAGGACCACCAGAATAGCCATCAGCCCATTCACCTTGCGGCCTGTGTTGCCCGCAAGCAGATTGGTGTGCAGATCGGAGCACCAGGCGAGCAAACCGATCATCGCCGGACGCGATGGCCCGAGATCTTCGCCCGTGAACGGATTTACCAGCCGCCCTTTCGTCTTCGGATGCGCGACGCCGTCCGGCTCGATCCAGACTTCGGTGGCCTCGTTGGGACGCTTCGCCTCCCAGATGTAAGTCACCGAATATTTCGGCCATTCTTTGCGGACGGCCTTCTTCAGATCGTCTTTGCTCAGACGTGGCCCGGTGATCGCGACCAGTTTAGGTCCCGGCCACAAATTCTTGTAGAGCTCGTTGCGGAAGACAATCGCGCTGCCGCTCACGCTGCTCAGCAGGATGTAAATTCCAAGCCCGATGCCCGTCCAAAGATGAATCTGAAACAGCGCCTTGCGGGCCCAGAGGCTTTGCGGACGCCGGAGTGCCCGCGACCAGAACGTCATGGTTCCCTGAATAATATCGCAACCTCCGGGTCTGCCTGCTTTGCAGACTTATGAGGTACGACTTACTCCCAGTCGAAGACGTTACGCGGCAGAAGCTCAATATCGAGCTCGGGAACCGTTAGCGCGTTCTTTTCGATCAAATTGTCGTCCAGGGAGTAAAGACGGCGCTGGTGCGGGTCGACGAGCCAGACGTGTGGGACTCCCCAGGCGCGATATTCCTCCAGCTTTTCGCGGACGGCGGACATGCGGTCCTCGAGCGAAAGCACTTCGATCGCGATGAGCGGCGGTGTTTCCGGAGTGCCGGTAGGCTCGTTCGGATTGAACACAGCCACATCGGGAATAAGGACAAGATTTGGACGCATCTTCAATCGCGTTTCGACGCTCGGATAAAGCGATAATCGCGACCGCAGCATCGCGAAAAACATGAACAAAAGTCCCTGAACCTTACCGTGCAGATAATCTGGCCATGCACGCTCCACGAGTGCACCATCCCGATATTCCTGGTCGCCGCCCGGAAAACTCGTATGGAGATATTCTTCAATCGGGATGGCAGTACGCGTGCCCATCTGTCTCAAGCATAGCGTTCATTCGCCGGGTCGTATACTGGCCCCATGTGCGACGGGTTTGAGGAAGCTTAGTGGCGCTGGCCGAATCCGCCTCAACGCCGCTGATGCGGCAGTATCACGCAATCAAGCAGCAAGTCCCGGGCGCGTTGCTCTTCTTCCGCCTCGGCGATTTTTACGAACTCTTCCTCGAAGACGCCATCCTCGCCGCGCGCGAGCTTGAAATTACCCTCACATCACGCAACAAAGAGAAGGACCAGGCGACTCCGATGTGCGGAGTGCCCTATCATTCCGCCGAGGGCTACATCGCGCGGCTCATCGGACGCGGCTATCGTGTCGCCATCTGCGATCAGCTCGAAGAAGCCGGACCGGGCAAGAAGCTCGTGCGCCGCGAAGTCACCCGCATCGTGACGCCGGGCACCGCCACCGACGCCCACCTGCTGCGCTCCCACGAGAATAACTACCTGACCGCTTGCGCACGCAATGGCGCAAGAACGGGGCTGGCCTGGGTTGACGTCTCGACCGGGGAATTCCGCGTGACCGAGCTGGATATCGCCGAGTTGCCGGGGATGCTTGAAAACATCGGCGCGCGCGAAGTGCTCGTGGCGTCGGAGACCCCGCTGTTCGCTCAACCAGAACCAAAACGCTGGATCGTCACCGAGCTCGACGACTGGGTCTTCAGCTTCGACTACTCGGATCGCATCCTGCGGGAACACTTCCGCCTGCTGTCTCTGGACGGATGCGGACTCGCCGGACGCAACGCGGCTGTCGCAGCCGCGGGCGCCGTGCTGCACTACCTGCGGGACACGCAGCGTGCCGCGCTCGACCATCTCGATCCGCCGAAGTATTTCGATCGCGCCGGCACGATGGTGCTCGATGCCGTGACGGTCCGCAACCTGGAGCTGGTCGAGCCGATCTTTACTTCCAGCGGGTCCGACGGCGCCGCCACGCTGATCGGCGTTCTCGACCAGACCACTACGGGCATGGGCGGCCGCATGCTGCGCCAGCGCCTTCTGCGGCCTTCAGTCGATCTGGATGAAATCGAAGCGCGTCTCGATGCCGTCAGCGATCTGGCTCGCGAGACCATCCTGCGCGCAGAGTTGCGCAAACAACTCGTGCCTGTCCTCGATATCGAGCGCCTGCTCGCAAAGGTGACCATCGCAAGCGCCAGCCCGCGCGATCTCCTCGCGCTCGGCAAATCGCTCGACCAGACACCGAAGCTTACGGAATCCCTGCGGCTCGGTTCGAAGCCGCTTTCCGCACGCCTGCAGGATACGTTTGGGCATCTGGACCCGGTGCCTGAAGCATCGGGGCCGATCCTCACCGCGCTCTCCGACGCGCCGCCCGTCAATATCGCGGACGGCTGCACGATCCGCGCGGGATTCAGTGCCGAGCTCGATGGATTGCGCGACCTGAGCCAGAATGGCCGCCAGGTCATTGCGCAGATCGAGGCCCGGGAGCGGCAACGCACCGGCATTGCCTCGCTCAAGATCCGCTTCAACAATGTGTTCGGATATTACATCGAGATTTCGAATGCCAACCGGCATCTCACGCCAGCCGACTATGAGCGCAAACAGACGCTCGTCAACGCCGAGCGGTTCACCACCTCCGAGTTGAAGGAACATGAACGGAAGGTTCTCTCGGCGGACGAAAAGATCCTCGAAATCGAAAAACGGATCTTCGGTGAGATTCGCCAGAATACCGCCGACCATGCACAGCGCATCCGCGCGACCGCGAGCGCTATCGCGGAGCTGGATGTCTCGGCTGCGCTCGCGCAGGTGGCCGCGGAAAACCGGTACTGCCGTCCGCGATTCGCGGGCGCCGGCGAAATGCGGATCGACGCCGGCCGACATCCCGTCATCGAAAAGCTGACGAGCGAGGATGCCGGACGATTCATCCCCAACGATCTTTATCTCGATGACGAGACCGGCCAGATCGCCATCATCACAGGACCAAACATGGGCGGCAAGAGCACGTATCTTCGCCAGGCCGCGTTGATTGGCATCATGGCGCAAATGGGCTCGTGGGTTCCGGCCGATTCCGCGCTGCTGCCGGTTGTGGACCGCATCTTCACGCGCATCGGCGCTTCCGATAACCTGGCGCGCGGACGCTCCACGTTCATGGTGGAAATGACCGAGACCGCCGTTATCCTCAACACCGCCACGTCGAATAGTCTGATCATATTGGACGAGATAGGGCGCGGCACCGCGACCTACGATGGACTCTCGCTCGCGTGGGCCGTAGTCGAATACATCTCCACAGCAACCCGCGCGAAAACACTCTTCGCAACCCACTACCACGAGCTCACCGAGCTCGCCGATCAGTTGCCGGGCGTGCGGAATTTTCGGGTTTCCGTCAAGGAAGCCGGCGACCGCATCATCTTCCTCCGTAAAGTCGAGCCCGGCAAGGCGGACCGCAGCTACGGCATCGAAGTTGCCCGCCTCGCGGGCCTGCCGGCCGGTGTCATCGAACGGGCGCGCGAAATTCTGTCACTCCACGAGAAGACGGAGCACCAGGCGGTGGAGCAACTGTCTCCGCAGCCCGAGCCTGCGGCGGTGCAGATTCGTCTGTTCGAACCACCGGCCGATGAAATCAAACAAAGAATTCGCAGCCTGAAAATCGACGAGATGCGGCCGGTCGAAGCGCTTCGGTTTCTCGAAGAGATGCAGCGCGACCTGACATGAGAGTCGCGGGGATCATGAGCGGCACCTCGCTCGACGGCATCGACGTCGCTGTCATCGATATCGCGGGAAAACGCGTGCGGCCGATCGCTCATTCGACGACACCGTATTCGAAGACCATGCGTGGCCGAATCCTTGCGGCGTCGAGCCCCGCGGAGATTTCACGGCTCAACTTCGAGCTCGGCGAGCTCTACACGAAGGCCGTCGCGGCGTCGGGTGTTCCGCTTAATTCGATTCAGCTCATTGGTTGTCACGGACAGACCATCCATCACGAAGGCGGACGCAACACGCTGCAGGTTGGAGAGGCGTCGGTCATCGTAGAGCGGCTTGGCATTCCGGTCGTCTCCGACTTCCGGACCCGCGACATCGCCGCGGGCGGACAAGGCGCGCCGCTGGTTCCGTTCGCGGATTTCCTGCTCTTCAGCAGCCGCAGCGTGAATCGCGTTGCCCTGAACATCGGGGGCATCGCCAACATCACGGTGCTCTCACGTGGGACCGCGGCAAATCAGGTGCTTGCCTTCGACACGGGCCCAGGCAATATGGTCATCGACCAGCTCGTCGAGCGCGCGACATCGGGCAAGCGGCGCTTCGACCGCGACGGCGCGATCGCGGCGCGCGGACATGTGAATCGCCATTTGCTCGATTCCCTGCTGCGCGATCGTTACTACAGCGCGCCGCCGCCGAAAACCGCCGGCCGCGAGGAATACGGAGCGGAATTTGTCGATCGCCTGGTCGCGACGAATCTCGGGATGGAAGACCTGGTCGCGACGGCCACGGCGCTTACCGGCGCGACCATTGCGGCCAGCATCGCGCGTTTCGCGCCGCGCACCGGGGAGATCGTCGCGGCTGGAGGCGGCATTCACAACCGCCGGTTGATGGCGCAGATCATCACTTGCCTTCCCCGTTGCCGCGTCACGACGACCGCGGAATTCGGCGTCGACCCCGATGCGAAGGAAGCCGTTGCTTTCGCGATCCTGGCGCACCGGACGTGGCGGCGTCAGGCCGGCAATCTTCCATCCGCGACGGGCGCGCGGCATCCAGTAATCCTGGGGAAAATCACGCCCGCCTGAGCGCGGGCCGTTTGTATTTGTCGAGACGGCGGTTGCAAACCGCCCGATTTTGTCCGAACTTCCTGCTATCGTGGTTCGTAAATCCCTTCACGGATGCTATCCATGCGCACGAAAATTCCGCACATTTCTTTCTGCCTGGCTCTGACCGCCATCGCAGCCCTCGCCCAAACCAAACCAGCCTTCGAAGTCGCGACCATCAAACCCTCGGCCCCGCTGGACCAGGCCAAACTCATCGCATCCATTCAGGCGGGCGGCAAACTGCCCATCGGAGCCAACATCGACGGCAGCCGGGCCGAGTACAAATACCTCGACCTGAAGAGTTTGATGAGCTACGCGTATGGTGTGAAGCCATACCAGATCACAGGGCCAGACTGGATGGCCACTACGCGCTTCGATATCGAAGCCAAAATGCCGGACGGCGCAAAGAAGGACGACGCGTCCAAAATGCTGCAGTCGCTTCTCGAAGAGCGTTTTCATCTCCAGGTGCATCACGAGACAACTGAACATCCCGTGCTCGCGCTGGTTGCTGGCAAGAACGGGCCGAAACTGAAAGCATCCGCCGGAAAGCCGGCGGCGATCGACGAGAGTGCGCCCCTGAAGCAGGGCGAGACGAAAATCGACGGGCCGGATGGTCCTATCCACGTCAAGATCGACATCTCGACTGGCAGTTCGGTGATGGACCTCGGGTTGAAGGGCAAGATGTCCTACAAGGTGAATCCGCAGACCCTGACCATGCACATCGATTTCAGCATGATGACGATGGCGGGTCTCGCGGACATGATGACCCAGCTGATGACACAACTCGGCGGTCCGGCGGCGACGGGAAAACAGATTGTCGATATGACCGGCATCCAGGGCAACTATGATGCATCAATGGAACTCTCGCTGCAGGAAATCATCAATCTTGCGAGGGCTCAGGGAGCTAATATCCCGAACCTCCCCGGGGCCGCCGCGCCGGGCGCTGGCGGTGCAGCGGGACAGGCCTCCGATCCTGGCGCATCGGGCACGTCGGTTACCGACGCCGTGAACGCGATGGGGCTGAAGCTGGAAAACCGCAAAGCGCCGGTGGATCAGCTCATCGTCGATCGCATCGACAAGACGCCGACGGATAACTAATGTCTGTGGGCCCTGGCGGCCCGCCACCCGATATCATTGCAGTCATGTACCGCGTCACTGCTGCGCTTCTGTTGACGGCTTGCTTCGGGTTCGGCGCGAGCGCTGGATTCACTTCCGGGCATCCCGGCCTGAAATCAGCCGGCGCGTTGGCATTCGGCCCCAACGGCATCCTCTTCATCGGCGATTCGCTGTCCGGTACGGTCTTCGCCATCGACACACGGGACACAGCACCTGCCCCGAAGGCTCCCCCCATTGCATTCAGACAGATCGACCGGACGCTTGCGGGCATGCTCGGCATCATGCCGGCTGACCTTCGCATCAACGACATCAAAGTCAATCCGATTTCAAAGAACGTCTACATCTCGGTTTCCCGCGGCCGCCGGCTCGATGCGCTGCCGGTCATCCTGCGCACGGACGCGGCAGGAAAAATCGTCGAGTTCCCGCTCGACAATGTTTCGTATTCGAAAGCTGTGCTGCCGAACCCGCCTGTCTCCAATCCGCGGGCGGACTACCGCAACCCGCGCCTCGAAACCATCACCCAGCTCGGGTTCACAGATGGCAAGGTCATCGTCGCCGGACTTTCGAATGAGGAGTTCTCTTCCAATCTGCGCGTGATTCCGTTCCCGTTCCACGCGGTGGATGAAGGCGCGAATATCGAGATTTTCCACGGCTCGCATGGCGATTACGAGACGCAGGCGCCCGTCCGCACTTTTTTCCCGTGGACGATCTCCGGCAAGCGCTACATCGTCGCCGCATATACCTGCACGCCTTTGGTGCTGATTCCGATGAGCGCTCTGAAATCGGGCGCAAAGGTGACGGGCGCCACAATTGCCGAGCTTGGCATGGGAAACCGGCCGCTCGACATGATTCCTTATCGCAAGGACGATCACGACTACATTCTGCTCGCAAACAGCTATCGCGGCGTGTTGAAGCTGCCGGCGGAAAACCTGGACCAGTACTCGCCGATCACCGAACCCGCGCAGATGGAAGGCGTGCCATTCAAGCGCATCTCCGCATGGCGGGGCATCCGGCGGCTCACCACGCTCGATGACGCGAACGCGCTGGTTCTTCGGGACAGTAAGGACTCCGGCGATTATGCTTTGCTCGACAGTGCTTTGTTCGACAGCGATTCGGTCGATCTTGCGTCCATGCCGCTGCCTTAGCGCCGGTCTGCTGCTCGCGTTCTCTCTTGCCGCCGCGATGCAGGTGGAAGTGCGCGGGGGCGCATTCCAGCTGACGGGTTGGACCGGGGGATCGCAACCTCCCGCCGGCGGCTGGGTGTCAGTCTTCCCTGTCTACGCCGGAGACAGCACAACGCCGATGCTGGGGACTTACGCGGTCGAAGATGGCGCTCTCGTTTTTTACCCGCGCTTTCCGCTCGATCCGGCCGTCAGCTATCAGGGAACATTCCCCGGCGGCGGCTTCGCCCTCGACCTCGGACCGCCGATCCTTGCATTCCCGCGTGTGGAACGCATCTATCCATCCGCCGACGTGCTGCCCGCCAACACACTACGCGTGTACATCTACTTCTCCGCGCCGATGAAGGCAGGTGACGCGCTGCAGCGCATCCGCCTCCTCGACGCTGCCGGCAATCCGCTTCCCGATTCCTTCCTCGATCAGGAACTCTGGGACTCGGATCATCGCCGCCTCACTCTCCTCTTCGATCCGGGACGCATCAAGCGCGGACTGGCGCCCGCAAAGCAGGCCGGCAGTCCGATCGTGGAAGGGCGGCGCTACACATTGGCGGTCGACGCCGGCGAGCATTCGGAAAAGCACTTCATCGGAGGCCCGGCGATTCGCACGCCCGCCGACCCCGCCCAGTGGAGGACGCGAATTCCGGCCGCCGGGACCACCGAGCCATTGGTCGTCGAGTTCCCATGGGCGATGGATTACGCATTACTGCAGAGAACGCTTTCCGTTCCCGGAGTGGCGGGCAAAGTCTCGGTTGCGAATGCGGAGAGGGAGTGGCGATTGACTCCGGATTCTCCATGGAAGCAAGGCAAATATCGGCTGATGATTGACGGCGATTTCGAAGACATCTGCGGGAATCACCCGGATCGTGCTTTCGACGTCGATCTGCGCGCAGGGGCCGCACCGCGCCGGTCCGGGAAACCGATCGCGATTCCTTTCCGTGTGCGTCCTTAGTCGTCGCTCCGATGGCCGTTCGACGTCGTCGAGCACGAGAACTTCCGCGGGACTCCTGCTGGCTGACACGACGAGGTTGGCGCGGTTTCGTTATTCCGGCAGCTCGTCCCCTCCGCGCGGCGGCTCGCCGCCCCTGCGCCTCAGGATACGGTCGAATGCCTTGAAATGCGCCCGCGCTTTGCGGTCGGTAAAGAATCGCGCCGTCTCGAGCGCCGAGACCTTTTCCTCCACTGCGGTCGCGACAAACTGGTTAATGCTCGTGCGATCTTCCTTTGCCAGCCTCTCGACCGCATCCTTGCAGTGATTTCGGCAGCCTCAAGGGATAAGTTCTGGTTTCCTTGCCGCATCCTCATAACCGCTTCACGCGGCGTGAGAAGCCCGATACCATACCGCTCCGCCGCGTCGCCAAAATCCCGCGCATTCAATGTCACGAGGCCGTTCGCCCGTCCATGACCGCAGCCTCAAGGACCATTTCATCATTCGAATCTCGCAACTGCGGCCGCCAAAGAAAGTGGATGAGCACGGGTTTCGCCAGAGCGATCACGCCAGTCACGAAGTCATCCATCTCCCCCTGATTCAGCCCCACCGCCAGCCGGTATTCGGCGCGACAGGCCACCTCATACTCCAAAGCCAGCGTGAGGCTAAAGAGCAACATGACACTACCTTCGCGAGCCGCCCGGAGAATGGCTGCTGAAGCGCTCGTCGGAACTTCGCATCGCCGCCACGACGACGCCAGTATCCAACACGGATCTCACATCAAATACGATATCGTCTTGAAATGAGTCAGGCGGAACGCGACTTCGGATGCCCGCCCTGCCCTTGCTGCCTACAATAAGGCATTCCATGCGCACCGCTCAAAGGCATCGAATTTCGCGCACAGCAAACTCCCTTCGGGTCGCATGTGCGTTGGCACTCACCGCGTCCCTGCTGTTTGCGCAGAAGCGGCCGGTAACGATCGATGCCGTCGTGAATGCGCCCGCGTCCACGCGCGGAGCAGTCACGTGGTCGCCTGAAGGCGAGCGCTTCATCGTCAACGAACGCAACGAGCTCTCCATTTACGATGTGCGGTCCGGCAAGGACCGCCGCATTATCGGGCTCTCGGAGCTCCAGGCCGCAGCCATCCCTTCCCCACCGCCGCCCGTCTTCGACTGGACGAACCGCCGCGTCGGCGAGCACGATGTGCAATGGTTCTCCGATGGCAAGCGCCTTCTCGTCGCGAACTCCGGCGATCTCTTCATCGTGGACGTAGCGAAAGGGCGTTTCGATGCGCTTACACAAACACCCGAAGCCGAACGCGATCCGAAGCTGTCTCCGGACAATCGCTACGTCTCGTTCCGCCGCGGCCCCGACCTCTACACCCTCGAGATCGCCTCGAAGATTGTCACGCGGCTCACGAGCAACGGCTCCGACACGCTGCTCAACGGACGGGCCGACTGGGTTTATCCGGAAGAGCTCGATCTGGACACCGCCCACTGGTGGTCGCCGGACAGCCGCTCCATCGCCTACCTGCAGTTCGACACTTCACACGAGCCGGTATTTCCGCAGGTGTCTCTGCTGAATGCGCGCGGCATTCTCGAGCCCGAACGCTATCCCAAAGCAGGCGATCCGAACGCCGATGTGCGGCTCGGCATCGTTGCCCCCGAAGGCGGCCGCACCAAATGGATGGACCTCGGCGATCCGCGCAACAACCTCCTCGCCCGCGTCGTCTGGACGCCGGACAGCCGCGGCATCCTCGCCGCGCGCCTGAACCGGATTCAGAACCGACTCGACCTCTTGCTCGCAGACACGATGACGGGCGAAGCGCATTCGATCCTCCACGAAGAAGATCCTCTATGGATCAACGTCAAGTCCGCCCCGCGCTTTCTCCCCTCGGGCAAGCAGTTCCTGTGGGCGAGCGAGCGCACCGGCTTCCGCCACCTTTACCTCTACAAGCTCGACGGCAAGCTGGAGAAGCAGCTCACGTCCGGTAACTGGCAAGTCGATGACGTCGCCGGCATCGACGAGAAGGCGAGGCGCGTCCTCTATACCTCGACCGAAGACTCTCCAACCGAGCGTCAACTCTACTCCGTCGAACTCGATGGCACAAACAAGCAGCGCGTCTCCAAAGGCGAGGGCTCTCACAGCATTTCCCTGAGCCCCGGCGCCGCTTACTATCTGGATGACTACAGCAGCCTGAAGACGCCGCCCACGCGGACGGTCTGCAAATCCGACGGTTCCGCTCTGCACACGGTTCGCGCAGCCGAGCGCGCATCATACGACATTCTTCCGACCGAAATCGTTCAGTTAAAGGCCTCAGACGGAACGCCGCTCTACGCGCGGATGATCAAGCCCGACGGATTCCAGTCCGGCATGAAATACCCCGCGATCGTCATCGTTTATGGTGGACCGGGCGCTCAATATGTGCTGAACCGCTGGGCGGGCGTCACCTGGGATCAGGCCCTCGCGCACAAGGGCTTCGTCATTTGGCAGCTCGACAATCGCGGCTCGACCGGGCGCGGACACGCGTTCGAGGCGCCGATCTATCACGACATGGGCGCGCATGAGCTTGCTGATCAGAAGGACGGCATCAATTACCTGATCGCCCAGGGTTTCGTGGATCCTGGCCGGATTGGTCTGTATGGCTGGAGCTATGGGGGCTTTATGACGCTCTACACGATCACACACGCGCCCGGGCTGATTAAAGCCGCCATTGCCGGCGCGCCCGTCACCAACTGGCGAAACTACGATTCGATCTACACGGAACGATACATGGGGCTGCCCGACGAGAACGAGAAAGGCTACACCGCGAGCGCGGTGACCCGAAGCGCCGATGGGCTACAGGGGACGAAGCTCCTGATGATTCACAACATTGAAGACGACAACGTGCACTTCCAGAACTCGGTCCAGATGGCCGAAGCGCTCGAAAAGGCCGGCAAGCAGTTCTACATGATGGTTTATCCGCAGAAAACACACCACGTCTCGGGCCCGGAGTACAGGCACCTGCTCGAAGAGGAAACGACGTTCTTCGAGGAGAACCTCAAGTAGCCCCATGGGTGAGCAAGGTCCACAAAGAGACCCGCTCCTCATTTGGGCGCGCCGCAATCAACCTGCCCTGATCGCGCAGATTCGCGAGTTCGTGGAATGCGAATCGCCATCCGACTCGCCGGTTGAATTGCAGCGGTTCATGGGACTGTTGATCGAAGCCGTCTCCGGCATGGCGAGCACGCGCTTCACCGGCGCCGGCGCCCTGATTTGCAAATTCAAGCTGCCTGGGCCGCGCCGCAAAAAAGGCCAGGTACTCGCGCTCGGACACGCCGACACCGTCTGGCCCATGGGGACGCTCCGGTCGATGCCCTTCCGGCGCGCCGAAGGCCGCCTCTGGGGGCCGGGCGTGCTCGACATGAAGGCGGGGCTCGCGTTTTTTATCCATGCGATGCGGGCGCTGATGGAGCTCGAAATCGCTGTGCCGCATGATGTCGTACTGCTGGTGAACCCGGATGAAGAAACCGGAAGCAAACGCTCGCGCGCCGGCACAGAGGCGTTGGCGAAGAAGAGCCATGCCGTGCTTGTGCTCGAACCCGGCACCGGACTCGAAGGCCGCGTCAAGACCGCGCGCAAAGGCATCGGAGCTTACAAGCTGACCGTGCACGGCATCGCGGCGCACGCTGGTGTCGATTTCGCGAAAGGAGCCAGCGCGGTCCTTGAGCTCGCACGCCAGATCGAAGCGGTTGCGGAGTTCAATGATCACACACGGGGCGTCACCGTCAACCCGGGGGTGATTGCCGGAGGCACGCGTTCCAACGTGATCGCCGCGGAGGCCTCGGCCGAAATCGATATTCGCGTACCCACGGTCGCGGAGGCCCACGCGCTCGGGCGCAAGTTTCGCGCCCTCAAACCGTTCGACAGGCGCTGCAAACTCGAAATAACCGGAGGACTCAACCGCCCCCCCATGGAGCGCAGGCCCGGCCTTTTCGAACGTGCCCGCACAATCGCGAAAGACCTCGGTGTCACGCTCGAGGAATCGGCCACAGGCGGCGGCTCAGATGGTAACTTCACGGCCGCGCTCGGTGTACCGACGCTCGACGGGCTCGGCGCGGTCGGCCAGGGCGCGCATGCTGCCCACGAAAGCATTCTGATTGACCGGATCCCGGACCGAGTGGCGTTGCTTGCACACCTTACACAGAAAATCGAGTTATCGTAGACAACATGAAGAAATCTCACGTGCTCTCGTTTTTCTGCGGCGCCGTCGCGGCATTAGGATTGACTATGGCCACGAGCTCCGACGCGCAATCGCCGAACCACATTTACGAGTTGCGCACGTATACCGCGCCTCCCGGCAAACTTGAGCCCCTGATCGCCCGCTTCCGCGACCACACCGAAACCATCTTCAAGCGGCACAATCTGCACGCTATCGGATACTGGGTCCCGATCGACAACAAGAACAACCAGCTCATCTACATCGTCGAGCACAAGAGCCAGGCGGACGCCGACAAGAACTGGGCCGCATTCCAGGCCGACGAAGAGTGGAAGAAAGTTCGTGCCGCATCCGAAGCCGGCGGGCCGCTCACGACCAAACCTCCGGAGCGTGTCTTTATGAATCCGATCGATTTCTCTCGACTGAAGTGAAATGCGCACACTGCTCGCACTTTTGATTGCGCCGGCGGTCGTCGCCGCCGCGTCCGGATATCAGCAGTGGCGTGCCGAGTACGAGAAAAGCCTGCGTGCGCCAGAGGGCTGGCTTTCCGTCGCCGGGCTCTCGTGGCTTCATGAAGGCGCCAATACGGTGGAACTCCCCCCGGGCGCCGGCAAGCATTCCATCACGCTCCAACTCAAAGGCAAAACGGCGAGCTATGAAGGAAGGCTCTTGAAGTCCGATGCGACTGAGCACCCGGATGTACTCGACTTCAACGGTGTCACCGTCATGATCATCGAGCGCGGCGGCAAGACGGGCGTGCGGCTGCGCAACCCCAACGCGGAAACGCGGCGCGACTTCACGGGCTGCAAATGGTTTCCTGTTGATGACGCCTGGCGGATCAACGCGAAGTGGGTGCCATACGCGAAACCCAAACCCATCGCAATCACGAACATTCTCGGGATGACCGATCAGGAGCCCGCTCCCGGTTACGCGGAGTTCTCCGTTAAAGGTCAGACGCTGCGGCTGGAGCCCGTGCTCGAAGACAACGAGCTGTTCTTTATGTTCAAGGACGCGACGAATTCGAGCACGACTTACGGCGCAGGACGATTCCTCTATGCGGCCGTTCCCAAAGGAAATCGTGTCGAGTTGGATTTCAACAAAGCCCACAATCCGCCGTGCGCGTTCACGGCATATGCAACTTGCCCGCTGCCGCCCAGGCAGAACGTGTTGACGGTCGCGATCCCGGCCGGCGAAAAGAGATACGCGAGCCATTGAAGCTGATTCTGGCCTCAAAGTCGCCGCGACGGGCCGAGTTGCTCACCGCGGCAGGAATCGAATTCTGTGTGAGCTCCGCGGGTATCGATGAGACGCCCCGTGGTGGGGAGAGCCCGCGCGAGTACGTGCTTCGCCTCGCCGAAGAGAAGGCGCGCGCCGTTGACGGCGAACTGGTGCTCGCGGCCGACACGACGGTGGTGCTCGACGGCGAAATCATGGGAAAGCCAGAGGATGCCGCCGACGCGACCCGTATGCTCCGCACGCTCTCCGGCAAACGCCACGAAGTCCTCACGGGAGTCGCCCTGAAACGCGATGGGGCGATCGACTCCGGCGTCGCGTCTACCGCTGTTTGGTTCGCGCCGCTGACCGACGACGAAATCGCGGCCTACGTCGCCTCCGGAGAGCCAATGGACAAAGCCGGCTCTTACGGAATTCAGGGGCTCGCGTCGAAGTTCATCGACAGGATTGACGGTTCATACAGTAATGTTGTGGGTTTGCCCGTAGCGCTTGTGTGGCGGATGCTTACTTCAGGCAAGACCACAGGCTGAAGACTGTGCCGCCAGCGTGCGGACCTCGAGGTTTACTTCAGCTCCGTCATAACGGCGCTGCCCGCCCCGCGGATCAACAACTCCGTGTGGATGCGATCCCGGGGGTTAAACTTCACCTGACCATCCTTGTACTCGTTGTTGGTCACTTTTCCATCCGGCGTTGTCGACTTGAGCGCCGTGGCATCCTGGTAAACGACGACAACGTCCTTATCGTGGAAATGCATCGGCGTCGCCTCGCCCGGATTCCACCGGTAGCTCCACACGATGACTTTGTCGTTCTCCAGCAGCTTCTTCACACGCGGACGCGGAAACGCGTTTGGATACCCGCTCCTGTTGGCAAGCGGCGCCACTGGATGGTCCTTCAGCTCGATCACGATCGTGCGTACCCCATCGGCGCCGGGCGCTTCCCCTTTGTGGCCGAGCACCGCCGTCCCCTTGGTCGCCAGCGACACAGCAACGAAATCATGTTGCGCCGGCGGCAACTTCGTCGTCGTATCCCAAACCGTAACGCGCTCGTTATCGATGACCGGTTGCGCGGCGTGCAATGAAAACGAAAGCAGAATGGCGGCGAAAGCAGTTCTAAGCATGTCCCGTTGATTCTATCGCTACACTGAAATCGTCCACCGCACATGGAAGACGCCAAAGTCCGCATCGCCGCCGGAGACGCCGGCTTCGAACAACGCATCCAACGGCTCGCGGACCGCCTCCACTCGCGCTTCCGTTATCACTCAATCGAGCTCCCCGACGGCAGCATTCTCCCCGGATTGCAGCCGGTCGAGCACCTCCGCTGGCGTTTCGATCTCTTCGGGCTTCCCGAGGACCTTCGCGGCAAGCGCGTCCTCGATGTCGGCGCGTGGGACGGCTGGTTCAGCTTCGAGTGCGAGCGCCGCGGCGCGGAAGTCGTCGCCGTCGACTGCATCGCCCTCGACACCTTCCTCGAAGCGAAGCAACTCATCGGGTCGAAAGTCGAATACCTCACGCTCGATGTCAACGAGCTTTCCGCCAGCCGGCTGGGGCGTTTTGATATCGTCCTCTTCTTCGGCGTCCTTTACCACCTGCGGCATCCTTTGCTCGGATTGGAGAAAGCGGTCGAGCTTTCGACCGATCTCGCGCTGGTCGAATCGTTCGTCATCAATCCGGAGAATCGCCAGATCCCGGCGGTCATGGAATTCTACGAGCGCGGCGAGCTCGGCGGACAGGTCGACAACTGGTGCGGACCATCGCCTGAATGCCTCGTCAGCATGTGCCGCTCCGCGGGATTCGCGCAAGTCGAATTGAAGGATGTCACGAACAATCGCGCGTCGGTCGTTTGCAGGCGTCACTGGCCGGAGCCGCCCGCTGCGCCGTCAGCCACTGCGCCGCAGCTCCACGCGGTCATCAACAACCGAACCTACGTCTCGACATTTCATCCGCACAAAGATGAATACCTCTGCTGCTACTTCAAAAGCGCTGAGCGCGGACTCACTACCGACAGGCTTTTCGTTGAAGTCGACGGCTACGGTGCCCACGCGCTGATCATCGCTGAAAAGGGGCAGGACGGATATCAGGCCAACTGCCTCCGTCCGCCAGGCCTCGAACCCGGACGCCATGAGGTTCGCATTCGCACCGCCGGCAGTGAGCGCAGCAACATCGCCGCATTCACGATGCTCGACGAATCGGGGCGCGACGTCGCGGTAACCACGCCCAATCTCCCGGCCGGCTCGCCGGAGCTTTGCAGCGCCGAATTCAGTCCATCGGGCGATTTGCGTTTCGCGGTGAACCGCGGCGGTTCGCTGGTCTGCTACTTTCGCTCGCCAGCGGAGTCCGTGCTGCCGAAGGATGTCACGATCGAAGTAGCCGGCGCGGTATCTGCCGCGCACACCATCAGCTTTCTCGGCGCCGAAGTCTGGCAAGCCAATATTCTTCTTGACGCGCCGGTCGCGGTCCGCACGCCCATTCGCCTCCGTCTCGGTGATGGTGAATGGAGCAACTCTACTCCCTCGCAGTCGAAATCATGATCATCCCGGTCGACGATGAACTCGCGCTGCATCCTGTGTCGGTCGCCGATTGCGAGGAGCTCCGTGCGGCTATCGATCGCAACCGCGATAGGTTGCGGGAATGGCTCCCCTGGGCGGGCGCGAACTTTGAGCAGGAGACCCTCCGGGCGCACCTGCGCGATTGTCAACGCGAAAATGCCGAGCGCACCAGCCTCACGACCCACATCCTTCATGGTGGTCAACTCTGCGGGGCGATCGGCCTGCACAAGATCGATGTCCGCCACCGCAACACGAGCATCGGCTACTGGCTCGATCGCGCTTTCGAAGGCCGTGGCATCATGACGCGTGCCTGCCGCGCCATTATCACCGAAGGCTTCCAGCACTACAATCTGCATCGGATCGAGATCCGATGCGGGACGGGCAATATTCGAAGCGCGGGTATTCCGCGCCGCCTTGGCTTCATCGAAGAGGGGCTTCTGCATGAAGCGGAGTGGGTCTTCGACCGCTGGATCGACCTCCGCGTGTTCGCCATGCTCGAGCAGGACTGGCCGGGCGCCGGAAGTCCGCTGTTTCTGGCGTAGCGTAGCGTCTGGCGCAAGGGAACTTCAGGTGCCGGCGCTGCGGAGGCGAGCGTCCGCGCCAAAGGTGGCGCCGGCGCGTAAAGGACACCGCAGGCTTTTGGTTAATTAAAGAAAGGCAGTATATCTTTTAATAAGCGGCAATGTTATTAAAGGCTTGCCCTTTTGCCATGGAACCGGCGCGGAGTCAAAGGGCTGGACACCACCCGATCGCCCCTGCCTAATGCCGGTGATTATGGCTCAAGTCTTCGGGAAAAACCGCATGCCCCTCGGGCGGAGGAAAGAGCGCCTTCAACGCCTCCAGGCGTTTCCGCAAATGCCGGCTGGGCAACTGCCGCGGACCCGTCTCCACATCGATATCGCAGCAGATGCCATGCAGGTAAAGCGTCATCGTGTCCTCAAACGATTGCCGCGCATAGGCGCGGAACGGCTTTCCATCCTTGCGCGCAGCCATCGGACGCCGCAATAGTGTCTGCTTCAAATGCCAGCTCTTCTCGTCGACCTCGCCGTGCGTCTCGTTGCTTAGCTCCTCCCGCAGAAGTCCATGCCAGGTGTCCTGGCTTTTCTCCGGAAGCCGGCACGACAGCAGGGCGGCCATTTCGTCAAAGAAGTAGTAGTGGTAGTCGGAAACCTGCTCGTCCTTTATGGTGAAGAAGAGCGTTGCGAAATCCGGGCTTTCCACCCGCGTCGAAAACAACAGACGGGGCTCGGGCGGTTTCTCGTAAACTACGGCGGCGGCCGATTTGCCCGCCATGCGTTCGAGATAAGGCGCAAACACGATCCCGACGGGCGGCAGCAGCTCGGAGACGGATGGCGGCAGCGCTTCCACGGGCTCATGGAGGTACTGACGGAGATCCTCATCGGCGATTGGCAGGGCCAGAAAGTAGGAAATCTTGTTGCTGACCGGGGTCATTTCCGAGCGCAACCGCCGGCTGAGTTCGTCGACTGACGTCCGGGGACGTCCATTTTCAGAGTCAGATGCCATGGATGGAGTTGGTGGTACCGAAGTAGCCCCTCGATTCTAACAAGTCCCGCGGCGCGCGCATTCCGCCGGTCTGCGCCGGCGCGGCGTCGATGTTGCCTGCGCTTTGCCGCTTTGCAGAATCAAGCTCATCTCCGCATCTCAGCACCTTGGACCCGTGGCGGATTCCAAAAATGGAATCGGCCTCGCATAACCGTGTGTTAACTTTATTGTTTTCATCACGGAAGTTTCAATCGCCGCGGAATTTGGTGGCATCCAAACTGCACTGGATACCCGAACACAGAGGTGTCTCCAGGCAATTGGTCCTGACCGGGCCGATTTTCCCTGCTGAGCGACGTTAAAGTACGGCATGCTTCAGGAACTCAAATTTCAGCTCTCGACCGCGATCCTCACCGTGCTGACGATCGCGGCGGGGATTGCAGGAGCCCTGAACTACCAGCAGATCCACCGGTTTCGCCTGCCTGACGATGGCGTTACCTGGGTTGACCGCACCGACGCCGCGGGGCACAACCAGGTGGTCGCGCTGCGGGTCGCCCCCAACGGTCCGGCCGAGCGCGCGGGCATTCGCGCCGGCGATGTGCTTGAGTCGATACAAGCGGCGCACATCGGCGACACCAGCGACGTTCCGCGCCGTCTCGCCTACGTGGGCGCGTGGGCCAAGGCGGACTATATCGTCCGTCGCGGCGCGGCAGATGGAAGCGGCGCCGGAGCGGTGGATTTTTCTCCTAAAGTGATCGTCGGCGAAGCCGTGCGCGGCGTTGCGATTACCTGGCAATACGTCGTCGGCATCGCTTATCTCTCGATCGGACTGTTCGTCTACTTCCGCCGCGGCAGCGCTTACAAGGCGCGCCACTTTTACATCTTCTGCCTGGTTTCGTTCATCTTTTCCTGCTTTCACCGCACCGGCAAGCTCAACAGCTTCGATCAGGTGATCGATTGGGGCAACCTGATCGCGGGATGGCTCGCGCCCGCGCTCTTCCTGCACTTCTGCCTGACCTTCCCAGAGCCACGGGGCTGGTTCAAGCGCTCCAGACCCGAAGGCCGATGGAACTGGATCACGCCCGCACCCCTTCTTTACCTGCCCGGCGTGATTCTCACCCTCGTCGTCGCCGGCTTTGCCTCCGGAAAGCTCGTCTCGCCCGGCAACTCGCTGCTCGCCGTGCGGGAAGTTCTCGATCGTTCCTGGATGGGCCTGCTCACCGCAACGTATCTGCTCAGTGGTGTCGTGCTGCAGTACGGATACCGGAAGGCGGAAGACCCCATCGTCCGCCAGCAGCTCAAGTGGCTTCGCAACGGCATGCTCTTCGGATTCCTGCCGTTTGCTCTGCTGAACGCGATCCCCTACGTCCTCGACCTGCCGTTCAGCCCTCTCTACACACCCTGGATGAACTATGCGGTCATCACCTTGCCGCTCATCCCGCTGACCATTGCGATTGCCATCGTCCGTTACCGTCTGATGGACGTCGATGCCATCTTCCGCCGCGGCTACGCGTACACGCTTTCCACACTGGTTCTCCTCGCACTGTTCTATTCGCTGGTGTTCTCGCTGGGAAGTCTCGTCCAGAAGAATTTCAAGAACGACCCCGGCAACGTAGGACTCATCGCAGTCATGCTGGTCGCGACCTTCCTCTTTCAGCCGCTGCGCAACTGGATTCAGGAACGCCTCGATCGATTCTTCTACCGTGACCGCTACGACTACCGCCGCACCCTGATAGAATTCGCGCGCGAACTGAACTCCGAGACCGACCTCGACCCGATGCTGCACTCTGTAGCTGAGCGGCTCACCCAGACGTTGTCGATCCGGCACGTGGCCTTCTTCCTCGCCAGCCCGGATCTGAGCAAGGAGGACACCTCCTCCGCCTGGCGACTGCACATGTCGCTCGATTCGAGCGCATCCCCCATCCACTCACCCGCGTTTCTCGACCTCAGCTTTCTGACGTGGCCACGCACGAGCCCGTACATTTTCTTCGAGCGCACCCGCTACCACCTGGACGCCATCGCCGGAAGCTGGCCCGCATCCGTCCGCCAGACCATCGCCGACCTCGACCTGAATTACTACATCCCTTGCACGGTGCGCGGGCGCACGATCGCGTTCCTCGGCGCCAGCCGCACGGATAAAGGCGAGTTTCTCTCGAGCGACGACGTCGAACTGCTGCAGACGCTCGCGAACTACGTCGGCATCGCCACCGAAAACGCCAATCTCTACCGCTCGCTCAAGCAGAAGGTCGGCGAGTACGAGCGTTTGAAGGAGTTCAGCGAGAACATCGTCGAGTCGATCAACGTCGGCATTCTCGCCGCCGGCCTCGACGACCGCGTGGAGAGCTGGAATACGCAGATGGAGCGGATGAGCGGCATCGGGCGCGCCGACGCAGTGGGCCGCACTCTCTCGGAACTCTTCCCCACCGCACTGGTCGAACAGTTCGATCGCACCCGAGGTGAAATGCGGATCCATCACCTCGACAAGTTCGCTTTCGACACGCGCAACGGCGAAGCCAGCATGAACATCGCCATCGCGCCTCTCGTTTCTCGCGAGAACGAGCAGATCGGCCGCCTGGTGATTTTCGACGATGTCACGGACCGCGCCGAGCTCGAACGCCGCCTCGTGCAGGCCGACAAGCTCTCGAGCATCGGACTGCTGGCCGCAGGCGTCGCCCACGAAGTGAATACGCCGCTCGCCGTCATCTCGACCTACGCGCAGATGCTCGCCAAACAGGTCGCCGAGGATGATCAGAAGTCGCGCATCCTCGAAAAGATCGCACGCCAGACTTTCCGCGCCAGCGAGATCGTCAACTCTCTGCTGAACTTTTCGCGCACTTCGAGCTCGGAGCTCACCGATGTTCAGCTCAATCGCGTGATTCAGGAAACGCTTTCGCTGCTGGAGCATCAATTGAAAAAGGCCGGCATCGAAGTGCGCATCCATCTGGATCCCGAGCTCGACCCGGTCAAGGGAAATGCGGGCAAGCTGCAGCAGGTATTTCTGAACCTCATTCTCAATGCGCGAGACGCGATGGAGCCGAAAGGCGTTCTCGAAGTTACCACCCGCCCTGGCGAGACCGGACCCGTCGTGGAGATCGCCGATACGGGGCACGGCATCGCACCGGAACATCTCAGCCGCATTTACGACCCGTTCTTCACCACGAAATCCGCAAAGAAAGGCACAGGACTCGGGCTGTCGGTCACCTACGGCATCATTCAGGAGCATCACGGCGCCATTGAAGCCGTTTCACGGCCCGGAGAAGGTACATGTTTCCATCTGGAATTCCCGGCGATCAGCAAGAAGGTTCACTCCAACGCCCTGCAGGCGGAAGCGTCAGCCAGCGCCCTTCAGGCGCCAGCGTCAGCCAGCGCCCTTCAGGCGCAGACGTCGCCCAGCGCCCTTCAGGCGCAAACCTGGCAACGATGAGCCCGGCGCGCGATCGCATGCCCGGAGGATCGCGCGGGCGCATCCTCGTTGTCGACGATGAAGCAGAGATTCGCGAGAGTCTGGAAGCGCTGCTCGAGCTCGAAGGCTTCCAGGTGGATCTCGCCGCCAACGCAGCCGAGGGCGAGCGAAAGCTGGAGTCGCGCGCCTACGATCTTGTGCTGCTGGATCTGATGATGCCGGAGAAGTCCGGCATGGAGATGCTGCGCGACGTGCGCGATCGCGATCGCCACACCCCCATCTTCATGATCACCGCATACGGGACCGTCGAGGCCGCCGTACAGGCCGTGAAGCTCGGGGCCAACGACTATCTCGCGAAACCCTGGGACAACGAAAAGCTCCTGATTGAAATCGAGCGCGTCATCGCCGGCCAGCGTTTGATCGACGAGAACACTCAACTCAAGATCGCGCTCAAGCAGCGGTACAGCTTTCCGAACATCGTCGGCAAAAGCGAACGGATGCTGCGCGTCCTCGACCTCGTGATGCAGGTGGCGGCGAGCCGGTCCACCATCCTGATCACCGGCGAGACGGGCACCGGCAAGGAGCTGATCGCCAAAGCCATCCACGCCAACTCGCCGCGTGTCGACCACGCCTTTGTCGCCGTCAACAGCGGCTCTCTTCCAAGCGATCTGCTCGAATCGACGCTCTTCGGACACGTCAAGGGCGCCTTCACGAGCGCAGTGCATAACAAGAAGGGGGCCTTCGAAGTCGCCAACAAGGGAACCATCTTCTTCGACGAAATCGGGACGATTGGACCCGAGACGCAATCGAAACTCCTGCGCGTCATCCAGGAGAAGGAGTTCACGCCGCTCGGCTCGAACGACGTCCTGAAAGTCGACGTGCGCATTCTCGCCGCAACCAACGCCGATCTGCGCAAGATGGTCGAGGAGAAGAAATTCCGCGAAGACCTTTATTACCGGCTCAACGTCATCAACATCAACCTGCCGCCGCTGCGCGACCGGCGCGAGGATATCCCGCTTCTCGTCCAGCACTTTCTCGACAAGTTCAGCAAGGAAAACGAGAAGTTCCTCGATGCCGCCAACCGCACGCAGCTTCGCTTCGATCCGGAGGCCATGCAACTGCTGCTCGATCATCCCTGGCCCGGCAATGTGCGCGAGCTCGAGAACGTCGTCGAGCGCGCGGTGGTGCTCGCATCGACGCAGATCATCCCGCTCGATGTTCTGCCGGACTATTTGCTGCACGCTGGCGGCATCCGGTTGAGGCGGAGTGAGAACGATGCGCTGCCGTCGGACGCATCGTTGTTTGAAGTTGTCGCGGACTTCGAGCGCCGCACCATTATCGACCAGCTCGAACGCGTCAATTGGAGCCAGACGGAGGCCGCCGAAGCGCTCCGCGTGCCGCTCTCGACCTTGAATCAGAAGATCAAGCGGCTCAACATCGACGTGAAGCGCCGAGGCGAAAAAGCCGGTTAACGCATCCGCACGGACCAGCCCAGCCAGTGCGCCGCCTTCTCGTTTCCTTGCGCCAGAGCGATGTCGCGCGCGGTATGGCCAGCGTGCTGACCGCTCGTTCCCGCGATCGTCGGGTCCGCGCCGTGCTGCAGCAGCACTTCGATGACTTTCAAGTGCCCGCGGAACGCGGCCGCGTGTAATGCCGTCAATCCGTCACGCCGGCGTCCGTCAACCTTCGCGCCGTTCGTCAGGAGGAGATCGACCAGTTCGACGACAACGTTCTCGTCCAGACTGGGATTGGGAACATCGGGGGTCGCCACCGCGCACCCGAGCGGCCGAATGTTGAGGAAGCCATCCCGCGTGGGCACGTTGGCGTCGGCGCCATGATCGAGCAGGAGGCGCGCGATAGCCGCTTGTCCCCAATAACAGGCGCAGTGGAGCGCCGTGCTGCCGGACGCGTTGAATTCATGCGCCGCCGCCAGCCGTTGCCGCACGGATTCGATGTCGCCAAGCTCTGCCGCGAGAAAAACATCCGTTCCGACGCCGCGCGATCGTAACAGAGCGACGATATCAGTGTGACCTGAGTATAAAGCCGCATGGATCGGCCCCGCGCCGAGCATGTTCCGCGCGCTGGCGAGCGACGGATCTTCGTCGAGAATGCGCGTCAGGCGCTCGCAATCGCCCTGCAAACAGGCGGCGATAATGGCGTCGATCATGAGCCCTCACGTAAAGCGTAGCCTGTCGCAAGCGCATGCGCCCAGTCCGGACGCCCGGCCTGCTTCGCTTCACGGGACGCGGCCATCCAGTCGTACTCGATCGCCAGCAACGAAACATAGCCTGTTCCGTCGCGATCCACTACGGCATATCGCGCGTGCGGGCTTCCGGATTCCATGTAGTGAGGATACGGCTGGATGTCGTCGTAGGCCGGCAAGCCGACACTGCCGGGGTTGACGATCTGCACGCTGTCGACCGAGCCCACGCGTGCGATGTGGGAGTGGCCGCAAAGCACAAACTCTGCTCTGGCGCCGCCCAGCCGTCCGCGAATCGTCGCAGGAACGGTCAAAGAAACCCCGCTCGCGTTCACCGTTTCGAGAAGGTATTGCAGATCATCCGCGGGCGTGCCGTGGCAGAGCAGAATGGCGGGATCCAGCTCGTGAACGGCGGGTAGAAGCCGCAGCCAGTCCCTGTGCGTGTCGCTGAGTTGTGCGGATGCGGCGCGGTCTGATGGTCCCATCGAGGCGGCCGGCCGGTCGAGCAACTGCCGGTCGTGGTTCCCTCGAATGGTGACATAGCTCGCCGCCATCAGCGCGTCGGCCGTGGCGGCGGCCTGCAGAGGGCCGGAGAGATGATCGCCCAGATTGACGACAAGGTCGGGGGATTGCCGTTTCATGTCGCGCTGTACGGCTTCGAGCGCGCGCAGGTTCCCGTGAATGTCCGCCAAAACGGCGATTCGCACACCGGCCTTAGTGCCCTTCGACAGCCTTCGTGTACGATTCCCGCAGAGTGCCTTTCGCTTTCGCGACAGGGAGCAGCGTCGGGTAGAACTGGACGAACGTATTCTCCACCGCCGCGTTCTTTCCGTGGCACTCGTTGCAGTGGCCTTCGGGGCCGAATGCCTTCGCGCTATTCGCGCTGTCTTTCAACGAGAAGTAGCCCCAGCCGTCGGCGAAGCGCTTCGTGTCTTTCACCGCCACTTCGATGAATGGCAGGCGCTCGCCTTGATAATGCCCGGCTTTGTTGATGGAGCCTTTTGTCATCGCCTGATGCGGCTCGATGATGAACATCGCGTGATCGGGCCAGTGTCCGGTCGCTTTGAAGACTCGATAAGCCTCGGGTGTCACGAACACGTTGTCGAAGGGCGGATTCGCAGCCGTGTTCTCTGACGAGTAGTTCATTCCCAGACCGGTGGTCAGATAGATCCACTCGCGGTAGTCACCTGCCGGACGGACCAGCTCACCGGCTTTGTTGAACTGCGGGTCAGCCGCTCCCAGCAGGGGCGTGAGGCAAAGCAGAAGGAAGAAGCGCATGTTTCAGTGTACGAGGATCGGCGGAGTCTAATTCCCCACGTCTGATTCACGACGCCTAATTCACCACGCCGGGAGCCTCGTGTCCGAGCGCCTGGACATATTCGACGTACGAACCCGGATACACGCGCGGATCGCGCTCCTTCCCCGTTTCCCCGCCCAGTTCCAGCACGCGCGAGCCGAGACCGCGAAGGAACACGCGGTCATGGGAGACGAAGATCATGGTGCCTTCGAAATCTTTCAGCTTCTCGACCAGCATTTCCTTGGTCGCGAGGTCCAGGTGGTTCGTCGGCTCGTCGAGCACGAGGAAGTTGGGAGGATTGTAGAGCATCCTCGCCATCGCGAGCCGTGATTTCTCACCGCCTGAAAGCGCGCGGATTTTCTTGTCGACGTCATCGCCTGAAAACTGAAAGGCGCCCGCGAGGGTGCGCAGCGCGCCGAGTCCGTCCAGCGGGAAATCGTTTTGAAGTTGCTCGACGACGGTCAGGTCGGGATCGAGTATGTCGAGCGACTGCTGCGCGAAATACCCCATTTGCAGACTCGCGCCCAGTCGAACCTCGCCCGCATCAGGCGCGCTCACGCCGGCGATCATCTTGAGCAGCGTCGTTTTCCCTGCCCCGTTGCGGCCCATCACTGCCCAGCGTTCGCCGCGGCGGATCGTAAGATTGAAGCCCTTGTAGATGGTGCGCGGGCCATAGCTCTTGTCAACCCCTTCGATCATCGCGACCATTTCGCCCGAGCGCGCCGGCACGCGAAAGTCGAATTTGACAACCACGCGTTTCTTCGGCAGCTCGATTTTCTCGATCTTGTCCAGGGCCTTGATACGGCTCTGCACCTGCGCCGCTTTCGCCGCATGTGTCTTGAAGCGTTCGATGAAGCGCTGTTCCTTTGCCAGCGTGGCCTGCTGACGGGCGAACGCGGCCTGCTGGTTGGCCTCGCGGATGTTGCGCTCACGCTCGTAGAAATCGTAGTTACCGGAATAGACGATGATCTCGCCGGAGTCGATCTCGGCGATCTTCGAGACGAGGCGGTTCATGAACTCGCGGTCGTGCGAGGTCATCAGCAGCGCGCCGCCGAATGACTTCAGGAACTGCTCGAGCCAGATGATGGACTCGATGTCGAGATGGTTTGTCGGCTCATCCATCAGCAGCACGTCGGGCTTGCCCAGCAGGACGCGCGCGAGCGCGACGCGCATTTTCCATCCGCCGGAGAGCGTGCCGACGTCGCCATCGATCTGGTCGTCTGCGAAGCCGAGGCCATGCAGGACTTCGCGCGCCTGCGCTTCGAGAGTGTAGCCGCCGAGATGGTCGTATTCCTCCTGCACTTCGCCAAACTCGGCGAGGATGCGGTCCATGTCATCGGCCTGACCGGGGTCTCCCATGGCATGTTGGAGGTCTTCGAGGCGATGGTGAAGCTCGCCGGCGCGGCCGCTGCCCGCGATGGCTTCATCGAGAACGGAGCGGCCTTTCATTTCCTCGGCATCCTGGCGAAAGTAGCCGACGGTAAGCTTTTTCGGGACAGAGACCTCGCCTTCGTCGGGGTCTTCTTCGCCCATGATCATGCGGAAGAGGGTGGTTTTGCCGGCGCCGTTAGGTCCGACGAGTCCGACCTTTTCGCCGGGGTTGAGTTGGAAGGATGCATCGACGAAGACGAGTTGTTTGCCGTATTGCTTGTTGATGTTGGAGAGGGCGATCATCGGACAGGCAGCCCACGAGCGTTTGTGGCCGGTGCGCTGAATAACCAGGCTAGCAGACGCACCGAGCTATTCGAGAGTATTGAGATCGACGGTGATTTGGGGGTTCGTCGCGGTGAGAATGCCGTCGCTGACTTCTGCCGCGCCGTGTTGCCCGTAGACGGTCGCGAGCCGAGCCTTCGGATCGACCACCCGCACGTTTGGCACGCCGAAGTCGAGGTAATCCTGGACGCGGGTCCGCATTTCAACGACGCCGGTCCCGTGGTGAAAGGACGTCGACGCGGAGAAACGGAGGCGTCGTGATAATTCCCCCCTCTGGGCGTGGGCCTGCCAGAACGGTCACGCCCGGGACGCGGAAACGGCGAGGCTTCACCTGCACGCGCGCCTCAGGCGCCGCGATCATCCCCAGCTTTTTCTCATTCTTCAAGAAGTAAGCGAATATCAGTCCCTGCAATCGCGCGTGATCCCATTCCCCACATTTCGCTCCAGAAGCTCGCCTTCGAGGTAGTCGCAATCCGGACGATATGTGGTGTTCAGGTATTCGCTCAGCGGCACGGCGGTCGCAACAGCCACCGGGATTCTCCTGTGCTCATTATTCCAGAGTCGGCGGCAGACGGCTACCATCGTCACAAGACTCGAAACAGCCGGTCCCATCGGACATGCATTCCACCGTTCGGCTCCTGCTCCTCCGACCCGTAGATCAACACCGGCTTGCCGATGACATCGCCTGTATCGACGAAACCCCAGTAGCGGCTGTCGAGCGCGTTGTCGCGATTGTCGCCCAGGACGAAGTACTTTCCAGCAGGCACGACCACGTCGTCGTCCACGACGTTGTTGCGAAGCATCTCGGCCTGCGCCTTGTACATTGTCGTCGCGGGAGTGCTCGGGAAATTATCGCGATAAGGGTCCGGCGACGCGTCCTCATGGGTTGCGTATGGTTCGTTCACAATCGACCCGTTTCGGTAGAGGATACGATTGGAAATCCGGATGCGATCGCCGGGCATGCCCACGACCCGGTCGACGAAAGTCTGCCGCCGATCGATTGGAAACCGGAAAACAACTATCTCGTCGCGTCCGGGCGTGGGCTTCGGGAATCGCCAAACCAATAGCCGATCTCCCGCCAGCAGCGTCTTCTCCATCGCCGCCGACGGGATGACGAAGATCTGAAAGAAGAGAAGCGGAGCGGTCATCAAGGCGGAGATCGCGATCCACGGCCACGCGGCGCCGCGCGACGCTCCAGCGCGGACCATGGCTCGTCCCGCGAATGAGAAGAACGGAATCAGCAGCAACGCGAGCGTAAGAGCTCCGAGAGACCCCGGTGGGGTTGTCCCCGCGCTGCTGGAGCGCGAAAGTGCCGCCGCCAGCGGTATCAACTGGACCGCGGTGTAGAGCGCGAAGCCCCATGCCCCCCACGCACGGCGCCGCAGAATCACGATGCCCGCGGCCAGCGGAATCAACGCGAAAGGTATCGCGAAAACCTGGCCCCGCAGCGCGGGGAGCAACGCGCCCGCGGCCAGCAGGAATGCGACGGCGGCGGCGAGGCGGGCGATGAGAGGCAAGGCGGAATCCACGTCCAGAATACAGGGCAGGCTCTGCGCATTAGCCGTTATCGTGGCGGTTATTATGGTGCATGCCAACCAACCCTTACGCGCCCCAGTTGGGCGGCGCAGATCCCATCGAAGTGATTCGCGCGACGCCGGCGCGGATCGAATCGCTGATCCAGTCGATTGGCCCTGAAACACTGGCTCACTCCCCCGCGCCCGGCAAGTGGAGCATTCGCGACATCATCGCGCACCTCGCCGACTGCGAAATCGTCTTCGCATTCCGGCTGCGCCAGACGGTCGCTGAGCCGCACCCTGTCATCCAGCCATTCGATCAGGACCACTGGGCCGCGCCTTATCCACACTACGACGCGCGCACCGCGTTGGCCGCGTTCTCCGCGGTCCGCCATTGGAATATCGCCCTGATTGCAGGACTCAAACCCGAAGACTTCGACCGCACCATGAATCACCCCGAGCGTGGTGACATGACTTTTAGGACCGTTATCGAAACCATGGGCGGACACGATCGCAATCACCTGCCCCAGATCGAGGCAATCCTGAACAAGTCGTGAGACCTGAAGTTGCAGAATCCGCGCGAGCGGTTCCCGGTTCGCGCATCCGCGAGCTTGCCGACATTGCGTTCGGCATGGAAGGCGTTCTGCGTCTCTATTTCGGCGAGTCGAACCATCCGACACCGGAATTCATCAAGCGTGCCGCGGCACGCGCAATCCAAGCGGGATTCACGTTCTATACCGAGAACGCCGGCTTGCCTTCCCTGCGCGCGGCGCTCGCGGAATATTATGCGCGCCTGCACAACGTCGCACTCGACCCGGCGCGCGAGATCGTAGTCACCGCGTCGGGCGTGCAGGCGCTGAATGTCGCGATTCGCTGCACCCTCGATCCCGGCGATGAAGCGTTAATCCTCACGCCCGTGTGGCCGAACGGGCCTTCCATCGTGAGAATGGCGAACGCACGGGCGATCGAAATCCCGCAACGGCTTTCAATCGCCGGCGCTACGCGTTACGGAGTCGATTGGAACGCGCTCGAACGCGCGGTGTCCGCGCGCACCCGCATGCTGCTCTACACATCGCCGTCGAACCCTCTCGGCTGGGTCGCGACAGCCGATGACCAGGACCGCCTGCTTGCGTTCTGCCGCAGCCACAGACTCTGGCTGATCGCGGATGAAGTTTACGAACGCCTTTGGTACGGGGGCGCCCAGCCGGGAATGCCGGCGCCGTCGATCCTCCGCAAAGCAACGCGCGAGGATGCCGTCGTCGTGGTGCAGTCGTTCAGCAAAGCCTGGTGCATGACGGGATGGCGTGTGGGATGGCTCGTCGCTCGCGCCGATCTGGTTGCACGCGCGACGCAGCTCAACGAGTTTATCGTCTCGCATGCGGCGAGCTTCTCGCAGAAGGCAGCCGAAACCGCGCTCGTAGACGGTGAGCCGGAGATCGCCGCCATGGTCGCCGGGCTGCGATCCAACCGTGATTACTGCCTCGATGCGCTGCGATCCATGCCGGGAGTAACTGTGCCCGATCCCGAGGGGGCATTCTACCTGTTTCCGCGCGTGGACGGGCTCGCCGATTCCTTCGACTTCTGCCGCCGGTTGTTGCTGGACACCAAAGTCGGGGTTGCGCCTGGCATAGCCTTCGGAGCCGGCGGAGAAGGATCAATCCGGATCTGCTACGCCGCCGGCCGTGAAGTCCTTGAACCCGCGATGGACCGGCTGCGCGGGTTCCTGAAATGGATATAGTGTGTCGAGGAGGCCAGCAACATGGCAAGCGGTTTCAAACAGTTTCTGTTACGCGGCAACGTGGTGGACCTTGCGGTGGGCGTCGTCGTCGGCGTTGCTTTTGGAGGAGTGGTGACTGCATTCACCAAAGACCTGCTCACGCCGCTGATCGCCGCCATCGTCGCCAAGCCCGATTTCTCCGCCATTCAGTTCACTGTGAACGGCAGTAAGTTCCTGCTGGGCGATTTCATCAACGCGATCGTCTCTTTCCTCATCATTGCCACGGCCGTTTATTACATGGTGGTGCTGCCCGTGAACGCCCTCGTTTCGCGCGCCCGCAAGGAGCCGCCCGCCGATCCGACGACGAAGAAGTGCCCGGAGTGTATGAGCGAGATCGCGATCGGCGCCAAACGCTGCGCTTTCTGCACGAGCCAGCTCGCGGCCTAATTTGACGAGGGCCGCTCGATCCGATCGATCACGAGGCACTCAAACGGGGACTTTCGTGGCTCCAGCCGGAGGCCGAGCTGTTCCTGTAGCGACGTGAAGACTGACGGACCGATCGCGGCCGGATCCGAGCGCGCGCTCTCGGGCGTCCAGTTGAATGTAATGTCGTAATAACCTTGCAAGCCGGTAGCATCCACCAGCGGCCGATCAATCGCGCCAGAAGACGTGAGCGATGCCAGGAACGTAGAAATAGAGGCATGACGAAATTCCAGATGCCCGATTGACCGTTTCGCGCTGAGCATGGGCGCGGTGGATGGCGTGAGTTTCGAACCGCTCTTGTCGACGACGACCGCATAGACGGGGATCTCACGAGTCTCCCGATGTGTCGCGAGTTGAAACCGGTCGGCCAATAGATTCTGCACCATCGGCTTCAATTGAGCGTCCAACTGGGATTGCGGGATGCCAGGCGGTAGCGCCGCCTCGATATCGTATGCCTCATTCAGCCAATCCGGGCCGCCGACGAGCTTCCATTCGGCGATCGCCCAGGTGCTGTAGATAAGGTTCCGCAGCGGAATGGCGCGTGCGCTGAAATGTGCCGCATCGGCCCGCACCTCTGCTGGACCACCGAGGGGCGACGGCTTGATTGAGGCGGCTTCGAAACGCGGCCCTTCCTCGCAAAAGGATGCCATCGGCAAAACCGCGAGCACCGCGGCGGCAATAAAGGATCTCGCCAAGTAACCTTGACGATCCGCAAGAGGCTGACGTGGAAGGAAAACAACGCTGCGGCCTGTGTCCCTTTTTCACCTTGTGCTACGGTAGTGTTTCCACCCAAAAAATGAGTTTCGACCGGACAGTCGCGCGCCTGATCGATCACACTATCCTCAAGCCCGAAGCCGCCCGGGATGAAGTGAAGAAGGTCTGCGCCGAGGCCCTGCAATTCGGGTTTGCCAGCGTCTGTGTCAACGGCTTGTGGACCAAAATGGTGGCTGAAGAGCTCCGCGGTTCGCCTGTGAAAGTCTGCACGGTCACCGGATTTCCGCTTGGCGCGATGAGCACCGCGGCCAAGGTTGCCGAAACACTTGCGGTTCTGCGCGATGGCGCCGAAGAGATCGACATGGTGATGAACATCGGCGCGCTGCGGTCCGGCGAAAAGACCGCCGTGAAATCGGACATCGAAGGCGTCGTCTCGGCAAGCCACGGCCACGGCGCGATCGTCAAGGTCATCATCGAAACCTGCCTGCTTGACGATGCGCAGAAGGTTCTCGCCTGCAAGCTCTCGCAGGAGGCGGGCGCCGATTTCCTCAAGACTTCGACTGGCTTCAGCAAGGGCGGCGCGACCGTCGCCGATGTCTCTCTGATGCGCCGCACCGTGGGAGCCGCGATTGGCGTGAAAGCGTCCGGCGGCATCCGCACGTTCGCCGACTTCAAGGCCATGGTAGCGGCCGGCGCTAACCGCATCGGCGCGAGCGCCAGCGTCCGGATTATTGAAGAAAGCGGAGCCGGCCCGGGCTCGGCCACATCGGGATAGGCGCGAACCGGAAAGCAGGCTTGATAAGTTCATGGCCACTCCACGCGTCAAACCGACTGTCCGGTTCCGCGAACGCAGCGAGCTTCTCGATTTCCTGCTCGAAGTCGCGACGCTGACTTCCGAGACGCTCGTTCTTGACGAGTTGCTCGCCAACGTGGCGGAAATCGTGCGCCGCGTCATCCCATACGATCTGTTTGCCATTCTTCTCTTCAACGACAAACGCAAAGACCTGCGGATTCGCCACGCCGCCGGCCATCGCGAAGAAGTCGTCCGCAATCTCTCGCTTGGGCTCGGTGAGGGGATTGTGGGCGTGGCGGCGCAAACACGCGAGGCCGTCCTCGTTCCGGATGTGAGGCTGGATCCGCGCTACCTGAGCACGTCCGATGTCGTTCGCAGCGAGCTGAGCGTGCCGATGATTGCGCGGCGCCGCCTGGTGGGCGTCATCGACATTCAGTCCACCCGTACCGCGAGCTTCAAGAATCACGATCGCGCCATGCTCAGCCTGATCGCAGGGCGCGTGGCGTCGGCGATCGACAATGCACAGCTTTACCGCCGCGCCGAGCGCCAGTATAAGACGATCCGCACCTTGCAGCGGATCTCGAACGAATTCTCCTCGATTCTCGATATCGACGAACTTCTCGGCAAAGTCGCATCGAGCGTGCGCGGCCTCATCAACTACGATGCATTCAGCATCTTGCTCGTCGACGTCGCTCAACAGGCTCTGCGCCATCGCTTCAGCATGCGCTTTGACCAGCACGTCGATCTCGACAATATTCCTCTGGGCAAGGGAATCACGGGGGCAGCGGCGGCGTCGAGGGAGGTGGTCCGGGTTCACGACACGACCACCGATCCGCGTTACATCACCTCGCATGCGGGCGTGCGATCGGAAGTCGCCGTGCCTCTGATGGTGCAGGATCGCGTTATCGGCGTCCTGAACCTCGAAAGCGAGCGCATCGGCTACTTCACTGAAGACCACGCCCGCACGCTCAGCCTGCTCGCCCCCGCTGTTGCCATTGCCGTCGAGAACGCGCGCCTCTATCACGAGATCGGCGAGCGCGAGCGCCGCATGCAGGACGATCTCAAGGCCGCGTTCGAGCTCCAGACCGTTCTGCTTCCCGCGGAAGCGCCGCCGGTCGAGGGTCTGGAAATCGCCATTGGACTCCGCCCCGCCCGCGAGATTTCGGGCGACCTCTACGACTTCTTCGAGCACACCGATTCGCACTTCGCCATCGCTTTCGGCGATTCGAGCGGCAAGGGAGCGGCCGCGGCGCTCTACGGCGCAATGGTAAACGGTCGTATGCGCACGCTGGCGCCGCGCCGCCGCAGTCCCGCGGAGCTGATGAAAGCTCTGAATGACGCGCTGGTGCAGCGCAAAGTCGAAGGGCGCTATGTCACTCTCCTCATCGTGCTCTGGCATGCGTACACCCAGACTCTGACGATGTCCAACGCGGGGGGCGTGCCGCCGATGATCTGCCGCGACGGTGACATTCTCAATGTGCAGGTGGAAGGAATCCCGCTGGGCCTTCTGCCGGATCGCGAGTACGACGAAGTGATTTTTCAGGCGCGGCCGGGCGACGTCATCGTGCTGTTTTCGGACGGCGTATCGGATCACGTCAGCACACGCGGCGAGGAGTATGGGCGCAGCGGACTCGGGCGTGTGGTCCGCCGATCCTGCGGATTGCCAACCCGCAGGATTGTTGAGGAAATCTTCGCCGATATGGACGCCTTCAATACCGACCGCTTCGACGACCAGACGCTCATTGTGATGCGCGTGGAGCCGAGGCCTGAATGACGGAACCGTGGGGCAGATTGGTAATCTGCGGCCGATTGTCAATCGGTTTGGACGGTTACAACCTGCCCCACTGAAGACAACTCGATAATGTTCCACTACTCCGAAAACAAGCTCTTTGGCGAGCAGATCGATCTCGCGGAAATTGCCCGCGCCGCGGGTACTCCCGCCTACGTCTACTCCGCCCAGTCCATCGTAGATGCATATCGCGCCTACGACAGCGCGTTCGGCGACCTCCCGCATACCGTCTGCTTCGCGGTCAAAGCGAATTCGACGCTCGGCGTACTCGCGCTGCTGGCGCGCGAAGGCTGTGGATTCGACATCGTCTCCGGAGGTGAGCTCTACCGGGTCCTGCAGGCGGGCGGCGATCCCTCCCGCGTGCTCTTTTCGGGCGTGGGCAAGACACCGGCCGAGATCGAGTTCGCCCTGACCAGCGGCATCTGCAACTTCAATTGCGAATCGGAAGCGGAGCTCGCCGCCATCGACGCCATCGCCGCGAAGCTGGGCAAGATGGCCCGCTTCTCTCTGCGCGTGAATCCCGATGTCGATGCGGTCACTCACCCCTACATCAGCACAGGCCTGCGCGACCACAAGTTCGGCATTGACATCAACGAGGCGCCCGCGGTTTACCATCGTGCGAAGACCTTCCGCCACTTGCGCGCCACTGGCGTCGACTGCCACATCGGCTCGCAGATCGTCGATTATTCCTCGATCCTCGAAGCCGCCGACAAAGTTCTCGCGCTGGTCCGGGCGCTGCGCACCGATGGCCATTCGATCGATCATGTCGATCTGGGCGGGGGGCTGGGCATCGCCTACCAATCCGCCGACAGCGCACCCGCTATTCAGGATTTCGTAGCGGCGATCCGGGCACGGCTGGGTGGCGAAGGTCTGACTGTGATGGTGGAACCTGGCCGCTCAATCGTCGGCAATGCAGGCGTACTTCTCACACGTGTCCTCTATCGCAAACGGACGCCTTCGAAGGAATTCGTCGTCGTGGACGCGGCTATGAACGACCTGATCCGCCCGGCCCTCTATCGCGCGCACCACGACATCCTGCCCCTCAACCACGCGCCCGAAACAGCCATCGTCGCGGACGTGGTCGGGCCGGTCTGCGAAACCGGCGATTTTCTCGCGCGGGACCGCGCACTGGCCGACGTTCAGCCCGGCGAATACCTCGCGATTGCCTCAGCGGGCGCTTATGGGTTCGTGCAGGCTTCGAACTACAACTCACGTCCGCGCGCGCCCGAGGTCCTCATCGAAGGCAGCCGCTGGCGGATTATCCGTGAACGCGAGACGTATGAAGACCTGATCCGGGGAGAACGGATATGACCGGAACTTCCCGCCGGTATCCCATCGGAAAATTCCAACGGCCGGCCGCGATCGCGCCGGCCGATCGAGCCCGCTGGATCGAGACCATTGCGGCGGCTCCCGCCCGTATGCGGGAGGCCGCGGCCGCCCTGACGGAGCTGGAGCTCGACACGCCGTATCGCGAAGGCGGCTGGACGGCCCGGCAGGTGATCCATCACGTTCCCGAGAGCCATATGAACGCGTACATCCGTTTCAAACTGGCTTTGACCGAAACGGATCCGGTGATCAAGCCCTACGACGAAGCCGCGTGGGCGCGCCTGAATGACGTGGCGGTGACGCCGATCGAGGCTTCACTTGCTCTGCTGGAAGCGCTGCACCGCCGCTGGGTCGTTCTGATGCAGGGAATGCCGGAAGCGGACTGGAAGCGCGGCTATATCCATCCCGAGGCCCAGGACCACGCTGTGATTCCTCTCGAGGAGGTGCTGGCGCTCTACGCGTGGCATTCCGATCACCACCTGGGACACGTCAAGTCGATGATTGCGTAACGGCTACTCTTCTTCCTGCTTCGAGTAGTAGTAAGTGTATTTGCTGTAGAGTTCGCCGGCGCGCGCGCCGTTCGCGACGATCCCGAGCACGTTGTTTTCGCACAGTGTCTGCATGGCGCGAATCACGTTGTCATACGTGGTCGAGCCGATGCGCACCACAATCAGCGTTCCGTCGGTGAGGGTGGAAAGCAGGTTCGCGTCCGCTGAGAACAGCAGCGGCGGCGTATCCAGAATCACCCAGTTGAAGATCTTCCGGAAACCTTCGAGCGTGCTCCTGACATGCCGCATGTTCAGCAGTTCCAGCGGATTCTTCACCTGCGTGCCCGCCGGCATGAAGTAGAGGTTCGTGCCTTCAATCTTGCGGATGCACTCTTCGAGCGATTTTTCGGCCAGCAGGAAGTCTGAGAATCCGGGCGTGCGTTCGCACTGGAAGAGGTTGTGCACTACCGGACGCCGGAGATCGAGGTCCGCCAGCAGCACCGGTGTTTCGAGTTGGGCCTGAGCCAGAGCGAGATTGACGGCTGTAAAGCTCTTGCCCTCGGCCGGTGACGCGCTGGTCACGACAACCGAGTGCAGATCCTGCTGGCTTTGGAGGTGATTCAGGCGGGTGCGCAGGCTGCGGAATTCTTCGGCGGGCAGCTCATGCGGATGTTCGATATTGAGCAGGTGCGTTTCCGGGGCCGGGCGGAACGGAATCGGTTTGCATCGCGAGAGAAAGCTTCGCCAGTCGACATCGAGTTGCCGTGGTTCGGGACGGGCCAACCCGCTCCTGTGGCCGCCTGGCGACACTTCGATGGGCGATTGCGGCTCCGCGAGATCCGCGGATTCTTCGGTCACCACGAGCGAGACAGGATCCTGCCCGGTCTCGAGCGTGCCGCCGCCCGACTCGAGCAATTGCTCCGCGCGCCGCAATGCGTCGTGCACGCGGCTCATGCGCAAGCTCTCGATCTGATGCGCACCAACGGCCCACCGCGCGGGCCTGGGCGCTTTTTCGATTTCCGCGAACTCTTCATATGCTTAAACCCGCCTCTCGAAAGGCCGATGTCTATACGGTAATGGTCATGTGATAGTAAAGCGACGCCGTAACCGCCATAATCCCGACGATCACCGCGGCCGACCACGCGAGATACGCGATACGCCGCTTCCGCCGCACGAGCATCGTGTTCTCCAGCAGCGGGATACTGCTGAGCACGGGCAGATTGGTATAGGCTCGCACGTCCTTCAGGTTCTTGAGCGACGTGTCTTTCGCTTCCTGCAGGCCAGCCAGCGCCAGCCCGACGATGAACCCGATCGCGGTGCCCGCGCCGATGATCATCCAGCGTTTGGGCGCCGCGGGCTGCTGGGGCAGCGAAGGCGGGTCAAGCACATCGAGATTCTCGCCTGCTTTGCGCTGCAGCAGTTCGCCGTTCTGCTCGGTCAGTTGTTGCTGGCTCATCAGCGTCTGGTATTTCTCGCTGGCCGCGCGCTGGCTGGAGATCATTTGGTTATAAGTCGCCTCGATACCCGATGCGGCTGCCAGCTTGGCCTGATACGCATCGATCCGTCTGTTCACGTCGGTCTGTTCTTTGAGCAGATTACTGCGGTCCATTTCCTTGGCCTGGATCGCCGCTTTGGTCTGATCGATCTGGCCTTGTACATCCAATTGCCTCTGCGCCAGCGCCACGTTGGTGGATTTCTTTGTAGGGGAATTTTTCAGCGCTTCGTTGACCCTGGCTTGTTCCTCGTCCTGCTTCTTCTGCAAGGCATCGCGCTGCCTCGTCAACTCTGCCAGCCGTGTCTCCGCATCCCGAATATCGGGGTAACCCGGTTTGTAAAGCTTTTCCAGTTGCGCAAGACTGGATTCTGCCTGCTCGATGGTCCGGTTCATCGCTGCGAGTTGATCATTCTGCAGTTTGACCGCCGGAGTCGTGGCGCCGGGTTCTTTGTCGAGCATATCGAAAAGCTGCAGTTGGCTCTGCAGAGTTCCGAGACGCGTATCGAGCTGCAATTTCTCCGTCGCTTCGCGGTTCAGACTATCGTTGATCGACGTCATTTGCTGCTGCAGCGCGGTGAGCTGCGCGATGTTCATCGACGACTGCTCGGGCAGTTTGCCGGAGTTGTCTACCCGGAATTTCGTCAACTCCTCATTGAGTTGGTCCAGCTTCGCCTTGGCTTCGGAGACCTCATCATGCACGAACGTATTCACAGTGTTGTACTGCGTGCGTTGCGCGTTCAGGTTGGAATCCGAAAATTTCGTGATCAGCGTCTGCACGGTATCCCGCGCTTTGAGCCGGTCCGGATACTCGAACGAAATCGAAAAAGCGGAAGCGCGCCGCGCGCCATCGCCCGGCAGCGAGTCGATCTTGATGTGGATGTTTTTCCGCATCATGTCGATCACGTCTTCGAGCGGCTTTGAAGCAAGTTCGGACTTGTATAAATTGAGCCGGGGATCCTGGATGATATTCGACAGGCTGGTGCGGCTCTCGATTTCGTTCTGCATCAGCTGAATGCGTTCGGTGAGGCCCTGATTTACGGTGCTCTTGACGATATTTTCGGAGACCTGCGCGGGCGTGATCTGCAACTCCGCCTGCGAGATATAGACGTTGGGGAGCGCGAAGGCGACGACAGTGGAGATCACGACGCCAGCCAGCATCGGGCCCACGATCCAGCCGACGTGCCGCCGCGCCAGATCGATGTAGTCCTCCACGTCGAGCGTGCGGCGTGAAATGGCCACGTATCCTGTCGCTGCCTGTGTTGCTGTCATTTGTTCTGCCTCCTCAGCGGACCTCTTTTACCATCGCGCGGCGCGGGTCCTTTATTGTCTATTGCCCAACAAAAATACGGTCTCCGTTCTGCAGCCAGATATCCTGTTCGGTGTGCTTGCCGTGGCTCACGTCCTTGTAATTAAAAAGAAACTCTTTGGCCTCGCCATTCACCTTGCGTTGAATGCGGATCTTCTTCAGGTTCGCGAACTCACGGAAACCGCCGACGTCCGACAAAGCATCCATGACGGTCATTGCGCGCGATAAGGGAAACTCGCCCCCCCGCGCCACCTCGCCATAAACGTAATAGTGTTTACTGTTGTTCCTCCCGAGTTCCACATTCACGACGGGAGTCCGGATGCAGCAATCGTCAAGTTTTTTCGTAAGAATAGCCGCCACCTGATTGGTCGTAAGCCCTTCAGCCTTGACGTCCCCAACGAGGGGCATCGACATCATCCCATCCTGATGGACGTCGTAAACGCCCGAAAGCTGTTGATTACCCCACACTTTGACCACAAGCACGTCCAGCGCGCCGATGAGATAGGGCGCGTTTCTGGGGTCGGCTGCGGCGGCTGCGCTCTTTGGCGGCTCGGGTTGCAAGCCCTCAGGCGCTTTCGTTTCGGCGGCTTTCGTCGCTGGCGTGGAGTCTTGAACAACCTGCGGTCCCGGCTTCGGAGTCGCCCCCGCCGGGGTTGTTTGCGCGTTCCCCTCCGGCGCTGACGCGGCGCCCGTAGAGAGATCGGACTGCGGCGGGGATGCTTCGGGAGCCGCGACTTTGGCGGCCGGCGTGGGATCGCTTTGCGCGCAACAGAGCGCCACCGCCGAAACGGCTGCAAGAACGAGCTTCACGAACATCTTCATTCCTATTCTTAAATCCTAGCAGGCAAAACGGAAAGTGAGAATATACTTACGTTAACGGTAGTTGGGGTACCGTCTCGATTGACGTATTTTCTTGCGAAAACAGATCCCGAAACATATTCGGTCGAGCAACTGGAAAAAGAGAAGGAAACCGTCTGGGACGGGGTCCGGAATCCGCAGGCTGTCCGTGCGATTCGAGACATGAAATCCGGTGATCGCGTCTTTCTTTACCATAGCATGGGCGACTCTGCAATTGTAGGAGTAGCCGACATCACAAGTTCCGGCCGCGACGATCCGAAGAATCCGAAGCTTGCGGTCGCCGATTTCAGGTTCCGCGGCCGGATCGAGCCACCCGTAAGCCTCAAGGAAATCAAAGACTCCGGGCTTTTCGAGGACTGGGCGCTGGTCCGCCAGAGCCGGCTCTCGACCATGCATGCCCCGGCCGACTTTGTCGCCTGGATCAAGTCGAAGCGGCCCAAAGCCAGGATTTAGCCGTCCCGCGGGCAATCGTTCCGCGAAGCCCGAGTTACGCTGAAGTTTGCCCCAATCGATCCTGGTGTCCGCCGGAGAAGCCTCGGGAGATTACTACGCCGCGGAGCTCGTCCGCGAATTGCGCACGCGCCACCCCGGTACGGCATTCTTCGGGTGCGCCGGCCCCAATCTCCGCGATGCGGGGGTTGAGCCCATTATCCGCTCGGAAGACCTCTCGGTCGTCGGGATTGTCGAGGTCGCCGGTCATCTACCCCGCATCTGGAGACGGTATCGCGAATTGACTGGTGATGCCATTCGTCGCAGGCCTAAACTCGCGATCCTTACCGACTCCCCGGATTTCCACTTCCGCGTCGCCGCCCGCCTGAAAAAGCACGGCGTCTCGGTCGTGTATCTCGTCGCCCCGCAGGTATGGGCCTGGCGCAAGGGCCGGGTCAAAACCATGCGCCGTGTCATCGACCGCCTGCTCTGTATTTTTCCTTTTGAAAGAGCCTTTTTTTGCGCACACCAGGTGCCGGTGACGTACATCGGACATCCTCTGTCCACACGCGTCCGCCCCACCCTGTCCCGCGAGGAGTTTTTCCGGAAACACAACCTGCCGCCCGACCGTCCATTGGTTACGGTGCTCCCTGGCAGCCGCAGAAGTGAGGCCCTGCGCCACGTTCCGGAACTCGCGCGCGCGGCGGCAATTCTCGGCCGCGAAAGAAGCTTGAGCTTTCTGCTTCCCGCCTCCCCGACATGTGGCGCCGAGTTCTACCGCCAATCGCTGGCCGGAACTCCCATCCGCGCGATCGAAGGCGAAGCATGGGACGCCATGGCTCACTGCGATGTCGCGCTCGCCGCCAGCGGCACGGTAACTGTGGAAGCTGCCCTGCTCGGCGCTCCCATGGTGACCTTTTACAAGGTGACCGGCCTGAGCTGGGCGATCGGTAAGCTGCTCGTCGACGTACCGTTCTATTCGATGGTGAACCTGGTGGCGGAGAAGAAGGTCGTCCCCGAACTCATGCAAAACGACATGACCGGCGAGCGTCTGGCGGCTGAGGCGGCTGCCCTCCTGGACAACCCGGAAGAAAGAGCGAAAATGAAGAGTGAACTGGCGCGCGTGGCGTCGCTGCTGGCGGGCGATGGCGATGCGATCCGGAACGCCGCGGACGCAGTGGATCGCGTGCTCGAGATTCTGCAATGAGAATACTTTCTGTCAAAAAGACCGCACTGGTTGCCTTGAGCGTTTCGACGCTGACGTGTCTCGCCTTCGCGCAGCAGGATGACCGTCGCGCGAAAATCGACGTCGATAGCTACACGATCGACGTCCAGATAAATCCTGACACCCAGACGCTTAACGCCCGCGCGGCCGTGCGGTTTACTCCGGACGAACAGACGAATGCCGTCACCTTCGAGCTCAACAACGCGCTCAATGTCTCCCGCATCACCGACGATAAAGGGCAGGTGCTGCAGTCATCGCGCAACCTCCCGGACAACACGATCCGGGTCACCTTTCCCGCGGGCCTTGTCAAAGGACAACCGGCTGTCCTGAACTTTAACTATGACGGACGATTGACGGGCTCGGAAGAATCGCCAATCTATGGGATCAAATTCGCGGCGATTCAGAACGAATATGCGTTCCTCCTGTATCCGTCCCGCTGGTTTCCCGTGAGCGGCTACACCTCAGACCGGTTTACCTCGAAGATCAATGTGACCGCGCCGGCCGGTTTCACCGTCATCGGCGGCGGCGACTACACGAAGCCGTCTTTCCCCGGCGACATCGCGATCTTCAAAGGCCAGCCAGTCAAGAACTCAACCGCCGGATTGACGACGACACTTTGGTTCCACGCCCCCGAAGCCGGCATGGCGAACGCTTATGGCGCTGCCACGGCCCAGATGGTGGAATATTTCACGGGCATGTACGGACTGGCGCCCTCGGCCAATCTGACCGTGGTGGAAACCGCCGACGGCGCGCCGAACGGATACGCGGCGCCGGGCATGATCTTCATTTCACCCGCTGCCATCGGCAAGGAAGTCAACACCGGAGTGCTGGCCAATCAGGTCGCGCGGCAGTGGTGGGAAATTATGGT
>Ga0134125_10000233_pt1 | contig 79325 bp, 72 predicted proteins | sample KB31751_FD_96464 | JGI IMG/M metagenome (GOLD analysis project Ga0134125, IMG submission 96464) | Terrestrial soil microbial communities with excess Nitrogen fertilizer from Kellogg Biological Station, Michigan, USA - KB3-175-1 | ecosystem: Environmental > Terrestrial > Soil > Unclassified ... | reverse complement strand
CAGCGCCCACGCGAAGCCGGCCCGCAAGCACACCCGCAGGGCTGCCTGAGCATTCGGCACCGCACCCGAACGGTGCGCTACGTGCTCGGTGGCACGCGGATGTCTCTGCGTCGTCTGCCCCTCGATCCGAAACGCTCCGCCGCCATTGTTGGCCTCGCTTATGTTCACGACCGCACCCCGGGATTTACCCGGAGCCGGCGCGGGAAAGGCTTCGTTTATCTCGATTGCCGGGGCAAACATGTAACGGCCGCGAAACAAATCGAACGCATTCGCGCTCTCGCGATCCCGCCGGCATGGGAGCGTGTGTGGATTTGCCCCAGCCCGTCGGGGCACCTGCAGGCGGTCGGGTACGATTTCCGCGGACGCAAGCAGTATCGATATCACGGCGCGTATCGCGCTGTCCGGAACCAAACGAAGTTCGATCGTATTCCGCGGGTAGTCGAGGCTCTGGAGGCCATCCGGAAAACCGCGCGGAAGCACCTCGCGCTTTCCGGTATGCCGCGTGAAAAAGTTCTGGCCGCGGTAATCAGCATTCTCGATCAGACAGGCGTGCGCGTCGGCAACGAGGCATCCGCCGAGGAAAACAAGACCTTCGGTATCACCACGCTCAACAACCGCCATGTCGAGATCGATGGATCCACCGTCCGGTTCCGCTTTACGGGCAAGAGCGGGGTTCGTCAGGAAGTCGAGATCAACGACCGCCGCCTCGCGCATATCGTGCAGCAATGCCACGATCTGCCGGGCCATCATTTATTCGAATATATCGATGAGGCCGGCGCACTCCGCACAGTGACTTCGACGGACGTGAATGCCTATCTGCGCGAGATCTCCGGCGAGAGTCTCACCGCGAAGGATCTTCGAACGTGGGCCGGCACGGTCGAGTGCGCCATCGCGCTGCGCGATCTCGGTGAGTTCCCGACGTCCGGCGAAGGAAAGAGGAACGTTGTCGCGGCCATCAAAACCGCGGCTGCGCGCCTCGGGAACCGCGCTGCGACTTGCCGCGCATACTACGTCCATCCGGCCATACCCGAGGCTTATCTCGAAGGCTGGCTGGTGGAAGCGATGGGTCCGGCGCGTGAAGCCGGCCCCACCGGGCACTTGAGCGCCGACGAGCGGTCCATCCTGAACGTCATCGAGCGATATCGCGCGGCGCCGCGCGAACTTTCAATGACCGCGTGAGCCCATCCCGTTTCGCAGGGGGACATGGCGCGCCAATTGCTCGCTTGCTCACCGGAGTCAAATCATGCCAACCAATCAATTCGAAAACAGCCGGATCTCGGAAGGCACCATGCAGCCGAACGCACAGCACAACATGACGGCGCAGAATGAATCGCGCGCGATCTCACGCGACGATGTGCGCGATGGCTACGCCGACGCGCCGCCAACTGGAAATCAGGGCGAACGGAGCAAACGTGAGGGAGGTACAGCGGGCACGAGCCGGCCGCGCATCCGGCGCGTTCTCGCCGCAAGCACATTGGCGGGCGATCCGGTACGCAATAGCGCTGGAGAGGATCTGGGCAAGGTCGACAAAATCATGATCGATCTGGCGAGCGGAAAGGTCGCCTACGTCGTTGTTTCGTTCGGCGGGTTCCTCGGGATTGGGGATAAGCTGTTCGCGGTGCCCTGGAGTGCGTTCACCGTCGATCAAGGCGAGCAGGAGTTCGTCCTCAATGTTGACCGCCGAAAGCTTGAGACGGCTCCCGGGTTCGACAAGAACAACTGGCCGGATATGTCGGATTCGACATTCGGGCTCGAAGTCCACAAGCATTATGGGCAAACGCCCTGGTGGGAGCACACGGAAACCGACGCCGGCGATTTCACGGGTGAAAAGCGCGTGCCTGACCGGAGCCGCGAATACGAGCCGACGACCGGGTATCAACAGAAGCCCTGAGCTTTTCGCGAATTTTCCTGAGGTCGTCTGCAAAGGCGGCGTAATCCTGCTGGCGCTGTTCCGGCGTGGGCGATCTCAGAATCGCGGAAGGGTGGACGGTTGCGGTGACCGCCGCCCCACTCGCGTGGTCGAAAAATTTCCCGCGCTCCGCCAGAAGCCTGTGCTGCCGCCCGAGCACGGATTGCGCGGCGGTCGCACCCAGACAGACGATGAGTTCGGGACGCACGCGATCGATCTCCGCATCAAGCCAGGGCTTGCACGCAGTGACTTCCGCCGCCGACGGCTTCTTGTGGAGACGCCGTTTTCCACGCTCTTCGAACTTGAAATGTTTCACCGCGTTGGTCATATAGACTTCTGCGCGATCAATGCCGGCTTGCTCCAGCGCGCGGTCGAGGAGTTGCCCGGCGGGCCCGACAAAGGGATGGCCAGAGAGGTCCTCTTTATCCCCCGGCTGCTCACCGATCATAAGGATGCGCGCATGGCTGCGGCCTTCGCCGAAGACTGCCTGCGTGGCATTGCGATAGAGGTCGCACCCGCGGCAATTCTGCACTTCGGCGCGAAGTTCTCCGAGAGGGGCGTGGGCCGGGATGAATTCCGCCGCGCCTGGAAATCTGGTCACCCCGATAAAGCAGCAATCCTCGCGCCATCGTGAGCGCGCTTCGAGAGAACCTCACGATAGCCGCTGTGGGCCGGACGATCGTTTTGTGTCGTCTGCCTTTCTCCCCGTCCACTCAATTCGCGCGGCGGCTGAACAGGTCTGTGATCCCGCGCGCCGGCGGTTCCTCGAGCGCCACACCGGCGCTCCGCGACGAGGGCCCGCGGCGTAGTGGCTGCCGCACCCTCGACCACGGATCTCCGGGCGGATGCCGACGCCACCATCCCCGCAGTTTGTCCTTCAAGGCCTCCAGCAGGTTCATTCGCTGAGCCTCCCCCCGAATCCTCTCACAAGAGCAGAGCCTCAATGCGGTTTGCGTAGACCATTTGCGCGCTCGGCGACCACTCGAAAGCGGTGAACCGGCCGTCCTGCGAAGCGACAAGCGCCAAAGCGTCCCGTTGATCGTGGGCGAACTGCGCGGCCGAGAGATGTCGTGTGCCGCCCAGTGCGCTGTAATCCACCATACACACATCGGTGCCGTCGATCGCTTCCGTCAGCATCACCGAGTCAACCTGCGGAAAGCCCGTTCGCCGGATGATCTTGGCCCCGAAAGCCACGAGCTCGAAGCGACCGGTCAGGATCATGGCTCCATCCCCGGCCGTCAAACCGCCCAATCCCTCAATCGCGCGCCGCATCGTCGTCTGCCATCGGTATGATGACTTTTCTGCCTCCTGTTCGCGCGCCAGATCGCCCAGCAGCCCAAATGCCGGCGTGATCGCATACGGAATCGGTTCGAGTATCGATGTGCGCCAGACCGTTGTATCCGGCGGGACCACGAGCAGCGTTCCGCCACGCGCGTGCGCGCGCATGGAAACCGCAAGCTGCAGCAGTACGTTCACCGCGTCGGCAGCACCGATCTCCGGCGGCGGGCTCAACAGATCCGCCATGCGGGATGGGAGCCCGGGCGCGGCGGACGCGTCCCGCTCGATCATCTTGATTTCGTCACCCTGCAGCACCGCCACATTGACAAACTTGCCCGAATCGTCGGGACGGCTGTGCTTGATGACGAGCAGACCCGGCGCGACCACCTCCAGCACGAAACAGCAGGGCGGAAGATAACGAGCGGCGCCCCAGACGGCGAGAACGCCAGCCAGCGGCTGAACACACAGGTGGATACCAGGCCGCTCGACCGCTGGCCCCAGATGAGTGAGCGGAGCGGCTGCGAGCGGGACCGGACGTTCGAAGACAAGCGGACGCTTGCCTTCCACCGGGGGCGCAAATGCCAGAGAGATACGCGGCGCGCGGAGTTCTTCACGACGCAGGCTCGCCCAGAAGGCGACGTCGATCACGGCTTCAATGGTCACAACATCGGGCAGTGGCGCAAGTCCACCGGCGCCTTCAATGTGATGCGCCGTCAGCAGACGCGCGAAGTGCGGGTAAACCCGGATGGCAGCCGCACGGGCGACCGCATAAGGCGCTTCTGGCATAAGAGAAGTTTTACCTTGGGTGAAAATCGGCGCGAGCGGCCGCGACGAACAGACTGACTCAATTTGGAGCCCGCGCCGGCGGCGGCTTCGTCGAGTGCGCGTCGTCAAGGAAGGGAGACCCGCGCTCGACGCGACGCCGGTCCGTTGCGCCCGACTTTCCAGAAACGGCTGCCGCGTGTCCGACGGTGTAACCAAGCGGCCTCATTCCACGCTGTGTTAATGATAGCGGGTGATTCGGGTGACGTTTTGCTCCCCTCAAAATGGCGGTCTGACTTTCTTTACAACTCGATCACACGTCAGACATATCAGTCCGGTACGATGTAAAGGAATCCGGTTGGTACCATCAAGGAATTAGCTTTGTCCATGTCCGATCAAAAAACGGCCGATCAAAAAACAGCCGATCATAAAATGAGACTCACGTCCGAAGCCGAGGTGTATGGTTCGAGCCGCCGCGCTTTCCATCTGGCGGTTGTTTACGTCCTTGGCGCCCTGATCGGGCTCGCCATGGCGATTCCGACCATCCTTTATTTGCTGGTGCCGCCGAAACCGCGCAAACAATCCAAGTGGATCGACGCGGGCGACATCAGCGCGCTCACCCCCGGTGTGCCGGTGGCGCTGAGCTTCCAGGAAAGCCGCCTTGACGGGTGGAAGCTCGAAACCGAAAAGAAGACGGCGTGGGTGGTGAAGGAAGCGAACAACCAGATCGTCGCTTTCGGCCCGCAGTGCACGCATCTGGCGTGCGCCTACCACTGGGAGATGGAGCAGGGTAAATTTATGTGCCCATGCCACGGGTCCTACTTCGATATTGAAGGCAAGGTATTGGCTGGACCCGCGCCGCGTCCGCTCGACCGCTATGCAACCAAGATCGAGAACAACCGTCTGCAGATCGGCGAGTTGAAACAGTCGACCTCCAACGGGTAAAGGCACATGCGGAAAAACTTCCAGCAATTCATCGAAGATCTCGATCACCGCACGGGACTGCATTCCGGGCTCCGCCGCTTTCTCTACGAGGAGATTCCGGCGTCGAGCGGGTGGCATCAGGTCTTCGGCAGCGTGGCGCTGTTCCTGATCCTGATCCAGTTCTTTACCGGTGCGATGCTGGCGTTCAATTACGCGCCCACGCCCGGCGACGCGTACAGCAGCCTGCGTTACATCCTGACGGAAGTGACGGCGGGGCGCCTGATGCGCGGACTCCACCACTGGGGCGCGAGCATGATCATCGTGATCGTCGTGCTCCACATGGTGCAGGTGTTTTTATGGGGCGCGTACAAGAAGCCGCGTGAAGGCACGTGGGTCGTCGGTGTGATTCTGCTATTGCTGACGCTTGCCTACGGGCTGACTGGCTATCTGCTGCCCTGGGACAATCGCGCGTACTTCGGCACGGTGGTGACGACGAAGATCGGCGCCTCGGTGCCACTGGTGGGTCCCTATGTAAGCAGGCTGCTGGGAAGCACCGGGGATATAGGCGTCGTCACATTTGCGCGCTTCTACGGCTTGCACGTGCTGCTGTTGCCTCCCGCGACGATGCTGCTGATCGTCCTGCACGTTTATCTGGTGCGGCGGCATGGGGTGGCGCCGGCGCCGGGCGACGACGTGAAACCCAAGAAGTCGTTCTTCCCCGAGCAGGTTTTCAAAGACACTGTCGCCGTCTTTGTCGCCTTTGCGATTTTGTTCGTTATGGCCATCGCGATTCGCGTGCCGCTCGAGCGTTTGGCCGACCCGACCATCACCAGTTACACCCCGCGTCCGGAATGGTACTTCCTGTTCCTGTTCCAGACACTGAAGCTGTTCAACGGACCGCTGGAGCTCGTCGGAACCGTGGTGTTGCCAACAATTGCCATCCTCGCGCTGATTCTGACGCCGTTCATCGATCGCAGCCGTCTGGTCCGCGTTCGCCAGAGGACTGTCGCCTTCGCGGTCGTTATTCTCGCCGCCCTCGGATGGGGCAGCCTGACGGCAGTTGCTGTCGTGGGAACCCCGCCTCCTACGGCCGCTTCGCAGATCGATTTCTCCGGCCCAATCCAGTGGATGCAACTCACGCCCGCGCAGCTCGCCGGCATCCACTATTTCCGTCAGGAGAAATGCGCCACCTGTCACAACATTACAGGCGATACTCCGAAGACCGGCCCCAACCTGCTCAATACCAGCAAACGGCATGACGCCGACTGGCTGATGAAGCACTTCATGGACCCAGCCAGCGTGACCAAAGGCAGCGTCATGAAGCCGGTGAATCTGAGCGACGCGGAGCTCAAGGAACTGCTCGCCCTCATGATGAGCCTGACGCCGGATAATGGCGACGTGGTGGATTCCACGCCCGATTTCGCGGTGAACGGCGCCTTGATCTTCCAGAAGAACTCCTGCGGCAGCTGTCATTCGGTCAATGGCGCGGGTGGAAAGATCGGGCCTCCGCTGAACGGTGAGGCGCAGCGACGCAATGAAGCCTGGGTAATTCAGCATTTTCAAAACCCGCGAATGCTCGTGCCCGGGAGCCTGATGCCGGCTTACAAGTTCAGCCCGACGGAGATGCAGGACATCGTGTCCTATCTGTTTACGCTGCCGGATAAGGCGCCGGGCCAATAAACGTGCCCGCCAACGCAGAACTCGCGGGACTCTACCGCCGCGATCTGCGCCGGCTCACGCAGGAGCTCGAAGCGTTTCCTTCGCAGGAGTCCCTCTGGGGCAGGCTTCCCGGTATCGCGAATTGCGCCGGGCATTTGTTCCTGCATCTGGAGGGAAATCAGCGCGAATACATCGGGCGGCAACTCGGCGGTGTGGCTTACCGGCGGGAGCGGGATCTGGAATTCTCCTTGCCGCCGATCTCGAAGGCTGACCTGATGGCCCGGATCGCGCCTCTGGTGGAGCTGATTCCGGGAATCGTGCAGGCGCTACCGTTGGAAGTGCTCGATGCGCCGTATCCGGAGGAGGTCAACGGCCAGGTGATTTCCACGCGCCAGTTCCTGATCCATCTGATCGGACATCTGAACTACCATCTCGGGCAGATCGACTATCTCCGCCGCGTGCTCACTGGCGATTCCGCGGTCGAATTCGTTCGGGCGTGAACTCACGTCTGGCCGGCGCTCATGCCGAAATGTGGCGCTGGCGATCTGTCGCCGGCGTTCAGACAATCTTGTCGAGCGGCCTCGGCGTCAGAAAGCCTGGTCGTCGCGAAACGAGTCGTAGCCGGGCTCCGTCCCACCACTTGCACATTGACTCGGCGGCGCCGATTGGCTATACCTCGTGTTGAAGCTGGGGGTCACATGAAATTTTTCATCTTCCTTTCATCAGCAGCATTGGTGGCTGCCGGAGCGTCCGCGCAGACCACTACGGTTGTGGGCGGCGCGACAGGCGCGATGGGAGGCGTGCTCGCGCCCGTCCCGGCAGGCGTGGTCGGCGGCTTTGCCTTCACGAACGCCGGGCCGGCAACGCTCGGAGGAACGACCACCGGCGCCCCTTATTCGGCCGTGCAGGTAACGGAGCAAGTTCAAACTCTGGCGGACGGAACACACATCACGCAATCCCCTCAAACGACAAAGTTCTATCGCGACTCGCAAGGCCGCACCAGAACCGAGCGTCGCTTTCCCCTTCCGCCGGGAGCGCTTGGAAAAGTTGTTGACGTGCCAAGCTTCATCGACATCTTTGACCCGGTGGCCCGTGCGCATTACACTCTCGAACCACAAAATCACACCGCCAGAAAGATGACAATGATGGCGCCGCCACCGCCACCTCCGCCGGCAAATACAAACAGCGTCCCGGTGAAGGCGGTTCGGGTTCTGCCCGCGCCGTTTTCCGTGGCTGGCCCCGCACCACCGGACCAGACAACTCGTCCGCAGGTTACCCGCGACTCATTGGGCACGCAGACGATTGAGGGAGTGCTGGCGGAGGGGTCGCGGACGACGGTCATCTATCCCACAGGCGCGGTTGGCAACGATCGGCCCATCACTACGGTGTCTGAAACCTGGACATCGCCTGAGCTGAAGGCTGTGGTGCTATCGAGAAACCTGGATCCACGTAACGGCGAATCCACGACGAAGCTCACGAACATCTCCCGAGCCGAACCGGACGCGTCATTGTTCCAGATTCCCGCGGATTACGAGGTCATCGACCCGCAAGCGGCTCCGAAGTAATAGCGCTCCGGCTCTTCCAGACTTCAGTATTCAGGCAAACTCCCGGGCTCCTGGCTCTCATCCGGCCGCCCACTATGCTCGAATGATGCAGCCGAATTCCTGGAGCCGCACGGCGCTTCGCGTCGCCATCCGCCGGGCGCGGCATCAAGTGCTCGACCGGCCTCTGATTCTGGATGACCCATGGGCGATCCGCATCCTGCCTGCAGACGCCGCTGCCGAAATCGGACCTGACACCCCGCACGATGCGCGTCCTTACGATCGCGCTCTTCGTTTATTCATCGCAGTGCGCAGCCGTTTTGCGGAGGATGAATTTGCGGCCGCGGCCGCTCGCGGTGTCCGGCAATACGTCGCGCTGGGCGCCGGTCTGGATACCTTCGCCTGGCGTAATCCTCATCTCTCCGCCGGCGTTCAGGTCTTCGATGTCGACCACCCCGCGACGCAGGCATGGAAGCGCGAGCGAATCGCCGAGGCGGGTCTGCCCAGCCCGCCCGCGACGGTCTATGTCCCGGTGGACTTCGAGCGCGAGTCCCTGGCGGACAAGTTAGCCAGCGCCGGATTCCGGACCGGCATACCCGCCTTCTTTTCGTGGCTCGGCGTCGTCCCCTATCTCACGCTGGCCGGCTTCCGCCACACGCTCCAATTCTTCAGCAGTCTCCCGGCCGGGAGTGGCGCCGTTTTCGATTACCCGCTGCCTCGTGATGCCGTCGATGAAAGCAGCCGCGCCGCGTTTGACCATCTGTCCGCCCGAGTCGCCAGTATCGGGGAACCGTTTCAGCTCGCGTTCACGCCGGATGAGCTGGCGAGCGAATTCGCATGCATCGGGTGGCATGTCGCCATGGATCTTGACACCGCCGCAATCCGCAAGCGGTTCTTCCCTGGCATCGAAAGGGAGGGCGCAAGCCGCGGCGGAATGGCGAGGCTGGCCAGCGCTCGCCGGGGTTGATGATGTAAGTCTTGCCGAACATCGCGTGCGGGGTGCGCGTGTGTCAGCAGCCGGGGCGCGGTTCCTGGCCACGAAGCAAATCGCGGACAAGGTCTCCGAGCGTCATAAACTCCGCGAGGTCCGAGGGCTTGCGGAAATAATCCTGGGCTCCGTTCTCCCGCATGGCGTCGCGATCGGCCGGCGAATTCGACGAAGTCACAACGAGTACCGGCGTCGCGCAGCAGCGGCCGGCGCGAATGCGGCAGAGCACGTCTTTGCCCTTGAAACGTGGCAGGTTGATATCGAGGAGTATGAGATCGGGACAGGACACCGTCGTCTCCGCTTCGCTTTCAAAAAACCGGATCGCTTTTTCGCCGTCCTCAATCACGACAATGTCGGCATCGATGTTGGCCTTCGTCAACGCCAGCCGGATCAGCCAGGCGTCTGCACGGCTGTCCTCCACGACGACGATCTGACGCTTTGATGGATGCGCCGGATCAGATGGGGAGCGCGAAGCGGAAGTCCGATCCTGCTCCGGGTTCCGATTCGACCCATATGCGTCCGTGGTAACGCTCGACAATTCGCTGGCAGATAGCCAGGCCGATGCCCGTCCCGGCGTGGGGGCCGCCGCCCTGCAGCCGTGTAAACAGTCCAAAAATTTGCTCCCTGTATTCCTGTTCGATACCGATGCCGTTGTCGCGCACGCTAAAGATCCAAAACCCGTCCTGCCTTTCCGCGCGGATGTGCACAGCGCACGGGCGGCCGGAACTGCGGTATTTGATGGCATTTCCCACCAGGTTCTGAAAAAGCTGTCTGAGGTGAATCTCGTCGATGCGGATGGACGGCAACGGTTCGGAAGTGATCCCGGCGGCGCACTCGTCAATCGCGCCCTGCAGGTTGGCGAGCGCATCGTCCAGCGCTTTGCCTGCATCCGTGCTGGTCACGGGCCCCGGACTCTTGTTGACCTGCGTGTAGGCAAGAAGGTCGCGAACGAGCATTTCCATCCGGGTCGCGCCACTCTGCAGGAAATCGAGATATTCAGTGGATTCGCGGTCGAGAGATTCTCCCGCGCGTGCCGCCAGCAGCTCGGAGTAAATCCTGATGGTGCGCAGGGGCTCCTGCAAGTCATGACTGGCGGAGTACGCGAACTGCTGCAAATCCTGATTGGCGCGGCGCAACTCGTCCTCCACCCGCTTGCGAGCGGTAATGTCGCGCGCAATCACCGACATGGCGGCCGCTTTGCCCGCCTCATCGCGGATCGGAGAAACGGTCAGCACGGCGGGAAAAACGCTGCCGTCCCGCCTCATGCGCTTCGTCTCTAAATTCCTGAGGGTTTTTCCGGCTCTCACGGTGGGATGAATGATCTCGCGCAACTCGGCGCTCACCTCAGGCGGCACGATCTCTTCGACGGGACGCCCCACGATTTCGCCCGCTTGATAACCATAAAGCTGCTCGGCCGCTTCGTTCCAGGTCACGATTTTCCCGTCGAAATCGTAGACATAAATTGCATCGCCCGACGACTCGACAATGGCGGAGAGTTGGGCTCGGACGCGTTCCCCCCGCTTGCGCTCAATCAGGTCGGCGGCTTGCCGCGCCAGAATATCCATCAGCCGCAGATCGCGCTCCGAGGGGCTATGCGGCTGCCGCCAGTGCGAGGAGATCATCCCCAGAAAGCTGCCGTTCCGCGAAACCAGCGGCGTGGATTGCGCGGCCCGAATTCCCGCCGCCAGCAAGGCTGCGCCGCCGGCCGTGCCGGCCAGGAAATCAGAGGTCGCGATATCCGTTGCAACCACGCGCTGGCCCGTGCGTAATGCGTGACCGCAAGTGCTGCCGGTGTCGAACTTCACCCATTCCCAAAGCCGCTGTCCTTCCGGATCGAGTCCGCGGGAGGCCAGAAGCCGCAACTCGCCTCTGTAACCTCGTTCGGGATAAAACATCTGCATGGTCGCGAAGTCCGACCGCATGATCGCCGCGACGGCGTCGACGATTTTCTCGTAGAGAGCTTGCTCATCGCCCTCCTCGATCAACTGCGCGCTGATGTCGCGCAACAGCCTGGTGTCAGCCAGTTCCGCTGCCAATTGCGTCCGGCTGGCGCGCAGATCTTCTTCGGAACGTCTGCGCTCCGTAATGTTCTGGCAAAGCGCAATAATGTTGGCGGGCCGGTTCTGGTGATCGCGCGTCAGCGAGACGCTGTTCTGGACCCAGATCATCTCGCCGCCTTTCCTGAAATAACGCTTCTCGATGACGAATGTCTGAATCTCGCCGGAAAGGAGCTGCGCAAGTTGCTCGCGCATCCGCGTCTGGTCTTCACTATGGGTGAGCGCGGCACAGTCGAGCGTCACGAGCTCCGCCTCCGTATAGCCGGTGATGGAGCAGAAAGCCTGATTGACCTGAAGAAACCGCGCGTCCGTCGTGAGCACAGCGACGCCGACGGCAGATGAAGTAAAGATGGCTCGGAGGAGTTCTTCGCTTTCCCGCGATGCGTTTTCGGCGCGCTTGCGATCCGTAATGTCGACGAGCATGTTTACGCCGCCGGTCAACTTTCCGTACTCGTCATAAATGGGTGTGGGGAACGGTATGAAATGGCGGCGGGTTCCGTCAGGCCGCTCGAGGATGGCCTCGTAACCGCGCACGGGCCGGCCGTCCCGCAGGGCCGTTGCCATGGGGCATTGATCGTGGGGTAAGGGCGTGCCGTCGGGCCGGTACAATTTCCACGAGACGCACCAGGAATCGGTTCCGATCGTGGGAACCCGCCCGGCGAATTCGACGCACGCCTGGTTGAACGAGGTCAGGCGTCCGGCCGCATCCGTCGTATAGACGGCCGCGGGCAGCGCCTCAAACAGGGCCTGGTAGCGCTGCTCCGCCTCCTTCTGCCCTGTGACATCGCGCGTGAAACATCGGGTGTGAACGAATTTGCCGTCTTCAAACAACACACTGGAGCTGATCAGGACATGGCGGATCGATCCATCCCGATGCACCAGGCGCGCCGGGTAGTCGCGCAGAGTGTCGCCGCGCCTGAGGCAGGCGAGGATCTCCTGGATGACCGATTCATCGGCATGGAAGTCGGCGATGTTGCGGCCCTTATACTCGTCGCGCGTGTACCCGAGCAGGTCGAGTTCTGCCTGGTTGGCCCAGAGAATGGCGCCATCCTCACCAACCCAATGAAGACAAATGGTTGACGTTTCGACGAAGTCGCGCCACGCGGCCTCGCTGCGTTGCAACTCGTGATACCGGCGCAACAACGCTTGATAGCCGTCTGAGTCGTCCGGACCGGTCAGGCCGCGGAGCTCCGCTCCGTCGTTCTTTCGGGCGGACTGCGGCTGTTCCGTTTGGTTTCCGGCCAGACTACACACCCTCTTGTCTTTTTATCATCTCTGGATGGCAGCTCCGGCCGCAGCCGGCCGCGGACGTATGGGACAGGACAAATCCTGATTTCGGCGTGCCGGAAAGCTACGGCACACTTCAGGTATGAATCGCGTATCCCGATCAGCCGCATCGCGGGGGGTCTGGAGAACCTGCTGTATATCGGCCGGCGCGAGGACAGGGCATTGCACCCCGGCGTGATGGAAGCGCCCCAGGGGTTCGCAGCCGGGCGGGAAGACGTTGCTGGTTCTCGACGGCGCGCGTGCCGCTTTGCCCACTCAGTCCGCGCCCGCCTGAAACGTCTCCCGGAACACCTCCCGGAAAACCGGCAGCGCTAATCTGTCTTTAGTGGATATTGAAAAAACACTGCTGCGGAAAGTCGGCGAGGCGATCCATCGCTTCAAAATGATCCGCGATGGCGACCGCATCGCGGTGGCGGTTTCCGGAGGCAAGGATTCGGTTACCCTCCTCGAAACGCTGCTGCTCCTGCAGAAGCGTGCGCCGATCGATTTTTCCATCTGTGCATTCACTGTCGAACAGGGGAAATTCCTCCGGCCCGTCGAACCCATCGGCGAGTACATTCGAAGTCTGGGCATCGAGTGGACCTACCATACGGACAATCCGTCGCTCCGGCTGTTAAAAGAAAACCCCGATCACGGCTGCGACCTGTGCAGCCGGTTCCGCCGCCGCGCGGTCTACCAGATCGCGCGCGGCATGGGCGCCAATGTAATCGCGTTCGGACATACGGCGGACGATTTCTGCGAGTCCCTGTTCCGCAACATCATGTACACCGGCCGCCTCAGCTCGCTGCCGCCGATCACATATTCGCGCGAGAAGGACTTTCGGCTGATCCGCCCACTCGTGTACGTGACCGAAGAGATCACCCGGGATTACGTCGCGAACAAGGGCTTGCCCGTCGTACCCTGCGGATGTTCGCTGAGGACGGGCACCGTACGCCGAAGCATCCGTGAGACGATCGCCGACTGGGAGGTCGAGCACCCGCACTTGCGCGAGAATATCCTCTCGGCCATGGGTAACATCCAGCATGGCCGCCTTCTGGATACGCGTTATCTGGATGCGGAGGAAACGAGCCCTGAATCGGAGTTTATGGTTGGTGGTTCCGAATTGCTTCCGGTGCTTCACGAAGCCTGAATGTCAGTACTCCTGACCTGCGACGCGATCGCCAAATCGTTCGGGTCGCGCACGGTTTTCTCCGATATCTCACTCAGCCTGCATGACGGCGATCGTTTGGGCATCATCGGTCCGAACGGGGCGGGAAAATCGACGTTCCTGCAGATCCTGGGCGGCGGGATGTCCGCGGACGACGGCACCGTTTCCGTCCGCAAGGGAGTGCGCCTCGCGATGGTCGTGCAGGATCCGCGATTCGACCCCAATCAGACCGTGCGCGAAGTCATCGCGGCGCGTGCCCGCGAAAGCGACGAGAAGGACCTCGAAGTCTCGAAGATCATCAGCCGCGTCGGGTTCGATGATGCCGCCGCAAAGGCCGGAACGCTCTCGGGCGGATGGCGCAAGAGGCTGGCAATCGCGGCGGCTCTGGCCGAACAGCCGGACGTGCTGCTTCTCGATGAGCCGACCAATCATCTCGATGTCGAGGGCATCCTCTGGCTGGAAAAGCTCGTTACCTCGGCGGCGTTCGCCTCGATTTTCGTGACGCACGACCGGTACTTTCTCGAGAACTGCGCGACACGGGTCGCCGAGATCAACAGGGCTTATCCGCTCGGACTTTTCACTGCCGCTGGTCAGTACAGCCGGTTTCTCGAGAAGCGCTCAGAATTCCTGCGAGCGCAGGCGAAAGAGCAGCAGACACTGGAGAATCTCGTTCAGCGTGAGATCGAGTGGCTGCGGCGCGGCGCCAAAGCCCGCACTTCGAAGTCGAAGGCGCGTATCGATGCCGCGTTTGAATTGCAGGATCAGCTTGCCGGCATCTCCGACCGAAATGTCAAAGGGACCGCGACAGTGGATTTCACTTCGACCGGCCGAGTGACAAAGCGTCTGGTGGCTGTGGAAGGCCTCGCAAAAAGCATCGGCGGGCGATTGCTTTTTGAGAAGCTCTCTTTCACGCTCGGGCCGGGCACAAGGCTTGGCATCCTTGGCGCGAACGGCAGTGGGAAATCGACTCTGCTGCGGATTCTCGCGGGCGAAATCGAATCCGACGGAGGCGAAGTGCGGCGAGCCGAAGGGCTCCGTGTCGCCTGGTTCGATCAAAATCGCGACAAGCTCGATCTCGATCAGCCGCTGCGACGCGCGCTCGCGCCGGAAGGCGACACTGTGATTTTCCGCGATCGTCCGCAGCACGTTGCCGGATGGGCGGCGCGCTTCCTTTTCCGGCAGGAGCAGCTCGAGCTGCCATTGAGCCGCCTCTCCGGCGGCGAGCGGGCGCGGGTTCACATCGCGCGGTTGATGTTGCAACCCGCGGATGTGCTGCTGCTCGACGAGCCGACGAACGACCTGGACATCCCGACTCTGGAAGTGCTGGAAAGCAATTTGATGGATTTCCCAGGCGCTATCGTTCTCGTCACGCACGATCGCTTCCTGCTTGACCGGGCGTCGAAGACGATTCTGGCGCTGGACGGCGTGGGCGGCGTGGAATTCTATGCGGAACTCGCGCAGTGGGAACAGGCGACAGCCGCAAAGAAACCGGCCGCCAAAACCGCGCCCCGTGAAACGGTTGACTCCGGACCGGCGCCACAAAAAAGGAAACTGACCTACATGGAAGCCCGCGAGTGGGAACAAATCGAGGGGCAGGTCGCCGCGGCCGAAGAAATTCTCAACGGGAAGCGAGGGCTTCTCGAGGTGCCGGAAGTCGTTTCCAATCCGGCCATGCTGAAGCAGGCCGTCGCGGAGATGGATGCGGCGGAGAAGGAAGTCGAACGTCTCTACGAACGCTGGGCCGAACTCGAAGCGAAACAAGCCCGGTAGCAGCTTAGAGTAGGATATGGATCAAAAAGCCAAGGGTGAACTGTTTCGGAGTCTGCATAACGGCCCGGACATCCTCGTGCTCCCCAATGCATGGGACGCCATCAGCGCGCGGGTCGTCGAAGCCGAAGGCTTCCCCGCGGGCGCGACAGGCAGCGCCGGGGTGGCAGCGGTTCTCGGCTATGCAGATGGCCAACATATTCCACGGCGGGAGATGCTCGACATGGTTGCGCGGATCACCGCGGCAGTGGCCGTGCCGATTACGGCGGACGTTGAAGCGGGGTATGGCGATCCGGCGGGAACCGCGCTGGAGGTAATCCGCGCTGGCGCTGTCGGCATGAATCTGGAGGACATGGTCGATCACGTCCTCACCCCGCTTCCCGAGCAACTGGAGATGATTCGCGCGGTCCGGAAGGCCGTCGATCAGTCTGGCATTCCGTTCGTCCTCAACGCGCGTACTGACGTTTTTCTGGCGAAGCATGGCGATGAGGCGACCCGTGTCGATCGCGCCATCGAGCGCCTCAACGCGTTTCGCGACGCGGGCGCCGATTGCTTGTTCGCGCCCGGTGTCGCCGACGCGGAAACGATTAGCCGCCTGGCCAAGGCAGTGAAAGGCCCGTTGAACATTCTGGCCACAGTCGGAACCCCGCCTGTCTCCGAGTTGAAACGGCTGGGTGTGCAACGCGTAAGCACCGGGTCCGGGCCCTCGCGCGTCGCCCTGGGTGCGCTGCAGCGCTTTGCCCGGCAACTTCGGACAGACGGCGCGTTCACCGCATTTGCGACGGAGGCGATTCCTTACGCGGAAGTCCAGAAGCTGCTCTCGCGTTCTTAGATGCGGCTCTCGGATTTCGACTACGAACTTCCGGAAGATCTGATCGCGCAAGCGCCGCCGGAGGAACGTGACGCCGCGCGTATGCTCGTCGTCTACCGATCCGAGCGGCGCTGCGAAGACCGCGTGTTCCGGGATTTTCCATTGTTCGTTGGGGCGGGTGACTGTGTGGTCATCAATGACTCGCGCGTTCTGCCGTCGCGGCTCTATGGAGCGCGTAACGCCGGCGGCGCGGCGGAGTTGTTGCTGCTCGAACCTCTATCGGAGGATGCCCGCGAGTGGCGGGCGCTCGTGCGTCCGGGCCGGAGGCTGCGGGTCGGCGATCTGATCCGCATCGACGAGCGGTTCTCCGCCGAGATTATCGGGCATGGCGAGCGGGGCGAGCGCACCATCCGATTCAGCACTTCCGGGGATGTTTATGCGGCCATCGAACGGGTGGGTCACATGCCGCTGCCGCCGTATATCAAACGTGCGGACGACGTGAACGACCGCGAACGTTATCAAACCGTCTTCGCCAACGAGACAGGCTCGAGCGCGGCGCCTACGGCCGGTTTGCATTTCACCGGCGAGATTCTCGATCGCACAGCCCGCGCGGGCGCCGAGATCGCCCGCATCACCCTGCACGTGGGGCTTGGCACATTTCAGCCCATCGAGCGTGAGGACTTCGAGAATCATTCGCTTCACCACGAGCGTTTTTCAATGACTGACGAAGCGGCTCGCAAAATAGCATCGGCAAAACGTGTGGTCGCGGTCGGAACGACGAGCGTCCGCACGCTCGAGTCGGCGGCGCAGGCGGGCACGCTCGCGGGGTCGACGAATCTGTTTATCTATCCGGGATACGAATTCCGCCGCGTCGGCGCGATGCTCACGAACTTCCACCTTCCACGCACAAGCCTGCTGCTTCTGGTATGCGCGTTTGCCGGAACGGAACTCGCGCTCGCCGCTTACAAACATGCCGTCGCGCAGCGTTATCGCTTCTTCTCGTATGGCGACTGCATGTTGATCGTGTGACAGAATGGAATTTCCCGGCTGGCCTTTTACGGCGCTGGGCTCCCTATGACTCTCGACGAACTGGATCGCGAATATTCGCCGCTGCGGGAACAGGCATCTGCCGTCCGGAGCTATCTTTGACGCATCCAAAAAGAAAAAAGAACTAGCCACGACAGAAGCGCAGATTTCTGCCCCCGACTTCTGGTCTCAGCCTGAAAAAAGTCAGAAGGTCATGCAGGACCGCAAGCGTCTCGAGGAAGCCATCGAGAACGACAAGCAGATTTCCGGTATGACCGACGATATCGATACGCTGTTTGAACTCGCGCGCGAAGGCGAGTCGGTCAACGGCGACATCGAGCGCGAATTGAAGCGCTACTCCGAGGTGTTGAGCAAGATCGAGACGGGCATGCTGCTCTCCGGCGAGAACGATGCGCGGGACGCGATCATGACGATCCATCCCGGCGCCGGCGGTACCGAATCGCAGGACTGGGCCGAGATGCTGCTCCGCATGTATATGCGCTGGGCGGAAGTCAACGGATTCAAGACTGTCCTCACGGACCGTCTGGAAGGCGAAGGCGCGGGCATCAAGTCCGCGACATTTGAGATCAACGGCCCAAATGCTTACGGGCTGCTGCAGTCGGAGATCGGCGTTCACCGCCTCGTGCGCATTTCGCCCTTCGACTCGGCGGCGCGCCGTCACACTTCTTTCGCGTCGGTGTTTGTCTTTCCGCAGATCGACGACGAGATCAAGATCGACATCAAACTGGAGGATTTGCGGATCGACACCTTCCGCTCCGGCGGCGCGGGCGGCCAGCACGTCAACATGACGGACTCCGCCGTCCGCATCACGCACTTCCCGACCGGCATTGTGGTGCAGTGCCAGAACGAGCGGTCGCAGCACAAGAACCGTGACAGCGCAATGAAGCAGTTGCGCGCGCGTCTCTACGAGCACGAACTCGCGAAGAAGCGCGAGGAGACTCGCAAGACTGAGGACTCCAAGCTCGAGATCAATTTCGGCAGCCAGATTCGCAGCTATGTGCTGGCGCCTTATCGCATGATCAAAGACCACCGCACCAAGCTCGCGGTGGGCGACGTTGACCGCGTGCTCGATGGCGATCTCGAGCCGTTCATCCGGGCGTGGCTGGTTTGGCGGAAGACTGGCAAGCTCGCGGGCGAAGCGGGCGAACTGCCGGAGTAGCCGGTGTCCCCTGTTGACAGGGCCGCGGAGTTGCTGCGCGCAGGCCGGCTCGTTGCCTTCCCGACGGAGACCGTGTATGGACTGGGCGCCAACGCGCTCGATGCGGATGCCGTCCGGCTGATCTTCGAAGCGAAGGGCCGGCCGTCCTCAAGCCCTCTGATTGTCCATGTCGCGAGCATCGAGGCAGCCCGCGAGCTCGCTGAGGATTGGCCTGAGAAGGCACAAAAGCTGGCGGAAAGGTTCTGGCCGGGTCCGCTGACGATTATCGTGCCCAGGAAGGCGATCGTGCCGGACATCGTCACCGCCGGACTGCCGAGCGTCGGTCTCCGCATCCCTTCGCATCCGATGGCGAGAGCGCTGCTGCAAGCGGCGCAAATTCCGATCGCGGCGCCCAGCGCCAATCGGTTCACGGCGCTTTCTCCGACGACGGCTGAGCACGTCCGCGAAGCCCTGGCCGGCAGACATGTGGACATGGTGCTGGACGGTGGCCCGTGCACGGTCGGTATCGAGAGCACAGTCGTCTCGCTCGCATCCGGATCGCCGCTGATCCTGCGCCCCGGTATGGTCAGCCGTACGCAGATCGAAGAGGTGATCGGGCCTGTCGGGATCGGCGCGGGCGCGGAGTCTCCGGGGCAGCATCCACGCCACTATAGTCCACGCACCCGGGTCGTGATCGACGGGAGGCCGGCGGAGGGTCGCGGAATCCATCTGGATTTCACGCGCATGCCGCTTACCGCCGCCGCCTACGCCGAGCGTTTGTACGGGTTGCTTCACGAACTTGACCAACAGGGCTACGACTGGATCTCGATCGAGATGCCGCCCGACACAGCAGAGTGGGCCGGTGTCCGCGATCGGCTCACCCGCGCCGCGACTTCGGCCTAAGGCAGCAGCTCTTTAATTACGGACCCAGGGTACGTCCCCGCCGGCTCCCCCGTCAACGCGTTCAGCGTCGGCGCAAAGCTGAGGCTGTCATATGGCGTCTCAATACGCAGCGCCTTCGGCACCCCTCCGCCGGCCGCCATCAGGACCGAGTGAGTGGAAATCCGGAAGAACGACCCATGATTGCCCCCCGGATTGACACCGCGGACATTAAAGTTCCAATGATCGGATGCGACGATGAGCAGGTCCGCCTGAACGACGCGCCGCTTGCGCCCCACGAAGCGCTGGAGCACCGGCCAGTCGCGGGGTTCGGCGATGCGAAAGATCGCGGGCAACGAATCGGGCCGCCACGGCGCGAAGAATTCCGCGAGACCAACGACTGCATTGGAATAACGTGTGCGATGTGTGGCTTCGAGCCATTCATGGTCAGAGTGCCAGTCGCTCAGCCATGCCGCTTTGTCGCCGGGCACTTTCAGCTCAGGATCTTCAAACAGATGAAGCGGGAATCCCGGACCCCACCCTTCCGTTGCCAGCGCCAGCCCTTCGAGGGGCTCGATGCGCAACTGCAATTGCCCGCCCTCGGTCCGCGAGTGGATCAACAGCGCGTGATCCGTATCGCTGTAAATAAAAACGCCGTCCTCGGTCGCCGCCGCCACAAAATCGACGGGCCTTGCGCCAAGGCCGGGCTGCACGACGTTCCGCACCCGCAGCTTCGTGAGCGCTTCAAAGTAATTCACGCGGCGCACGCTCCCATCGGCGTTCAAACCGACCGCATAGTTGGCTAATTGCGCGATAGTATTCGATTCGCCGAGCACGCCCTCAGAGACTGGGAAGGGCTTGGGCCCTTCCCAGTCGAGGAGCTTTTGAAGAGCGGCCACATACTCCGTGTAGCCGCGCTCGTCTTTCTTCCAGCTTTCCAACACCGCCAGATACCGGCGCGCTTCCTCGCTCCTGCCTTCCGCCAGAGGACGCGCGCGATCGATTACCCGCCGCAGTGCTTCGATTTCTTCGCCGAGTTCGCCGATGGTCCGCGACCACTGCACTCGGTTCCGATCGATGATGGACTCGATCTCTTCCCGGTTGATGCCGGATGATTGCAGGCGCATTTGAATCTCGTTCAAGTCGCTGTTGCGGAGCTGGAGAGATGCGCGCCCGTTGCCGTCCAGATCGAGCAGGGCGGTTGTCGTGTCTTTGTGATCGCGCAGATAAAATGACTCCCCACTCGACGTCACCACCGACGATACGAAGGGATCGAGTCCACGCAGCTTGTATTCGCTCAGAGGATGCCGCGTCGAAATCACGTGATGTCCGCCCCCGGCGGCGCTGTTGAAGAAGCGAACGAGATTGAATCCCTGGCTGTAAACGCCGGGCGACGAGTTCATCCCGTGGTCCGAAACGATAATCAGAACCGTGTCGTGCGCGAGCGGGCTCTTGCCAATCGCCGTCCAGATCCTTCCGACCGTGGCATCCAGGCGTTTCAGAGCGCTGAGCTGGCTGGCCGCATCGTTGGTCAGGTGGAACGCGTGATCGACATCGCCTGTGAAGTAATCGAGGTAACGAACCTTCGGATCGGAGAGAGCCGCGATTAACTCCTGCTCCTCGCGCCCCTGAATCGCCTCGCTTAGGTCGAAGCCGGTTTGCCACTCATCGATCAGATCCTTCACCGGACGCGCCACCTTCGCCCGCAGGCTGTCGGCAAGCGTTTTCCACCGCACCCCGCGTTGGTAGAGCTGCATGCCGCGATATTCCTCGTTCGCTGGAAACTCGTCGGCGAACAGCGGAATTCCGGCCTGATCGAGCACTTCGACGGCCGGCATGTCGGCCCGTTGTGAGCGCGCGTATCCAAGATAGAACGGAAAGAAGTTCAAGTAGTCGTAAACGCGCGGATAAAAGCGATCGAACTCCGCATTCCCGCGAATGACCATGTGCTGCCCCGTATCGAGCATTTGCCACGAAGGCGCTGAGAGGCTGATGCCCCGCACATAAAAATTGCGCACCCATGCGCCCTCCTCCGCGAAGACATGGCGGATCCACGGCAATTCGTCGAGCCGGCTTTCGATGGTGTCTTCGGGAAGGCCGTCAACTTTGATCACGACAACGCGCTTCGGCGTCTCCCCGCCGAGAGTCCGCAACCCGAGGAGTGCAACCGTGACGAGTCCCGCGAACAGCTTCATTCGCCAGCCTGGATGTCGCCAGGCTCGGGCAAAGCGGCGTGACGGGCCGCCAGGGTCTCCCGGCGTTTTTGCGCGAGTTGTTCCAGCTTGCCGGGAGTGAGCGTATCGTCGTGACGATACAGGCCAAAACTCGAGATGGCAGCTGCACGCAGCAAAACTCTCGCCCCGGGTCCGTGCGCCATTGCCAGCGCTTCCTGTTCACGATCATGCCGCACCAGACGCGCCAGCCCTCGCGGGTTCCTGGCGGACTTCACCAGAGCGGCGTATTGCGCACGCGCGCCTGCCACCTCCTGCTGCCACGAGCGTTCCAGCGGATCGATATCCAGCATCTCCACCCGCTTCGCCAGTTGAGCGCGCAATTCCGGATCAAGCCCTTCATCCACTCCGAGCGCGTGCCGCAACTGCACAAAGGCCCGCCGGCGCATCGCACGGTTGGTGGCGCTGCCGTGGCGCCCGTGTACGAAGAGCCAACTGGACTTGATTGCCCGGTAACCCAGATGCGAAAATCCGAAACCGCTGAGCCCAAGGACCCCCGTCGTCACTTCGTCCGCCGCGCGAAGTGTCATTTCCGATCGTGTCGGGCCCGCGACCCGGCGGAAGTCCACCAGCAGCAAAGGAACGCCCGCGTAATCGAGGGAATAAACAGCGAGCGGGATCACATCACCGCTCGCATAACCGGTCCACTTGCAGAGATGTTCGTCCGTGAAGGGATTGCCGATCTTCAGAAACTGCGCATCGAACGCGCCCGGATGCGGGCTCGCGTCGCAGCGCAGATCGTCACGTGAGATCGAAACCATCGCGAAGGCATTCTTCACTCCGCCGATGATCAGCGGCTCGAAGTTGAGCGCGTTTTCCTCGGCCGCTTGCCGGAGGATTTCCCAGTTATGCCCGCGCGTTTCGGTCTGCTCCGTCTGGTACTTCTCATAAAAACCCGGCAATGCCTCGTCGCTCACGAGGCCGCTGAAGAGGTGTCCAATTAACTCGAGACGGCTTTCGAGCAGTGGCAATTCGCCGTTTATTTGAGCATCGCCGGGCCCCCGCTGTGATGCCGGCTGTATGATGTCGAGCGCCTCCCAAACGTGCGTCGTTTTGTACTCGCCAAGATTGGCGCCATACGATCGCGTCGTCAGCCGCGCGAGCGCACCCGCCGGATGGATCACCTCCGCCTGCACCACCGACATCGCGACACGCTGCCACAGACCTTTCGATGGCGATCCCATATCGAGAATCGGGCGCGGCGGTGTCTTGCGCTCGCCGGCATCGCTCCAGATCCTGTGGTAGAGAAACGGCACCGCGCCCTCCGCACGTTGCCGGAGCGACGGAGGCGCATACGTATGGACCCAGACCTGGCGCAGCCGTTCAGCATCCGTCGCCGAAAGCTTATCGTCAAGAGCGGAAAGGATCGGAAGCTCACTGCCGTCCGGCAGACGTTCAAACCACGTGACCAGTTCGGCGCCGCCGGCAACCGAGAGGCGTTCCTGCCGAACGGGCGCAGCCGTCGCGGCTGACCAGGTGATTGTCCAACACGCGATCGTCAGCAGAATCCGCATTGCCTGAAAACACTCTTCTCCGCAAACGACGCGCCACAACTGAAGGCGTTCCACACGACATTGACTGGGCCGGGGGCGAATGGTTAAATATTCAGTGGAGTGCATAAAAATACATGACCGCCGCGCCCGCGCTTCCGAAGATCGTCCACGGCGATCTGACGAAGGACCTTGATCTCACGCCGGATGAGCTTTTCGGACTGCTCGATCTGGCTGCCGATGTGAAACGGTCGCCCCACGTTTACCGTTCATCCCTTGCCGGAAAGTCGATTGCGCTGCTCTTCGAGAAGCCCTCGCTGCGTACCCGTCTCACATTCGAGCTCGCGATCCAGCAACTCGGGGGCTTTTCACTCCTCAATGAAGGCCGCATCGGCGAGCGCGAGCCCCTCAAGGACATGGCGCGGAATCTGGACCGCTGGGTCAGCGGCATCGTGGCGCGCACATTCCTGCAGAAAACGGTGGATGGCCTGGCACACTGGTCGAAGGTTCCGGTCATTAATGCCTTAAGCGATATGTACCATCCCTGCCAGGCGCTGGCGGACATGCAGACCATCCGGGAGCATTTCGGTTCGGCGCGCGGGCTCAAATTCGCGTTCGTGGGCGACGGCAACAATGTCGCGAATTCACTGATGTTGTGCGCCGCTCGTCTCGGAATGGATTTCGCGCTGGCAACACCCGAGCGTTACGAGGCGGCCCCCGATATCCTCGCCCGGGCGCGCGAGATCGCAACCAGGACCGGCTCGAAGATTACGACCACGCACAACCCGGTTGAAGCGGCGAGCGGCTGCAACATTATCTACACCGACGTCTGGGCCAGCATGGGTGCTGAGAACGAGGCAGCCGAAAGGCGCACGGCGTTCGCTGATTATCAGGTGGATGACGAGCTCTTCACGCATGCCGATCCGCGCGCGCTTTTTATGCACTGTCTGCCGGCGAAACGCGGTGAGGAAGTGACCGGAAGCGTCATCGAGTCTTCACGTTCGGTGGTATTCGATCAGGCGGAAAACCGGCTGCACGCGCAGAAAGCGCTGCTGCTGATGCTGCTCGCCGAACCCGCGGGGAACCGTTGAAACTCTGGGGCGGGCGATTCGAAACGGGACCTTCGGAAGTTTTCGAACGGTTTTCCAATTCACTGCACTTCGATAAACGGCTGCTCGCCGCCGATATTCGCGGATCCCAGGCGTTCGCCCGCTCACTCACGCGTGCCGGCGTCCTGACGGCGGCGGAGTGTGTCGAAATTGTGCACGCCTTCGAATCCATTCTCGAGGATTCGGCCCAACCCGGCTTCTTCGAACGTCCCGGCAGTGACGCCGAAGACGTTCACAGCTTCGTCATCGGCAAGCTGGAAGAGCGCGCCGGCGCGCTCGCCGGCAAGATCCACACCGGACGCAGCCGGAACGAGCAGGTGTCGCTCGATACCCGTCTCTGGCTGCGCGAGGAATGCGACCGGGCGCGCGAGCTTTTGGGCGTTCTGATTTCGGCGCTGCTCGATCTCGCGGAGAAATATCCGCAGGCGGTTGTGCCTGGTTACACGCATCTGCGACGCGCGCAGCCGGTGCTGTGGCCGCACTATCTGCTCGCGTATTTCGAAATGTTCGCGCGCGACTTCGAGCGCTTCGGGGAAGCGCGGCGGCGCGTGAACTTCATGCCCCTTGGCTCCGGAGCCCTGGCGGGCAGCGGATTCCCGCATGACCGCGAAGCGATCGCGCGGGATCTCGGCTTCGACGCCATCACATGCAACAGCATGGATGTTTCGGCCGACCGCGACTTCGCACTCGATTACCTTTATGCCGCCTCCGTCACCATGATTCACTTGAGCCGGCTCGCCGAGGACTGGATCCTCTATTCCTCGGAGGAATTCGGCTGGATCGAGCTGGGCGATGGTGTGACCAGCGGCTCGAGCCTGATGCCGCAGAAGAAGAATCCCGACTCGCTCGAGCTGATTCGCGGCAAATCCGGACGCGTGCTGGGCGCGCTCAACTCCCTGTTGTTCACGATGAAAGGTTTGCCGCTCACCTACAACCGCGACATGCAGGAGGATAAGGAGCCGCTCTTCGAGGCGTGCGATCAGGTGAATGGCTGCCTCGAGATGGCGCGGGTGGTCGCCGAATCCGTGGTGCTCCGTGAGGCCGTTCCGGCGGATGCCGCGGACGCAAGCTGGGTGGTCGCCACCGACCTTGCCGAAGCGCTGGCCCGCAACGGCACGGCTTTCCACAAGGCTCACCAGATCGTCGGGCGTCTCGTGCTCGAAAGCGTACGCAGCGGAAAAAAGCCAGCCGATTGGGACGCGGCTTCCCTCGCGAAATTCGCCCCGGAATTCACGCCGGATGTGGCAACTCTGCTCGATCCTCGCGAAGGGATGAAGACGCGGGAGATACCGGGCGGCACCGGTCCTGAAACGGTTGCGTCGGCGCTGGCAATGGCACGCATCCGTCTCAATAACATGCGATGACCAAAAGCTTCCGGCACGGGCAGATTCTGAAGCTGGTCCGCAGCCGAAGTATCTCCACGCAGGAAGAGCTGGCGAAGGCGCTGAAGTCGGTCGCGATCGACGCGACGCAGGTGACGCTGTCGCGCGACATTCGCGAACTGGGGCTGGTCAAGACCCTCGAAGGTTATCGCGAGATGGCGCGGGATACTTCGGGCTCGCAGCTCGAGACGCTCGCGGCCGAGTTTCTGCAGGACGTTCGGATCGCGCAAAATCAGATCGTACTCAAGACTGCGCCCGGACACGCGAGTTCCGTGGCGGTCGCGCTCGACGATGCCGCATGGCCGGAAGTGATCGGGACCATCGCGGGCGACGACACAATTCTTGTCGTTTGCCAGGACGCTCCAACTGCGGAGCTCCTGCGGACGAAGCTGCTCACGCTGCTGAGGCGCGCATCGCTCCGGAATTAACGCAGCATTCTTCGCGAAAACACTACATTCGATCGATGATCGCGTTCAGTGTAACGCTGGGACGCATTGCCGCGGCGCATCGATCGCCGTCCGGGAGGTAGTACCCGCCGATGTCCACTGGTTTGCCCTGCGCCGCCAGCAACTCCTGCGTAATCCTGCCCTCGGCCGCTGCCAGATCGGCGGCTACCGGAGTGAAGCGCTGCTTTAGTTCGTTGTCGTCGTTCTGGGCGGCGAGCGCCTTCGCCCAGGCCAAAGCGAGATAGTATGTCGATCCGCGGTTGTCGATCTCATTCACCTTCGCCGACGGATAGCGGGCGTCTTCGAGGTACTGGCCGATTGCCTGGTCGAGCGTCTTCGCAAGGATTGCTGCTCGCGGGTTGGCGCTTTTTGCCGCCATCAGTTCCAGTGACGGCCCCAACGCACAGTATTCCCCGAGCGAGTCCCAGCGCAGATGACCTTCTTTCACCAACTGCTGCACGTGCTTGGGCGCGGAACCGCCGGCTCCTGTTTCAAACAACTGCCCGCCCCGGAGCAGCGGCACGATCGACAGCATGCGCGCGCTTGTCCCCAGCTCGAGAATCGGAAACAGGTCGGTGAGATAGTCCCGAAGCACATTGCCGGTGACGGAGATGGTATCTTCACCGCGGCGAATTCGCTCGAGCGAGAATTTCATCGCGTCCACGGGCGTCAGGATTTTGATGTCGAGGCCTGAGACGTCGTGATCGGCAAGATACTTTTTCACCTTCTCGATGATTTGCGCGTCGTGCCCGCGCTCCGGATCGAGCCAGAACACGGCTGGAGTTCCTGTTGCGCGCGCCCTGTTCACGCCCAGCTTCACCCAATCGCGAATGGGCTCGTCTTTCGTCTGGCAGGCGCGAAAGATATCGCCACGCTCGACGCTCTGTTCGAGGAGGGTCTTGCCGCTATCGTCGACAATGCGAATCGTTCCGTCGCCGGGCGCGACGAATGTCTTGTCGTGCGACCCGTACTCCTCCGCCTTCTGGGCCATCAGGCCGACGTTCGCGACGCTGCCCATGGTCGCCGGATCGAATTGCCCGTTCTGCTTGCAGTCCTCGATCACGGCTTCATAGATGGTCGCGTAGCAGCGGTCCGGGATCACGGCTACGGTGTCCTGGAGCGCATCCTCTTTGTTCCACATCTTCCCGCCATCCCGGACCAGCACCGGCATCGACGCGTCGATGATGACGTCGCTCGGAACATGCAGGTTGGTGCGTCCCGCACGCGAATCCACCATGGCCAAACCAGGACGCGTTTTGTAGCAAGCCGCGATGTCGGCTTCGACCTCGGCCTTTTTACTGGCGGGAAGCTGGTCGAGTTTGCTGAGCACGTCGGCCAGTCCGTTGTTGACGTTGGCGCCCACCCCCGCCAACGCGCCGGCATGTTTGTCGAGGGCATCGGCGAAATACTCCACTACGCAATGCCCAAACATGATGGGGTCGGAGACCTTCATCATCGTGCATTTCAAATGCAGGGAAAATAACGCATCGTCAGCCTTCGCCGAAGCGAGCTGTTCGGCATAGAATTTCCGCAGCGCCGCGACGTTCATGACCGCGCAGTCGACAACTTCGCCCTCGGTCAGCGGGATTCTCTGCTTCAGCACTTTCGCGGCGCCGGTGGAATCCACAAATTCGATACGGGCGTTGGTGGCGGCCTTCAGCGTCACGGACTTCTCGCTGCCGAAGAAATCGTTGCCGCTCATGTGGGCGACGCGCGTGACGGAGCCGGACTTCGGCCACGGCTTCATCATCTTGTGCGGATGCTTGCGCGCGAAGGCTTTCACCGATCCCGGAGCGCGCCGGTCGGAATTGCCTTCGCGCAACACGGGATTCACAGCCGAGCCCAGGACCACGGCAAACCGGGCCTGCACCGCGCGCTCCTCATCCGTGGATGGGGCATCGGGATAATCGGGAATGTCGTAGCCCTTCCCCTGGAGTTCAGCGATGGCCGCCCGAAGCTGCGGGATCGAGGCGCTGATGTTGGGCAGCTTGACGATGTTCGCTTCCGGGGTTTTGGCCAGTTCCCCCAGACGCGTCAACTCGTCGGGAATTTTCTGGTCTTCTCTGAGATTCTCCGGGAAATTGGCGACGATCCTGCCGGCAAGCGAGATGTCGGTGGTTTCGATGTCCACGCCTGACCCTTTGAAATACGCCCGCAGGATGGGCAGCAGCGCGTACGACGCGAGTGCAGGCGCCTCATCGGTCGTGGTCCAGGTAAGTTTCATATTGTGAGTGAGTGCGAAAAAGCGGTCGCAAAGGAGACCGCAAACTGAACGCCCAGGATAACATGGCGAATCCGCTCAACCATATGGGAAAGCGTTGATTCTTCTGGTTGACTGCGCGCGTCAAGATGCTTTTCGCCGGCCAGGGACGCGTGGTTTACCCCAGCCGCTGCAGCAAAACAATCCAGCCCGCCAGCGTCGCGATTCCAACGACGTAGCTGAAGATCAAGCTGGAACTGGCAGTCAGCGGCGTCGAGTTGAAGCCCTTGCCGAAAACCAGACCGAAGAAGCCGCAAGGAATCGCTGCGATCAGAACCGCTTGCTTCATCTCGACTACGGAAAGTCCGGCGATCCATGCGATCCCGAAGCAAACCGCCGGTTGCAACAGGTTCTTCGCTACGACCGCCCCGATCACGCGCCCGTTGAGCCGGAACGGCTGCGCCGAGACGATCAGTCCTGTCAGAAACAGCGCCGCTCCGGCCGTGGCGTTCCCCATGATGGTAAGGCTGCGGGTGGCGAAATCCGGCAAATGGAGCCTGATCAGGGCCGCCAGAACTCCCAGAACCGGAGCCCAGACGACCGGCCGTTTCGCGGCTCTCCAGAGCGAGACTCGAATTTGCGCGGCTTGAGATACCGACTGGTCCTTCGACGAGCTGTGCTCCAGAATCGCCAGGGCGAGGGGCGAAATCGTGACAGCGCCGATCGCGATGCCCATGGCGGTCGCCCCGGCGGCGGAGGGTCCATACACCGCATCCAGCAGCGGAATGCCGACCGCGGTGACGTTGGGAAAAGCGAGTGTCAGAGCCAGCACCGCGCTGTCTGAAGCGCTCGCGCCGAACATCCTTTTTTCGAAAAGCAGCGTGACGAAAAACAGTGCCAGATAAACGGCTCCGAGCACTACGATCAATCCCGCCTGGCTTCGCAGCATGCGTGGATCCGTGCGGGCGAGCGCGAGGAACAACGAACAGGGCAGCGCGAAGTTCATCACGAAGCGGACAAGGCTGTGGACGTCGCGATTGTCCACGAAGCCGCGCAAGCCGGCGAAGTAGCCCAGCAGAAGTCCGAAGAAGACGGGAATCAGGGCAAACGCGAGGATGGCGATCACAGTCGGGAATGGATTTTATCAGTTGACTGCCGCCCCGTGATCCCGCGCTGGTTTCTGGAGCAGGGAAGCCAGACTTCGACTTTGGTGCCTTCACCTGGAGCGGTGTCCAGCAGCAGCTTACCCGAATAAGCCCGTACAATGCCACGCACCGCCGGCAGCCCGAGTCCCCGACCGGTAAAACGCGTGCTGAAAAACGGATCGAAGGCGCGATTCAGAACCTCCGGCGACATCCCGGACCCGTGGTCCTCCACCACGATCCCGATGCACTCACCGGGGCCGGCATCGCCTTCCTCGAACCTGGCCGCGCGCCCGTTCCGGGCGAGCACGGGCGCGGGGCCGGTCTGGATAGCCACGCGCACCTGCCCACTGGCGCTCCCATAGGCTTCGGCCGCATTCGAAATCAGACTCCACAGCAGCGTCTCGACCGAACGGCGATCACCCAGAAAAGGCGCCGCCGCAGCTTCGCGGGCTACCTCCTTCGCCACGGAAACGTTCGCCGGCAGGCGTTGGCTCGCCAGCGTCCAGTCGAGCACTTGATCCAGCCGCAACTGCTCGCTGTAACGCGAGCGATAACCCGCGGTCGCAAGCAGGAGACGCACCAAATCTGCCGAGCGCTCCGTGGCGGCGATGATGCCGTCGAGCATCGGCTGGACTTCGTGATTCGATTCCACGACGTCTTTGGCGAGGGAGGCATTGCCGAGAATCGAGGTCAGCAGGTTATTGAAGTCGTGGGCCAGTCCGCCGGCGAGAGCTCCCAGGCTTTCCCAATGGCGGATCTCGAGCAGCTTCTTCTCGATTTCTCTGCGACCGCTGGCATCGCGCGCAGCCGCGTAGATCATTTGCTCCTGGCCCGTCTTAACGGCCGTGCAGACGAGTTCCATGACGACGGCGGACCCGTCGCGGCGCTCGAAGCCGATCTCGAGCGGTTTGGGTGCGCCGGACCGCGCAAGGTCCATCACCATCTTCAGCTTAGTTCGCTGGTCTTCGAGCGCCAGCGTTTCGAAACCGCGGCCCGGGAGCACTTCGGCGGGCCAGCCGAGATCGGCAGCGGCGCGCAGATTGGCATACCGGATGTCACCGGCACCGCCCAGCAGCAGGATCCAGTCGACCGCATGGTCCCCAATGAATTTGAATCGCGCCAACTCTCGGGCCATGGCGCGGTTGTGCTCGAGAATATGGCGCAAGTGTCCGAAACCGGTGGCCAGCAGTGGGCCGACGATAGCAAGAGCGATCCAGTTTTGTGGGGCCGCTGGGTACAGCGAGATGACCGTTGCAAATCCGGCGCTGAGCACGACGGCGGCCAGCCCCGGTCCGACACCGCCCATGACGGACGCAATGGCAACCGAAGGGTAAAAGAACAGGAAGGGAAATTCGCTCAGCGCCGGCTCGGCGAGGCGCACGGCGCAAGTAACCGCGAAAAGCGCCAGGCTCAAAACGTAGCCGAACAGCGGTGGGCCATAATGAAGTTCCGCGTGAAAAACCAGCGGAGCAGTGGCACGCGTGGTCTGAAGGCGAGCGCGGCCCGAAGTCCGCTTTGTGGGTACTAGAGGTACCATTTCGAGAATAGGTGATTATACGCACGCACGGGCGTCGAAGAAAAGCTATCTTTGGACGCAGAATTGACAGACTCCTCCAAATCAAAAGGATTCAAACCACAGCGCCGCTGCAGCATGCTCAGGTAAGCTGGGAACATAGTGGGTGAAAGCGACGTTTTCAGTGCTCGGGAGTCTCGCGCTCGCGTTGGAAGACAGGTGCGCATAAGCGCTGCGGATGGGGACGCATGCGCGGGTAAGGCGCGAAATCCACTTGCGCCCGGAGAGTTGGCCGACTGACGGATGCTGGTCGAATTCGATCTGATCCAGAAAGCACAGCAGGGCGATGCAGGAGCGTTCAATCAGATCGTCTCCGCGTACCGGCGCCGGATTCTGGGCACAATCTCACGCCTGATTGGCCGCCCTGAAGACGTGGAAGACGTTGCACAGGAAGTCTTTATCCGCCTCTACTTCTCGCTGGGGCAATTGCGGACGGCCGAGGTCTTCGAACCGTGGCTTTACCGGCTGACGGTGAACGCGTCGTATGACTATCTGCGGAAGAGCCGGCGCCGTGTGGAGTCCCGCATGGCCGACCTCTCGGAGCAGCAAGTCATGATGGCAGATGCAGTTGCGGGATCAAGGGCACAGACCGAGGAGAGTGAAAAGCGGCGCGTGCGAGACACCGTCCAGGAGCTTCTGGGGACGGTTTCCAAAGAGGACCGCATCCTGCTCACATTAAAGGAAGTTGAGGGATTGTCCCTGAAAGAACTGGAGAAGATCTACCAGGTGAACGAGAACGCCTTGAAAGTGCGGCTCTTCCGCGCACGGCAGAGGGTATTAAAAAAGATGAAGGAAGTAACCGGACCTTCATCTTTTATCGCCAAAGATGAAGAGGCGAGCTGAGAAAAGCGGTATTATGGACACCAACAGGCCTATGATCCCCAGGTCAGACGAACGCTACGACAGCTTATATTCGAACCAGGCATCTCTCAACGAGGCCAAAGAGGCCAGCGCTGAGCTTGACAATATGTTTCGGGCATACCGTAGTGCATGCCCGGATCCCGAAGGAAGCGCCAATTTCATGCCCGGCATCTGGGCCCAGATCGAGGCGCGTGAGGTCTCCACTAATTGGTTTGGACGCGTCGCGAAGGCTCTCGTTACGGCGGCCGTGGCGGCTTCCGTGATTCTCGGGATGATGGCGTCATCTTCCAACCAGTCCAATTCGTTCTTTGACGCTACATTTGTGGAAGCTCTGCGAGCCGATCACGCGTCGACGCTGGAGCCGTTGCACATCGATCGTATTTCATACATGGAACAGCAGTAAAAGCACATGCCCCGCACACGTCTCAGCATCGCCCTTTATTTGGTGCTGGTTTTCGCCAGCGGAATTCTGGTAGGAGTTGTTTCCAATCGGCTGTATGCCACCAGCACGGCGAGCGCGAGTTCGTCGCCGCGCAACATGTCGGAGTTCCGCAAACGCTATCTGGATGGAATGCGCACAAGGGTGGGTGCGAGCGAACCACAGATTGAAGCGATCACCAAACAGCTCGACGAAACGAAGCAGAAGTACGACGATCTCGCCGCGATGGAGCAGCCGCTGCACGACAAGATTCAGGAAGATCACATCCAGGCGATCAAATCTCTGCTTAGCCCTCAGCAGAATGTCGCCTATGACAATTGGCGCGCCGAGCGCGCCCGCGCCAAGGCAGCGCAGCAGCCGCAGAAAAAATAGCCGGCCAAAACAAAAGGCCCTCGCCGTTTGGCGAAGGCCTGTTCCAAAAATCTGATTTTTTCGGACGTTAGTGCGCGAGTTTCGCGGCCTTTTCGGCACGCGCCTTTTGATACTTTTTCTCGAACTTATCGACACGCCCGGCGGTGTCCACGAGCTTCTGTTTGCCGGTGAAGAACGGGTGGCAGTGCGAACAAATTTCGACGCGGATGTCGCCTTTATGGGTAGAGCGGGTCTTGAACGTGTGCTGGCACGCGCAGATCACGTTGACCTCGTTATAGGCAGGGTGAATTCCAGCTTTCATGATGTACCTTTCGGGGAAACTTCAGTTTAGCACGCTCGACACAGGGCCGGGCACGCGCAAACAAAGCAAAACCCCCGGCGAGCCGTAGCGTGGCTCCCGGGGGCTTTGTTCTTCTTACTTACCAGCTTTGTTTCTGGGTTAGTACAACGCAGCAATTACATCGCAGCGAGGCAACCGGTCCACAGGAACATGATTCCGCCACTGATAGCGGAGATCGGCAGCTTTAGAACGGTCGACTCAGCAGTCGGCCACCTCGCGCGGTCTACTACTTGAACTCATTCTTCTGGACCACCTCCTTCTTCAGTGATACCTACACGGTACGCCCGAGTTTGCAAGTTGTCAAGAAACCCGATCCTCACAGTCTGTCATGATTCAGAGCATGCGGAAGTTCACGTTCGATCAGGCGGCCTCGCGGGTCGTTTTCGGAGTCGACGCGTTCGACACACTCGCCGATGAGGTCAAGCTTCTCGGCGGGAAACGCGCGCTGGTGCTCTCGACTCCGGAGCAGGAAGGAATCGCACTGGAAGCATCCCGCCGGCTCGGCGCCATCGCGTCCGGCGTCTTCCCCCGCGCGGTGATGCATGTTCCGATCGAGACCGCACGCGAGGCACGCGAGACCGCCCGGCGCCTGAATGCGGATTGCTGCGTGGCGGTCGGTGGCGGCTCAACCATCGGGCTCGGAAAAGCGATCGCGCTCGAAAGCGGACTGCCCATTCTGGCTGTTCCGACGACGTATGCCGGATCGGAGGTGACGCCTATCTACGGACTAACGGAAGACGGGCTCAAGAAGACGGGTCGCGACCGGAAAGTGCTGCCGAAGACGGTCATTTACGATCCGAAGCTTACATTGACGCTGCCGCCAAAGATCGCCGGGCCTTCGGGGATGAACGCCATCGCGCACTGCATCGAGGGCCTCTACGCGCCGGACGGCAATCCGATCATGACCTTGTTTGCGGCCGAGGGAATTCGCGCGCTGGCACAGGCGCTTCCGCGCGTGATTCGCGCGCCGGAGGATATTGACGCACGCGCCGAAGCCCTGTACGGAGCCTGGCTTTCTGGGATCGTTCTTGGCGCAGTGAGTATCGGGATCCACCACAAGCTGTGCCACACGCTCGGGGGAACGTTCAACTTGCCGCATGCAGAGGTACACACCGTGATCCTGCCGCACGCCGCCCGGTTCAACGCGGAGACCGCGCCGGAAGCTATGCGAATCGCAGCGAACGCACTCGGGGTGGACGACGCTCCGCGCGGCCTGTACGACCTCGCTCAGAGCGTCGGCGCGCCCATAGCGCTCAAACAGATCGGGATGCCCGCCCATGGGCTCGAACGCGCCGCGGAACTGGCGACGCAGAATCCGTACGCGAACCCGCGTCCCGTCGAATATAACGGCGTCCTGGAACTGCTTCGGAACGCCTATGCGGGTGCGCGCCCGTAACAGGCTAAATGCTGTTCGCGAGCCGCACCCGTCAGAATAACGAGCCGGGCGGCAGGCCCAGCCGTGACTTCGCGACTTCGATGTATCCCCAATCGTTCTGGGCTGTATTGAAATGGCTCCAGCCGATGGCCATGTCGCGCAACACGCGCTCGATCTTCTGGCCGCGCCGTCCGGCGCTCGATCCCGCATAACGGAAAATCCAGTTCTGGAAGGCCTGCCATGCGTCGGAGTAGGCGTCGCGCGCCACCGCGCCCACGAGCTGGTCGTCGCCGAAAGTGTAAGGGCGCCCCTCTTCAACGGTTGCCCGGCCGAGTTCCATCTGCATCTTCGCGGCTTCAATGACGGCGATCTCGGCGATCTTCAGCTTCGTGATCGCCATCCCGAACCAGCGCTGGTAATCGGAGTTTTCGGCCCACGGTCCGAACGGCGCACGGATTGTTTTCCGCGATTTCAGAATTTTCTCGAACTCATCGGCAGCGCCCCGGGCCGCGCCGACCATGATCCCGCCGACCGTCATCGTGAAGAAGCCGATGCCGCGAGTGGCGTACATGGCATTGCCGTGCAGACGCGATCCGATAGTGCCGCCAGTACACTCGACGTCAGCCATGTGGGTGTTCTCGATGACATAGTGCTGCGGGACAAACGCCTTGTCGAACACGATGCTGTTCGATCCACTGCCGACGAGACCGGTGAGCTCGCCCCAGTCGTTGAGGATCGTGAAGGCGCTGCGCGGCGCCACGAATAAGAGCGGCGGTCCGGGAGGGCCTCCTTTTTGCACCGGCTCGGGAAAGGTTTGGCCGATGTAATGTGTCGAGTATGGAATGCCGGAGCAGTACGACACTTTGCCGTTCAGCTCCCAGCCGCCTTCCACACGCCGTGCAAATCCGGAAAGGGGCGCCGCGACGGATGCCGCTTTGTACAAGCCCCTGGTGCCGCCGAAGATTTCGTCCTGCGTGCGCTCCGGCCACCAGGAGCCGAGCTGTAACGAGTGGTTCGCCGCCAGGCAACCGCACCATGCGGCGGACATGTCGCCGCGCGCGATCTCCGTCCAGACCTGGACGTAAGTGGGGAGGTCCGTCTCGCTGCCGCCGTAGCGTTTCGGCATCAGCATCCGGTAGAAGCCGGCATCTTCGAAACGGCGGTGCAGGTCTTCGGAGATATGGGTCAGGCGCTCGGTTTCGGCGGCCTGCTCTTCAACGAGCGGACGCAGTTCGCGGGCTCGCCGCAGCAGTTCCTCATTGCTGACCGCTTCGTGCGGGGCCGCGGGGCGCGCGTATGGTGTGGATCGATCGGTTGCCGTTGCCATGGTCTCTTCTCCAATCGTAAAGGGTCCGCTGTTGCGCCGCTGCGATTAGAATGGGGTTTCCTATGAGAGACGTATTTATCTGCGACGCCATCCGCACGCCGTTCGGCCGTTATGGCGGCGCTCTGGCGGCGGTCCGCACAGACGATCTGGCGGCTGTTCCGATCCGCGCGCTGATCGAGCGCAATCCCGGAGTGGACTGGGGAGCGCTCGACGATGTCATCTTCGGCTGCGCCAATCAGGCCGGTGAAGACAACCGGAACGTCGCGCGCATGGCGCTGCTGCTGGCGGGCCTCCCAAAAGAAGTGACCGGAACGACCGTGAACCGCCTCTGCGGTTCCAGCATGGACGCGGTCGGGACGGCAGCACGCGCGATCAAATCGGGCGAGACCGATCTCATGCTCGCGGGCGGCGTGGAGAGCATGTCCCGTGCGCCGTTCGTGATGGGCAAGGCGGACGCGGCGTTCAGCCGGTCGGCTGAAATGTTTGACACGACGATCGGCTGGCGTTTTGTGAATCCGCTGATGAAAAGCCAGTACGGTGTGGATTCGATGCCGGAGACCGGCGAGAACGTCGCCGAAGATTTCCGGATCTCGCGGGTCGATCAGGACGCGCTGGCGTTCCGCACTCAGCAGCGCTGGGCGAAGGCCAACGCCGGGGGCTTTTTCGCCGGGGAGCTGACGCCCGTTTCAATTCCGCAGAAGAAGGGCGACCCGAAGAAGTTCGAAACCGACGAGCATCCCCGGCCGGATACGAGACCGGAGGCGCTGGCGAAGTTGAAGCCGGTAGTAAGAGCCAATGGGACGGTGACAGCCGGCAACGCGTCCGGAGTGAACGATGGCTCCTGCGCGTTGCTGCTCGCTTCGGAAGACGCAGTGAAGAAGTATGGGTTGACCCCACGCGTGCGCGTGCTCGGGATGGCCACGGCAGGGGTGGCGCCGCGGATCATGGGATTCGCGCCGGCTCCGGCAACCCGCAAGGTACTGGCGAAGATGGGCCTGGCGCTTTCCGCCATGGACGTGATCGAGCTCAATGAAGCCTTCGCGGCGCAGGCACTGGCGGTCACGCGCGACCTCGGGCTGCCGGATGACGCTGAACACGTGAACCCCAATGGGGGAGCGATCGCGATCGGGCATCCTCTGGGAGCGAGCGGCGCCCGGTTGATAACGACGGCCATCTCGCAGCTCCGGAAAGCGGACGGGCGCTACGCGCTCTGCACCATGTGCATCGGGGTGGGGCAGGGCATCGCGATGGTGCTGGAGCGCTGCTGAGAGGGCTGCGGGGCAGGGTGGCGTCCTGACCAGCAAGCCAGGCCAGCCCAGGCTAGCCCAATTCGCCGAGTTTGCGCTCGATGTGCTCGAGCGCGGCTTGTAGTTGATCGCGGCGGCGGGGATGCGTAGCGGCTTTGAGATCCTTGAGGATGCGCGTGCGGGTCAGTTCCAGACTCTGCCGTTCGATGTTCACGCGAATTTGTTCGGGCGAAAGCGGGGTCTCGCGATGTCTCGAACGGCGCGCCGCCGCTTCTTCCATCTGGGACTCGACGTCTTTGCTCTCCCAACCGCGCGACATCGCGCTCACAGAATAACAGGTCAGCCGACCGGCGCCGAAGCTTTTAAGGGTCGCGGCGGCCGCCACCAGCCGGCTGAGAAGCGTCAGAGATTGGTCGACTCGGGGGAGGCCGTTCCGGTAAGCCTCGAGACAGGAATCGCGGCCCGTCAGGCAGGAAACTACGCTGCTCCGTTCAGCATCCTTGAGGGCATCCAGAAGGCCCGCCGCAGTGGCTTCGACCACTTGCTGCCCGCTGTTCAGCTCGCCTGACAGACGGAACGACAGGACTGCGATGAGGACGGGTGCGGCGGCTCACTTCCTCACGCGCCATGTTGCTCCTGTGAAAGCCTCCCGAGCATCATTTATCAGGCAGGCGGCTGGCGCGAGAGACTCACTGGATTCGCATGGCGACAGCGTATGAGGCTGATCGTGAGTCGGTTGGCCGCCGATCTGCATGGCTTGGCCCATGGACGGCGTTCGCGCGTGGTTGTTTTCCAGACCCCCTTTGTATTAGAATCAGAGTTTTGCAGTGCGCTCAGGCGTTGACGTGTGCGCATGAGCTCACAACCGAGGTTCAAATTCCCAAATGCATGCAATTATCGAGACCGGCGGAAAGCAGTTCCGCGTCGCTCCGGGTGACGTGATCCGGGTTCCCAAACTGTCCGGTGAAGTGGGCGCGGAGGTTGCTCTCGGCCGCGTTCTTGCGGTTTTTCCCGATTCCGGCGGCTTGCTCGCCGCTGAGGGCGCCGGCGCGGCGCGTGTGAATGCCACAATCTCCGCGCACGACCGGGGCGAGAAGGTTCTGGTCTTCAAGTTCAAGCGCAAGAAGCAGTACAAGCGCACCCAGGGCCACCGGCAGGATTACACGGAGGTCCGCATCCGCGACATCGTTGCATAGCTTGCATAGACCGTCGCAGGGAAAGCAAAGTCATGGCACATAAAAAAGGTTTAGGCAGTTCCAAAAACGGCCGCGATTCGAACGCTCAGCGGCTCGGTGTGAAAGTGTTCGGCGGGCAATTCGTGCCGGGTGGATCGATCATCGTCCGCCAGCGCGGTACTCGTCTCAAGCCGGGCGTCAACGTCGGTTGGGGCAAGGACGACACGTTGTTCGCGAAGGTCACCGGGACGGTCGAGTTCCGCGACCGCGGCAGCATGGGCACGTTCGTTAACGTGAAAGCCGCCGAAGCACCCGCCGCGCAGTAAGTTCATCCAGTCCCATTGGTTCACGAGCGGGCCGCTGATTTCCCAGCGGCCCTTTTTTCATGCTGGTCGACGAAGTCAAAATTACGGTAAAAGCGGGTGACGGCGGCAACGGTTGCATGGCCTTCCGCCGGGAGAAGTATGTGCCGCGCGGCGGTCCAAGCGGCGGCGATGGCGGGCGCGGCGGCGATATCACGATGGTCGCCACCATCCACCGCAACACACTACTGCACTTCCGCTTCAATCCGGAATACACGGCCCAGCGGGGCCGGCATGGCGAAGGAAGCAACAAGACAGGGCACGACGGCACGGGGCTGACAGTGCAGGTTCCCGTCGGCACCACGGTTATCGACGACGAGACCGGGGAAACCCTCTTCGATTTCACTGAGGACGGTCAGACATGGATCGCCGCCAAAGGCGGACGCGGCGGGCGTGGCAACCAGCATTTCGCGACGTCCACTCACCAGGCTCCCACCGAGCACGAGCCGGGCAAGCCCGGAGAGTTCCGCAAACTCCAGCTCAAGCTGAAACTGCTGGCGGATGTCGGCCTGGTTGGCTATCCCAACGCGGGTAAGTCCACGTTGATTTCGCGCATCTCGGCCGCGAAGCCGAAGATCGCGGACTATCCGTTCACAACTCTTGAGCCCAACCTCGGCGTAGTCCAGATGCCGGACCTGCGCAGTTTCGTCGTCGCCGACATCCCCGGCATCATTGAAGGCGCGCACGAAGGCCGCGGTCTGGGTATCCAGTTTCTGAAACATGTGGAGCGGACCAAGGTGCTCGTGCACCTGGTCGACATGTCGGAGACCGGGCGCGATCCGGTGCACGACTTCGAAACCCTGATGACGGAGCTGGCCAGCTTCGATGAAGATCTCGCGAAACGGCCCATGATCGTCGTGGCCAGCAAGATGGATGTCGCGCAGGATCCCGCCAAAGTCAGCGCGTTGCACCAGATTGCGTCGGCGCGCGACCTGCCCTGTTTTGAGATTTCGAGCGCGACAGGGCAGGGGATCGACGCCCTCAAATTCGCGCTCGCGGAAAGGGTGCTGCCCGGCTCGAATGGATAACCCGCTCTCCTCCGTAGAACTGCGAGTGCTTGGCGCATTGATCGAAAAGGAAAATACGACACCGGAGTACTATCCGATGTCGCTCAACAGCCTGGTCGCCGCGTGTAATCAGAAAACCAACCGGTGGCCGGTCACCGAGTACACGGAAGGGGACATTACAGAGGGGCTGGACGACCTGAAGGCCCGCGGCTTCGCGTCCTCGATTACCGGGGGCGGACGCGTCACGAAATTCGCCCAGCGCTTTACCGAGAAGCTCAACCTCGGGCGGCGAGAGACGGCGATTCTCTGTGTGCTGATGCTGCGTGGGCAGCAGACAGTGGGTGAAGTCAAAGGACGCACAGAGCGCCTTTACGCTTTTGCCGATCTCGACGAAACCGAAACCGTCCTGCAGAAGATGATGGATCGTCCGGAAGGCACCCTGGTGCAGAAGCTGCCGCACGCGCCGGGTACTAAAGAGCCGCGATACGCTCAGACGCTCGGCGGTCCTGTGGAGGCGCCTGGGCCTGCCGCCGCGCCGGAACGATCGGCCGCGGCTGACCGGATGGCATCGCTCGAAGCCGAGGTCGGGCGGTTGAGGGAAGAAGTGGATGAACTGCGGCGGCGGCTCGACACGGTGCTGGGTTAACACTCCAATATCGCTACTTCTTCGCCGCGGGCCCGAAGAACGGACGGCTCCACGATGTCGGGCAGAAGGTTCTCATGGCTGAATGGATCAGCCTGGCTCATTTCGAGGACCGTAAGCGTGCGCCCGGAGGCGGTGGCGTCACGAAAATTTGCGTCGCATACCACGTGTTGTCGCGCGCCTGCGCCGTGCCGACGCCGGTCAGCGTGTACTCCGGATCGAGCAGATTCGTCTTGTGCCCTTCGCTGTACCACCACGACACCACGGCGTAGTTTACCGGGTCGTCCCACCCGCGTTCCATGAACAGGTTCTCGCCACAACGCATCCAGTGAATGCCCGCTGAGTTGAGCCGTTCCGCGACTCCGCCACGGTCGGGATCCTCATGTCCTGGAAATCGTAACGCCACTTTGCGCCGGCTTTGTTCGCGGGAGCATTCCGCAATGGCTTCGGACCATGCGAGTGCGGGAGATCCATTCTGCTCGCGGATTTCGTTGATCTTGTGAAAGATGCGCAGCGCGAAGCGGCGCTCGTCTGATTCTGCCGCAAGCGCCGTCAGCGCCCAGCCGAACAGCAGCACCGAACGACGTGCGACCATGTAGAAATTCTGTCATGTTCTCAGCCACGCAGCAGTGCTGGAATAGCTTTGTTGTTATGCCCTCGATAGACGCGGAAATTTGAACCGAGGCGGGGACGAACAGAACCGGCCGGCCGTCTGCGTTTCGCGGCGTGACGCCAACGGAAGAAACTCGGGGAGATCGGCTGGCTCGCGCGCAGATGTACGGCTCAGCGTGATTTATGGCAGGGCATTTCCGGCTGGAGCCGCTTCGTCGATCTTCCTCGGCCCGGCTGCACCGAGGAAGATGTCGCGTCGAACAGATGTTTCGCCCGCACTCAAGAGCAAGAGTGCCGCGGAACGGCTGCTCCCGTTTCTCAGAACGTCAGCTTCGCGCCAATCTGAATTCTTCGCGGCGCGCGGAATGACGTAATCTGCCCGAACAGCGTGCTCGTGTTGTTCGTGCTCCCGAACCCGTTCGGATTAGTGTGATTCGTCAGATTGAATGCCTCGCCGCGCAACTGCAGTCCCAGCCGTTCGTGAATCGCCCAATTCTTGATGAGCGCTCCATCGAAGTTCCCGTATCCCGGGCCGCGCACCGCTCCACGCGGGGCGTTGCCGGGACGCACCTGCCCTTGCGGCACAGGCTGGAAACACGCCGTGTTAAACCACTGTGTGTAGCTGCGGGTAAAGCCCTCGGTGGGGTCGCAGACTTCATCGGGCCGTGCGCTCGCGGCACTGTTGCCGAGAAGCCCGAGTCCCGCGGGGTCGACGCTGGAAGTGGTCACGGTAAATGGCGAGCCTGTATAGAAGCTCAGAATGCCTGAGACCTCCCAGCCGCCGAGCACGACGCCGGCAAGGCTGTGGGATTTCGCGAGGAATGGCAGCGTGTAGACGTAGTTGATCTGGAGCACGTGCTTGCGGTCGAGAGTCGCCGGACCATACTCGCCCTCATGCCAGTCATAGCTGTTCTGCGGCGCGTTAGAACGGTCCGATGCATTGTCGGTCAGGTTCTTCGACCATGTGTAGGAGAGTTGCACGAGACCTGCCGCCCCGAAGCTCTTGCGCGCGCTGACCTGGAGCGAATTGTAATTGGAATCGAACGCGGATCGGATCGCGTTGATCGCGTTATACCCGAGATAGGGGCGGACCGCGTTGATGCGCGGGTCGTCCGTCGTCGTGAACACGGTATTGCCGTTGGCTGCGTGCAATCCCGCCGCCAGCGCCGCGCCGGGGAACGCCTGATTGATATCCACGATGCCGATCAGGTGCGTGCCTTTGGACCCGGCGTAGCTGACGTCAAGGATCAGGCCCTTGTACAAATCGCGTTGTACCCCGAAGCTCCACTGCTGCACGTACGGAATCAGATTCGGAAGCTGGGTGCCGCGCGCGTAGACAGTCGAGACCGTCCCCGGCGGCGTTCCGGCCGCGATGTTGTTGAAAGGCGCGTTGCTCAGGGTCACGCTCTGGACGAACGGCGGATTCTGGAAGATCGACTGTTCGTACGTTCCGAAAAGGCTCGCATCGTAATAGATGCCGTAGCCGCCCCGGACCGACGTCTTGCCCGTGCCATACGGATCCCACGCAAACCCGAAGCGCGGACCGAAATTGGCCCAGCGATCCGGTGCGATCTTGTCGCCGAACGGCGATGTCTTTCCGCCAATGATGATGCCGTTGGTGTAAGGCAGCGTCACCGAGCCGGCCACGATGTTGCCGGTTGCCGAATCGATCTTCGCGGCCGCGGCCGGCGAGTACGTCGCGGGGTCGAAGTTCGTCAGCAGCCCGTTGGAATCGTCCGGCTGTCCGAAGAACGACCAGCGAACGCCCGCGTAAACCGTCAACCGCGGAGTTACCCGATAATCATCCTGCACATATGCTTCAGACTGCCACGCGTGCAGGTTGGGCGTGAGGTCCTGTGAAGGCTGAGTGAAAGTGGCGACATTCCCAAGCAGGAAGTTGGCGAAGGTCTGGTTGTAAGCAGTCGTCCCCGCGGGCGCGCCGGTCGAAGCGAACGTGAACACGCCCTGCCCGCTCGCGGCGTTCTCGGTCTTTTGATAGCGGTTCACGCTAAAGCCCACGCGAATCGTGTGTCCGCCGTGAATCCATGTCGCGTTGTCGAAGACCGTGTAGTTCCGGTTGCGCTCGTGGTAAGGGCCGTAACCGACGATGCTCGATCCAGTCGCCGTGCTGTTGAAGATGATGGTCGGAATTACGCCCTGCGTGTTCGTATACGGCTCCGGCACGTTGATATCGGGGCTATTAGCCTTGGCGGTGAGCCCGAGTGGCGTGGAATCGATGGCGCTGTGCGAGTAAGTGAAACCGATATCGTTGATCAGAGTCGGACGAATCGTCGCCAGCGCATGGATCACGTAAGCCTGGCCCGGCGAGTTCGTCGAAGTGGTCGCCCCGTTGGGAATATTCGAGCCCGTGAAGAGTCCGCCGGGCTCGGTTGTCGGAATGTCGTCGTTCTCGAACTTGCCCCAGATCGAGAAGCGTTCGCCGAAGCTGTGGTCCAGACGGACGATTTCCTGCCGGCTGTCGTAAAGATTGCGCTGCGCGAAAAAGCCCGCGCTGGTGCTTGCCGGATCCAGCGGCACTTTGCCGAAAATGTCCTTGATGTATTGAGCGGAGATGGGATTGATCTGCGAGGGCGCAATCTGCGTCGATGTCTGGGTGCAGGTGGTCGTGAAGGCTACGCAGACCGGCGTCGGGAAGGTTCCCCCGACCATACCCTGCGTCGGGATCACCGGCTGGAATGTCGAGTAAGTGATGATGCGCCGCGCCTCTTCCGAAAAGAAGAAGAAAGTCCTGTTCTTCGCGGTATTGTAGTGGCCGGGAATATAAACCGGACCGCCGATCGTGCCACCGAAATCGTTCCAGCGCAGGGCTGGCACGCGCGCTTTTCCGTCGATGACGTTCACCTTATTTGCATTGTTGATGAAGTTATTGGCGTTGAAATCGTCGTTACGGATGAACTCGTAAAGGCTGCCGTGAAACTGGCTCGTGCCCGCGCGCGTCACCACGCTGATCTGAGCGCCGCCCGCGCGCCCGGTATCCGCCGTATAGAGGCTGCGCGCGATTTTGAATTCGTCGATGGAATCCACACTGGGGAATGTCATCAGCGTCAGATTGCTGCCGCGGTCCACGTTATCGGCGCCGTCGACGGTCCAGTTATTCGCGGAGTTGCGCTGCCCGTTGATGGAGTAAGGAATGGTCGCGGCAGTGCCGGCTGGCGCCGAGTTGCCGATATAAAGCTCGTCGGTGGCATTTGCCGTCACGCCGGGAGAAAGCGAAACAAGCTGCTCATAGTTCCGCGTGCTGAGCATGAGCTCTCGCACCTGACGGCCTTCGATCGTCGATGAATTGGTAGCCGTTGCCAGCTCGACGCCACCGGCCGACTCCTTGACATCCACGGTCTCCGAGACCGCCCCGATTTCCAGGCTGATGTTGATTTTCAGATCGTCATGAACGTTGAGGACAATATCCGAGTGCGTCGCCGTCTTGAATCCCGGCGCTTCCACTTTGACCGAGTACTTTCCGACTGGTGTGAAAGGCGCGGAGTAGGCGCCGCTGGCATCCGTCGTGATCGTACGGACTACCTGGTTACGGTCCTGATTGGTCACGGTGACCTTCGCTCCGGAAACGAACGCGCCGCTCGGATCGAGCACCGAACCTTCGATGGTTCCTGAAATGTCCTGCGCATGCAAAGACAACGGCAAAGGCGCAGCCAGGGCTGCGAGAAGCAGCCATGTCTTGAATCCCGATATATGTTTCACTAAGGCTCCCTAAAACTGAACGTAACTTCAGTGTAACGGAGAAGCCTGTTTGACTACGAACGGCGTAAGGTTTACGATCTGGGCGGAACAGCACACAGCATGTGGAGCAGGCAATCAACCTGCGCGGTTACTGCTCAGGCTCGATTCGCAATACAGCGCCTTGTTTCTGGTCGGTCAGGACATAGAGAAGACCATCAGGGCCTTGTTTGACGTCGCGCACCCGCTGGCGCAGTTCTGTCAGCAGCGACTCACGTCGCAACTCCTGCATCTTATCGTTGAACAAGATGCGCTCAATGTGACCCGTACCCGGAATCTCGCCAGTGCGGAGCGAGCCGACAAACACGTCGCCTTTCCATTTCGGAAATTTATCGCCGGTGTAGAAGGTCATGCCCGAAACCGCGATGGCCGGCACCCAGATCACGACCGGCGCCTCGAAGCCGGCGTGCCCCGGCGGAGTCGATTGCCACGGACCCTGATAGGTCCGTCCATAACTCACCAGCGGCCATCCGTAGTTGCGACCCGGCTTCAAGACATTGATCTCGTCCCCGCCGTTCGGACCATTTTCGGTCTCCCACATTTCACCGGTCACAGGATTCAGGGCAAGGCCGAGCGAGCTGCGATGACCGAGCGTGTAGACTTCCCGCCGCTTTCCGGTCTGTTTGGCGAACGGATTATCGGCTGGAATGCTGCCGTCGTCCTTGAGCCGCAGCACCTTGCCGCCCGTCGTGTTCGGGTCCTGCGGGTCTTTGCCGGTCGTTGTGATGTAGAGCATGTCGTCGCTTCCGAAAGCAATGCAGGAAGTGCCGGATTGATCGGAAACGAAGATGTCTTTCACGTCGCTCAGCGCTTTGCCGTCGAAGCGCCCGCGCGCGATCGCCACGACGCGCTTCTGTGCATCGGGTTTGGTGTAGGAAATGTAGACCAGCTTGTTCTCGGCGAATTTCGGATGCAGCACAACATCCATGTAGCCGTGCACCGCTCCCGGCGAGCCCGACTCACCGGACCAATACGACGCCGGACCACCCGCGATCGGCGCCGGATCGAGCTTGCCGTTCCGGATGATGCGGAGACGCCCCGGGCGCTCGGTCACCAGCATCGACCCGTCCGGAAGAAAGGCCGCGCTGTAGGGAAACTCGAGCGCGGTTGTCACCGCGACCACGCGGATCTTCTGGCCCTCGCCTGTATCGAACGTCACCGGCAATTTCGGCAGAGGACGATTGGCAAGCCCCGTCGGCGCCACCGGAATGTTGAGCTGCTTGTTCCATTCGACTTTGTCCGCCGCCATTGCGGCGATCGCGCTGGCAGCCAGCAGCAGGCTCAGGGGTTTGTTCATTGCTTTACTCCGATCAAATGGCTACGGTCTTTCTCGTTCTCGAGACAGACATATTCCATCAACTGCAATCCCGGCTGCAGCTTGAACACGCGGCTCTTCATCCATGGATTTGTGTAGGCTTTCGGATCATCCACCGTTACTTCGTACGACATGGTCAATGGGCCGGTGCGGCGAAACTTCTCCGTCAGGCGCAGTTGGTCGCTGTGAGGGTGGCCGTTCGTATCCAGAGCGGTCTTGTCGTTCAGTTTCGTGACTTCGACGACGAACGTGTCGCCGTCCCAGTGCCCCGCCGAAGTGCCCAGCCATGTCGGGTCCGGATTCACCGGCTTGTTGACGCCGTTCGTCGGGATGGACCGGAAGCTGTGCCACGACTCGTAGAGAATCGCCACCTTGTTCGGCGACTGCACGATCTCGATCGGGTCGGGAGCATTCGCGAGGCGGGTGATGCCGACCGGCAGACACGGGTCCATCTTGCCGTCGAAGCTCTTGAACTTGTCCTCACCCCAGGGCGTCATGACGGCGCCGGTGCCCCGCGTCAGGTCCGGCGTATAAGGGCCTTGCCAGACCCCGCTCAAATCGCCCTTCCAGTTCTCAGGCTCGGCGGCGACTGCGGTCACCGCTAACGCGAACAATAATACTGCGCACTTCATGCCCACCTCACTTGCGCCACCCTATTTCCCGACAAAGTGCCCGACGTCTCGATTGTTCTCTTCGCAGATATATTCGATCAATTCGTCGTCCGGCTGCAGCGTCGGGTTCTCATGCACCGTCCATGGCTTTGTGTAAGCCTTCGGGTCGTCAATGGTGATTTCGAGATCCATGTGGCCGTAATCTTTGCGCGTATAGCGCTCGGTCACCTTCAGCGCATCGGTCACCGGATGTCCGTTCGTGTCGAGCCAGGCTTTCCCGTTCGTACCGGCTGTTTCGACAACCAGCGTGTCGCCGTCCCAGTGCCCGACCGAATACCCCTGCCATGTGGGATTCGGGTCCTTCGGCAGCGGTCGCCCATCCATAAAGATCTGCCGGAAAATCGTGCGCGACTCATAAAGGATAACGACGAGTCCAGGCGTTTGGACGATCTTCCACGGTGAGGTGACTGCGTCTTTTTCCGGGATCCCGGAGGGCAGGCAGAGATTGTTCGGATCGTCTTTTCCCTGGTTTTCCATCCGTTTCTTGTACTCGGCCGCTGCCCACGGCTGGAAAGGCACATCCTTCAGATCCGCCGCGATATTGATCAGATACTTCAAGCCGGGCACGAGCCACATCCCTGAGAGATCGGGCTTTCCATCGGACAGCCGGGGAGCTTTGGCCGAAAGATCAACTTTGCCATCACCGGTGCGAGGCGCGTTCGGGGTTTTATTGTTCGTCCACTGTGCCGAAGCCACTGACGAAAAAAGAAACAGGACGATAAGAAGGACGCGCAAGTTGTTTTCTCCGCACGCGATTATACATCGCGTCTGCTCTGTGGGGCGGACGATCGCTTCTTGCCGTCTGCTCTGTGTGTCGCGCTAATCGTTTGTGACTAGCCAAATTCCCCGGCCTTTCTGCTAGCCTGGTTCTTTGGACTTTCGCGGCCATTTCGGGACTGTCCTCGGCCTCATGCAGCGCTCCGCACAGCTCATGGGCATGTTCCTTCCGGGACACGAGATGCAGGAAGCGCAGAACAAGCTCGAAGCCTTCCGCCTGTTTGCCTATGTCGATCAGGAGCTTGATTTCTCCGACTGTGAACTGCCTCCTCTCGACGTGCCTGTCCGGCGCGCATTCGAACTCAGCCATCACCAGAGGGTATTCGGTATCGAGGGCGTAGGGCATCACTACGCCCGGTCCGCCGCAGGGCGGATTACCGGACTCCTGCAGGACCCCGTGCTGCCGGACTGCGCGATGGTTTCTCTGCATGCGGGAATGGGAACGTCCTTCGCGACGACGATCCTCGCGAAGCTGGGCGGCGACCCCTCCCGCGCCATGCTCCGCGAGTCCCTTACGCGCTTTTTCGATCTGTGCCGCGCTAATGCTCGCGCCGGCTGGTATGAGAGCGCCATTGAACCGCTCGGGCTGGCGGTCCGCACCCTGCATCCGCACCTGCTGGCCCGCGTCGGCAATGCGGTGGGCGAATTCGACGCCGGCGCGCAGCGCCTTTACTGGCACGGCGCCGGCCGGTCTCTCTATTTTGTTCCGATCCATCTCATGACATATGGCGGCTCGCACGAGCGCGCGTTGCGCGCCGCGATCGACGAGGCGCCGATCGTGGAAGATCGCCGTAATACCGTCGCCGGGCTCGTGTGGGCGGTCACGCTCGTGAACATCCCGCAGCCCGCGGTTCTGAAGAGCTTCCTGCGCGCCGCGGAGTCCATCCGCATGCCGGTCGCGGTTCGGAACGGCATTACGTCGGCGTTGATCGTCTGGAAGCACATGGTCCCGGAAGACGCGGAGTTACTGTCGCAATACACCGAGCTGGCGTCTGGAAACTCGGTCGAAGCCGCGCGCTGGAACGACTACGTGGCCTGGCCGGCGCGCGCGGCATTGGCCGAAACCTTCCCGATGCTTGCGAAACAGAACCGCATCGCGTCGGTCTTCCAGTGCCACGAGTCGCTCGTTCGGGCGCCGGAGCCAGCGGCGAAGGTGGTGCACGCATGAGCGGCTTTTCGCTTGCTTCGGCCGCCCGCCTTGTGGATGGCGCGGTCTCCCGCTTTGTGAATGACCTCATCGCGCCTCCGCCGGCCCCCGGGCGCGAATTCTCCGCCGCGCTCGCCAAATACAGTGCCGCACGCGACTGCACCGTCGCGTTGATCGCCGATCTCACACAGGAGCAATCCGACTTCTTCCCCGGGCCCGGTGTCTGGTCGATCGGGCAGAATGTCGAGCACCTTCTGCTCACCGAGCGGCTCTATTGCACCCAGTTCCGCAACCTGATCGCGCTGGCCCGCAAAGGCGGGGACACCAATCTCGCTTTGACTTTCGAGCACATCGACACGTCGCTGGCCTTCATCCCGCGGGACATCATGCCGCTGTTTTCCGTGCCGCTGAACATATTCAACGCGTTCGTCCCCCGTGCCTTGCGTGAGACCATGTTCCGTGTGCCGTTGATTGCTGCGACGAACCCCACATCGTCCGAACCCGCTCCATGGAAAACTGTCGTGGATCTGCGCGCGCGCTCTATCTCTTCTCTCGCCGGGACCGAAAAAATATTCGAAGACGAGCTGCCGCCGAACCTCAAAGAGATGACGCTCAGCCACCCGCTGCTGGGGACCAATACGGTAGTTGAGATTTTCGGTATCATCACCGCGCACGAAGAACGCCATCACGGGCAAATCCGGCGAGTGATGGAAAATCGCCGTTTCCCGAAATAATCGCCCTCTCCGATACAAATATTCCTCCACACACACATTCGATATGGCCGCTGAATTCGACAACAACATTCTTTCCGGACTCCTCAAAACAGGCATCGAGATTTCCCTCGGCGCCGCTTCCAAAAGCATCGAGATGGTGGCCAACCCGGCCGAGAGTGTCACCAAAGTGGTGACCGGCGTTGCCTCCCTGCTGACGGTGCCCGAGGAGACAGGGCCTGCCTTACCGGACAAAGCGCAGGCACTGGCGGGCGTCTGGCTCAAACAGGGACTGAGCCTGATGGCCGAATTTCAGGCGGCCGGCGAGAAGATTACCAAGGGAAAATAAGGGCATCAGAGCCCCCGATCCGCACCCGTTCGGGCCGATTTTGTGACATCATAGGCTTTCTGGACACCGCTGCGCCCGCGCCAGCCGGGCTTTTCAGCTCCAGAGCCGCGGAGGTGACGGCGTGCAGGATTTGATCAATTCTTTTGTTCGGCTGTCCGCCGCCATGTCGGTTTACAGCCTGCCGCAGATGCAATCCGCGGTGGGGACGCCGATCGATCACAAAGATTCCGTCGCCAAACTGAAACAGATGATCGACTCCATGACCGAGGCGCTCACCACCCAAATTGGCGATTCGAAGAAGCAAACCGTGGACGATATCTCGAATCTCGGATCCGGCGTGGTCGAGCGCACGTTCGATACGGTGACGAACTTCAATCCGCGCGATGTTGTGCAAAATACGAGCGACGCCGTCAGAAAGACCACGGATTCCATCGTGGGGATGATGAAATCCGGCAAGAGCGATGAGAAAAAGTCAGCCAGTACGCCCCAGGCCGCCGGGGAAGTGCTTGCCTCTCGCTAGCTTTTCGACTGGCGTCCTGATTCCATGGGTTCGTTAGCCAGGGCCGTTGACCAACTCGCGTAACAGCGCGGCCAGCATCTTTCGCCAGTTCGGTCTGGAGGCAACCGGGTTCTGGCGGTCGGTGACCGTTCCGCCGCAAGACGAAGCAGTCCGGGCCTGCGACAAGTTCCGCGCCGCTCTGGAACAACTGGGTGGCCTTTACGTCTTCTTCGGCCAGTTCCTTTGCTGGCGCGCCGATCTCCTCGGCGTCGACTATCTGATGGAACTCCGCCGTATCGAGCCCGTCGTCGCTCCGGTGGCGCGCGAGGCCGTCGCGTCTCTGGTGCAAGCGGAGCTGCCCGCATGGGGGCCCGTCATCGCACGGCAAATGGAATCGGAACCGGTATGGTCGACGCTCTTTCGCACGGCTTATCTCAGTCGGTTTCGGGGCGAACCGATCGTGATCCAGGTGGCACGCGAGCCCATCCCCGAATCCAGAATCCTCGAGTTTGAAGATGGCATCCGCTTTCTTGGGCACCCGGACCTCGTGCGTGTCACCGCGCCCGCCGTGCTCAAACAGTTCCGGCAGTGGATCCGCGGCGCGGAGTCCTCGGCGCGGGAGCGGAAATATCTCGCCGTCCTGGCACGGTATCGCGAACAGATGCTCACCGATTATCCGGCGCCGATCGAGGAGATCACGACGGACAGCGTTCTCTGTTGGCCGTGGATCGAAGGCGAGCCGCTGGCAGCGCTGATGGAGCGCGGGTCCGTTGAGACGATCACGCAGGCTGCGGTGGCCGTGCTGGAGCAGTTCTTCACTCTGGCGATGGTGGACGCGGAGTTCGACCCGAGCGCTTTCGTTTTTCCGGCCGGTGGCACACGGCTCACGGTGCGCCGGTTCAACCGGCCGCTTTCGGTGCCCGCGCCGTCAGTGAACGTGGGGATGAAGTACATCGCGGCCGTGCTCGAAGGAAACGCGTCCGTGACAGTTCAAACGCTGCTGACGCTGGCTGCCGGGGAATCGACAGCCGATCTCGATGCACGCCTGTTGAACCGCATGTCGGGAATCGAGCCGGAGCTGAAAGTGAAATTGTGGTTTCCGGGTTCGGCTTCGGCATTTGAAAGCAACTGGCGCGCATTAACAAGGCTTGAGCTTTCGCGCGCGCGCCCGCTGTTCCTTGACTGCCTGCACCGCAATCTGGTCGCGATTGGCTACTGGACCGCGGGCGCCGTCGCCGCCGGAGGTCCCGCGATTGATACCATCGCGCTTGCGCACGCGCCAGTCGTGAAACGAGAGCTCAGCGCACATGCTGAGCAATTTCGCGACCCCGCGGTGGTCAAGGATTGGTCGGTCGGCCTCACCTTCTTCGCCTTCGGGGCGATGCGGGAAGCCAGCCGTATGGCGGAAGAAGCCCGTGAGCACAACATCACGCTTGCCGCGGAAACCAGGCCTTCGCTGCTCGATCGGCAGGTTGGCCCTCCGCGCAGAGGCTACAGTGTCCGGATGATCATGTTGGCGGCACTCTTTTTCCTGGCGCTTTTGGCCTCGTTGCTGTGGGGAAGCCGGGCGCAACAACCGGCCGGGTCGCTCCTCCTCGCCGGCGCTATCGTATCGCTGCTTGGCCTGATGTGGAGTGTGCGCAGGATCGGTTAGCGTCCGATAGCCTGCTTATCCTCTCAGAACCGGGACCGCCGAGGTTTTCCGCATCCCGGTGTCTCTATCCTTCTCCGAGCCCTGCAGCCGCACCACCATCAGCGTCTGATCGTCGTGGGCGGGCATATCGCCGAGGAAGCTCCGCACGCCCGCCAGCATTGCATCGCAAATCCGGGTTGGCGTACCCGTCCAGTTCTCGCGCACCACGTTGAGAATCCGCTCTTCGCCAAACTCCTCGTCGGAAGCGTTCAACGCTTCAAAGATTCCGTCCGAGAACACCACCAGCAAGTCACCCGGCTGCACCGCGATATGACTCTGCCGGTATGTCGCTCCCGGCAGCACGCCCAGCACCGGGCCGCCTTCATCCAGACGGAGGACCTCGAACTTGCCGTCTTCCTTTTCGCGTACGAGGAGGGCAGGCAAGTGCCCCGCATTGATGTACGACAGCATCGACGCTTCCGGATCGAAATAGCACCACACCAGGCTGACGAAACGCTCCCGCGCCGTCTTCAGGCAAAGAAGCTGGTTCAGCCGTTCCGCGGCCTGCTCATGATTGGCCGCCGGACCCGTCGCGCTGCTCGCATGCACCGCGCCCTGGACGACACCCATCAACAGCGCGGCCGAAAGCCCTTTGCCCGAGACATCCCCAAGCACCAGCGCGACTTTGTGATCGTCGGTCTCGAACGCGTCATAGAGGTCGCCCCCCACCTGCCACGCCGGCACGCATCGCGCCGCGAACTCCAGATCGTGCGTCAGCAGCTTGCCCGGCGGCAGCATATCGAATTGCACCCGCCGCGCCATGGCCAGTTGCTCTTCCACCTGCTTACCGCGCAGATAATTGCGGAAGCGGATCCCGATGACGAGCGCGGCCGCCATTAACGCGAATGCCGCCAGGACGCCGACGACGAGGTTTTGCAGAAGCGGTCCGAAGCGCGTCGAGACGCCGTTCATGTAGATCGCGATCTCGACCAGCCCGATCCCCGGCATGCCCCCCAAGGTTCCCGCCGGGCCTCGCCCGCGCCCGCCGCCCACGAAAAGCGGGTTCAGCGTGATCAGCACGCGTCCGGCCGTGGTTTGCCGGACGTCGGGCGGCCGTTCACGGTCTTCCACCAGCTTGTCCAGCCGGGCGCGGTCGTAGACAGGAGCGCCGACTGTCTTTCCGCTCTCGGCCAGCGTTTTGCCCGACATGTCGAGAATGCGGATCCACGCGATCTGCTGCGGCGCTTCGGCGAGGAGTTCATCCATCACGGGATGCAGGGTGGCGACGTCGCGACGGCCGCCGAGGCGGGAGGCCCGGATGAGCGCCTGCAGGCGCCGGTCCGCCTCGCGCTTCGATTCCAGCCTGACCATGCTGCTGGCCACGAACCGGTAGGTCAGAACACTTTGCGCGAGCAGCACCAGCCCCAGCAGCACTCCGAGGACGATTGACGCTTTAAACCAGAAATAGCGGAACTTAGCGCTCTCTTCCATCTGCAATAGGTAGCGTTTCGCCGGCGCGCGCGGTTACGACGCGGCCCTGTATTGACATGCCTTTACAAGTCGAACGATATCACGCGGCCAGATCCGTCCACCGGTTGTGAGATCCGCATTCAGACGCGACGTGACGTGCTCATTCGTCGGAAACCGCTTCGAGATCCGCCAGATTTTTGGCCGGCGGGACGGGCCGGGCCGGATGCCCCTTTGTTTTGCGAAAGAGACGGCGGCTGAGAAACCACACTGGTTGTCCGTCGAGTTCGGTGTGCACGCGCCCAATGGAACCAAAGCCGAATCGCTCCAGGGCCTGGACGATGCGGCCGGCATTCCCGGGTGTAGGTCGTCCAAAGAAATCGATCTCGCCAGTTGAACGGGGTATGCCGTAAAGCGACCGCGCCCAAGTCCCGGCGATTACATATTCAACGCCGTGGGAGTTCAATAATTCGACAAACTCGCGCTTGTCGGGGAGCAGGGTCATTGCGCGTTGGAACCGCGAGAGAGGTCATCTCACACATCAACGCGAAGCCGCTCAGCCGGGCTCAGATTCCAGCAGAATTCCTCTTCCGCCCGGCCCACATCTTCGAGACGACTGAGCTTCCGGACGGTTACGGTCCGCACGTGACTATTATATTGCTTACCGACGGCACTTGCCGCCGCGTAACAGCCTTGCTATTTCGGAATTCGCGCCAGTAACGCCCGCGCTTCGGGTGACGCGGGATTCAAATCCAGCGCCTTCTCAAGAGCGCCCCGCGCCTCGCCCGTGTTCCCGACCCGAAGCAGAGCCTGGGCCAGATTGACCCGGACAAGAATCATCGCCGGATTCAACGCCAATGCATCCTGCCAGAACCGGATTGCATCGGCGGTATTTCCGCGCTGCATCGCATAGGCTCCGAGAGCCGCAGCCGCGGCGTATTGCCTCCTGTCCATCCGCCAGACCTCCTGGTAGAGGGGAAGAGCGTGCGCGTCGTCTTTCCCGTCGCGATAAAACTCCGCGAGATATGCCAGCGCTTGCGCGTCGGCGGTGCCGTTTTCCGCGGACTGCCTCAGCAGCGGGAACGCGCGCTCGCGATCCGCCGTATTGTGGTCCCGGAGCGCGACCACCGCATAAGCCAGCGCCAGATCGCGGGTTGTGGCTGTGTAAGAAGGATAGGGAACGAGCGCGGCGCCGGAAGCCGGTGACGCGCCCGCGCCCGGCTTGCGGCGGATCGAATGATCCGTGAATACGACGTGCTGGATATCGCTCGTGGCTCCGCGCGGCATATGACACGCGGTGCAGTTGTCGCCATTGGCTGCGCGCGTCTCCGCAGTCGCGTGACAATCCTGAGGCTGGTGGCAGGACAGGCACTTGCTGCGGAAGTAAGCCGCTTTCTCAGCCGGCGCGGGAGTGGTGTGCGGATCGTGGCAGGTGCCGCACCACATCCTGCCGCCGCTTGCCCGCATACAGGCGCTCTGGTCCAGATTTTCCACGTGGCTGGTCACCCTCAGGTCTGACGGGGAGCCCGCGCGTATGAACACCGTCAGATCGCTGGAGAGCAGGCTGCCGGGCGTCAAAGCCCTGTCTGCCTGACCGGCTTTCACCACACGCACTTCCCCGGACAAGTGACACTGAGCGCAAATGCTGTCGCGCCCGGCAGGCGCGAGCTTAGCCGGGTTCACCATCTTTCCTCTTCCCGCAACATGATCGCCGCCGGGTCCGTGGCATCGCTCGCACGACACGCCGTTTTCGAGAAACGGCGGCGTCCCATAAGCGTTCAGCGTTCCGGGCTTTGCCTGAATTGCGCTGGCGTGACACTGTAAACATCCCGGTACGACAGGCCGGGTCAAGTAAGGGTAATCGAGGCCCTCGAATCCCGGCGATGCTTTCCAGGAAGCCGATTGGCGGTAATACGTAACGGGCGACTCGAAAAGGAATCCCCCATCGTCGATCAGGAAAGTCCGCGCCGCGGCGCCGCTGCCGATGAACCAGGCGAGCGCGCGCACTCCGGCGATCGGCTCGCTCGCGCGCTGCTGGGTAAATTCGAACCGGTAATCGGGCGCAACCTTATATGAGAAGGCGCCACGAGTGTCGCGAAATTCGGTTTGATCGAACGTCTCTCGCAGGCCGGCATCCGGCGTTCCCACCTTCCCGCTGCTTTGCGCCATGGGCGTTCGCAGGTAGGAACGAACGATGGCGGAATGGCAGGCGGCGCATGCCTTGTTGCCAACGTAGTCTGCGCAGAAAACAATGGGCGCGACCAGCAGGGCAAGAGCGAAACGCCGCAACATTGCACGCTATGATACCGCCTTGCGCTTTCCTGCATGCCCGAATCAGATGTTATGCTGAACGGGCCATGCCCCTGCGTTCGACCCTCCTGCTCCTGATTTCAGCGTTGTTTGCCTCTGCGCAGACTCCGGGGCTTCCCGCCGATGTCGATTCGAAATCTTACTCAAGACTCCCGCTGCTCACTCGCGAAAAGATGACGCCGGAGCAGTTGAAAGTCATGGATAAGATCGCCAAAGACCGGCCGGCGCCTCCGCTTGGTCCGCAGGCGACTTCGCTTTACAGCCCCGGCGTTGCCGAACCGGTCGACGCACTCAATCAATATTTGCGGAAGACAGTCGTCGGCCAGCACTACTTCGAGATCTGCGCGATGATTGGCGCCTGGGAGATGGAAAATGCCTACGAGTTCTCCGCGCATGAAGCGGGCGCCCGCCGCGCCGGGGTCGACAGTAACGTCATCGACGCCATCAAGTTCGATCGCGACGCGAAAGGTCTGCCGGAAAAAGACGCAACCGTGATCGAATTCGGCCGTGCGCTGTTCCGCGGCCGCCATCACGCGAGCCCGGCGCTGTATGCGAAGGTCGTCGATCTGTTCGGGCGCCAGGGCATGATCGAGCTGGTGAGCGTCATGGGCGATTACAGTATGATGGCGCTCATGCTCAATGCCGCCGGACAGGAACTGCCGCCCGATCGTCCGAATACGATGCCGGCGCGATAACGGCGCAGCCAAAGGCGGGGAGTCTGTGGTTAGCCAATCCCACACCTAACCACTGGCAATCTTGCCGCCCGGTACCATCGCCAGTACCATCTGGAAATGCGCCTGGGGCTGCGCAGGCTTTTCCGCGACGAACAAGGCCAGGATCTCGCGGAATACTCGCTGATCGCCGGTTTTATCGTGCTTGTCGCAGCAGTAGTCTTCGTCACTTCCGGCGGCAGTGTATCGAGGATCTGGAGTACCGCCTCCAGCATCACCAGCAGCGCCAGCGCGTTGTTCGCCGGACCCGCGCCGGTCACCTCGGCTGAACATCGCGACGCGCAGTAACTGAAGACTTCAGTTCTTCTTCGCCCTCTCACCGGCGATCACCTGCGCGTGATTCACAAACGCGACCAGTGAGACGCCGCCAATCGTGTTGCCCAATAGCACCGGCAGCATGTAGTGGACGAGCCAGCTCGACCACGCCAGCGCGCCGGTCGCCACAAGGAACAGCACCTCGATGGAGCCGGCGATAATGTGTGTGAACCCTCCCAAACCAACAACCCAGGTAATGATGACGATCAGCGGAATTTGCCCGTTATCGACGGCCGCCAGCATCCAGACCAGCATCGCGATAAGCCAGCCTGCGAAAATTCCGCGCAGGATTGCCTGACCTACCGTTACCATTGCCGACTCCCGCGCAATCTGAGCCAGCGCATTCTGCGTCTCCGGTGCGAACGCGCTGGTATTTCCCAGCACCCATGCCACGACGTGGGCGCCAATCAGATTGGCGGTGAGCACGATTACCCAAAGCCGCAGCATGCGCATGAATGACGCCCAGTTCCTTCGCGCAAGCACCGGAAGCACGGCCGTTAGCGTATTTTCGGTGAACAACTGCTGACGGCCGACGATGACAATGAGGAACCCGAGCGAATAGCCCAACTTCGCGACCAGCGGGCGCCACGGAGCATCCGGCAAATAGCGCCGCAGCAGCCCTTCTCCGATAAAGGAGAAGCCCATCGACAAACCCGCCGCCAATCCTGAGGTCGCCAGCGCCGAAACCGATCTTTCGAACTCGGCGTCACCATCGCGCCGCACCGCCTCATGGACGACATGCGCTTTAACAGACGTTCGCTGTTCGGCTTCCTCCTGTTCCCGCTCGGTCAATTGCGGCGCAACGATCGGCTCTTCGGGATGTAATTCAGGTGTAGCGGCGTTCAGCACCACACTCCGCAGGCAATCGAATGCCCGCAATTTTCACACAGGCATCGCCGTGCCTGGAAATCTAATGCGCCGCGGCCGGCGCGCTACCCTTCGGCGGTCTTTGCATCAAAAACACGAGTGGCACCAGACAGAACAGCGCCACAGCCGATATCGAGATGATGTCCACGTATGCCAGCAGAGCCGACTGGCCTGCCACAGTGCGGCTGATCAAAGAGTAAGCCCGTGCCGTCGCTTCGTTGGCCGGAACCCCCTGTGCGACGAAAGTCTGGGCGATCCCATTGATTCTCTGCACGAACGCGGGATTGCTCGTAGTCGTGTGGGCGCTCAGATATACCTGGTGCTGCTGCGAGAGCCTCTGTAATCCCGTCGCCAGCATCGATATCCCGATGCTGCCGCCCAGATTGCGCGCGAAGTTATTCATGCCCGCCACCTGATTACTCTTGTGCGAGGGGACGCCCAGGTAGGCGAGCGTGCTGATCGGAATGAAAAGAAACGGCAGCCCGATGGTCTGGTAGACGCGATACATTGTCGCGGTTTTGAAGTCGATCTGCAGGTTGATCGACGTCATGTGAAACAGCGCGAGCGCCGTGCTTGTGAACCCGAAAGCGATCATCAGTCGCGGGTCCACGCGCGTAATCAGCCGCCCGACGATCGGCATCATCAGCACCAGCACGATGCCGCCGGCGGAGAGCGCTTCCCCAGACTGCCGCGCCGTGTAACCCATCAAGGTCTGCAGGAATTGGGGTATCAGCACGGTTGACGCGAACAACACCATGCCCATCACAAACATCATGAAGGCCGACGCCGCGAAGTTGCGGTTCTTCATCAGCCGCAGATCCATGATTGGGTAATCGTGACGCCACTCGTTGATGACGAAAAACAGCAGCGCAACGATGGCGACCGTCAGCAGCATCGTGATCTTCGCCGACGAGAACCAGTCTTCTTCCTGCCCTTTGTCGAGCACGTACTGCAGGCATCCGATGCCCACGGCGATCAGCCCGAGCCCCATGTAATCGATCGGATTACGCAGCGTCTTCTGCTGCTCCGATTTCATGTACGGCGGATCTTCCACGATGCGATTCGTCAGGTAGAGCGAAATCAGCCCGACGGGCACGTTGATATAGAAAATCCAGCGCCAGCTGTAGTTATCGGTGATCCACCCCCCGAGCGTGGGACCGATCGCCGGGGCCAGCACCACCGCCATGCCGTAAACCGCGAACGCCACGCCGCGTTTCTCCGGCGAAAATGTATCCGCGAGAATGGCTTGTTCGCTCGTCGCCAGCCCGCCGCCTCCGAGCCCCTGCAGGACGCGGAACAGCACGAGCATGCCAAGCGTCGGCGCCAGCCCGCACAGGAACGAACTGATAGTGAACAGTGCGACGCACGTCATGTAGAAACGCTTGCGCCCGACGAGTACCGAGAGCCATGCGCTGATGGGCAGCACGACCGCGTTTGAAACCAAATAGCTTGTCAGGACCCACGTCGACTCGTCCTGGCTGGCCGACAACCCCCCGGCGATGTGCGGGAGCGCAACGTTGGCGATGGAAGTATCCAGCACTTCCATGAACGTCGCGAGCGTGACGGTGAGAGCAACGGCCCATGGATTGAACTTCGGCTTCCATGGCGCATACGCCGGTTCGGCGTTGGGCGTAGCGCCGCCGGGCCCGGCGTTATCGGATACAACCCGCGCGTCGGGCGTCTGGTCCAGTGTGGTGGATTCCGCCATTGTTGTTTAGAAGCTGGAAACGAATCGAGGATTCAAAACGAGTGCTTGTTTACAGTTTCTCAAAGCCTCGGCACTGGAGCACGGGCAGGCGCGGATACTTCGGATATTCCGGCTTCTGAAACGACCGCATGCACATTGTGAACACGCTCCCGCGGTCGTTGCGGACATCCTTATGGTGAACGCATTCCGGACAGAGGCCGGGGTCTCTCACCAATTGACAGTCTTGCCGGGTATCAACTCCCACACCTTCGTGTCCTTTGTCAGAGCCTGCAGCCCGTCCGGCCTTCCCGTCAACGGAGGGAATGTTCCGAAGTGCATCGGGATTACCGTCGGCGCTTTCAGCAGCCGGCATGCCGCCGCCGCTTCACGCGGGCTCATGGTGTACAAGTCACCGATCGGCAGGATCGCGAGGTCCGGTTTGTACAGCTCTGCGATCAATTGCATATCCATGAAGACGTTCGTATCGCCCGCGAAGTAGATGGAGCGTCCGTCGCTGAACTTGAGGACGTAACCGGCCGCCTCGCCGCCATAAACGATCGAGCCGTCATCATCCATGATCCCGCAGGAGTGGACCGCGTGTGTCATGGTGATCGCCACGGATCCAGCCTGTTGGGTGCCGCCCTTGTTCATCGGCGAGGCTGTGTCGACACCCTTCTTGCGCAGCCATTCGCATGTTTCGAAGATCGCGATAACGCGCGGCCGGAACTTCTTCCACAGCGGGATCGCGTCGTGGATGTGATCGAAATGACCGTGGGACACGAGCAGGGTGTCGCAGCGGGTGATTTCAAAGTCCTTCGGGTAGGCTGGGTTGCCATCTGTCCACGGATCGAGAATGAGGGTTTCTTCGCCGGGAAGAACGAGCTGGAACGTGCCGTGACCGAGCCAGGTAATTTCCATATTCCTTTTGATTATGCGCGATGTCGATTTCGCACGCGGTCGTTCGTTATAGAAGTAGTCGAGATCGACACAATAGAAAAGGAGAAATCGAAATGTCGAAATACATGTTGCTTCTGTACCATGACCCGGCGGGTTTCACAAAGATGAGCCCCGAGGAAATGCAGAAGGCCACTGAGAAGTACATGGAATGGCGCAAGCGTTCTTTTGTCGTCGACAGCGGCCGGCTCGCCGGAGATACCGGTCGTGTCATCCGCTCCCAGAACGGGCAGAGTCGCGCCACGGACGGGCCCTACAGCGCCACGAAAGAAGTGTTTGGCGGTTACTACACGATTGAAGCGGCCGGCTATGACGACGCTGTGAAGCTGTCGATGGATCACCCGCATCTTGCGCACGGTGGGACGATCGAAGTCCGGCACGTGTTCGGTACGTAGAGCGCCGCCGGTTTCCGTGGGGTCGCGATGAACACCGACAGCTTGCTCGACCATCTTTTCCGGCATCAGTCGGGGCGTATCATCGCGCATCTCACGCGTCTGCTGGGTCCGCAGCATCTCGAGACGGCGGAAGAGGCTGTCCAGGAGGCGATGCTGCGGGCTCTGCAGACGTGGCCGGACCAGGGCGCGCCTCAGAACGCGCCCGCCTGGCTCTTTCGTGTCGCTCACAATGCCGCCATAGACGCCGTCCGGCGCGACAAGACCGGCGGCCAGAAGAGCGCGGAATTTGTCGAGGAACTGAACCGCTCGGCGCTCAACATTCCGGGCGACCCGGATTTTGAAGGGCAACTCCGGGACAGCGAGCTCCGGCTCGTCTTCATGTGCTGTCACCCCGGCATTCCGCGCGACAGCCGCGTCGTCCTCGCGCTCAAGATTGCCGGCGGTTTCAACGTCCGCGAAATCGCCCGCGCCTTTCTTGCGGCGGACGAAGCGATCGCCCAGAAGCTCGTGCGCGCCCGCCGGCAAATCCGCGAGCAGAACCTCACCCTCGACGTGCCTGACGGCGCGGAGTTGCCCGAGAGGCTCGACACAGTCCTCGAGGTGATCTACTTCATGTTCAACGAAGGCTATGGCGCGCACGAGGGCGAAGACCTCATTCGGACCGACCTCTGTTTCGAAGCATTACGCCTCGGCGACCTTATCGCGTCGTCCTCGATATCGTCGCCGAAAGTCGATGCGCTGATGGCCCTTATGGCGTTGCAGGCCGCGCGCCTGGCGGCGCGAACCGACGCTGCCGGCGATCTCGTTCTTTTCGAAGAACAGGACCGGTCCCGGTGGGATCAGCGCCTGATCGTTCTCGGCTTCCATCACTTCGAACGCTCGATCGCGGGAACCGGGATTTCTCCGTATCACCCGCAGGCCGCCATCGCGGCCGCGCATGCGCGCGGCGCGAAATGGCTGGAGATCCTCGACCTCTACGAGCAGTTGTACGCCATGTCTCCGTCACCGGTGGTCGCGCTCAACCGTGCCGTGGCAATCGCGAAAGTCAACGGGCCTGCCGATGCGCTGGCCGCGATCGAGTCTTTAAAGCTGCCGGGATATTACCTCTATCTCGCGGTGCGCGGACACCTGCTGCTCGAACTCGGTTCCCGCGCCGAAGCCGCCGCATGCTTCACTGCCGCGCTGGAATGCCGCTGCTCCGAGCCCGAGCGGCGCTTCCTGCAGAGAAAGATCGAAGAATGCGATCAAGGCGCGGGCGTCGCGAGCGGCTTCCCTTTGTCGACGACATAAACGCCCAGGAGCTTGAGAGGGGTGCTTCCCGTGTTGCGCGCATCGTGCTTTACACCACCGGGAATGATGAAGCCGTCGCCGGGCTTGACCTTGAGGGCGGGCTGGCCTTCCATCAGGATCTCGCCCTGGCCTTCGAGAACGTAGCTGATCTCATCTCCCGGATGCGTGTGTCTTCCGGCCGATCCTCCCGGCGCGATCTCGACTTTCGTGACGATGCCCTCGCGGCCCGGCACGGATACGTCTTTCCGCGTTACGACCGTACGCTGGATGGCGGGAGCCTGCGCGAGGAGAACTGCAGTGGTGAAAAGGAGGAGGGAGCGTAAGGCGTGCCTGTGCATTCAGGCATGGTACCAGCCGCGCCCGCTCTTGTTGAACAGGCGCGGCTGAACGGTACAACTGGCTTTACTGCGCGGGCGCGTGATACCGTCCGACGTAAGCGGCCTTGCCGACCACGTGTCCATCCATCGCTTTCATCAGCTCATCGCGCGTGGTGTTGGCGGGGAGGTCGATCTTCGTATCGAGCGCATAGAACTCGAACACATAGTGATGGAACGGGCCAGGACCAGCGCCGGGTCCGAAGTAGGCGGGCACGGCCGGGGGAGCGCCGGCGCGTCCGCCGCGTCCCGCGGCAATGCCGGGACCGTTGCGGGTGCCGTCAGGCAGATCGCCGCCGGCGAGGCCTTCCGGAACGCTGGTAGCTGTGCCCGGAATATTGAACACGGACCAGTGCAGCGTGTCGGTGGTCGTCTTCTGCGTCGAGTTTTCGATGTCGTGGAAGATGATCGCGTAGGTCTTCAGGCTTTCCGGAGCCATACCGGGGTTGGGGCCGAGATTCCAATGAAATTCGAAGCCGGGAAACTTGTTTTCGCCCCGGAAGGTGAACTTTGCGGGAATCTCCCCGCCGTCTGGAAATGCCGAGGTCGTGACCGAGAGGGACGGAGCAGCGGGCCCGCGACCACCACCGCCGCCTTGTCCGCGGCCACCACCACCTCCCTGACCGAATGCCGTTGCAGCCGCGCTCAGGACGACGGCCGCGAGCAGGCTGGAGCGTGTCAATTTCATATGGTTCTCCTTGTTGGGTTTAGTTCGAATCCGTAGTCTATATGATGCATTGTCCGGTTTAGCGAAACAGCAGCCGGCCAATTCTTTTACGAGTTTTTACGGACGTTCCGGCGGTTGGAAATTCCAAATCCGCCGGCCCCGGGCAATGAGTTGGCCCCCGCGGCCCGTTAATCCGCCCCCGCCTGCGCGCCGCCCGGAACCAAAAAGCCGGGGCGGTTCGCGAAGGCCTTCTTCCGCCGTGTGAAACGTTTGCTGAAACGGTCCAGGTAGAGATAAATCACCGGGGTCGTAAACAGCGTCAGCATTTGGCTCACGAGCAATCCGCCGACGATTGCGATTCCGAGCGGTTGCCGAAGTTCCGCGCCGACGCCGAAGCCGAGCGCCATCGGCATGCCGCCCAACAGGGCGCAGGAGGTCGTCATCATGATTGGCCGGAAGCGCAGCAGGCAGGCCTGATAAATCGAATCTCGCGGCGTCATGCCCGTCCGCTCCGCCGCGAGCGCGAAATCAATCATCATGATCGCATTCTTCTTCACGATTCCGATCAGCAGGATAATCCCGATCATCGCGATAATCGACAACTCGGTCCTGAAGAGCACCAGCGCGATCAAGGCGCCGACGCCGGCCGACGGGAGTGTCGAAATAATCGTGAGAGGGTGAATCAGGCTCTCATAGAGCATTCCGAGCACAATATAGACCGTGAGCAGCGCAGTCAGGATCAGCATGGGCTGCGACGAGAGCGAGTCCTGAAACGCCTGCGCGGTGCCGGCGAACTTGCCCGTAATGCTGACCGGAAGCCCCATCTCCACTTCCGCGCGATTGATTGACCGGACCGCGTCCTGCAGCGCATAGCCGTCGACGAGATTGAACGAGAAGGTCGTCGCGGGAAACTGCCCCTGGTGAGGCAACTGGATCGGCGTGATCCCCTGCCGGAAGTGGGCAAAACTCGACAGCGGCACGGATACGCCGCGCGGTGTCTGGACGTAAATCTCTTTCAGGAAGTCGGGGCTCTCCCACCACTGCTGCTCGAGCGCCAGCACGACGTGGTACTGGTTGATCGACTTGTACATCGTCGACACCTGCCGCTGCCCGAACGAGTCGTAGAGCGCGCTGTCGACCGCCTGCGCGGTCAGGCCGAGTCGCGAAGCGGTGTCGCGATCGATCACCACGTTCGTGGCGAGGCCCGAGTTCTGCTGATCGGAGCTCACGTCGACGATCTCCGGCAGGGTGCCAAGCTTGTCGAGCACGCGCGGCCCCCAAAGAGCCAGGAGGTCGAGGTCCTGCGACTGCAATGTGTATTGATACTGCGCGTTGCCTTGACGGCCGCCGATTTTGAGATCCTGTTGGGACTGCAAATAAAGTGTGGCGCCCGGCATTCCCGAAGTCTTGTCGCGAATGCGCGTGACGACCTGATCGGGTGTTGACGTGTGCTTTTCCTTGAGCTGCAGGAAGATCTGAGCCGACGCGCCGCCGCCCCAGCCGCCGCCGTTGCCGCCGGCCGTGAGCCCGACCGTGTCGACATCGGGATCGGCGCGGACCTGCTCTTCAAACCACTTCGCCTTTTCCACCAGAGCCTGGTAGGAGATATGCTGCTGGCCCTGCACCTGGCCCTGCAACCGCCCTGTGTCCTGTTGGGGGAAGAAGCCTTTGGGGATCTGTACGTAGAGATAACCGGTCACCCCTATCGTCAGAAGCATGACGACGAGCACCGGAGCCGGGTGCGAAAGCACAGCTTCGAGCGCCGATGCGTAGGTGGAGATGATCCACTGGAAGAACTTCTCTGTCTGGTTGTAGAGCCAGCCGTGTTTGGCGCGGTGCCGCAGCAGGCGCGAACACATCATCGGGGTTGCCGTCAGTGAGATCGTCAGCGAGACGGCGATGGCGACCGACAGCACCATGGCAAATTCGCGGAAGAGGCGCCCGATGATTCCCGGCATCAACAGAATCGGGATGAAGACGGCGATCAGCGAAATGCTCATCGAGAGCACGGTGAAGCCGATTTCCTCCGCGCCTTTGAGCGCCGCCTTCATCGGCGTCATGCCGCCCTCGATGTGACGGGTGATGTTCTCGATCACGACGATAGCGTCGTCGACGACGAACCCCGTCGCGATTGTGAGCCCCATCAGCGAGAGATTGTCGAGCGTGTAGCCGAGCAGATACATCGCGCCGAAGGTAGCGATCAGCGAGACAGGCACGGAGATGCTCGGGATAAAGGTCGCCCATCCATTACGCAGAAACGTGAACACCACGAGGATCACGAGACCGATCGAGATCAGCATGTTTCGTTGCGCGTCGCGCACGGAGCCGCGAATCGTCGTGGTGCGGTCGTTTTCGATCTTGAAGTCGACCGTCGTCGGAAGCGACGCCTTGAAGCGCGGCAGAATCTCTTTGATGCGCCGTACCGTGTCCACGACGTTGGCGTTCGGCTGCCGGCTGATCTGAATCAGTACAGCCGGCTTGCCGTCGGCAAGACCGAGATTGCGAACGTCCTCGACGGAATCGATGACGCGGCCGAGATCGGAGAGCCGCACGGGAGATCCATTGCGGTAAACGACGATCAGGTTTTTATAATCCTTCGCTTCGAGAAGCTGGTCGCTGACGATCAGGGGAATGACGGTGCGGTCGTTCTCGAGCGCGCCCTTGGGCTTCAAGGCATTGGCGCTCGCAAGAAAATTGCCGATCTGATCGAGTCCGACATTGTATTTGGAAACCGGCTGCGGATTGACTTCCACACGCACGGCGGGCAGGGAACTGCCGCTGACCTGCACGAGTCCAACACCCTCCACCTGCGCGAGCTTCTGTGCGAATACGGAGGAGGCCACGTCATAAAGCTGCGGCCGCGGAACGACGTCGGAAGTCAACGCGAGAATCAATATCGGCTGGTCGGACGGATTCTGCTACTTATAAGACGGATTCCGCGGGAGGTTGGAGGGCAGGTATCCGCGGGCAGCGTTAATTGACGCTTGTACGTCGCGCGCGGCCGAGTTGATGTCGCGGCTGAGATCGAACTGCAGAGTGACCTGGGCGGACCCGACCGAACTCCGCGATGTCATCTCCGTGACGCCCGCGATGCGCGTGAACTGTTTCTCCAACGGGGTCGCGATGGCGGCGGCCATGACTTCCGGACTGGCGCCAGGAAGCTGGGAGGATACGTTAATCGTCGGGAAGTCAACCTGAGGCAGCGCCGCGACGGGAAGTTGGAAGTAAGCGATGCCGCCGGCGAGGGTGAGTGCGACGGTGAGGAGCGTCGTCGCCACAGGCCGTTTTATAAATGGCTGCGAAATGCTCATCGTGACCTCGCACTCCACGGAAAATGAATAGCTTACATGCTCTCACAAAAATGGTCCGGCAGCCGCGGCATGTTTCACCCAACATGTTGATCCCGGGCATGGGATGCCTGGCGCCACGCGGCACCGGCGCGATCGCTTCGCAGCGCGCGTGCCCCTTGCGGCCGGCTTCCGCGGGCATGCATGACGCCGGAACTTCCCGCCAGCATCTTTCCTCCGCCGCTGGCTGGTCTGTCGTGAAACCGGCCATACGCGACAAGGTCGCTTCATTCCGCTAAGGGTTTTCCGCCCTGGGGCCGATAAGTAAACGTGCAGGTATCGACACAACCTCGCCTTCCGAGGCCGCTCGTGCTTCGTCTTTTTCAGGACGCCAGTATCGGAGTAAAACTCTGGCTCCTGATCGTTCTCAACAGCAGCTTGGCACTGTTCGTCTCAGGCGCCGGCCTCGTTGTGTACCAGAGATACGTCCAGCGCGATCAGGCGGCCCACCAGGTCGCCGCCCAGGCGGCAGTCCTCGCGCAAAGCGCGACCGCCCCTTTGACGTTTGAGGACAGGGACGCAGCCCGCCAGGCACTGGCGGCTCTGCGTGGCGACACCCGGATTGTAGAAGCCGCGATTTTCAACAAGACCGGGGCCGTTCTCGCCTCCTACCGGCTCAAGCCGGATGCGCGCGTGCCTCTGCCCAGCCTCCGCCGGGATGGAGCTTACTTCGATGGCAACGATCTGCGCACATTCCAGCCGGTCGAGCTCGACGGCGAACGCATCGGGACCATGTTCCTGCACGTCACCACCGATTTCACGGTCCAGATGCAGCACCACATCGAGATCGTCCTCCTGGTGCTCGTGATCTCGCTTGCGCTCGCGCTGTTGCTCAGCTCGGGGATGCAGGCTGGGATCGCCAGCCCTATCCGCGACCTCTCGTACGTCGCCCGCCGAGTGACGGCGGAAAAGGACTACTCCGTTCGAGCCTCGGCTCACAGCGGCGCCGAACTTGCCATCCTCATCGACTCCTTCAACGCCATGCTGTCAGAAATCGAGCGCCGGGAGGCCGCGCGCAAGGCGGCCGAAGAGCTGCTGCGCGAGAGCGAAGAGCGGTACGCGCTCGCCGCGCGCGGCGCCAACGATGGCCTGTGGGATTGGAAGCTCAGCAGCGATGAAATCTACTTCTCGCCCCGGTGGAGCCAGATGCTCGGTTATCGGGAAGGCGAGATCGCCTCTCATCCGGAGGAGTGGTTCAGCCGCATCCATCCCGCGGACCGCCAGCGCGTACAGACGGAGATCAGCGCCCACCGCGCGGGCGCGACCCTCGAATTCGCCAGTGAATACCGGATGCGCCACCACAACGGGTCTTTCATCTGGATGTTGAGCCGCGGCGCCGTGGTGCGCGATGAATCCGGCGCCGCCGTTCGAATGGCGGGGTCTCAGACCGACATTACGGAAGGCAAAGTCGCCGACCCGCTGACAGGCCTCGCCAACCGGCTCTACTTCCTCGACCGGCTGGAAGATGCCATGCAGCACGCCTCACTCTTGAAAATCGGCGGCGATCAGTTCGCCGTTCTCTTCCTCGATCTCGACCGTTTCAAGCTCATCAACGACAGCCTCGGCCATGCCGCCGGGGACGAACTTCTGGTCGGCATCGCACGCCGCCTCAAAGCCAGCATACGCGGATCCGAATCGGGCGACCGCGCTGCTCACGCCGTGGCCGCGCGGCTGGGAGGCGACGAGTTCGCCGTACTCCTGACCGGCATCGAGAACATGTCCGATGTCCGCCAGATCGCCGAGCGCATTCTCACCAGCCTCAGCAGTCCGTTCCAGATCGGAGGACGCCAGATCTTCGCCACCGTCAGCATCGGCATCGCCCCGGGCAACTCGGCGAACAGCCCGGAGGACCTCCTGCGCAACGCCGACACCGCGATGTACCACGCCAAAGCGAAAGGCAAGGCGCGCGCCGAGCTTTTCGATGAAGGCATGCGCGACCGCGCCAAAGCTCGCCTCGAGATCGAGACGGATCTGCGCAAGGCCATCCCGCAGGGCCAACTCCGTGTCTTCTACCAGCCTCAGGTTTCGCTTGCCGACGGACGAGTGACGGGCTACGAAGCGCTCGTCCGCTGGCAGCACCCCGAGCGCGGCATGCTGCCGCCATCCGAATTTCTCCCCGTCGCCGAGGAAACAGACCTGATTGTTCCGCTCGGACATTTCGTGCTGCGTGAAGCGTGCCGCCAGATGGCGCATTGGCACCAAACCTGTGCCGTCGACTCCAGCCTCTCCGTCAGTGTGAACGTCTCGTTCCGGCAATTGGGCGACACCGATCTGGTCGCAGAGGTCGCTTCGGTGCTGCGCGAAACGGGTCTCCGTCCCGGCAGCTTGAAGCTCGAACTCACGGAGAGCTGCATCATGTCCAACACGGAATCGGCGATCGGCATTCTCCGCCGCCTGAAAGCGATGGGCGTCGGCCTCGAAATCGACGATTTCGGAACCGGCTACTCCTCACTGAGCTATCTGAGCCGTCTGCCCTTCGATACCGTCAAAATCGACCGGTCGTTCGTCAAAGAGCTGCACGCGAGCGAAGAGAGCACCGAAATCGTCAAGACGATTCTCGACCTCGCCCGATCGTTGCACATGACGGTCGTTGCCGAAGGCGTGGAAACACCCGGCCAGGTCGAAGCGCTGGCCGCGCTCGGCTGCGATTTCGGTCAGGGCTACTTCTTTTCGCCGCCCGCGAGCAGCGACTCGACGCAGGCTTCCATCCGCGACCGCGTGGCTTTCCGCCAGGCGTTCGCCCAACTCGAAGCGCGATCGCCCGAAGCCGAAACCAAAGCCGCGCGGCGTGTCCGTGAAAAATCAACGTCACCGAACCCGAAACCCGCTTTGGAAGAAGTAGGGGCATGAGATCAGAGAAATGAATTACAAGTCGCGATTCCGTATACTACGCACTTCCATCACCCTCGCGGTACTGGCGATCAACGCCTCCGCTGACCAGACCCCCGATCTCACCCAGGCCACCCTCGACGATCTGATGAATGTCCGGGTGACCTCCGTTTCCAAAAAGGCACAGTCACTCTCGCAGACCGGAAGCGCCGTTTATGTCATCAGCCGCGACGACATCCGCCGTTCCGGCGCCACGAATATCCCGGACCTGCTGCGCATGGTCCCCGGTGTCGATGTCGCGCGCATCAACGCCAATACCTGGGCAATCAGCATTCGCGGATTCAACTACCGCTACTCCAGTAAGGTGCTGGTGATGATCGACGGCCGCACGGTTTACTCTCCCGGCTTTTCGGGCGTCTATTGGGACCAGCAGATGCGGCCCCTCGAAGACATCGACCGCATCGAAGTTATCCGCGGGCCAGGCGGCACTGTGTGGGGCGCAAACGCCATGAACGGCGTGATCAACATCATTAGCCGCAGCGCCGACGACACGCGCGGCGGCCTGCTGAGTGCCGTCGCCGGCTCCGAGGACCGCGCCCAATCCGTTCTGCAATACGGCGGAAGCGCCGGCGCGCATGGCGCCTACCGCGTCTACGGCCGGTACGCCATGAACGAAAACTCACCGGGTATTCCCGGCAGCCCGGCCTTTGACGCCGGCCATAACATCCAGGGCGGGTTCCGCTCCGACTGGACCCTTTCCGCCGAAGACAAACTGACCATACAGGGCGACCTGCTCGGTTCGTCGGAACACCAAACCATCAGCACCCTCTTCGACAACCGTCTTCCCGGCATGTACACGTTTACCGACCCTGTGCAGGTGAGTTCCGGCAATATTCTCGGGCGCTGGAATCACGTCTTTTCCAATGGCTCGGAAACCACGGTGCAGATGTACTACGATCACTTCCGCCGTTACGATCAGGCTCTTAATACGCTGAGCACCGGCGATTTCGATTTCCAATATCACTTTCATGCCGGGGCGCGCAACGATATCGTGACCGGCGCCGGCTATCGTGTCGCGGAGCAAAGCTATGTCGACGGCTACGAGGCCGTCTTCGGCTCCGGACATCGCCGCGACCATCTCTTCAGCACCTTTCTGCAGGACGAGATCAAGCTCAACCAGTCGCTTTCCCTCACGCTCGGCGCAAAAATCGAGCACAACAGCTACACCGGATTCGAATTTGAGCCCAGCATGCGGCTCGTATGGGCCCCGACCGCTCATCAAGCTGTTTGGACGTCAGCGTCGCGAGCCATTCAGCAACCGTCGTGGCTCGATGCCGGATCCCAGATCGACATCCAGAGCGTTCCCATTCCCGGCGGCTTCGGTCTCGTTCGTTTGAGCGGTAACCCTTCGCTCCCTGCTCCCGTCCTCTACGATTACGAAGTCGGCTATCGAACCGAGGTTTCAAAAGAGTTGACGCTCGACACATCGGTGTTTTTCAGCGACTATCACCGCCTCGACACGCTGGAGGCCCAGACGCCATACTTCACGCTCGATCCCGCGCCGCCGCACCTGGTGATTCCCAGCCTGTACCAGCCTTTCGGCAAAGCCCACGACTACGGCGTCGAATTTTCCGCCCGATGGAATGCCACCAAATGGTGGCGGCTCAGTCCCGGCTTCAGTTTCCTCCAGATGAACGTTTCACAGGACCCGCGCAGCACCGATACAGGATTTCCCGCCGCCCCCGGCGATTCTCCGAAGCACGAGGCGCAACTGCGCTCGAACATCACCCTTCCCCATCATGTCGATTGGGACGTATCGGCGTTTTACGTAGGGACTCTGGCAGGCGGCTCTACCGCCGCTGCGCCTGTTCCGGCTTACACGCGCGTCGACAGCCGCATCGGCTGGCATATCGGAGAGTCCATCGAGTTCAGCATCACCGGGCAAAACTTACTCAGACCCCGGCATCTCGAATTTCTTGACGGGCTGCAGGTGATTCCATCACAGGCGGCCCGGGCAATCGTCGCCAGGGTGACATGGGCATTCTGAGTTTGCGGTGGGCTCTGAATTTCCCCTGGGCATGCCTGCTGGCATTCGCAGTCGCGCCGATCGCTCTGTGCCAGGCGGTAAACGAATACCAGGCGAAGGCGGCCTACCTCTACAACTTCGGCAAGTTTGTGGAGTGGCCCCCCGAATCGTTTCAGGGGCCGTCCGATCCGCTCGAAACCTGCGTGCTCGGCAGAGACCCATTCGGCCGCTGGCTCAAAGACTCCATAGCGGGCAAGTTGATTGGCGGACATCCGCTCGAAGTCCGCCATGTGTCGAGCGCCGCCGAGGCCATCTCCTGCCAGATACTCTTTGTCAGTTCTTCGGAGCCGAAACGCGTCTGGTCGGCGATTTCCGCAATAAAGAAACCTGGAATACTCACGGTCGGCGAGTGCAGTGACCCCGGCGAATGCGGCGCCATCATCAACTTCACGGTCGAAAACGACAAGCTCCGGTTTGAAATCGACTCGGCCGCCGCGGAGCTCGCAAAACTGAAGATCAGCTCGCGGCTGCTGAGCCTGGCGCAGACTGTCAGAAAGTAGCGGCTGCCGCGACGGCACGGGCAGTTATCCCGGCGCTCTTGCCTGCCGAAAGAGCCGTACGAATCCACCGGTTCGCTGGCTCCTCGAACAGCCCATACACCACACACGACAAAACCACCACGAACGCCACATACAGGTACCGGACCGCGAACGCGGGCCAACTCACCGCCCACCACAAGATCGGAATATGCAGGATGTACATCCCGTAGCTCGCCTTGCCGAGGTAAACAACCGGCCGCGTCGACAGCACGCGTGCGATCCAGCCGCCGCCGAGCCCAAGCCCGAGCAGCAACAAGGCATTCATTGGCCGCAGCAGCGTGTTCATCGAAATGAACTTCGGTAAAAATCGAGCATACGCCAGAATTGCCGCCGCCCCCCCCATGCCAATCCGGTAGAACCACACGCCCGAAATTCTCGCGCTTCCGAACGTAAGGAGATCGAAGGCCCGCGCCACCGCCAGACCCATCACGAAATCCGCAAGATGGATGATTGGCTTGATCTGATCGGATATACCCGCCGCCCACATCATCTGAGTCATCGCACAGGCCAGCAGCGCCGCGCCGAAAGTGCCTGCCCAGCCGCGATCTCTCATGCCAACAACCGCGAGGGGGAAGACAAGATAAAAGAACATTTCGCAGGAAAGCGACCAGGCAGGCGTGTTCCAGCCCGCTGTGTAGTGCCCGGCAAACCATCCTTGCGTGAGCGTCAGATGCATCGCCACCAGCCAGCCTTTCGGCTGATCTTTGGCTTTCACGATAAAGGGAAGCACAATCAGCAGGCTGAGCAAATATACGGGGTAGACTCTTGCGAAGCGCCCGATGAGATATTTCCGTGTGTTTGCGCTGGTCCAACGGGTATTAGCGTAAGTCCGGGCGAGGACGAATCCCGACAGCACAAAGAAAACAGGGACCGCCTGATATCCGCTGCGCGCAATCGCCTGCAGCGGGCCCGGCAGCATGAGCACGACGGGTTCGTAAATATGCCCCTTGCCCACGAGGTGATTGACGATCACCCATAGCGCGAGAAAAAAGCGCAGCCCGGTCAGCGCGGGCAAATACCCGCCGCTGGCTCTTCGCGAATCCATTCGTATATCATCCAATGCGGCCTCGAACGGGCCATGGACATGGCGCATCTGACCCAGTGCGTCAGAGAAATGTCAGCCACTGTTCAGAAGCCTGTTTGCCAATTCCTGCCGACAATCGGAGCGGACCAACAGCATGCGTCTCTCCACGCCCGGAACCATCGCTCTCTTTTTGATGCTCTGCGGCATCCCGCAACTTTCCGCTAAAGACAAGCGCAACCCCCCGCAGCAGGACCAGATCTCGGTCGCAGCGCACCTGGCGATTCCGGGCGCGGCGATCGTGCGGTTCACCGCGACTCGCCACCACGACCGTTCATACATTTACGCGGAGCGCGGGCCGGGGCAGCCCGTCTCCCTGCTGGACGTGACAGATCCCGCCAAACCCATCGTGATTTCTGAACTCAATTCATCTGACGGCGTGGGCGCGCTGATTGCCGCCGCCGGAACCGCCGCGGTCTCGACCAGTGCGCCGGCCGTTCCCGCGAAGGGCCCCGTGCAAACGATCCGGCTGATGGATTTCTCCGATCTGGCTCACCCGAAGGTCACGCAGCAGTTTGAAAACGTAACAGCGGTCGAAAAGATTTCAGGCGCCGTGATCCTCCTCGCCAACCCCGAAGGCATCTGGGTACTGACCCAGCACCTTGCCGGCGATCCGCACGTGGAAGAACGTTACGCACACAAGGTCATCTACGGCGAGAGCATGTATTAGCGGAATTCCATAGTCGGCGCGCATCTCACGCCGCAAGTACCGATCTTGTTTTAGCGCCCTGAGTCCATCAGGGCCCAGGCGAACGGCTCACTGCTCCTGTCGAACCGCACCCGAATCCGGCCCCCAAAATCAGTTGCCTGCCGCTGCGATCCTGCTTTGCGCGAAAAGATTTTTCCAGGATAGACTGAACGCTTCCGGATCGACCACACCGGAAAGGAGTACGTGTCATGAAATTGATCTTCAGAATAACCAGTATCCTCAGCCTCTCCGCCCTTGCCCTTCTCGCGCAGGACGCCTCGAAATTCAACGGCACCTGGAAGGGCGATGGCGGCCAGGTCCGAAAACTGACCTGGAAGGATGGCGTTATCACCATGGAGGAAACTCAGGTGAACGGGTCAATGCTTGTGAGGCAATATCCAACTGAGGGCCAGGAGATCACCATGAACGTGGAAGGAGTCTGGAAGGATTCCAAAGCCACGGGCAAGATGGAAGGCAACAAACTCTCAGTCGATACGACCATGCCCAACGGCACCAAGTGGCACGACGAATGGACCATGGCCGATGACGGCAAGACATACTCCGCGCTCCGCGTCAACACGGCGGTCGGGACAGGCGGCCTCTTTGGAAATGGCAGAGGGGCGGGCGGGGGACGCGGTGCGGGTGCTGGCGCCGGAGCAGCCGGCCGTGCGGAAGCTGGTGCAGGCGGCGGCGCAGCCCGCGGACCCGCGGGTGGAGGCGGGGGCGGCAGAGCGCGAGGCGGTGGCGGCCCCGAAACCTTCACCAAAATCCAATGAGAAAGAGCGCCGCCCCCCATGGCGCGTCTATGCCGAAGCCCAGGAAACGTGCCTGGCTGAGGGGACCCAAACCCGGCCGGAGCGCGTCTATAGTTGTACTGTGAACAAGTTGGCGTTGATCTTCTTCCCGGCGCTGCTGTGCGCCGCGATTCTGCCGGATAGTATCGGGGACTGGCAGAAGGGTCCGGCGAATACGGCCGCGGCGCCCGACCAGAAAGTCTGGCAAGAATACGGGCTCAAGGCCTCGGAAAAGGCCGAGTACTCGGCCGCAGGTACGAAATATTCCATTTCCGCCTTCCGGTTCACGGACGCCACCGGCGCACTCGCTGCCTTTGATGAAGCCCGTCCTGACGACGCCACTCCGGTGGCTGTCAGTTCGGGGGCAAGCGCAGCGAACGCCAAAGAACAAGTGGTCGCTGTTGGAAATTACTTATTTATTTTCAATGACTACCGGCCAAAACCTCAAGAGCTGAATCACATCGTCGGGACGGTGCCGCTGTATTCCCAGTCGCGGCTGCCTGCGTTTCCAAAATACCTTCCGGGCGGAGTTCAGCCCAACTCGGAGCGGTATATCACCGGTCCCGATAGCTTGGCGCGATTTGCCCCCGAGATACCGCCCAGCACTGCCGCCTTTCATTTCGATGCCGAAGCCGAACTGGTGAAATACGGCACGAAGGGCGGCAAAGAGACTACTCTGGTGCTGTTCACCTACCCGACCATGGAGATGGCCCGTAATCAGCTTCCGGCTTTCGAGAAAATCCCCGGAGCCGTTGTGAAGCGCTCGGGCCCGCTGGTGGCTATCGCCCTTAATCCGGCTTCTGCTGACGAAGCGGAGAGGCTCCTGGCGCGAATACGGTACCAGGCAGAGATTACCCTGCCGGAACATGTCCCGACCCTCAAAGACAATCCAGCGAACCTGTTCCTGAACATTTTCATTCTCTGCCTGGTTCTGGCTGGATTCTGTATCGTGTCGGGGCTGGTTGTGGGCGGGCTCCGCGTCCTTCTACGCCGGTCGGGCGCATCGGGCGATGGAGACAACATGATTTCGCTGCATCTTTCGGGACGTCCCTGAGCCCAAGGCTCAGCGGACCGGCGGACACCCGCTGCGCGCCCTTGCAGATTGGGTAAGTTGCTTTGGATGGTAGCGATTGCGGGTTTTTCGCGCCGGCCGGCGTGGCCGAAACCCCGAAAGACCCATTTGTCAAGAGAAATCCACATGTTTTATAAGCTTAACATTCACAAATATTTAAGCTGTGGATAACTTAGGGCGGATTTCCCCTTGACGAAGGCTTACGCAAAACTTTAATATCCAATCACCAAGTTTTTGGCGGTTGCGAAGCCGTTGAAAATGATTCTCCCATCGAATTCACCCCGTTCAAAGCGGGGTGAGCGAAAAGCCCACTCGGTGACACGAGTGGGCTTTAAAGTTTGGCAGGCACGTCAAGCGGCGCCTTTGTTAACGTTTCGGCGCCTCGTCGGGGGACGCCGGTTCGTCGAGTGCCTTGCGGGTCTTCTCACGTGCCTTTTGAAGGTCGCGATTCAATTCCGCGCTGGCTTTTCGCGCTTCCTCGCCAGCTTTGTGAGCGGCCTCACGGGATTCTTCCCTAACCTTCTGTGCGGTTTCGCGCGCCTGCTCTTTGGCCCGTTCAGCCTGCGCGCGAGCGCGCGCTTCGTCCTCACGCGAACAGGCAGCAATCAGCAGCGCAGCAATCAGGACGATCGCTGGTTTCATCATTCGAGACTCGTGCAACCCGACTGCCACTGCCCGGCTGCACTAGCCGACGGAAACAGGTCCGTCGGCTTTCGAAAGATGCATCAGCATGGATTCGCGCCGAAATGCCGATGCCGCGACCGCGGAATCCAGGCCCACTTTGTAGAAGATCATCCCGACGATCGCCGCGATTACGAGAATTCCGGCGAAGACGATTCCGCTCTCGAACACCGCGCGCGCCCAATAGGCCAGCACGATCGGCAGCAGCAACACCGGCGCGGAGAAAATGCTCAGCGCCTGCAGACGATTCGCGGCCTGATTCATCTTCTCCGGATCCATCGCCCGCGGCATCCGCACGGAAACGATATTCCCCACGGAAAACCAGTAAAGCGATGCAATCAGGATAACGGCCAGCGTCTCCACGCATTTCGCCGGCGACACTGGCACGCGTACGCTCGTGCCGACCAGAATCACCAGCACGATCTGCGGTAATAGCAGCAGCGCCACACTAATGTTCTTGCCGATGAGCGCATCGCGGAACGGTATCGGCCAGGAAAAGTATCCCTGGACCGCCGAGCGGTCAAACCCGAAGGCATTCCAGTAGCTGATCGGACCCAGCATCAGCAGCCCATAGAGGCCCATGATCGGCAGCGCGGCCTGCATGGCGAACGAATGGCGGTCGGAATTGCGGAGCGCTGGCAAATAGATCACAATGCCGAACACGCACGACATCAGATAGACCATGCGGAAGCGAGGGATGCGGGCGAGCGTCCGCAGTTCTTTCTCGATGAGCGCGCCCAGGGGATCGCGCAGCACGCGGGAAGGGAACCGGAACAATCGTTCGGAAAACGGGTCGGGGCGGGTATCCTGCTTCTGTTCTCTCGTGACGGCGCCGTCGACCACCAGACTCCGCTCGAATTGGCGGCGGCCGAACCAGTATGAGGCGGCCAGATAGAGGAGCGATGCAGTCGCCGCCCATGCCACCTCCGTGCCGATCATCAGCCGCGCCGCCGCTGCCCATGGCCAGGCTATTCCCGACGGCGCGAAGCGGAGCAGCGTAGACCGCCGCACCTTCAGAAAAATCAGCAACTGCGGCAGCAATCCGAGCAGAGCCACCAGCAGCATGACGGCCTCCTTCAGGCGCGTCCGGCGGAAGAGGCTTTCCACCACCGTGCGGATGCCGGCCGAAAGCAGGATGTTGGTGATCGCGAAAGCCGCCGCTCCGAATATTGTGAGCGCCCCGAACTTCCATCCAAAAAGCGGATTGCGCAGCAGCCCTATGGTGGCGCCCGCGAGCAGCAACAACATCTCTCCACTGCTTGTCGTACGCAGCATCAACTCGACGGCGAACAGCTTGCGGTGCGGAATCGGATACGCCAGCAGCTTGCGCATGTCCAGCGCCGCGCCGAAACCCGCGGAAATCACGGGTGCGAGCTGCCAGTAGAGCATCACAAACAACAAGCCGCTGGAGAGGACGGGCAGGAAGTACGGCTGATTGTTGGGACCGGAGAAGAAAGCTGCCGCCGCGAAGGCCACGACTCCCCAGAACCCGTAATAGAGAGTGCCCGTGACGATCGAGAAGAGGGGTCCCGCGCGGCCCGCGAGGCGCATGCTGAGGAGTTGCGCGCGCAGGATGGCGGAGATCACAGCATCACCCTAACCATTCGAGCTTGTCGTAATCGCGCGCCCCACCCACGGTTCGCACAAATACGTCCTCGAGCGTTTCCGAGCCGCCGCGCAACTCTTCCATGCGTCCTTCGGCGACGATTCTTCCTTTATTGATGATGGCAGCGGAGTCGCACAAGCGCTCGACGACTTCGAGAACATGGGAAGTCAGGAAAATGGTCGCGCCGTGCCGGACCTGGTCGACCAGAATATCCTTCATTAATCGCGCGCCGACCGCGTCGACGCCTTCAAACGGTTCGTCCATCAGGAACAGTTCCGGTTTGTGGATCAGCGATGCCGCCATCGCCAGACGTTTGCGCATGCCTTTGGAGTACTCGGCGATCAGTTTGCGGCGTTCGTTGGCGAGTTCGAACAACTCGAGCAACTCGTTCGCGCGCTGGATCGCCAGCGGGCGTGGCAGCGCATACATGCGTCCGACGAATTCGAGAAATTCCGCTCCTGTCAAACGATCGAAGAGGAGGGACTCGTCGGGCACGAGGCCAATTCTCTGCTTGATGGCGAGGTCGTCTTCGGGAATCCGCAGGCCCAGCAGTTCGATCGACCCTGATGTCGCCGGGATGAGCCCGGTTAGCATCCGGATGGTGGTCGACTTGCCCGCGCCGTTGGGTCCGAGGAAGCCGAAGAACGAGCCGCGTGGCACGGTCAGGCTCAGTCCGTCGACTGCCGCCTTGCCTTCATAGATCTTGCGCAGATCGCGTACCTGTATGGCAGGCGGGGCGACGGACATGCTGAAACATTATGGTAAGCCAGACCACCCAATAACGCCCGGGTGGACGAATCCATCCTGCTAACCTATTCTTTTCATGACGATCGAAGAAATTCGCGAGTTGATCGAACTGCTCACCCAGACGGGCGTTGCCGAGCTCGAAGTGCAGCGCGGCGATAACAGGGTGCGGATCCGGAAATCATTCGCGGTTGAGACGGAAGGGGTCGTTACCGCAGGTGGCCATGCTTCTCCCGCTAAAGCCTCGGCGCCTGTCCCCGCTGCAAAACCGGAAGCCACGGCGGTGCCCCTGAAATCCCAGCCGGAGCCAACATACGCCAAAAGTCCCATCGTGGGCACGTTTTACGAAGCAGCTTCTCCGGATACTCCTCCTTTTGTGCAGATTGGGCAGGAGGTGAGGCCCGGAACTGTGCTCTGCATCATCGAATCAATGAAATTGATGAACGAGATCGAGGCCGAAATCGCGGGCGTGATCGAAAGCAAGCTCGTGCAGAACGGGCAGCCGGTGGAATACGGAGAACCGCTTTTTGGCATCCGTCCCCTTTAAGAAAATTCTGATCGCCAATCGGGGGGAGATCGCGCTACGCGTGATCTGCGCCTGCAAAGATCTCGGCATCCCCACGGTCGCGGTCTATTCGGAAGCCGATCGCAACAGCCTTCCGGTGAAGTTCGCCGATCAGGCGATTTGCATCGGGCCGCCGAAAAGCGCGCGGAGCTACCTCGATATTCCATCGATCATCAGCGCGGCCGAGATCACGCATGTGGACGCGATCCATCCCGGCTACGGCTTTCTGAGCGAGAATTCCGGATTCGCCGAAGTCTGCCGCGAATCGCACATCAAGTTCATCGGACCGCCGCCCGCCGTGATCGCGGCGATGGGCATCAAGGAGCGGGCCCGCGCCATCATGAAGGAGCACGGGGTGCCGATTCTCCCGGGCTCCGACGGTGTACTTTCGAGCGCGGAAGAAGCGGTCGAGACGGCGAATCGGATCGGCTATCCGGTGATTCTCAAAGCTTCGGCCGGCGGCGGTGGACGCGGCATGCGCATCGTCAACAAGGCGGCCGAGCTTCCAGCGCTGCTGGCGCAGGCGCAAGCGGAAGCGGGCGCGGCGTTTTCGAGTGCCGACGTTTATCTCGAAAAGTACATCGGCGCGCCGCGGCACATCGAATTCCAACTGCTCGCCGACGAGCACGGCAACGTGGAGATTTTGGGCGAGCGCGACTGCAGCATTCAGCGGCGGCATCAAAAGCTGCTGGAGGAATCGCCGTCGCCCGCGCTGCGTCCCGAAGTGCGCGCGCGTGTGATGGCGAAGCTGAAGGAGGCCATCCAGGCCATCGGCTATCAGAACGCCGGTACGGTGGAGTTTCTGATGGATGAAAAGGGCGACCTTTATTTCATCGAGGTCAACGCGCGCAT
>Ga0134125_10000232_pt1 | contig 79408 bp, 79 predicted proteins | sample KB31751_FD_96464 | JGI IMG/M metagenome (GOLD analysis project Ga0134125, IMG submission 96464) | Terrestrial soil microbial communities with excess Nitrogen fertilizer from Kellogg Biological Station, Michigan, USA - KB3-175-1 | ecosystem: Environmental > Terrestrial > Soil > Unclassified ... | reverse complement strand
TTGCGGGTGCGCCCGTGACCGAAGCTCTCAGGTGCGATCTCGATCAACCGCGCGCCGTGCGCGCGCGCCAGCTCAGGCGAGCCGTCGCTCGATCCCGAGTCGCACACAAGCAGCTCGTGGGCGACCGTCTGACACGCGAGCGAGCGGAGCACCTCGGCGAGCAGCTCGCCCCCGTTGCGAACGGGAATCGCCACCGTCACGCGCGCGTCGGGGATCGGGGGCGCCGCCTCAGGCATAGAAGCTGGTGAGCGTCAGGAGCTGGCCGGTGGCGCTCAGCGCGATCATCGCCGTCACGAGCCCGGCCCCGAGGAGCGGAACCGCGCGGCGCCCGAACCCGTGCAGGGCTCCGACGACGAGCAGTGAGAGGGGAACGATCGCCGGGAACACGTAGCGGCCGAATTCGGCGACGACGGACCGGATCCCGGGCGTGTAGAAGGCCGCCTCGATCCCGGCCACGACCGCGACCGGGCACAGCGCCAGGAAGACTGCCTCGGGCAGGTTCCGGCGCAGGAAGGCTCGCTCCCGGCGCGCTGCCGCAACGGCCGCGATGGCGACCGCGAGCATCACGGCGAACACGCAGTAGAACACCCACTTCGGGAACAGCACGTCGTACCAGCCAAACGCGCCCCACCCGCGTTCCACGAAGATCAGGAAGGCCGGCGGGGAGGCTGTCTCGAAGTGCCTTGCCATGAACGGCAGGCGCGGCAGGAACACCTCCCACAGGTAGGCGAGGTAGCCGAACGGGTGGTGCTCGGCTTCCGCCACCGAGCTGCCCGCCGTGATCGCGGGCCCGGCTCCGGCGGCGACCGCGACGGCCGCCGGCCTGAGCCCGTCTTTCAGCTGGGAGAGCGCCAGCCGCGTGGCGACCGCGGCGGCGGCGAGCGCCCCCGCGCCCGCGAGATCGGCGCGCCTGCGGTGCCGCCACAGAGCCGCGACGAGCGCGAGCCCCACGACCGGGTAGACGGCCAGGCCCGTTTCCTTGATCGCGGGGATCGCGAGCAGCAGCACCCCGAGCGGGATCACCAGGCGCAGCCGCCACCCGCGCCTGAGCACCAGCACCGTCAGCAGCTCGAGCAGCGCGGTAGCAGCGTTCACCCCCACGTCGTTGTTGACCGCCCCTGAGATGAACCCGTACATCGGCTGGAAGGCGACGAGCAGGGCGGCGATCACAGCCAGCGCCGGGCGGGCGGGCGCCAGCTCGCGGGCGAGCAGGAAGGCCGCGAGGACGGCGATCGCGCCGATCAGCGCGGAGGTCAGCCGCATCAGCGTGAGCTCATCGAGCGGGGATGAGGATGCGATCGCATAGGCGGGCGCGAGCGCCCCGTAGTAGAGCGGGCCGTGCGTCGCCGCCGTCTCGTTCCCGCCGCCGTCGCCGCCGCTCGGCCGTTGCACGCGGACGTCCCGGCGCCACTGGCTCTCTGTGCGGGGGTCCCACGGGACCCGCGAGCTGCCGGTCTGGTGGTCGGTCGCGAACCCAGAGTCTTCGAGCAGCAGACCCTCGCTGCGCGACCAGCGCGTCAGCGGCGAGGCCGGAGAAGCGGCCGGCTGTTCGCCTCGTTCGACCAGGCTCTGGGTGTAGGCGAAGTGGTCGACCTCGTCCGGCGCCTGGAAGACGGGCGTGATCAGCGCCCAGCACGCGAAGTTGGCGGCCGCGATCGCGAACAGCGAGACGGCGACCCGGCGCACGGGGATCGGGCGGGTGGCGTGGGCCGAGGCCCGGGCGAGCAGGCGAAGCGCGAGGAACGCGAGCAGGGGGAGGATCCCGAACAGGATCAGCCAGTAGGTCCACGGGCCGACCAGGCCCGGACGGAACAGCGCCGCGCGATCGAGGATCGCTCCGAGCCGGGCGAGGTAGCTCGCGCGTCTTCCCTTGGGCGGCAGGTACCACGCCGCGATCCGGGCCGCGATCGGGTGCCCGGCAAGCGTCGGCGGATAGCTCGCCGGCGGCGCGGGCAGAGGCGTCCCTCCCCAGTTGATTTCTTCGTCCGCCGTGACGCAGGCCGAGACGGGACGCTCGAGCGCGGAGGGCTCGAGCTTCGGCAGCGGGAAGTCCACCTCGCTGACGCGACTGGCGCCCACGCGCGCGGCGGGGAGGCGATCGTCCACGAGCGTTCCGCCGATCAGCGCGCGGAAGCGCAGCGCGGGGCGCTCGCTGCTCCTAGAGATCGCCTGCAGGCGGATCCCGGCCGTGCCCGGCGGGAGCAGCAACCCGGTCACGCACGTCGCCTGGCCGGCCGGCGCCGGGGCGACGAACGTGAGCGGCTCGACGCTGTTGGTGCCCGTGAAGTAGTCCCTCGGCACGAGGCAGTAGACGATGCTCAACACGAGCAGCGGCAGCGCGACGAGCGCGGCGGCGCGCCAGATCCTGGGGTCGCCCGCGAAGACCGCCGACCGCGCGCGCCGGAGCCGGCTCACGCTAGCGGCGGCGCAGGCCGAGGATGCTCAGCAGGAAGGAGCTGAAGAAGATCTGAATGCCGACGATCAGCACCGAGGCGGCGACGACGGCCAGGCGTTCGTAGGACAGCGACCCGAAGCCGTGGCTGATCCAGCTGATCAGGATCACGGCGCCGAGCGCGACGCCGACGAGCATGAAGGCTCCGCCCAGCAGCAGCCCGTGCTCGAGCCTGAAGCGAGCCCGCATGCGATCGAACCAGGGGTCCTTCTCGCCCATGAAGTATGTGCCGTAGGCGTGCGCGCACAGGCCCAGCGCGAGCACCTGCGTGCCGACGATCATCAGCAGCGCGCCGCCGATGATCGCGTGCACCCCCCACGATCGCCCGAACAGGTCGACGCCGGTCTCGACCAGCAGGATGATCAGCGTGCCGAGGCCCGCCATCACCGCGCCGGGCACGATGAACAGGTGGTTCGGGCTGTGCACGAGCAGGAAGCGCAGGTGGCGCCACCCGTCGCGGAAGCTCGAGAGCTTGCTCTCGCCCCCGCGGGGGTGGTATTCGATCGGGAACTCGGCGATCCGCAGTTTCTCCTTCGAGGCTCGGATCACCATCTCCGAGGCGAACTCCATGCCCGTCGTGCGCAGGTCGAGCTTCCCCAGCACGTCGCGCCTGAGCGCGCGCATGCCGCAGTGCGCGTCACTGATGCCGGTTCTGAAGAACAGGTTGAGCAGCCCCGTCAGGATCGGGTTGCCGATGTAGCGGTGAAGCCACGGCATCGCGCCGGGCTGGATGTTGTCCATGCGGTCGCCGATCACCATCTCGGCGCCCTTCTCCAGCTCCTCGACGAAGCGCGGGATCTCGTTGAAGTCGTAGGTGAGGTCGGCGTCGGCCATCACGATGTAGCGGCCGCGCGAGGCGGCGAAGCCCGCGAGGTAGGCGCTGCCGTAGCCGCGGCGCTGCTCGACGACGACGCGGGCGCCGGCCTTCTCCGCCAGCCGTGCGGAGTCGTCCTCGGAGTTGTTGTCGGCGACCACGACCTCACCGGGTACGCCCATCCGCACGATCGCCTCGAGCGCGGCCGTCACGCACGACTCGATGTTCTCGGCCTCGTTCAGGCACGGGATCACGACCGAGACCAGCGGCTCTGACTCCGCGCGCGAGGACTCGGGCCCGGCGGTATGTATCTGCTCGAGGGTGCTCATGGTCCGGCGCTGAGACCGCGCCGCGTAGCGGGTCGGCACCTCTTCAACACGTGATGACCCGGAAAGTGCCGCGCGATCGGGGAAATGATACCCGCGCACCGATCGGAACCCGGGACGATCGCGTGCGGACTCCCCCATGCGCCCGGCCGCCCCGGATCTTCTGCAAGGCTCTCGCGCGATGCGCATCTGCCTCGTCTACGACTGCCTGTTCCCGCACACCGTGGGCGGCGCGGAGCGCTGGTACCGCAACCTGGCCGAGCGGCTGATCCTCGACGGGCACGAGGTCACCTACCTGACGCTGCGCCAGTGGGAGCGCGGCGGGCGTGCGGAGATGGACCCACGCGTGCGGGTCGTGACGGCCGGACCGCGGATGGAGCTGTACACCGCCGACGGCCGCCGGCGGACGCTGCCCCCAATCGTGTTCGGCGCCGGCGTGCTGTGGCATCTGCTGCGCCGCGGGCGCCGCTACGACGTCGTCCACACCGCCTCCTTCCCCTACTTCTCGATGCTCGCCGCGGCCGCGGCGCGGCCGCTCGGCGGCTACACGCTGGTCGCCGACTGGCACGAGGTCTGGAGCCGGGACTACTGGCGCGAGTACCTGGGCCGGCTCGGCGGGGCGATCGGCTACGGCGTGCAGCTTCTGTGTGCGCGCCTGCGCCAGCGGGCCTTCTGCTTCTCGGAGCTGCACGCGCGGCGCCTGCGCGCCGAGGGCCTGCGCGGCGAGGTCACGGTGCTGCGCGGGGAGTACGCGGGGCCGCTCGAGACCGCCCGCGCACGGCCCGCCGAGCAGCTCGTCGTGTTCGCGGGCCGCATGATCCCTGAGAAGCGGGCGGCGGCGGGCGTGGCGGGGGTCGCCGCCGCGATCGAGCGTCTGCCCGAGCTGCGCGGACTGTTCTTCGGCGACGGCCCCGAGCGCGGGCGGGTGCTGAGCGAGATCGCCGCCGGCCCGGCGCCGGAGCGGATCGAGGCGCCGGGCTTCATGCCGGCCGAGCAGGTGGATGAGGCGCTCGAGCGGGCCCTCTGCATGATGCTGCCCTCGCGCCGGGAGGGCTACGGCTTGATCGTCGTCGAGGCCGCCGCGCGCGGCACGCCCAGCATCGTCGTCGCCGGCGAGGACAACGCGGCGACCGAGCTGATCGAGGAGGGCGTCAACGGGTTCATCGCCGAGAGCGCCGAGCCCGAGGCGCTGGCTGCGGCGATCGTCCGCGTGGCCGCCGAGGGCCACGCGCTGCGCGAGAGCACGGCGTCGTGGTTCAACGCCAACGCCGAGCGGCTGTCGCTCGAGTCCTCGCTGCGCGCGGTGCTGGCGAGCTACGCCCCGGGCAGCGCGCGCCGGTAGCTCGCGAGCGTCAGCTCGGCGGTCCGCCGCCACGTGAACTGCTCGGAGCGACGGTGGCCCTGCTCGCGCAGCCGTGCCGCGAGCGCCGGATCGGTGAGGATCCGCTCGATCGCGGCCGCGATCGACGCCTCCTCGCGCGGATCGAACAGCAGCGCCGCCTTGCCCGCGACCTCCGGCAGCGAGGAGGCGTTCGAGCAGGCGACCGGCACGCCGCGCGCCATCGCCTCGAGCACCGGCAGCCCGAAGCCCTCGTACAGCGACGGGAACACGAAAGCGTCGGCGAGCGCCCACAGGCCCTCGAGCTCGGCGCCGTCGATCCAGGCGGGCATGCGGATGTCCTGCTCGAGCCCCCGCTGGACCGCCAGCTCGCGCAGCTCGCGCTCGTGCCAGGTCGGGTAGCCGGGGATCACGAGCACCGGCCGCCGCTCGGCCGGTATCCGCCCGAGGGCGCCGATCAGCGCGGTGAGGTTCTTGTGCGGACGCTTGGCCGAGAGGCTCAGCAGGACGCGCCGCTGGCCGAGCTCGAAGCGCTCGCGAGTCCGCTCGGCCGGGAGCGGCTCCGCGCGGCGCGTCGAGCCGAGCCCCAGCGGCACCACGTCGATCCGCGCCGGATCGAGGCCGACCAGCTCGAGCAGATCCCGACGGGTGCTCTGCGAATCGCAGATCACACGGTGCGAGCGGCGCGCGGCGGCCGGGACGAGCACGCGCATGCCCTTGTCGCGGATGCCCGCGTGCGCGTCGGGGAAGCGCGCGTAGATCAGGTCGTGGATCGTGACGACGCGGCGGAACGGCCCCCACAGCGGCGCGGTCGAGGCGAGGCTGTGCATCAGGTCGACGCGCGCCCGCGCCGCGAGCGGGGGCAGCAGCGTCTGCTCGCCGAGCACCCACTGCTTGCGGTCGCGCGCGTTGACGGGAACGGTGACTGCGTCGAGCAGCTCGCCCCACGGCCCGGCGCGGTCCGCGCCGGCCTCGCGGTTCACGAACGCCGTGAAGCGCAGCTCCGGCGAGCCCTGCGCGACTAGCTCCGGGATCAGCTCGCGCGCGGCGACCTCCATCCCGCCCGTCTCCCCCGGGACCAGGAAGATCAGGTTCAGGCCGATGTGGAGCGGTCCGCGGGGCATCTGCTCGCGCAAGGCTAGTCGCCGCCGCTGGCACGACGCCGAGGAGGCGCGAGCGAGCGCGCCGGAGCCGGGGGCTCGACTAGCATGGCCGCCCGTGGCGGCGGCGATCGACGTGGTGATACCTGTCCACGGGAACTACGAGCTGACCGACTCGTGCCTGGCACGTCTCGCCGCGCAGACGGTCGAGCATCGGGTGATCGTCGTCGATGACGGCTCGCCCGACGACACCGTGCGGAGACTGCGCGAGGAGTGGCCGGCGGTGAGCGTCGTCGAGCTCGCCGAGAACCGCGGCTACACGCAAGCCGTCAACCGCGGCGTCGAGCACGGCGAGGCCGAGCACCTGGTGCTGCTCAACAACGACGTCGAGCTGCGGCCGGACTTCCTAGAGCGGCTGCTCGCGCCGCTGCGCGCCGACCCGCGGACCGGATCGGCGGCGTCGCTGATGCTCGCCCCCGGGGAACGCTCGATCGACAGCGCCGGCGTGACCGCCGATCCGACACTCGCCGGGTTCGCGCGGCTGCACGGGCGACCGGTCGAGGAGGCCGGAGAGGGACCGGTGCTGACGGGACCGGAGGGCACGGCGGGGGCTTACCGCAGGCAGGCGTGGCAGCAGGTCGGTGGACTGGACGAGCGGATCGAGGCGTACATGGAGATCCTCGACCTCGCGCTCAGGCTGCGCTCGGCGGGCTGGCAGAGCGTCTTCGTCCCGGACGCCGTCGGGGTTCATCTCGGCTCGCGCAGCTACGGGCGCGGCTCCGCCCGACAGCGTCGACTCGCTGGCTTCAGCCGCGGCTACCTGCTGCGCCGCTACGGCGTGCTGCGCGGCCGCCACGGCCCCAGGGCGCTGATCACGGAGGCGCTCGTCGTGACGGCCGACGCGGCGCTCGCGCGCGACCTCGCGGCTCTGCGGGGACGCCTCGCGGGATGGCGCGCGGCGCGGGGCCTCGCGCGCCACGCGTGGCCGCCGCCGGCGGCGCTCGACGCGACGATCTCGCTGCGCGACTCGCTGGCGCTGCGCCGGCGGGCGCTCGCCGAGGCACCGACCCCGTAGGCCGCCGGACTACTCCACGCCCTCGCGACCCCAGCTGTCGTGTCGCAGCCTGCGACGGAGCCACGGCGCGACCGTCAGGTAGACGCTCGTCTGGTTGTCCGCCACCAGCAGGTTCTCCTCGCGGCCGCTGCGGAACGTGCGGCTGGCGGGCCATTCGGGGGGCTCGTAGGAGCGGCCGTCTCGCCCGACGACGACGGCGCGCAGCCCGCGCGCCTGGACCTGCCTGGTGAAGCCGTGGATGCCGCTCTCGAGGCGGTAGGCCGAAGGCTTGTCCGGGACCTCGGGAAGATCGAGCGAGAGCAGCAGCTCGCGGCCGATAGCGAAGCTGCTCGTGCGGATGTGGGGGTTGGGGAAGCGCGGGTAGTCGCGTCTGGCTTCGGGGAGAGAGAGCAGCTGCACGGGCCAGAACCACGGCAGGCCCCGGCGCCACTCGGCGAGGCTCTCCCAGTTGCCCGTGGCGCCGACCAGGCCGACGCCCGGTTCGCTCAGGGCGCGGATGAACAGGCCGAGCCAGCCGTCGGCGAGGACCGTCGCGTAGGAGTTCACGAAGCAGAGCGTCTCGTGGTCGGCGAGGCGCTCTGCGGCGTGCACGTAGGCGGCGAGATCCTGCACCGGCGCCTCGGTCTCGATCGGCCGGTGAGCGACGCCGTCGAGCTCGGCCAGGATCTCCTCCCGGGTGGGGGATCCAGGCAGGCCGAGTCCGTTCAACAGGACGATCAGCTCGTGCTCGGCCCCGGCGTCGTGCTCGCGGTAGGAGCGCAGGAAGCCGCGCAGCGGATCCAGGCCGAGCGGGCCCCAGACGAGATGGACGAGGGCGGTCAGGAGTCCCACCCCGCGCGCGCGGCCTGCTCGAGCCGCGCGATCGTGACCGTGCGCGAGCGTTGCACCTCGCCGCGCTTGCGCAGCGCCGCCGGGAGTCCCCGCGCGGCGTCCCGCATCGCGCGCGCCCAGACTCTGAGCTTGCGCTCGCGGAGGGCTGTGTAGAGGTTGCCGGCCTGTCCTCGCAGCAGCGACGGGGCGTGCCGGAGCAGGCATCGGAGCGGGAAGCACTTTGCGATCAGCCAGATCGGGTTGCGCCACAGCCGGTGGGCGTTGAAGTCGGTCATGCCTTTGCCGAGCGTCGCGCTGCCGTGGTGGTGGAGAACCGCGCTCGGGACGTAGCGGCAGGAGTGGCCGGCGAGCTGGGCGCGGAAAGCCCAGTCGATGTCCTCGTAGTAGGCGTGATAGGCCTCGTCGAAGCCGCCGACCTGCTCGAGCACGGCGCGTCGGTACATCGCGGCCCCTCCGCACGGTCCGAAGATCTCCTCGGGGGTCTCGTACTGACCGACGTCTCGCTCGCCGTGCCCGCGTCGGCGTCCCCCGCCACGCCAGTTGAGCAGATCGCCGGCCCCGTCGAGCACGTTGCGGTCGTTGAAGTCGAGCATCTTGGGGGTAGACGAGCCCGCCTCGGCATGCGCGTCGAGCGCCGCGACGAGCTCGGCTAGACATTCGGGCCGCAGCTCCATGTCGTTGTTGAAGAGCGCGACGAGCTCGCTGCGGGGTCGGGTCACGGCCGCGTTCATCGCGGCGGTCACGCCGGAGTTCTCGGCGAGCTCAACGACCTCGACGTCGGGCCAGGCGCGGCGCAGGTAGGCGACCGAGTCGTCGGTCGAGCAGTCGTCGACGACCAGCGTCGCGAAGTCGGGGTATGTCTGCGCGGCTAGCGAGGGGAGCATCTTTTCGAGCAGCTCCCGGCCGTTGTAGTTGGTGAGCGCCACGGTAAGGCGCGGCGTGGTGGGGGGAGGGACGTCGCTCATCGGCGCCCCGCCGCGACGCGCCGCTCGAACTCGGCCGCGGAGATCCGCCGCGCGCGCTGGATCCGGCGGCGCGCGCGCAGCCAGCCGGGGGCGGCTGCGACGGCCTGCGCGAGACCGCGCAGATGCGACCCCAGCAGGCCCGCCCGCGTGCTGTACGCGAGCGCGAGCAGATGGTGGCCGAGGATCCGCGGGGCGTGTCGAAGGATGAACGGCAGCGGCACGTCCTTGAGGAGCAGCGCGACCGTGTTGCGGTGCTGGAGCTCGTAGAAGCGCCGGTTGACGGTCGGCCTGGTCGTGCGGCTGCCCATGTGGAAGCCGCGGGCGCGCGGGACGTAGCGGCTGCGATGCCCGAGCAGCACGGCGCGTAGCCCCCAGTCGACGTCCTCGAAGTAGGCACCGAAGGACTCGTCGAACGGGCCGACCTCGGCGAGCACGGCGGTGCGATAGAGCGCGGCGCCGGCGGTCGGCGCGAACACCTCCTCATCGAGGTCGTACTGGCCGGTGTCGCGTTCGCCGGCGCCCCGCCCGAACGCGGCGGCCGCGGGGGTGAGGATGTCCCCGGCCGAGTCGATCACGTCGCGTTGCGAGTACCGGAGCAGCTTGCCGGCGGCCGTCGCCGCCTCGGGATGGCGGTCGAGCGCGGAGACGAGCTCGGCGAGCCAGCCGGGCTCGAGCTCGAGATCGTTGTTAAGCAGCGCGACGAACTCGCCGCGAGCGGCTCGCACCGCGACGTTCAACGCCGCCGAGACACCGACGTTGGCAGGCCCGGTGCTCACGACGGCGACGTCCGGCCACTGCTCCCGCAGGTAGGCGAGCGAGTCGTCGCTCGAGGCGTCGTCGACCACGACGATTTCGAAGTCCTCGTAGGTCTGGGCCGCGAGGGAGGGAAGCACTACTTCCAGCAGCTCGCGCCCGTTGTAGTTGAGCACGACAGCGGTGACGCGCGGGGTCACGCTGCGGCCCGCCGTCGCTGGAGGCCTGGCATCGCGCTGCAGGCTAGCGCGCGGCCCCGCGACGGCCGCGAGCGAGCGCCGGCAACAAGGCGCCGAGCTCTGGGGGCAAGGCGCGCGTGAGCACCAGCACCAGGAGGTAGAGCGGCGTCGAGATCGCCAGCTGGGCGATCACGGGGATGTCGAGCAGCATGGGTGAGAGCGACACCGCGACGGCGAGCGCAGCGCGTGGCAGCACGCGCAGCGACGGGCGCAGCGCCGGACGGCGGCGGACGACGACGAGCGCGTTCACGACGGCGACAGTGACCTCGCTCGCGGCGAGACCGGCCGCGGCCCCGGTCGCACCGTCCAGCGCCGCGAGCGCGCCGGTGAGCAGCACACCCATGCAGAGCACGCCCAGGGTGATGCGAAGCAGGTCACCGTGACGGCGCAGGCTGAGCAGTGCGTTGCTCCAGACGACGCTTACGAACGTCCCCGCGAGCGCGATCCCGAGCAGCTGCAGCGGCCCCGCAGCGGCGGCGAACTGATGTCCGGCCAGAAGCGAGATCGCTAGCGGCGCACCGACCGCGAGCGAGACGGCCAGCCAGGCGCCGACGAGCAGCGCGACTTCGAACACCCGCCCGAGCGCATAGCCGAGGCGATCCTCGTCGTCCCGTGCCGCGCGCGAGAAGATCGGTAGCGCCGCGCCGGCCAGCAGCGCCGGCACGATCGTGAGGAATTCGATGATTCGAAAAGATGCGGAGAACAGCCCGAGCTGGTGGCTGCTGGAGAAAGCCGACGTCATCACGATCGCGACACGGAAGTAGAGCGCCGAGGCGGCGACGGCCACGGAGTACGGCAGCACCTCGGCGATCATCGGCCGCCAGCGCGAGAGGTGAAATGCGGGGAGGAGCGAACGCCGGCCCCGGACGAGCGCGACGGCGAACGCGAGGCACACGAGACCGATCGCGATCGCGACGGCGACGAACGCGAGCAGGTGCGCGCCCGCGAGCACGAGCGCCCCGACGAACGCGAGCGTCCCGACTTGGCGCAGGACATCGAGAACGGCCATCCAGCCGAGTCGCAGTTCGACCTGCAGCAAGACGGTGTAGTTGTCCTGGGTGACCTGCAAGAGAAGGCCGACTCCTGCGATGACGATGCCGGCGACGATCGCTCCGCTGTAGCCGACACCCGCGAGGAGAGCGAGTACGGCGACCCCGAGCACGGTCAGCGTCAGGCGCAGGCCGAGCAGCTCGCGGAGCAGCTCGGCGCGCTCGCCCGCTCCGCGCACCGATGCCTCCCGCACGCCGACGGCGGTCAGGCCCAGATCGGAGAAGCCCCCGACGATCGCGGTGAGCGACAGGATCGTGACGTAGCGCCCGGTGTCGGTGACGCCGAGGTGGCGGAACAGCAGGGCCGCGGAGGCGGCGCTTGCCAGCGCGCCGGCGAAGAAGCCGGCGAGGCGCGCTCCGCCCCCACGCACGGCCGCAGGGCCGGCCTGCGGCGTGGAGAGCAGATCGTCCAGACCGTCGCTCGCCGCGTCGCCGAGCGGCCCGTTGCTCATCTCGCCCCGCTGCGAGCCATGCCGCCGGGCCCCCGGCCACGACCGACGTCAGAGGCGGCGAGGATGTCCGCCGCCGGGGAGGAGCCCGGTTCCTCTCGAGGCCGCGATGGGGTCAGCGAAGTGGCGATAGCGAGGGGATGCTAGAACCCACGCGTGACCTCTCGGCCACAGCGACTGGTCGACGCGGCGAGACGATGACCCGGCAGGAGGCTCTGCACCGCGCGATCGATCCGGCGCGTCGACTGCTGTTGCGCGACTGGTCGCTGGTGGCGATGGCACGAGGGTTCCGGGGCGCGAGAGCACTCGAGCCTGGGGGGCCGAGCCGCCTGTTCGAGGCGCGCGGCGCGATCCCGGTCTACCCGAGGCTCTCGCAGCTCGACGTGCTCGACTACGCCGAGCAGACGCTGTGGACAGAGAGTCCCGGGGCGGCACCGGAGCCGCGTCCCGCCAAGCACATGCGACGCGTGATCGGGGAGGCGGGGTCTCTCACGAACTTTGCGACGGGCTCGTATGACGCGCTGCTGTCTTCGCACGTGATCGAGCACCTCGCCAACCCGATCGGGGCATTGCGGGAATGGCAAAGGGTGGTCCGCCCCGGGGGGCGCATCCTGATCGTGGCGCCTCACCTCGACGGGACGTTCGATCACCGGCGGGCGGTGACGACGCTCGAGCACCTGTTCGAAGATGCAGCGCGAGAAACCGATGAGGGGGACACGACCCACATCGAGGAAGTGCTCGCGCTGCACGACTTGGAGCGCGATCCAGGCGCACCCGATCGCGCCACGTTCGAGCGACGGGCGAGAGAGAACCAGAAGACGCGAGGCGTCCACCATCACACCTTCACGAGCCGCTCTATGGCAGAGCTGCTGGAGGCGGTCGGCCTACCGCTGGTCGCCCTGAAGCCACAGCTGCCGTTCAACATCATCTGCTTGTGTCAGCTCGACGCTGAGCCGCTGTCACGGCGGCAGCTCGAGCGGACGCTTGCCGCCAGCCCGTTCCCATCTGACCGACGGTAGCCGCGACCGCGCGATCAGCGTGGAACGACCGGGGAGGTGCCGAGCACCTGTCCTTCGCCGCCAAGCGCCTGCACCGCGAAGAAGCCGGCGGCCGTGCCGACCGGCACCGCCGTCTCGAAGCCACTCCAGGGAGCTTGCGCGACCGGCGCCAGCGACGAGCTCGACGCGCCGGCCAGCACGCGCCACGCGCTGACGCCCGTGGCGCCGTTCCAGCTCGCGTAGACGGTCGCCGATGAGCCCGCGCCGGCTTTGACGGCGATCGCCGGACGCGACGCGGGAGTCGCGCTCCACGGGAATCGGTATGCCCTGTAGGACTGGCCCGGCGAGGGGAAGCGAGCGCTGAAGAGCGTCTGCCCGGCGGGACCGAATTCGGTCATGTACGGCTCTTCGCCCCAGCCGACGAACGTGTTCCCGTTGGCCTGCACCTGCGCGTTGCCCTGGCTGCCGGAGGAGATGCCGCCGACGAAGCGCCCGACGAGCGAGACGCTCCGGTGAGCCCAGTCGATCCGCTCGCGCAGGATGCGCGACTGCGAATGGACTTTCGGCACGGAGCCGTTGTCGAAGATCGTGAGCGTGCGGTCGGGCTGCCAGCGGACGTCGTGCTGGTAGGCCGTGCCCGTCCCCGGGCCCATCTTGAAGCTCGAGTGCTTACCGCCGAGCCGCCAGAGGATCGAGCCCGTCACGTGGTCGATCTCGTATGACGCCCACGTGTTGCGGGAGGACACCAGGAAGTCACCGTCGCCCCAGGAGTCCAGCGAGATCGAGTTGATGTGGAAGAAGTCGTAGGGGTCGTTGGAGTAGCGGGGAGCACGAGCGTAGGAGTCGTAGAGGGCGACGTGGCCGTAGGCGTGCCACTCGAACATGACGAGTCCGGTGGGGATGTCGACCTCTTGGAGGATCGCGTCCTGAAGGATGCCGTTGCCCGGGCCGCCGGCCGAGGAGAGGTTCGCGGAGACGAGCGAGTAGGCGGTCAGGAAGGCCGAGCCCGACGGCGTGATCTGGAAGTCGTGGAGGTCGGCCTGGAAGCCGTTGCCGGCGTTCACGGTGGCGACCTTCCGATAGGAGGTGTCGACGATCTCGTCGCGACCGAAGCCGACGCCGAGCTGCGGCGGGACCTGCCCCTCCCACCACACCAGGACCGGCTGGCCTCGGTAGCTCTCGACCTGGAAGTTGGTCGCGTCGTCGCCCTTGGGGACCGGGTGGAACCACAGCAGGCGACCCTGCGGGTCGAGGATCATGTTCCCGGTCTGGCCGTAGCCGTGGGTCGGGGTCAGGAAGACGTCGCCGGGAGAGGTCCCCGGGTTGTTCGCGGTCACGCTCACGACCGGGGGCCGGAGCTTGGGCTGGGACTGGAAGACCTGTTCGTTGTGGCCGCTGATCGAGAACGGTGTGCCCTGCTGGACCTGGTAGTTGGCGTAGCGCTCGACGGTGAACGTGGTGCGCACCGTCTGGGTGTGGCCCTTCGGCCCGACGACCGCGGAGGCGGTCACCGACTCGCCCTGACCGAGGGGATGGGAGAGGACGTAGCTCGCGCCGGGCGCGCTCGCGTATGCCTCGAGCTTGCCCGTGTGGCGGCCGGTCCGCGAGCCCGTGACCGTCACTCCCGCGATCTGGCCGGCGGGAGCTCCGAGAAAGCTGATCTGGGTGTAGGGGGACGCGTCGGGCGTGCCGTTCAGGGGCGAGATCGCGACGGCGGTCGACGCGGCCGCGGACTGCGCGCCGGCCGCGAGCGAGCAGAGGAGCGCCAATGCAGTCCCGCACAAGAGCCCCCGTCCCCTCGATCCCATCGGCACCTCTCCCGCTGTCGTTTGCGTCCTCGGTTCCACTCGCCGGGGACGCCGGATTCCCGTCACAGCCCCAACACGCGCCGAGCCGGCATGTAGCGACCCACGGCGAAGGGCGGGATAAGAGTTTCGCCGCGAACGGGCCTAAGCCTGTCAGCTGGGAGGCATCACCGCTCCGTGACGGCTATCGGCCGCGTCGCGCCGGTCGCGAACGGATAGTCGGCCTCTTGTTCGCAGACCGCCCGGAACTCGTAGCGGGCCGGGCCTGGGTACTTGAATCGATAGTGAGCCGTGAATCGCCCGTGCTGATTGGCGCGCGCGACGTGGAACTCGATCCATGCACCCCGACCCGAGCGGGCCTCGAGGACGATCGGCTTGCCGCCCTTCGGGTACGGGCCCGAGAGCAGCCGCCCGCGGAAGGAGATCGTGCCCCGCGAGGCGACGACGCGCGGCACGACGGTCATCCGCATCGGCGCCTGCACGGCAAGCTGAAGGGCGCGCGCCGCGGCGGGTCGCGGTTCGCCGACGTGGGCGGTGTAGGCGAGCGCGATCGTGCGTGAGGAGAGGCGAGCCGGGAGCCGCAGCGCGAAGGAGCCGTTCGCGGAGGTGAGCGCGCCCCTCATCTGCGCCGCCGAGGCTCCCGCGACCGCGGCGGTCGAGCTGACGGCGATTTGCGCGCCCGCGATCGGCACCCCACCGGGATCGGTCAGCTTGCCGAGGATCGTCTCGGTCCGGCCGTAGGGAACCAACAGACGGGGCCGCGTCGTGCTCTGCCAGCGGGCCGTGAGAACCGCCGCGGCCGTCGCGCCGACGCCGTTGGGCGAGCCGGGCAGGGCCGAGCCGGCGAGCGCCGGCGAGGGCCCGGTCCCGACCGGCGCCGCGACGGAGATCGTCCGGTCGAGCAGCGGCGCGGAGTTCCCCGCCGCATCGAGGACGCTCACAACGAGATGATGGGACCCGGGTGCGAGGCCGGACCCGTCGAACGCGACGTCCGCGCTCACCGACGCCGGGCACGGGAGCAGGCGAAGGAACGCGGGCAAGCCGTCGCTCGTCTGCCCGACGTTCCGGCAGCTGCCGCCCGCTTCGTCGGGCACGACGGTCTGGACCGCCTTGCCGTCGACTGTGAAGACGACCTCGTATACGCCCGATCCCGGGTCGCTTGCCGAGAACGTCAGGTCGGTGGTTCCAGAGACCGTCGCGGCGGAGGCGAGTTCGCCGCCGACCGAGGAAACGGCTGGGCCGGCTGTCTGTTCCAGTGTGAGGTCGGCCGCGTAGAGGTAGAGGGCGGCGGCGTAGTTGTTGGGGTCCGCCAGACCTTCAGCGCATTCGCTTCCTTCTAGTCCTCCGCCACACGCCGCGCTCAGGTAGAGGTGTTCTCCGAGGTGTTTTGCAGAGACGGTGATGCGGTTCACCGCGCCCGCGCCTTCCCCCGTATCCCCACGCGTACGACAGCTCTGCGCGTACACACATTCCTCGACGATGTTCTGGAGCATCGGGCCCGCGAGCCAGAACTCGTAAGACGCTGGTTCTTCAGGTTTCCCGTGGACGTAACCGGCCCGCGTCAGGGTCGCACCTACGAGCGATGCAAAGTTGGGTGTCGTGAAGGACCAGGTTGCGCGATCGGTAAACGCGAGGTGAGACGTTTCGTTGCCGAGTGCTGCAACGAGCTCGCCCCCGGAGGCACACGAGTTCTTCACGTAGTCATCGAATGCGCCGCCGGGAGCCAAGGCGCCGCCCCACCCATCCGTCGGCGCTACCTCCCCGTCCGGCATCCGGCATGAGTACACGTGGTATCGACCGGCCTGGGAGGGGGCTGCGGCGAGGAGGGTCAGCAGGGCCGTCGCGAGGCAGGTCTTGAGAATCCGTTCGGTCATGCCCGTAAGTCGAGCGGAGTGGCCTCATCCCACCCCCCTCGATGTCCCCCACTGGACGTATCGTCGGCGGGACGTGTTTCTCACCGGCGCCGACCGCCAGGAGCTGGTCAGACCGTGAACCTGATCGGCAGCTCGTCGAGACCGTAGATGCCGGAGACGGTCCCGAACACGGGCTCGCCATCGAGCGCCAGGCCGCCTAGGCGCTCGGAGAGGAACGTGAGCCCCTCCTGCATCTCCAGGCGGGCCAGGTTAGCCCCGAGGCAGTAGTGGACGCCCGCTCCGAACGTAAGGGGGCGGGCCCGGCCCCGGTCGACGGTGATGTCGAAGAGATCGGGATCCCCACCCGCCCCGCCCCCGCCCTCCTCGAGGTCCCGGTTGGCGGTGAACGCGCACACCATCACGACGGTGTCCTCGGGGAAGACGACGTCGCGGTAGGTGACCTCCTCGGTCATGATCCGCGCGGTGAACGGCGTGATCGGCTCGTAGCGCAGCGCCTCCTCGACGGCCGCCTCGGCGAGCTCGGGGCGCTCGCCCAAAAGCCGCCACTGCTCGGGCCGTTCGGCGAGCAGCCTGATCGCGTGGGCCATCTGGCTCTGGGTCGTGTCGACGCCCCCCGCGAGGATGTTGAAGACGAGGTTGATGCACTCCACGTCGGAGAGGCGGTCGCCTTCCTCTTCGGCCTCGATGAAGCGGGACATCAGGTCGTCGCCCGGGTCCGCCCGACGCGCCCGCAGCAGTCCTTCGGCGTACTCGTAGAACTCCTCGACCGCCTCCTCGATCTTGTCCTTCTCGCTCGCCATCGAGCCCGCGTCGAACTGCTTCTGGATCCAGTTCGACCAATGATGCAGCCGCGGGGCGTCCTCGAGCGGCGCCCCCATCACCGAGGCGATCACCTGCGAGGGGTAGGGCTTGGCGAACGCCTCGACGAAGTCGCACCGCACCTCATCGCCCTCGCCCGCACCCTCCACCGCCGCGGCGAACAGCCCTTCGAGGAACCCCCGCATCCGCGGCCGGTAGCGCTCGACCGCCCGCGGCGAGAGCGCCGGGTTGACCAGCGAGCGCAGCCGCGAGTGGTCGGGCCCGTTGACGTGCAGGATGTTCCGCACCATCTGCTCGTGCAGCGGGCCCTCGGTGACGCCGAAGATCTCGGCGATCTTCATCCCGGGGAAGATCGCCGAGCGGGTGCGCAGGAAGTGCTCCCCGGCCTCCCGGTCGAGCACCATGTAGCCGAACGGCGCCTGGGCCAGCCAGCTCGCCTCCCTGACCTCCGCCATCGCCGCGTGGAAGGCGTCCCCTCGCAGCGTCGGGTCGGTGTAGTCGAAGGACGGGAGGTCGAGCTCGCTGACCAGCGTCACGGTCGTCCCTACTTCTTCTTGGGGCTGATCGCCTGCTTGAGGCCGGCGCCGGCCGTGAACTTGGGCGCCTTGGAGGCTTTGATTTTCACGCGCTCGCCGGTGCGGGGGTTGACGCCCTGGCGGGCGGCCCGCTTGACGACGGAGAACTTGCCGAAGCCGGTGATGCTGACCTCCTCGCCTTTCTTGAGGTTCTTCGTGACCGTGGCGAGCACCGACTCGATCGCGCGCGCCGAATCGGCTTTGCTCAGACCGCTGTCGGAGGCGACGGCATCTACCAGCTGGGACTTGTTCATCTACGACTTCCTTTCGGCTTGTTGTCTTCGGGGCGACGGCACCCTACCGCGCGAGCTTCTTGCCCGGATTCAGGAGGTTCTTGGGGTCGAACGCCAGCTTGATCCGCTCGTGCAGCTCGACCGCGCCCTCCGGCCACTGGCGCGCGAGCTGGCCGCGCTTGAGCAGCCCCACCCCGTGCTCCCCCGCGATCGACCCGCCGAGCTCGACGACGCTCACGTAGAGGTCCTCCATCGCCCGATCGGCCGCATCGAGCTCGGGCTCCGAGGAGGGGTCGACGAGCACCGTCGCGTGGACGTTCCCCTCGCCTGCGTGCCCCCACGCGCACGAGCGCAGCCCGTGGGCCGCTCCGATCTCCTCGAAGCGCTCCAGGCACTCCCGCAGGCGCTCGATCGGGACTACCACGTCGCCGCTCGCCTTCGCCCCCCGCACGCCCGTCACCGCCGGGTTCACCCCGTCCCGCCAGCGCCACAGCGACGACTCATCGAGCGGCTCGTGCACGCCGACCGCCGCCTCGCCGAGCAGCCCGAGCGCCTCGGCCCGCTGCGCCTCCGCCTCGGCCGCGCTCCCGTCGACCTCGACGATCAGCGCGAACCCCGCCCCCTTCGGGACGCCCGAGACGTCCCCACCCGGCCCGTCCGGCCCGGTCGCCCGCGACGGCGGATAGGCCGCCCCGACGATCCCCAGCGTCTCCCCGTCGAGGAAGTCGAGCACCGACGGGCGCAGGCCGCCCGCGAGCAGGCCGAGCGCCGCCGCGCAGCCTTCCTCGCGATTGCGCAGGAAGGCGACCATCGCGATCGTCGACTCGGGCGCGGGCAGTAGCCGCAGGCGCACGGCCGTGAGGATCCCGAGCGTCCCCTCCGAGCCGATCAGCAGGTCCTTGAGGTCATACCCGGAGACGTCCTTGCGGATCCAGCCCCCGACCTCGACCAGATCCCCCGGCGCGAGCGCGACCTCCAGGCCCGTCACCCACGCGCCCGTCACGCCGTACTTCAGCGCGTGCGGCCCGCCCGCGTTGGTCGCGACGTTGCCCCCGATCTGCGCCTGGTCGGCCCCTCCCGGGTCCGGGCCGAAGAACAGGCCGTTCTCGCGCGCGAGCCGCTGCACGTGGCGGGTCGTCACGCCCGCCTCGACCGACATCCGCCACAGCCCCGGCTCGAGCTCGCGCACGCCCCGCAGCCGCTCCAGCGAGCAGACGACGCTGCCCTCCCCCGGCACGGCCCCGCCGACGAGCCCCGTCCCGCCCCCGCGGGCGACGAGCGGGACGTCGTGCTCGTAGCACCACGCGAGCACCGCGGCGACCTCCTCGGCGCTTCCCGGCAGCGCGACCGCCTCCGCGCGCCCCCGCAGGCCGCGCCGGCCGCTGGCGTCGGTGTTGTAGGGGGAGTTCGCGCCCGGGCGCAAGACGTGCTCGGGCCCGAGCAGGCTCGCCAGCTCCCTCGTCAGCGCATCGGGGCACATCGTGTGACCACGGTAGTCCCGCCCGAGGCAGACGGGTCGTCATAGGCCGGGGGTGTGACGAGACGAGCCTCAAGGCTGCATCTGAATCTGAATCAGAATCGAGGTAAGATGACCACGATGGCGAACAGACGGACGACCCTCGTGGCACGCGAGGAGGATCTCGCCACGCTCGCTCGCGAGGCGCGGGTCCGTGGGCTCTCGCTGGGGAGGCTCCTCGGGGAGGTCGTGGGCGAGCGCGCGGAGGAGATCCGGGCAAGCAAGCGCCCCCGGCTTGCGAGGTTCGACATCGACGCGAGCATCGCCGAGGCCGAGGTCGCGGAGCGCCCGCAGGCACGTCCGTTCCGCGACGCGTGACGCTGATCCTCGACACCGGCCCGATCGTCGCGGCGCTCAACGCCGGCGACCGCGACCACGAGCGCTGCGCGAGGCTGATCGAATCCGTCGACGATCTGCTGATCCCCTCGCCGGTCCTGGTCGAGGTCGACTACTGGCTGATCAAGCTCGCCGGGCCGTCCGCGTGGTCGGACTTCGTCGCCGACATCCGCCGCGGCGCCTACCGGATCGAGCACCCGACGGAGGCCGACCTCGAGCGCGCGGCCGACCTCGAGACGACCTATAACGACCTCGACCTCGGCTTCGTCGACGCCGTCCTCGTCGCGCTCTGCGAGCGCCGGGGGCAGACGCGACTGGCGACACTCGATCGCCGCCACTTCTCGGTCGTGAGACCGAGCCACTGCGAGCATCTGACGCTGCTCCCGGAGTGACCCGGCGGCCGTCGCGGAGCTCGGCGCGGCGGTCCCTCCAAGTACCATTGAACCCAATGGCGGTCAGCGCGAAGCCCACATCGCCGGCCTCCGAGCAGGCCGAGCCGGCCTTCAGGACCCTCTCCGGCGAGCCGATCGCCGAGCTCTACACGCCCGCCGACCTCCCCCCGGGAGCCGGCACGGGAGGCCCCGAGGACCCGATCGGCGCGCCCGGCGAGTACCCGTACACGCGGGGGATCCACTCCTCGATGTACCGCGGCCGCCTCTGGACGATGCGCCAGTTCGCGGGCTTCGGCACGAGCGAGGAGACCAACGAGCGCTTCCGCTACCTGCTCGACCACGGCCAGACGGGCCTCTCCACCGCCTTCGACATGCCCTCGCTGATGGGCCACGACTCAGACCACGCCCGCTCGCTCGGAGAGGTCGGCCGGGAGGGCGTCGCGGTCGACACGCTCGACGACATGCAGACCCTCTTCGGCGGGATCGACCTTGGCGAGGTCTCCGTCTCGATGACGATCAACGCGCCCGCCGCGATCATGCTCGCCTTCTACGTCGTCGCCGCCGAGCAGCCCGCCGCGGGCGGGCCGGCCGTGCCTCCCGAGCGTCTCTCGGGGACGATCCAGGCGGACATCCTCAAGGAGTACATCGCCCAGAAGGAGTGGTGCTTCCCGATCGACCCGGCGATGCGCCTGTGCGGGGACATGATCGAGTGGTGCTCGCAGAAGATGCCCCGCTGGCATCCGATCTCGATCTCCGGCTACCACATCCGCGAGGCCGGCTCGACCGCCCAGCAGGAGCTCGCGTTCACGCTCAAGGACGGCCTCACCTACGTCGAGCAGGCGGTCGAAAGGGGCCTCGACGTCGACGACTTCGCGCCCCGCCTGTCGTTCTTCTTCAACGCCCAGATCGACTTCTTCGAGGAGATCGCCAAGTACCGCGCGGCCCGCCGGATCTGGGCCCGCGAGCTCCGCGAGACCTTCGGGGCGAAGAACCCGAAGTCCTGGCAGATGCGCTTCCACACCCAGACGGCGGGCGTCAGCCTGACCGCCCAGCAGCCCCTGAACAACATCGTCCGTACCGCGATCGAGGCGCTCGCGGCGGTCCTCGGGGGCACCCAGTCGCTGCACACCAACTCCTACGACGAGGCGCTCGCGCTGCCGACCGAGGACGCCGTCACGATCGCCCTCCGCACCCAGCAGATGATCGCCCACGAGACGGGCGTGACGAACACCGTCGACCCGCTCGGGGGCTCGTACTTCGTCGAGGCGCTGACCGACCGCATGGAGCAGAGCGCCTACGACTACTTCCGCAAGATCGACGAACTCGGGGGGATGGTCGCGGCCGTCAAGACGAACTACCCGCAGCGCGAGATCGCCGACGCGTCCTTCTCCCTCCAGCAGGAGATCGACGCCGGCGAGCGGCTCGTGGTCGGCGTCAACAGCTTCCTCGCCGCCGGCGAAGAGCCGATCCCGACGCTGCGGATCGACCCCGCCGTCGAGCGCAAGCAGATAGATCGTCTGCAGGGAGCCCGGGCCCGTCGCGACGGGGCCGCCGTCGAGCGCGCCCTGGCCGAGCTGCGCGAGCACGCCGCGCATCCCGACCGCAACCTGATGGACCCCCTGATCGCCTGCGCCCGCGCCCACGCCAGCGAGGGCGAGATCGTGGAGTCCCTGCAGCAGGTCTTCGGCGACTACGCCGAGACGCCCGTCTTCTAGCCGTTATCGGGGGTCCGCCCACCACGCCCGCCCCCGCTCGTCCCGCCCACCCCGTCCCCTCCTAACCTTCCGGCCCGGATGGTGTCCTTTTAAAGCCCCCGTGAAGTTCGACCTTCGCTCGCATCCAACAAGACATCGCCGGCTGCTCGCCGTCGGATCGCTGATCGTGGTCCTCGGCAGCGCGACGACGCTCGCGATCGCCGCGCACCGGATCGCCAGCGAGCAGGCCGCCTTCGCCGTCCCGGCTTCGGGCCGCTGCGTGCCGAGCGCGCTCAACCGCTCGGCCGTCCTGCCCGGCACGAGCCTCGCCGTCACGCCCCTGCCGGACTCCTTCGACGCCCTCCCCCGCACCCAGATCAGCCTGCTCGGCGAGCCCGCGAAGGCGATCGGGCACGTCGAGGTCCGCGGCTCGGTCAGCGGGACGCACTCGGGCCGCCTGCGCGCCTATTCCCAGGGCGACGGGGCGAGCTTCGTCCCCTCCGCGCCGTTCGTCTCCGGGGAGACCGTGACGGTCACGGGCACGCTCTCGCTGGGCGCCAAGCCGCAGCGCTTCGCCTTCCACTTCGTCGTGGCCCGCGAAGACGTCCTGCCTCATCCAGCCTCGCTGCACCCCTCCAAAGACCCGAGCGAGAAGATGCACTTCCACTCGCTCCCGACGCTCGAACCGCCGAACGTCGTGGTCTCGCACACCTCCGCCGCAAGCCAGCCCGGCTACATCTTCGCGGCCCCCTACAGCGGCCCCGGCCAGGCCGGCCCGATGATCTTCGACGAAGCGGGGAACCTGATCTGGTTCTCCCCCGTGGGCGCCGAAGAAGCCGCGGCCAACCTCCAGGTGCAGGAGCTGGGAGGCAAGCCCGTCCTGACGTGGTGGCAGGGCTACATCCCGCCGCAGGGCTTCGGGATGGGCGAAGAGGTGATCGCCGGAGCCTCCTACAAGCCGATCGGCCGGATCCACGCGGGCAACGGCTACAAGGTGGACCTGCACGACTTCCACCTGACCCCCCAGGGCACCGCCGTGCTGACCGCCTTCCAGCCGATCCGCTGCGACCTCTCGAGCCTCGGGGGCCCCCAGGGCGGAGCCGTCACCGACTCGCTCTTTCAGGAAGTCGACCTGCGCACGGGCCTGGTGCGACGGGAGTGGCACAGCGTCGACCACGTCCCGCTGAGCGACTCCTACAGCTCGGCCGTCACGACGAGCATGAAGACGCCGTTCGACTTCTTCCACCTCAACTCGATCGACCAGCTCTCCGGGGGCGCGACGCTGATCTCGGCGCGCAACACGTGGGGCGTCTACGAACTGAACAGCGAGACGGGCCAGGTGCTCGTGAGGATCGGCGGCAAGCGCTCGAACGTGAAGCTCGCGGGCGGGACCCACACCGCCTACCAGCACGACGCGAGCGTGCTGCCGGACGGCAACATCAGCATCTTCGACAACGGCGGCGTGCCGATGGTCCACCCTCAGTCGCGCGGCCTGATCGAGAGCATCGACGGGGGCGCCGCGAGCCTCGTCGCGAGCTACGAGCGCCCCGAAGCGCTGAAGGCGGGCAGCCAGGGCAACATGCAGCTGCTCGCCAACGGGGACTTCTTCCTCGGCTGGGGCGCCGAGCCGTACTTCTCGGAGTTCTCCTCTTCCGGCCAGCTGCTCTACGACGCGCACTTCCACGGCTCCTATGAGTCCTACCGCGGCTATCGCTTCGCGTGGACGGGCGCGCCGACGAGCAGGCCGACGGCGGTCGTGAGCGGGTCGCCCTCGCATCAGACCGTGTACGTGAGCTGGAACGGCGACACGCGGACCGCGACCTGGCGGCTGCTGGACGGGACGAGCGCGAAGACGCTCGCGCCGGTCGCGAGCGTCGCCCGGACGGGCTTCGAGACCGCGCTGAAGCCGCCCGCGCCGGCGCCTTACCTCGCGGTCCAGGCGCTCGACGCCTCGGGCGCCGTGCTCGGAACCTCGGCGACGGTCCACGGCTAGCGGGACGCCGTGGCCGCCTCCGAGCGCTTCCAGCCCCTTCCCGCCGGCACGCACGGGCTGGATCCGCAGGACGTCCGGGTCGACCAGGCGCGGCGCCTGCGCGAGGCGATGATCGAGCTGATCGCCGAGAAGGGCTACCCGGCGATCCGCATCGCCGACCTCGCGCGCACGGCCCACGTCTCCCCGCCGACGCTCTACTCGCTCTACGCCGACAAGGAGGAGCTCTTCATCGACACCTACGGGGACGCGGCCCGTCGCACGGGAACCGCGATCCTCGCCGCCCACGCCGCCCACGAAGACCCGGCCGAGCGCATGCTCGCCGCGCTGAGGGCCTTCGGCGAGCTCTGCGCGAGCGAACCGCAGGCCGTCTCCCTGCTCGTGCAGGGCGCGTTCGGGGCGGGCCCGGAGGTGCTGCGCAAACGACGCGCGGTGCTCGAGACGCTCGAGTCCTACATCCAGTCCAACCGCGCCCCCGGCCAGCCCCCGGCCACGGGGGATCTCACGGTGCGGGCGCTGCTCGGGGGGATCCGCGAGGTGTCAGCCGCCCGCCTGCGCGAGGGGCGCCACGAGGAGCTGCCGGACCTGGCCGGGCCGCTCATAGCCTGGGCGGGGTGCTACCCGGGGCGACTCCCCGACGGTCTGGCCGCGCCCGACGCGGAGGACGCGGCGGAGGGCGAGAAGGCCGTCCTCTCCCCGCGCGCGCGCCGCGCCGAGGGGCCGCTGCCGAGCGGGCGCAGCGACCTCCCCCGCGAGGCGATCGAGAAAAGCCAGCAGGAGCGGATCGTCGACGCGACCGCGGCGATCGTCGCCGAGGCGGGGCTCGCGGGCCTCACGATCCCCGAGATCACGAAGCGGGCGAACGTCTCGAACCAGACCTTCTACTCGCTCTACCGCTCCAAGCACGATGCCTTCCTCGGCGCTCAGAAGGTCAGCCTGCACCAGGCGCTGCGCGTCACCGCCGAGGCCTACGGCGCTCACCCGGACGACTGGCCGGGGGCGGTCTGCGCGGGCATCGCGGCGCTGCTCGGCTACCTGGCCTCCGAGCCGGCCCACGCGCACATGACGGTCGTCGACACGTTCGCGGCGAGCCCGGAGGCGATCCGTATCCGCACCGAGGCGATCGCGGGCTTCCGCTCCTACCTGACGCCGGGCCTCGACCTCCCCGGGCTTCCCGCGGGCCTGCCGGGGGAGCTTGCCGCCGAGAGCGTCGTCGGCGGGATCTGGCAGATCCTCCACGACTACATCGAGCGGGCCGGCGCGGCGGCGCTGCCTGGAGCGGCGCCCCAGCTCGGCTACTTCGCGCTCGCTCCGTTCCTCGGCGCCGAGCGGGCCGCGGAACGGGCGCTCGAGCGCGGCGGCGCGGGATAGACCGGCCGCCGCATCTGGAGCGGCGGCCGGTTCCCGACACCAGATGACTAGCTGACGGCGGCTCCGTGCAGCCCTTCGGTGGTCTTCTCGCGGGACTCCCACCACTCGGTGACGGAGTCCAGGGCTCCACCGATGATGCCCTCGCGGAAGGCCTTCGTGTCGTTCAGACGCGGCAGGTCCTCGGCGGGCCGAGGCACTTCGAGGAACTCCGCGAGCGGCGCGACGCCTTCCTCCGGTTTCCAGACGAGCAGCCGCTCGGCGGGGACGTCGGCCTGGACCTGCTGGTTCCAGCGCTCCATCGCGGCCATCAGCTTCGGCATGTCGTCGGCGCCGGCGAAGGCGCCCGTCTCGCTGAAGTTCAGCTTCGACATCATCGTGATGTAGCGCTTCCACAGCGGGTCAACGACCTGGCGCGCCTCGTTGAGGTAGTGGAGGACCGAGTCGCCGTGCCACATGCCCCAGATCGTCTGCTCCATCGAGCGCGACCAGACCTCCGCGTCGCGGACGCTGAGCAGCACCTTCGCGTCGGGGTACTCCTCCATCAGCTCCCGGTAGAAGTACGCCGAAGGCCAGTCACAGGTCGACTTCGCGGCGCCGAAGATCGTCGCCCAGTCGGGGTTGCCGTCGACCGCCGCTTCCCACAGCGGAAGACCGCCCTCCAGGTCCGTCAGCAGGTCGCGCATGTGGTAGCAGGGCGCGAACCCGAGCTGCTCGAGGGCGAACATCTGCGTCGTCGTTGCGGTTCGGGGAAGCCCCGCGCCGATGACCTTCATATGGCTGCCTCCTGTTCTCCGCGGCCGATCGGGTGGCGCGTGGATGCGCGCAGGGACGGCTCACGGGCTGCGAGGGGGTCCTCTACCCTCGTCGAAGAGCGTAACCCCGCGAACATGCAAAACCCTCAAGAATCAGGGAAGAATTGCGTAAAAACCGGGGGTGACACGGCTCGCCGGCTGCGATCGCGCGAGGCGCCCAGGGCGACGGGTGCGCCCGCTCAGCCGGGCCGGACGTCGAGCACGACCTTGCCGAGGGCGCGGCGCTCGTCGAGCGTGTGAAGCGCCTTCGCGGCGTCCTCGAGGGGGAAGCGCTGTCCGATCAGGGGACGGACGAAGCCGGCGTCGATCAGCTCGGAGATAGCGGCGCCGATCTTGCGGTTCATGTCGGGCTTGCCCATCACGTACGCGCCCCAGCCCGCGCCGATCACCTCGGTGTTCTTGAGCAGCAGCCGGTTGACCTTCACCTCGGGGATCGACCCGCCGGTGAAGCCGACGACGACGAGCCGCCCGTCCTCGGCGAGCGAGCGCAGGCTGTCGAGGAAGCGGTCGCCCCCGACGGGGTCGAGCACCATGTCGACGCCGCCGCCGGAGATCTCGATCACCTCGTCCTTCCAGCCCTCCGCGACCATCACCACGTGGTCGGCGCCGGCCTGTTCGGCGACCTTCTTCTTCTCCTCGGTGGAGACGGTCCCGATCGTCTTCGCGCCGAGGCCCTTGGCGACCTGCAGCGAGGCGGTCCCGACGCCGCCCGCGGCGCCGTGCACGAGCACCGTCTCGCCGGCCTTCAACCGGCCCCGGGTCACGAGGCTGAAGTAGGCGGTGTGGTAGTTGAGCACGAGCGCCGCGCCCTGCGCGAAGTCGAGGTGCTCGCCGAGGGGAAAGGTGAAGTAGGAGGGCGCGACCGCCGTCTCGGCCCAGCCGCCGAGCGCGCAGAAGGCCGCGACCCGGTCGCCGGCCTTGACCGCGGCGCCCTCGGGCGCGCTGATCACGACGCCGCCGACCTCGCTCCCGGGCACGAACGGGAGCGGCGGTTTCATCTGGTAGGCGCCCCGCGTCTGCAGGAGCTCGGGGAAGGAGACGCCCGCGGCGTGGACCTCGACGAGGACCCCTTCGCCGGGCGTCAGCATGTGCGAGGCCTCGGGCTCCGGCAGCTCGACCAGCTTCAGCGCCGTGTCGGGCCCCGTCTCCTCGGTGATCTGCACCGCCCTCATCGGCGGCGATTATTCACGATGCGTCGCCCCGCGCGCGTTGCGCCTGCGCGCCGGGGCGGGCTCCGAGCGCGCTCAGAAGATCCGGTAGCTCTGGATCGAGAGGAAGAAGCCGTGGCCGTCGGAGCGGCGGCACGTCACGCCGGTGGTGGCGCTTTCGCAGCTGAAGCCGCCGGCTTCGCTCGTGCGCCCGTAGGCGAGCGCCGGGGCGGCCGGATCGCGCGCGGTGTCCCCCGCGCAGACGAAGCGCGCGGCGCCGCTCGAGCCGATCTCCAGGCCCTGGCCGTAGTCGACGATCTGGGGACAGTCCTTCGGCCGCGCCGGCGGCCGCCAGTCGCGCCGCTGGATGTCGCAGCGGGCCACTCCCCCGATCAGCATGCAGCCGATGTTCCCGCTCGGGGAGCGGAAGGAGTCGAGGTGCACCGGCGCCGCCTGCGTCGCGGTCGTGGTCGCCGTCGCGCTCGTGGTCGCGGCGGAGGAGACCCGTGGCGGGGAGCCGTCGGTCACGGTCGTGGTGCCGCCGCCCCCGCAGCCCGCGAGCGCGAGCAGCGCGGCGGAGGCCGCGGAGACGATCGCGCTGCGAAGCATCGCGGCGCACCTTACGCGCCCGGCCCGCCGGACCGCCCGCGGCGCTATGGTCAGCGCCGCGTGAGCGCATCCCGCAGACGCCTCGCCTGGCTGCTCACCGCCGCGCTCCTCGCGGGCGCGGTCGCCTGGGCGGCGCTGGACGGCTCCGGCCACAGCACCGTTCGAGCGAGCGCCCCGGCCCGAGCTGTGGCCGCCGTCTCCGATCGGGCCGCGCCGCACTCGCCCGGCTCTGTCGCCTCCGCGAGCCCCCGCGCCACCGCGACTGCGAGCACCGCGCCTGCCGCCGGCGGCGGCGCGTTGGCGCCTGTCGAAGAAACGGGCGCCCCGCCAACGCCCGTGACCACCCCAACCCTCCCCCTCGCGGGACGCACGATCACGGTCGACCCCGGGCACAACGGCGGCAACTTCTCTCACCCGCGCGAGATCGGCCGGCTGGTCCCGGACGGCAACGGCGTAAAGGTTTGCGACACGACCGGCACCGCCGCCCCCGACGGCTACCGCGAGGCCGACTTCAACTGGAGCGTCGGGCGGCGCCTGCGCGCGCTGCTGATCGCGGCCGGCGCGAAGGTCGTGATGACGCGTGCGAGCAACGACGGCGTCGGGCCGTGCGTCAACGAACGGGCGGCGATCGGCAACCGGGCTCGCAGCGACGCCGCAATCTCGATCCACGGGGACGGCGGGCCGCCCGGTGGGTCGGGCTTCGCGGTCCTGCTTCCCGCGCCGATCCCCGGCGGCGGCGACGGGACGATCCTCGCCCCCTCCCGCCGGCTCGGCGTCGACCTCCGCGGGACGCTGCTCCACGCGGGCCTTCACACGTCGACCTACGACGGACGAAACGGCCTCGCCCCGCGGACCGACCTCGGCGGCCTCAACCTCTCGCGCGTGCCGAAGGTGTTCGTCGAGGTCGCGAACATGCAGAACGCCGCCGACGAGGCCCCGATGGAGCGCCCCGCGTGGCGCGAGCTCATCGCCCGGGCGCTGCTCGCGGGCATCGAGCGCTTCCTGCCCGCGCGCTGAGCCCGCTCCCGCCCGCCCTGCGGCCACGCCCGCCCCGACGCGCTCGGCCTCGCGCGAGCGGTTCAGCCTGCGCCGAGCGCCGCTGAAGCGGATTGCGCCGCGGCTCGCACGGCCTGCGCGTAACGCGCTTCGGAGCCAGCAAAGCGGGTGCTCGGCGCCGGCACCGACAGGGCGGCCACCGGTCGGCCGCTCGCGTCCAGCACAGCCGCGCCGACCGCGCAGATCCCCTCGCTGTGCTCTTCGCGGTCGTAGGCGACGCCCTCGCGCGCGACCGTCGCGAGCTCCTCGAGCAGCGCCGCCCGCGAGGTGATCGTCGCCGCCGTGCACCGTCGTAGTCGCGCCGGCAGCAAGGCGCGCGCCTCGGCGGGCCCGAGCGCGGCCAGCAGCGCCTTGCCGTTGGCCGTGCAATGAAGGGGGAACTCCGCCCCGACCGCCGAGACCGCGCGCAGCCGCTGCGGGCCAGGGAGCTGGTCGACGAACCGCACCGAGGTGCCGTCGAGCACGGCGAGGTCCACCGTATCCCCCGTCTCCCGGGAGAGCTCCTCGAGGATCGGCCGCAGCCGCGCCGGTAGGGTCGCCTGTCCGGCGGCGGCCATGCGGCCGACCGCCCCGCCGAGGACGATCCGCCCGTCGGGGGCGCTCGCCGTGAGCTCCTCCCGGGCGAGCGCTCCGACCAGGCGGTGGACCGTCGACTTCGGCAGCTCGACGCGCTCGGCCAGCTCGCCGAGCGCGAGTCCGGCGGGGGCCGCCTCGAGCGCCCGCAATACACGCCCGGCGCGGGCGATCGCCTGGATGCCCGGCTGGCGGGGCGCCGTCGTGGGGGTCACCGTGTCTTGCATCGTGGGATACGAATACTGTATCGTGGAACGCCGATGGGGGCGAAGCACGAGCACTTCGACGGCACCCTGCTGCGCCGCGGCGAGGACGGGTACGAGCGCGCCCGGCGCGGGGCGGTCTGGAACGCGCGCACCCCGGACCGCCACCCGGAGGCGATCGTGCTCGCCGCGAGCGAGGCCGACGCTCTCGCGGGCGTGCGCCTTGCCCGCCGCGAGGGGCTGACCGTGACGGTCCGCTCGGGCGGCCACAGCTGGGCGGGCAACCACCTGCGCGACGGCAGCGTGCTGCTCGACCTCTCGGCGCTGCGCGGGCACGAGGTGGACGAGGCCGAGATGACGGCGACGGTGCAGCCCGGCTGCCGCGGCGACGAGCTGCTCGCGGCGCTCGCCGAGCGCGAGCTGTTCTTCCCGGCCGGGCACTGCCCCGGCGTGGGGCTCGGGGGCTACCTGCTGCAGGGCGGCTACGGCTGGAACGGGCGCCTGCACGGTCCGGCCTGCATGAGCGTCGAGGCGATCGACGTGATCACCGCCGAGGGCGAGCTCGTGCGCGCCGACGAGACGCAGAACTCCGATCTGCTGTGGGCGGCGCGGGGCGCGGGCCCCGGCTTCTTCGGGGTCGTGACGCGCTTTCACCTGCGCCTGCAGCGCCGCCCGCGGATCACCGCCAATGCGCTCGTCACGTACCCGACGAGCGTGCTCGCCGAGGTCTTCGCGTGGGCTCAGGAGATCGCCCCGCGGGTGCCCCGCACCATGGAGCTGATGCTGATCGTCCACCGCGACGAGTCGGGCGAGCCGGAGATCGCCGTGACGGCGCCCGTGCTCGTCGACGGCGAGGACGAAGCTCGCGAGGCCCTCGCGCTGCTGCAGAGCTGCCCCGTGCTCGACGCCGCCAAGCTCAACGTCCCCTACGTCGAGCTCGCGCTCGCGGACCTCTACGCGGGCGTCCACGCCTCCTACCCCGACGAGCACCGCTACGCGGTCGACAACATGTGGACCTCGGCCCCGGCCGCGGATCTGATCCCGGGTCTCGAGCGGATCGCTGCGACGCTGCCGGGCGCGCCCTCGCACATGCTGTGGATGAACTGGGGCCCGGGCGCGACGCCGGCGCCGCCGCGGCCGGAGATGGCCTACAGCTGCGAGGACGACACCTACATCGCCCTCTACGCCGTCTGGGAGGACCCGGCGCTCGACGAGCGGAACATCGGCTGGGCGACCGGCTCGATGCGCGAGATGGCGCCGCTGGCGAGCGGCATCCAGCTGGCCGACGAGAACCTCGGCCTGCGCCCCGCGCGCTTCGCCGGGGATGAGCAGATGCGACGCCTGGACGAGCTGCGCGCAAAGCGCGACCCCGACGGACGCTTCCACGAATGGCTGGGGCGATGAGCGAGGACCCGCTCGAGGCCTACCTGCGGCGGCCGATGAGCCCGCCCGACGCCGCCGTGCTGCGCGCGATCGAAGCGGGACCGATGGATCCGGCCGACGCGCTCGGGCTCGGGGAGCTCGACCGGCTGCTGGATCCCGCCGAGTTGCCGGGCGAGAACGGCTGGTGCACGCTGCCGGACGGCTGCGGCTACGTCGCCGTCTCGACGGCGATGGCCGGCGTCAGCGGCGAGATGGTCGACTGGTGGTTCGACTGGCATCCGCGCGAGCCGATCCGCTATCGGATCTGGCACCCGAAGGCGCACGTCTCGAACTCGCTCGAGGAACCCGCCGCGCCGGGCGCGAAGGCTCACTGGGGCACTGTCCACCATCCCGTCGAGGATCTCGGCCTCGGCGTCGTGCGGGCCCGGATCGCCTTCCTCGCGCCGAGCGCCATGGGCTTCTCCTCCGACGCGCTCGACGACCCGCGCGTGGCGAGCATCGTGTGCGGCTACGCGGGCGACGAGGCGCGTCACATGCAGCACACGCCGATGGTCCACGTGTTCCTGAAGACGCCCGAGGGGGTGCTGCTGCGCAGCCGCTTCTGGCTCGGCGCGGCGATCCGCCCGTACGCGCCCGCTCCGCTCGCCGGGCTCGGCGAGAGGCTGTTGAACCGCCCGGCGGTCCGCGCGAAGACGCTGCCGCGGGGCGTCCCGCGGGCGCTCGCGCGCCACTGCGCGGAGGAGTACGCGAACCTCGGGCCGCTACTGGTGGAGCTGTACGGGCGCTTCGGCCCGCAGCGCTGAGGAGTCCGAGCGCGCCCACACGATCGCGCCGGTCACGGCGGCGACGGTGAGGACCGAGGGCCAGGCGCCGATCGCGCGCGCCAGCACGTGCGAGACGGCGAACGCGAACAGGCCGACGCCGCCGAGCGCGGCGGCCGTGGGGGTCCCGTGGCGGCGGCGCCAGACGCGGACGCACCAGATCCCGCCGGCCGCCAGCACGAGGCCGCCGAGCGGGCGCGAGCCGCTCCCGGCGGCGACCGCGTAGCCGCCGATCAGCGACCCCGCGGCGACGGCTGCTGTGGGCGTCTCGGGCATCGCCGCCACCCTAGCGGCGATCCTGCGGGGCGCGCGCCAGACGGCCCTCGGCGTTCAGGCCGAAGCCATGCAGGCCGAAGCGCTCGGCGAGCATCCCGGGCAGCTCGTCGGAGGCGACGGGCGTCGTCTGCGCGTCCTGCGGCGAGCGCTCCGTGAGCGCCAGCTCCCCGCCCCAGTCCGTGAGGATCAGCCTGCGCCCGTCGGGGAGCTGGCGGCTGACGAGCAGGCCGGCGACGAAGCGGGACTCCGGGTGGGTGGCGGTCCACCAGTTGCTCGTCTCGATGTCGATCTCCGGCACCGGATCGGGATCGAACCTGTAGAGGTCGCCCCACTCGCCGCCGCCCTCGGCCTGCAGCACGAGCTCCTGCCCGCGCTCGATCACACGGAAGCGCCAGCCGAGCTGCTCGTGCTCTGCGCCGGGCCCCCAGGGGATCGGCTCGATCAGCGTCCCCGATCCGAAGCCGACGTCGGCGTGCCAGCTCCGCTCGCCGTCGAAGACGCGCAGCAGCAGATGGGTGCGGGGGCGCATCGCCCCCGGCGGCGCGCCGACGAGGACGCGGGCGAGCACCGGCTCGGCCTCGTAGCCGAGCGCCTCGAGCGCCGCTTTGAGGAGGAGGTTCTGCTCGAAGCAGTAGCCGCCGCGGCCGCCCGCGACCAGCTTCTCGGCGAGCGAGGAGGGGTCGAGGGCGACGGGCTCGCCGACGTGGGGGGCGAGACCCTCGAAGGGGATCGAGGTTGCGTGGGCGCGGTGGATCTCGGCCAGGGACGGGCGGCCGCCGAGCCCGATCCTCTGCAGGTAGGCCTCGAGGTCGAACACGGTCTGTGACTGTAGATGGTCGATCCCGGCGCTGGACCCGGGGATCGGCTCGCGGAATACTGGCGCGGTGGCCTACGCACCGCCCGCCCGGCACCTGCTCCGCGCCCGCGACCTCGCCGACGCGCGCTATGCGGAGCGGATCGGCGTCAGCGAGATGGCGGCCGCGGCGGGGCTCTCGCGCGCCCACTTCAGCCGCGAGTTCAGCAAGGCATTCGGGGAATCGCCCCACGCCTACCTGCTGACGAGGCGCCTCGAGCGGGCGGCGGCGCTGCTGCGCGACACCGACCGGTCGATCGTCGACGTGTGCCTGTCGGTCGGCCTGCAGAGCCTCGGCTCGTTCACGACGAGCTTCACGCGCACCTTCGGGATGCCGCCCGCCGCCTACCGGGCGAGCCACCCGCCCGCCGCCGACAGGGCGCTCGTGCCGGGCTGCATCGTGCGCGCATACGGGCGACCGCAGAAGCGCACGTTTCGAGAAGACGGATCCAGGGGCGGAGCGTAGGTTCGCTGCAGTCAACGACGAGCGAAAGGACAGAGTGATGATCAAAGTCGCAAACGCGCAGCTGTGGGTCCACGACCAGGACGAGGCGCTCGCCTTCTACACCGAGAAGGTCGGCATGGAGGTGCGCGCGGACGTGACCCTCGCGGAGCTCGGCGGCTTCCGCTGGCTGACCGTCGGCATGCCCGGCCAGTCGGACTTCTCGATCGTGCTGATGCTGATCCCCGGCCCGCCCCTGATGGACGACGAGACGACCGCGCAGGTCGAGGACCTGATGTCCAAGGGCTACGCGGGAACCGTGTTCCTCGAAACGGACGACTGCGTCGCCTCCTACGAGCAGCTCTCGGCGCGCGGGGTGGAGTTCCACGAAGCCCCCGAAGAGCGCCCCTACGGGATCGACTCGGGCTTCCGCGACCCCTCGGGCAACTCGATCCGCCTCACGCAGGTCCGCGACCTCGCCGAGCTGAACGTCGCCTGAGCAGGCGAGCCCCGCGCGGCGCGGCCCAGAGGGCGGCGCCGCGCGCGGATGCTCCGTCGTGGACGGCTCTCCGTCGCGCGTGGATGCAATCGCGCGGAGGCGCTCCGTCGCGTGCGGATGCCCGTCGGGCGTGGATGCTCGGATCGCATCGCTGCCGGATGCATCGGGACGGGCGCGCCGGGACGGTGCCCGCGGGAGCCGGAGCGCGGTAGCGTCTCGTCGATGGCGAGGCCGTATCAGCGAGGCTTGGCTGAGGTCGGGGACGGCGTCCTCGCCTACCTGCAGCCCGACGGCGGGTGGGGGTGGTCGAACGCCGGGCTGGTGAGCGACGGCGAGGCGACGCTGCTGATCGACACGCTGTTCGACCTGCGCCTGACGGAGGCGATGCTCGCCGAGATGCGCCGCGCGGTGCCGGCGGCGGCGAACATCGGGACGCTCGTCAACACGCACGCCAACGGCGATCACTGCTACGGCAATCAGCTCCTCGGCGGCGCACGGATAGTCGCCTCCGAGCGGACGGCGGCGGAGATGGGCGAGCTCCCGCCCGCGGCGATGGTGGCGCTCGTGGAGCAAGCGCCGCAGATGGGCGCGCTCGGCGAGTTCTTCCTGCGCTGCTTCGGCGGCTTCGACTTCGCGGGCATCGAGCCGTCGCCGCCGAGCGAGACGTTCAGCGGCGAGCTCGAGCTGCGGGTCGGCGGCCGGGAGGTGCGGTTGATCGAGGCCGGGCCGGCGCACACCCGCGGCGACACGATGGCCTGGCTGCCGGCCGAGCGGGCCCTCTTCACCGGCGACATCCTCTTCAACGGCGCCCACCCGATCGCCTGGGCCGGGCCGCTCTCGAACTGGATCGCGGCCTGCGAGCGGATCGAGTCGCTCGCGCCAGAGACGATCGTGCCGGGGCACGGGCCGCTCGCGACGCTCGCCGACGTGCGCGAGGTGCGGGCCTACTTCGAGTACCTCTACGAGCAGGCCCGGGCGACCCACGCCGCGGGGCTCGACCCGCTCGAGGCGGCCAAGCGCCTGCGCCTGGACCGTTGGGCCGATTGGGGCGAGGGCGAGCGGCTCGTCGTCAACGTCGCGAACGTCTACGCGGAGATCGACGGGATCGAGCCGCCGAACCCTCTGGAGGCCTTCCAGCAGATGGCGGAGCTGCGCTCCCACCTCGACGCGGCCGGCTGAGCCGCGCGCGGCCCGTGGCGCGCAGGGCGCCGCTCGCGAGCCTGCCGGATGCCAGAACCCGCCCAATCATCGCAGCCATCGGAATCGGCCCCTATTCTGGGCGCATGGCGTCCGAGCCTCTACTGGCGGGGGCCGCGGCACCCGGGCTGGCGCTACGGCGCGCGGCCCCCTGGGTCGGTGCGGTCCTGCTCGTCCTGCTCCTCGCCGCCGTCGCGGCGGCGCTGACCCTGTCCGGGGCCAGTCTCGCGGGCGACTCGACGGCGCTGGCGAAGGTCTCGGTGCAGCCGCTGGGCGGGACGATCGAGCACGTCGAAGCGTTCGGGCCGACCGGGCGGCGGGTGCCGATGTCGATCCAGGGCGGCCTGCTCACGCCGACCCATCACCTCCACCCCGGCGAGCGCATCTCGGTCGCGGTCCGCGTCAAGCGCCCCGGCTGGCTCGGGTGGGCGCTCGGCTCGGTCCAGACCGAGCACCTGACGGTGACGGCCCCCGTCGCCCGCCTGAAGGAACGATGGCTGACGGTCGCGCAGGGCCGGCCTGTGACGGTCGCCTTCCAGCAACCGGTCAGCGCCGTGAGCTACGAATCCTCGGGCGCGACGCGCACGCACCGCCTGGGCGAACCCGCGAGCCGCGTCTCGCTCGGAGCCCGGGGCGCCACGGGAACGGTCCAGATCGCGGCCGCGGCCCGGTCCTGGGAGACGGTCGGCAAACCGACCCACGTCAGCTGGTTCCCGCCGTCGCGCTCGCCCGTGCTCGCGGCTAGCCCCGCGACGGGCGCGAAGATCGCGCCCGCCTCGCCGATCTACCTGACGTTCTCCAAGCCCGTCGATCAGGTGCTCGGCTCGGCTCGGCCGAAGCTCTCGCCCGCGACGCAGGGCCACTGGATGAAGGCCAACAGCCACACGCTCGAGTTCCGTCCGACGGGTTTCGGGCTGCCGCTCGGCTCGACCCTGCACGCGACGCTCCCGCGGGCGGTCGCGGTGACCGCGGAAGGCTCGCGGCGGCTGAGCACGACCAAGGAGCTCAGCTGGGTCGTTCCGCCCGGCTCGACGGTGCGCCTGCACGAGCTGCTCGCCCAGGCCGGCTACCTGCCGGTCAGCTGGCGCCCCTCGGGCGCCGAAGTCGCCCGTACGCCGAGCGCCGAGGCCGCGGCCGCCGTGAAGGCGCCCGCCGGGACCTTCGGCTGGCGCTACGGGAACACCCCTCATCAGCTGCGCGAAAAATGGAGCCCGAGCGAGGAGACCGTCCTGACCAAGGGCGCGATCATGAAGCTCGAGAACGAAAACGGGATGCCGATCGACGGCGTCGCGGGGCCGACGGTGTGGCGCAAGCTGTTCGCGAACGCGATCGTAGGCAAGCGGCTGACCGAAGGCTACAGCTACGTTTACGTGCATCGGGAAGTGCCGGAGACGGCGACGCTGTGGAGCGCCGGGCACACGATCATCGTCGCGCCCGCCAACACCGGGATCTCCGGAGCGGAAACGGCGCTCGGCTCATACCCCGTCTTCGAGCACATCCCCGAAGGGACGATGAGCGGGACCAACCCCGACGGGTCCCACTACGAAGACCCGGGGATCAAGTGGATCAGCTACTTCAACGGGGGCGACGCGCTGCACAACTTCGACAGGGCCTCGTTCGGGACCCCGCAGAGCCTCGGCTGCGTCGAGCTTCCGCTCGCCGCCTCGGCGAAGATCTGGAAATACACCCCGATCGGGACCGTCGTCACGATCGAAGGCTGAGACCGAGCCGGCTCAGCTTCCGAGCAGCTCGAGCGTCGCGCCGTCCCGCTCGCCGGAGAAGAAGCGGTCGAGGACATCGGCGAACAGCGGCTCGTCCGGGTCGGCCAGCGCGAACAGCGTCATCGAGGAGCGCAGCTTCACCGCGTCGACGGGGCCGAGGACCCGCTCCGCGTCCCGCTCGCCGCAGCCGAGCAGCGCGGCGGCGCAGTCGCGCAGGCGCGCGCCGAGAAGCGGGTCGGCGAGGTACTCGCGCGCTTCCGCGAGCGATGAGATCGCGTAGGCGCGCGCGGTCTCGCTGCGGCCGAGCCCCGCGAGCTGAGGGAAGACGAACCACATCCAGTGGGTCCGCTTGGCGCCCGCGCGCAGCTCGGCGAGCGCGCGCTCGTAGACGCCGCCACGATCCTGCGCCGAGCGGAAGCGCTCGAGGCCCAGCATCGGCTCAGGCGGCGCGCGCCGCGTGGGAGCCGCCGATGAAGCGCTCGATCGCGTCGTCGACGAGCTCGCGAACCTGCTCGGGAGCGACGATCCCGCCGGTCACGAGCGCCGCGATCCCCTGGATCGTCGCGAACAGGACGAGACCGACACGCTCGGGGTCCCCGGGCTGGAGCGCGCCTTGCGCCTGGCCCTCGGCGATCAGCTCGAGCATCACCGCGAAGGCGCGCTCGGCGGCGGCGTGCAGGACGCCGCTCTCCTCGTGCTTCTTGCCCGCGAACATCAGCTCGAGCAGGGCCGCGTCCTCGGTCGCGAAGCGGACGTAGGCCGCCGCGACTGCGCCGAGACGATCCTCGAACCCCTCGCCCGCGCCGTCGAAGGCCGCACGCAGCTCCTCCCCGAGGCGCGCGAAGCCGGCCTCCGCGAGCGCGTCGAGCAGCGCTTGGCGGTCGGGGAAGTGTCGCCGCGGCGCGGCGTGGCTGACGCCGACGTCGCGCGCGAGCTCGCGTAGCGAGAGCGCCTGCACGCCCCGCTCCCGGACCGTCCGCTCGGCCGCCGCGAGCAGCTCGGGGCGAAGGTTGCCGTGGTGGTAGGGACGCTCGGCCATGACAGAAGGCTACCAGCGCATGTAGTCGTTGACATCTTTGTTGTCAACGACTACATTGCTGCCCATGACAACTTCCCGCTCCACTCCCCTCCCCGACATGGCCGGCCGCACGGTGATCGTGACCGGCGCCAACAGCGGCATCGGCAAGGCGGCCGCCTCGGCCCTCGCCGGCGCGGGCGCGCGCGTCGTGCTCGCGGTGCGCTCGACCGAGAAGGGCCGCGCGGCGGCCGCGACGATGCCGGGGGAGACCGAGGTACGGGAACTCGATCTCGCGAGCCTCGACTCGGTGCGCGAGTTCGCGGCCGGCTGGGACGGGGCGATCGACGTGCTGATCAACAACGCCGGCGTGATGATCCCGCCCCTTGGCCGCACCGCCGAGGGCTTCGAGCTGCAGTTCGGGACCAACCACCTCGGCCACTTCGCGCTCACGAACCTGCTGCTCGAGCACGTCACCGATCGTGTCGTGACGGTCTCCTCGGGAGCCCACCGGACCGGGCGGATCGACTTCGACGACCTCAACTGGGAGCGCAAGAGCTACCGGGCCTGGCTGGCCTACAGCCAGTCGAAGCTCGCGAACCTGCTCTTCACCGCCGAGCTCCAGCGACGCCTGGAGGAGGCGGGCTCGAACGTGATCGCGACAGCCGCTCACCCCGGGTACGCGGCGACGAACCTGCAGTTCCACAGCCAGCGAAGGCTGTTCGACCTGCTCAGCCACCTAGGCAACCGGATCGTCGCCCAGAGCGAGGAGGACGGCGCGCTGCCGACCCTCTACGCGGCGACACAGGACGTCCCCGGCAACAGCTACGCGGGGCCGGGCGGCTTGATGGAAAGCCGCGGCCCGGCGAAGCTCGTCGGGCGCAGCTCCGCGGCCAGGGACGCGGACGTGGCGCGGCGGCTGTGGGAGGTCTCAGAGGAGCTGACGGGGGTCCGGTTCCCGTTGGGGGCCGCGGTCGGCTGAGGACCGCCCGCCGAGCGCGCCACGGCCCTCACCCGGTCGGCGCGCGCGTCAGGTATCGCCCGCCCAGCCGAGAGCGCGGCGACGTGCGCGGGGGAGCCTGCTCACCACCAGGTCGTAGGAGTCCTCGATCATGTCCCGGACCGTCTTGTCGGGGAGCGTCCCCTCGAGGTTCACCGTGTTCCAGTGCCGCTTGTTCAGGTGGTAGCCGGGCAGCACGTCTGCGTGAGCCGCGCGCAATGCCTCGGCGAGCGGCGGCTCGCATTTCAGGCTCACGCTCAACGACTCGGCGCCGAGCGCGGAGAGCGCGAACATCTTCCCGGCGACCTTGAAGACCGAGGTTCGCGGTCCGAAGGGAAACGTCTCCTCCGCGCCGGCGAAGGAGAGACAGCAGTTGCGGAGGTCTGCGGCGTCCATGAGATCGTGCCGCGAGACCGGAGAAAGCGGGAGTGACGGGACTCGAACCCGCGACCTCTGCCGTGACAGGGCAGCGCTCTAACCTGCTGAGCTACACCCCCGCGATTGCTGCGGGAACCCGGGGGCCCGCGGCGTGGGAGGAACAGTATGCCAAGCATCGCCCCGCGGCCCGAGCCAGAGACGAAGTTGGCCGGCCAGCCAGGGCGTGCTCTAGGCTTTTGCGCGTGGCGCTGGTCGGTCCTCCCCCGTTGCTGAACCGCAGCCCGTTCTCCGTGCTGCTCGAAGACGTCCGCGAAGAGCGCCGCGCCCGCGTCCCCTACCCGCCCGGCGAGACGACCTTCTCGCTGCCCCGCACCCGCCGCTTCGCCAACGAACCGCTCGAGATGCTGCTCGAGAGCTACGAGCGCTTCGGTCCGGTCTTCACGCTGCGGCTGCTCCACAGCAACATCGTCTTCATGCTCGGACCGGCGGCCAACCACTTCATCCTCGTCTCCCACGCCGCCGACTTCCAGTGGCGGGAAGGAAGCTTCCGCGACCTGATCGGCCTGATGGGCGACGGCCTGCTGACGATCGACGGCGACTTCCACCGCCGCTCCCGCCGGATCATGCTGCCCGCCTTCCATCGCGACAGCATCGCGACGTCCGTCGAGCTGATCACCGAGGAGACCGAGCGTGCGATCGAGCGCCTGGAGCCGGGGGCGAGCGTCGACCTCTACGACTGGACCCGCCACCTGGCGATGCGGGTCGCTATGCGGGCGCTGTTCGGCCTCGACCCCGACAGGGGCCGCGCTCGCGAGATCGACGCCGCGGGCCTGTTCGAGGAGGCGCTCGCGTTCTACGCGAGCGACTACCTGCTGCGGGTCTTCCGCGGCAAGCGCTCGCCGTGGGGGCGCATGCAGGCCGCCGCGCGGCGGCTCGACGCCCTGATCTACGCCGAGATCGACGAGCGTCGCGCGTCCGGCCGCAGGGGCGAGGACATCCTCAGCCTGCTGCTCGACGCCTCCGACGAGGACGGCAACCGTCTCAACGACACCCAGGTCCGCGACGAGGTCATGACGCTGCTGTTCGCGGGCCACGACACGACCACCTCGACGATCTCCTTCATGTTCTACGAGCTCGCCCGCGCGCCCGAGATCGTGCGGCGGCTGCGCGCCGAGCAGGCGCGGCTGCTGAGCGACGGCCGGCCGAGCGCCGCCCAGCTGCTCGGCGGCGAGCTGCCCGAGCTCGAGATGACGATCGACGAGACGCTGCGCAAGTACCCCCCCGCGTGGGTCGGCCCGAGGCGCACGCTGCACGACATCGAGTTCGAAGGCACGCCGATCCCGAGGCGGGCGTTCGTGAACTACTCCTCGTGGGCCTCCCACCACCTGCCCGACGTCTTCGCAGAACCCGAGGAGTTCCGCCCCGAGCGCTTCACCCCCGAGGCCCGGGCCGCGCTGCCAAAGGGGGCCTACGTGCCGTTCGGCGGCGGCTCCCGGACGTGCATCGGGATGCGCTTCGGCCAGCTCGAGGTGCGCACGATCGCGACGATGCTGCTCGCGTCCCGGTCGCTCGAGCTCGACCCCGGCTTCGAGCTGACGATCCGCCAGATGCCGACGATCAGCCCCAAGGAGGGCCTGCCCGTCAGGGTCGCCGCGGCCCGCGCCGAGCCCGCTCCCCTGCCGGCCCCCGTCTGAGGCTCAGCCGAGCAGCGCCCGCATCCCGAGCCGGTAGCCGGACGGGCCCGCAGCCCGCGCTTCGACCCCCTCGACGTGCACGTGGGGGTCGGAGAACACGGTCAGCTTGAAGCCTTCGATCAGGAAGCCTTCCGGGTGGGCGATCAGCTTTCCTTCGACCGCTTCGGCGACGGCCGGGACCGACGCGCCGACGCCGAACAGGCTGCCTCCGACCCGCACCCTTACGCGCCCGCCCGAGCTCGAGAGCAGGCGCACGCTCACTCCGGCCCCGAGCGCCGCCTCGGCCGCCGCCTGGGTCGTCGTGGCGTGCGCTTCCAGCTGCGCGCCGCGCTTGCGGAGCGTCGCGTCGCTCAGCGCGAGCGAGCCGACGTGGACGCTGGCCGCTTCGATGTCCAGCCGGGAGGTGCTCCGGCCTTCCCACAGCAGCGAGGCGACCTGCGCCGGCGAGAGCGAGAGATCCGTGGCCTTGACGCGAACCGAGTCGGCGTGACGCCAGAGCAGCTCGACGGCCGGCCAGGCCGAGACCGACACGTGCTCGACGTGGCCGTAGCGGCCGACCTTGGAGGAGATCTGCGACGCCGCGATCCGCGGCAGTACGACCTGCGCGAGCGCGAGCAGCGCGACGAGCGCCGCGACAGCGATCAGCGCCACGCGCATCGCTCTTGGTCCACCGCCGCGCCGCATCCCCTTAGAGCTTCGCAGGGACGCGGCGCGAGGCGGTGGACCGCTAGGCGAGCCCGTTCGCGGACAGGAACTGCTTTGCCACCGCGGCGGGCGACTGCTTTTCGAGCGTCACCGCCTTGTTCATCTGCTGCATCGCCTGCGTCGTCAGCAGCGCGGAGACCTTGTTGACCGTTTCTTCGAACGCCGGGCCCTCTTCGGTGAGGAGGCTCTTCTTGATCACCGGCGCGACGTTCTGGAAGCCGAACACGTGCTTGGGGTCGGTCAGCACCTTGAACTTGCCCCCGAGCAGCTGCCCGTCGGTCGAGAAGACGACCTGCACGTCGGATTCTTTGCCTTCCAGCGCCTTGTAGGACAGTTCGATCGAGAACGGCTTGAACGTCGGCACGACGCCGTAGACCGACTTCAGGCCCTTCAGCCCCTCGAAGCGGGTAGCGAATTCGGCCGGCCCGCCGATCGTCACCTTCTTGCCGAGCGGCTTGAGGTCTTCGATGCTCGCCAGTTTGTTTTCTTCGGCGTAGCCCGGCAGCGTCGCCAGCGCGTCGGAGTCGTAGAACGGCGTGTAGTTCAGCAGCGTGAAGCCGTGTTTTTCGACGAACGCCTTCGCTTCTTCGTAGGCGCCCTTTTCGCTCGTCGGTTCCTTCGTCTGTTCGGCGACCGCGCTCAGCAGCGTCCCCGTGTACTCCGGGTACATGCCGATCTGCCCCGAGGTCAGCGCCTTGTAGATCAGCTCGGAGGAGCCGATGTTTTCTTTCAGCTTGACCGAGTAGCCCTTCGCTTCCAGCGCCTGCGCGTAGAGGTCGCCGAGGATGTACTCCTCGCCGAAGTTCTTGTCCCCGATCGTGATCGGAGGCTTGCCCGCGCCGGGGGAGCCCGAGCCGCTCGTCGACGCCGTGGAGGAAGTGCTGCTGCTTTTGCTGCTCCCGCATGCCGCCAGCAACAGCACGAGCGCCGACGCCGCCATCAGCGCCGCCGCGAGCTTCCATCCCGCCCGACCGCCACGACCCATCGTTCCTCCTGCCTTCATGTGTTCCGCCTCCCGCGTGTTGTTCACTTTATTTATAAGAAATTAGGGAATCTAGCCGAGCCCGATCACGGCGTCGGCCATCTTGCCCCTCTGGGCCGTCTCGAGCAGGACCCCCCGCGGGGTGACCGCGCGCTGCACGAGCGCGAGCAGCCCCTCGACGCCGAGCGCCAGCGCCGCGACGCAGATCGCCGCGCCGAGCACGCCGGAGAAGTGGTAGCTCGTCTCGTTGGCGATCACGTCGCCGAGCGTCCCCGAGAAGCCCGCCAGCGAGGCGATCGTCGTCGTCGAGATCACGAACAGGGCCGCCGTGCGGACGCCGGCGAAGATCAGCGGGATCGCCAGCGGCAGCTCGACCCGACGCAGGATCTCGAGCTCCCCCATGCCCATCCCGCGGGCCGCGTCGACCAGCTCCGGGTCGACCTCGACGATGCCGAGGTAGGCGTTCGTCACGATCGGCGCGAAGGCGAGCACGACGAGGGCCAGCTCGACCACGCCGAGCCCGAGCCCGAGGAACGCGTCGCCGATCGCGAGCACCGCGAGGCTCGGCAGCGCCCGCCCGAGGTTCCCGACGTTGATCGCGAAGAACGACCCGCGGTGGATGTGGCCGAGCCAGATCCCCAGCGGCGCGGCGAGCACGAGCGAGATCGCGACGCCGATCGCGCCCACCTTCAGCGTCTCGAGGGCCAGGTGCAGGAGGCTCGGCAGGCCCGGGTTGCCCGGCACGGCCCCGTTGTGGACGATGAAGCGGAAGGCGTCGCCGAAGTCGCTCACGCGCGCATCCTCGCCCACGGCGTGAGCAGCCGCTGCGCCCCGACGAGCAGGCCGTCGGCCACCAGCGCGAGCAAGATCGCCATTCCCCCGGCCGCGAGCAGCTCGGTCTTGAACGGCCCCTCGCCGAGCGCCTGATGGATCGGCACGCCCAGCCCCCGGTCGTAGATCGTGTAGACGATCGTCGCCAGCGCGATGATCGTCACGACCGCGATCCGCAGGCCCGCGACGATCGCCGGCAGCGCCAGCGGCAGCTCCACCCGGAGCAGCGCCTGGCGGCTCGTCATGCCCATCCCCTCGGCCGCCTCGAGCACCTCGGCGGGCACCGAGCGCAGGCCCGTGACGATGTTCCGAAAGAGGATCAGGAGCGTGTAGGAGACGAGCGCGATCTCGGCCGCGAACACGTTCGGGCCGACGGGCGCGACGAGCAGCTCGAACAGCGCCAGCGAGGGGATCGTGTAGAGGAACGTCGTGAACAGCAGGACGGGCCGCTCGGCCCAGCGGTGGCGGTGGGCGTAGAGCGCGAGCGCCATCGCGATCGCGAAGCCGATCGAGACCGCGATCAGCGTCAGGATCACATGCTGGCGCAGCGCCGGCCACAGCACCGTCCCCCAGTTGGCTTTCAGCCAGTCCCAGCAGAACACCCGGTTGTGCACCGCGCAGCTAGAGCTGTGCGTCGAGAAGTTCGGGATCACCGGGCCCGAGGCCGCGAGGTGAGTCGTCACGTTCACGGGCCTGCTCGCTCCGGGGCCGCCGCCGCGTCCCCCTCCTCGCCGGCAGGGGCGGCCGCGCGGTCCTGCGGGACCCCCTCGCCCTCGCCCTCGCGCTCGCCGTCCGCCGCGATCAGCCGCTCGAGGTGCGCGAGCGTGAGCAGGCCCGTCACGCGGTCCTCGCCGTCCACGACCGCCAGGGGGCGGCCGCGGGCGGTCAGCAGGATCGAGAGGGCGTCCTTGACCGACGCGCTCTCGGCCACCCGCTCGGCGACCGGCTCGCCGCCGTTGGGAGCGAGCAGCTCGACGTCCGTCAGACGCGTCAACGAGAGCCGCTTGATGCCGCGGTCGGCGCCGACGAACCGGGCCACGAACTCGTCGGCGGGACGCGCGAGGATCGCCTTCGGCGTGTCGTACTGGGCCAGCACGCCGCCTTCGCGGAGGATCGCGATCCTGTCGCCCATCTTGATCGCCTCGTCGATGTCGTGGGTCACGAACACGACCGTCTTGCGGACTTTCCCCTGCAGCGCGAGGAACTCGTCCTGCAGCTTCGCCCGGTTGATCGGGTCGATCGCCCCGAACGGCTCGTCCATCAGCATCAGCGGCGGGTCGGCCGCGAGCGCCCGCGCGACCCCGACCCGCTGGCGCTGCCCCCCGGAGAGCTGCGCCGGATAGCGGCCCGCCATCTCCTCGGGGTCCAGGCCGATCGTCCGCAGCAGCTCCTCGACCCGAGCGTCGGTCCGGTCCTTCGCCCAGCCGAGCAGCCGCGGCACGGTCGCGATGTTCTCGGCGACCGTCAGATGGGGGAACAGGCCGATCTGCTGGATCACGTAGCCGATCTCGCGGCGCAGCTCGCGGGGGTCGCGGTCGAGCACGCTGCGCCCCCCCAGCAGGATCTCGCCGGAGTCGAGCGGGACCATCCGGTTGATCAGCCTCATCGCCGTCGTCTTGCCCGAGCCCGAGGGTCCGACCAGCACGCAGACCTCCCCTGCCGGCACGGTGAAGCTGAGGTCGGCGATCGCCGCCGCGCGCTGCCCCTCGTAGCGCTTGCTGACGTCGCGCAGCTCTAGCTCCGCCGCCTGTGCGTACGCTGAGGGCCCCTCCGGGTGGGCGGTGTCTTCGCTGAACAAGGCAGATCCCGGCCGGGTGGCGCGGTCGCCCTAAGCCTACCCCCGCAGGCCCGCGGCCTATCGGAGCGTCCCCCGGCGAGCGCCCAGGAAGCTCTGAGCCACGCTCGATAGCCTTGGGGGTGAATCGACCGGGGCGCGTAGCTCAGTTGGCTAGAGCACCTCGTTTACACCGAGGGGGTCGCCCGTTCGAGTCGGGCCGCGCCCACTCCCGGCCGGCATCCAAGGAGCACGAACTTGACCGACGCAACACCCATTCGCATCGCCGTGATCGGATCCGGCCCGGCCGGCTTCTACACGGCCGGCCACCTGCTCAAGGACGCGGACGCGGGCTTCGAGGTCGACATGTTCGAGCGCCTGCCCACGCCGTGGGGCCTGGTCCGCTCCGGGGTCGCCCCCGACCACCCGAAGATCAAGTCCGTCACCCGCATCTACGAGAAGACTGCCGCCCACCCCCGCTTCCGCTACTTCGGCAACGTCACCTTCGGTCTGCACGTCTCACGCGAAGACCTCCTGCGCCACTACCACGCGGTCGTCTACGCGACCGGCTCGCCCTCGGACCGGCCGCTCGGGATCCCCGGCGAAGAGCTGGGAGGCTCGCACGCCGCGACCGAGTTCGTCGGCTGGTACAACGGCCACCCCGACCACACCGATCTGGAGGTCGACCTGCTCAAAGCCGAGCGGGCGGTCGTGATCGGCAACGGGAACGTAGCGATCGACGTGGCGCGGATGCTCGTCCTCGCCCGCGAGGAGCTCGCCCCCACCGACACCGCCGATCACGCGCTCGACGTGCTCGCCGCGAGCCGCGTCGAGGAGGTCGTCGTGCTCGGCCGCCGCGGTCCCGCCCAGGCCGCCTTCACCAACCCCGAGCTGCTCGAGCTGGGCGAGCTCTCGGAGGCCGACATCATCGTCGACCCCGAGGAACTCGAGCGCGGCCTGGCCGTCCATGACGAGCAGGCCGAGCAGGACGCCACCGCCCGGCGCAACGTCGAGATCCTGCGCGAGTACGCCGCCCGCGAGCCGAAGGGCCACCGCAAGCGGATCGTGCTCCGCTTCCTGCTCTCCCCGACGACGCTCGTGGCCGGCGAGGACGGCCACCTGGCGGCCGTCGAGCTCGTCCGCAACGAGCTCGTCCCGGATCAAACCGATCCCGCCAAGCTGCGCGCGCAGGCGACCGCCGAGACGGAGACGATCCCCGCCGGCCTCGTCTTCCGGGCGATCGGCTACCGGGGCATCCCCCTTCCCCGCGTCCCGTTCGACGAACGCTCCGGCGTGATCCCGAACGCCGGGGGGCGCGTGACCGATGCCGCCTCCGGGGAGACGCTCGCGGGCGAGTACGTCGTAGGTTGGATCAAGCGCGGCCCCTCGGGCGTGATCGGGACCAACAAGAAGGACGCCCAGGAGACGGTCGACGCGATCTTCGAGGACCTCGCGAGCTCCAACGGGGCCCGCCGGACCCCCGAGCAGCCCAACGCCGCCGCGATCGAGGAACTGCTCCGCGAGCGCCAGCCCCGGCTCGTCAGCTACGAGGGCTGGGAAGCGATCGACCGCCACGAGCGGGCCGCCGGCGAGGCCACCGGCAGGCCCCGCGTGAAGGTCACGAGCATCGACGAGATGCTCAGGATCGCCGCGGCCGAACACCCCTAGCCGAACACGCTGCCTGGTTAACGGCCCGGCGGGCCGGGGCCTCGCAGCCGCAGTCGCTCGACGTTTGTTGGAATCGGGTTCGGCTGATCGGAACCGCGGTAGTTCATCGGCGCAACGTCTCCCCCACCAAGGAAGGACCCGATGCGCGCCTACCCCACCCGTTTCCCGTCCCGACGCCCCCTCCTCACGATGGCGCCTCTGCTCGCCGTCGCGATGATCGGCATGCTCGCCCTGATCCCGACCGCCGGCGCGCAGGCGGGCACGCCGGCCGTAACCGTGCCGCCCGCAGAAGCGGTCGAAGCCGCGCTCGCCGGCACGCCGCTCGGCTCGCTGCCCCCCGAACAGTTGGCCGAAGCGATCTCCGAGCTGCAGGGCCTGGAAGGAGCCGAACCGCAGAAGCTTCAGGAAACGCTGCAGAAACTGATCGAAAGCCTCACGAGCGGCACGACCCTCGGCGAACTGCTCGGCGGAAACCCGGTCGCGAAGCTGAGCGAAGCCCTGCAGTCCGCGGGCGCGGGTGAAGTGGTGGGGAAGCTGCTCGAACTCTCGAGCGAACCGCAGGCGCTGATCGCACAGCTGCTCGGCGCGCTCGGACCGGAAACCCTCCAGGGCCTGCTCGGGACGGTGCCGACGGGCGAACCGTTCTCGGCCTCGACGGTCGAAGAGCTCGCCGGAAAGCTCGAAACGACGCCGCAGGCGCTCGCAGCCGAGCTCGGCAAGAACGCCGAACAACTGCCCGCCAAAGCGATGGCCCTGACCGGCCCCCTCGCGAACGGCGAAACCCTCGCCGTCCTGAACGGCCTCGGCGGGATCACGCTCGGGCTCGTGAAGGAAACGGCCGGCACCGTGGGGCTGACCGGCGGGACCGGCGGCCCGGGCGGAGGCGGCGGCAGCGGCACCCCGGGCGCGACGGTGACCGTCCCCGCTTCCCCTTCCCCGGGCGCCGCCGGGACGGCCGCGAGCCGCAAGCTGCGGCTGATCAGCCACCGTGTGAAGGGCGCCGTCGCGACGGTCGTCGTCGAAGTCCCCGCCGCCGGGAGCCTGGCGGGGCGGGGACGGGGTGTCCGCCCGCTGCGCCGCGAGACCGCCCGGGCCGAGCGGGTCACGCTCCACCCGGCCCTCAGCCGCGCCGCGAGCTCAGCGCTGCACCGGCGCCACCGCCGGTTGAGGGTCCCGTTCAGCGTCACCTTCGCCCCGGTCGGCGGACCGAGCTCCTCCGTCTCGATGACCCTCAGCTACCGATGACCGGCCTCACCCCCATCTCAATCCCTCGATGATCGATCGCCCCGGAGGGCGGGCCCCAGACGCCCGCCCTCCCCGGCGCTACTCGAAGCACGCGAAGAGAAGGAGCGACTCATGCATGGCGCCGGTTCAAAGGGGGCGCCTGAAGAGCGATGCCTGTTGGGATGGACCTACGTAGCGCGCGGCTCCGCGCTGCTCGCGCTACCGATCGAGCCGCCGGGCAAGGACCAGCCCAGGTGCGGAGCCGCCGAGCGGGCCCGGCCACGGACTCGGCTGCCGACGGCGAGATTCGGGACGACCGTGAGCACTCGGGGCAGAGGCGGCTATCGAGGCACCGCCCTCGGCGAGCTGTAGGCACGTCGGGGGTGCCGAGCGAACGCGCCTAGCGGCACGGGATTTCCCCCGCTAGGGGTTTCTACGTACTCACACCAGTCGTCCCACCGACGGATGGTCGAGGTGCCTACCGCGCCTCGAAAAGCCCCTGGACGAATGAAGGATTAATTCCGCAGAGTTGAACTTATCGGATTTGTGGACGATCCACGGGTAGTGGATGTTCCCTACACGGAGGTCGACCCTCACATGCAACACGGACGACTCATCGCTCCCCGCGAGAAGCTCCTTCGCTCGGCAAAGGGGTTGGTCGGACTGGCGACGTCGGTGTCCCTGATGGGGCTGCTGGCGGCGCTCCCGACGGCACCCGCGGCAGCAAGCACGAGCACGGTGACGGCCCTTCCCACCGGCGAAGTCGAAGCGGTCCTGGCAAAGACGCCGTTGTCGACGCTCTCGACGACGCAGCTCAGCGAAGTGCTGGCGGGCCTGCCCGCGCTGAAAGGCCTCGAAGCCGGCACGCTCGAAGAAGCCCTCAAAGGGACGATCGAAGCGCTCGCCGGCAAAGGCGACACCCTCGGCCAGCTGCTCTCAGGCGGCGAAGCGCCGACGCTGCTCGCCGCCGAACTCAAAGAAGCCCTGGGCGTGCTCGCGCCGCTGTTGGAAACATTGCTCGGCGGCACCCCCGTCACGAAGCTGACCGAAGCGCTGAGCTCGACGAGCCCCGGGGAAGTCCTCGGCGAACTCGTGGACGGCTCCGCGCAGCCCGAACAGCTGATCGGGCAGGTGCTCGAAGGAATCGAACCGTCCGCGCTGCTCGCGCTGCTCGGCACCGCCCTCGGCGGGGAACCGTTCGCCAAGCTCGACGTCGCCGAACTGGCCTCGCAGCTCGGGATGTCGTCCTCCTCGCTCGTGGAAGCGCTCGGCAAGACGCTCACCTCCGTCCCCGAAACGGCGTTGGCGCTGACCGCTCCACTGACCGACGGCAAGGCGCTCTCGATCCTCGACGGAGCCGGCGGCCTGGTGCTCGGCACCGTCGGACACGTGACCGAAGGGCTCGGCGGAGGCGGAGGCGGGACGGGAGGAGAAGGCGGGGGTAGCGGCGGCTCCGGCGGCTCCGGCGGGTCAGGGAGCTCGGGCGGGGCCGGTAGTTCCGGCGGCTCGACGATCGTCTCTCTGACGACGCCCGCCTCGACGCCCGCGCCGGGCACGCCGGCGCTCGCTGCGGCGGTCGGGAGGCTGAGGGTGATCAGCCGTCACGTACGTCGCCGCACCGCGACCGTCGTCGTGCAGGTACCCGCCGCGGGAGTACTGTCGACCACCGCGCGCGGCGTGCGCGCGACCCGACGCGAAACCGCCCGCGCGGGCCGGATCACGCTGCACCTGGCGCTGAACGCCGCCGGGACCGCGGCGCTTCGCAGGCGCCACCGCGTGAGGGTGCCCGTGCGGATCACGTTCGCGCCCGTCGTCGGCCCGTCCTCCTCCGCGACCGTCGCGCTCACGTTCGGCTGAGCGCGGTCCCCGCAGATCCCGCTTCCGCTCCCCCACTGGAAGCCGGAGCGCTCCGCCCCGCCTCTCCGACGCGCGGGGCGGAGCGATGCGGGGGGCCGGGCATATGCCACACTGTTCGCCCGCAGGCCCCGTTAGCTCATCTGGTAGAGCGCCGGACTTTTAATCCGGTGGGGCGGGTTCGAGTCCCGCACGGGGCATACGTTGGTGCCGCAGGGCGGAACACCGCGGCGCCTACGAGTACCCGCTAGTCAACTAAGCGCCGATGCGGTCCCGGTTCCGACACCTGACCTAGTCCTGAGCTGGGAAGACTTGGACGATCCTGTTCGCTTGCACGGCGAACAACGCGGGACCGGCACCCATGCAGGCCTCCTCGATCCGAAGGCGGTTGCGCTCGAACCGGGCGGCCTGCTCGAAGGCACGGAGGCTCCCGCTCGTGAGGACAAACGCGCGGACACCGAAGCGCTTGATTGCCTCGATCTCCGCGGGGCGGTAGCGGATACGGCGATCCTTGCTGAGGACCGGAAGGCCGGTCTGCCCACATAGCTCAAGCCACTCGATGTCCGGGACGCTCTCATCCCGCTCGCCGTAGACCTCGTGATGTGTGCGCAGCGACCAGCCCGCCCCACGCAGGGCCTCTGGGACACGGTGACGACCGAGGCTGCGGTCAACGAAGAACTCAGGCGGCCGCGGGGAGGGCGACACGCAGAATGTCCTCGACGTCCTCCGGAGGCACGCCGAAGTCCTCGGCAACCTCCGTCAGCGGCTCCCCGGCCCTCCACCGGTCGAGCACGTCCTCAACCCTTACTCCTCCGTGGATAAAGATCGGCTGACCGAACGATCGGTCTGGGTCGACCGCGACGAGCGGTACCGCCGTCGCGGGCGATACAAGTCGAGCCGCCCAGCCGTCGTTGCCATACTCGATGCGCTTGAGGTACTCCTCTATCACCGGGGCGAACACGCGCTGGCGGGTCACGACCTCGGTTAGCCCGGCGAGCTCGGCGTCCGGCTCGGCCTCCGCGTAGTCGTAGAGGATGACTGCGCCGTCCGTGAACAGACGTCGCGACGCAAGGGCATGGTCGAGCCCAATCTCACGCTGCACGATCGCGACGGCTTGGCGGATGTGCTGAAGGCTCACGCCCGCACGCCGAAAAGCGGCGAGGATCATCGCCTCCGCGAGCCCCACGAAAGGCACGCACGGATAGCCCCGCTCAGACTTGAAGCTCGTCACAATCGGCTCACCGATGACATCCGGTCGTCCTGACGGATGGCGGACATAGCCTTTGGCCCACGTCGCAAACGTCGACGTGGGCACGCCGAGGAACCGCGCTGCCTCGGCGGCTGTGTAGAGAGGGGTGTCGAAACGTCGGTCCGTCTTCATGCGGTGGTCCTCGATCGGAATGATCGTAGATCCGGTAGCGGTCGCCAGGGCCGCGAGGTACTCGCTGAACAGTCCTAACGCTCAGCCCGTGCCGCTGAGCGCTCGCTTGCACGGAGCGGCCCTCGACGGGCGTTAACCCTGGACCCACTCCGCGAGCGTGAGCGCAACGGCAGCCGCCACAGCCTCCACGGAGTCGACGTCGACCCACTCGTCGGTCGCGTGGATCGCTCCGGCCAGCGGGCCGTAGCAAACGGCGGGACCGCCGACCGAGCGGGCGTCGGTCGTCCCCGGGAGCACCTGCCGGGCTGGCCCCGCGCCGCCGTGGAGCCGAGCGTGCGCGTCGATCAGCGCCCGCGCCAGCCCGTGGTCGAGGGGGTCGCAGTAGGCGACCGCTCGGAAGCCTTCGAAGGACACCTCGACCTCCGGCGCCGCCTCATCGACGGCAGCCGCCAGAAGCTCCTGCGCGGCGGTCGGCGTGAGCGAGGGACCGAAGCCGAGCCGGACGCGGATCTCGACCGAGGCGGGCTCGGAGGAAGGCCACGCCCCGCCCGCGAACGTCCCCGCGTTCAGCCGGAACGGCCGCTCGTGGGCGAGCAGGAAGACCGCGTCGGGCCCGGCCTGCGCGCGCTCGCCCGGGGCCGCGTCGAGCAGGTTCATCCGCCGCTCGAGCGCGCGCAGCGAGTCGAGCGCCGCGAGCATCGCCTGGGAGCTCGAGCGGCCCTCCGCGAACGCCACGTGCGCGCCCGCCGAGCGGGCGGTGAGGCGCGCCCAGATCACCCCGGCCCCGGCGTGCATCAGCTGCAGTGCGCTCGGCTCGCCGATCAGAGTCGCCTCGGCGTCGTAGCCGGCGGCGAGCACCGCCTTCATACCGTTGCCCGTGCACTCCTCCTCGATCACCGAGGTGAACAGGAGATCCCCGGCCGGCGGGCCACAGACCTCGAGGAACGCCTCGGAGGCGATCAGGTATGCGGCGATCCCGGCCTTCATGTCGCCGGCCCCCCGGCCCCAGATCCGTCCATCGGAGAGCTCCCCGCCGAAGGGGTCGTGACGCCACGTCTCGGGCGCCTCGACGGGGACGACGTCGACGTGGCCGGAGAGGTGCATCGAGCGTCCGCCGCCGCCGCCCGCGATGCGTCCGGCGACACAGGTCCGGCCCGCGTAGGAGTCGAGCGGCGGGTAGCCCCACGTGCCGTCGTCGGCCTCCGGCAGCTCGACCGGCACCCGCTCGACCGCGAACCCGAGGCGCCTCAGGCGATCCTCGACGATCCGCTGGGCGCCCTCCTCCTCGCCGAGCAGCGAGCGCTCGCGGACGAGCGTGCGCGTCAGCTCGGCGAGCTCGCCGTGCCGGGCCGCAACCGCCTCCTGCAGGCGCGCCGCGAGACCATCCTCGACCACGACCTCAGTACCTCACCGCGAGCATCGTGTTGGCCGGGAGCGTCAGGAGCAGACGATGACCCGGGCCCTTGGCGCGACGGAGCGCGGGCAACGCCCCGCTCGCGCTGAAGGACCCCACCGGGACGGGCGCTTCGCCGCGCAGCACGAGCGTCCGCGTCTTGCGTTCGCCGTTGTCGATCAGCACGAGCGGCTGAGCGCCGGGGGCGGCGATCGCGGTCGCCGCGATGCCCTTCAGACCCGCGACGCTGCGCAGCGTCGCGCCGACCGGAAGCCACTGGTTGAGCGCCGTCATCGCCGCCTCCAGCGGGTGGCGCACGACTTCGCCTCCCCGCAGATAGAACGGGTCGTAGGAGTTGCCGCTGAAGTGGAAGCGCACCTCGGCGAAGCCCGTGCGAAGGGCGGAGAGCACGAACCGCACCGCCCAGACGGCCGACGCCCTGCTGTCCGAGACGCCCGACTTCCCCCCGCAGGAGACCGAGTTGGCCTCGGTGATCACGGCCTGTCTGCCCGCCGCCCGCGCGTCCGCGACGACCCATCCGAGCCGGCTCGGGGCGTCGCCGACGCTCGCCTCCAGCAGGCCGTTGACCGTCGCCGCGCGGGGCGTCCTACAGACCGAGAGCGGATAGGCGTGCACCCCGACGGCACTCAGGCCGAGCGTGGAGATCACGCCCGGGAGCGCCGCGCGCCAGCGCCCCGGCCCCGACAGTTCCGGGCCGATCAGCGGCGCCGTGCCGACGGCGGGCGGATCGCGGCGACCGCGCGCAGGTACAGCCCCACCTCGGTCGCTTCTTCGCCAGCCTGCGGCTTGTCGAGCGAGCCGTAGTTGGGCAGGTAGTAGAGGTCCGGCTCGTTGCCGAGCGAGAAGCTGACGCCCCCGGTCGCCGCCGCGCTCGCCCCGGCGACCATCTGTTCGGCCCACGCGAGCCGCCCGATTCGGATGTTCAGACCGGCCGTCAGCGGCTCGTGGGTCGCCGCCAGCAGGCAGTGCAGGCGCGACCAGAAGGCGTCCGGGAGCGGGTAGGAGGTGAGGTCTTCCCAGCTCTGCGCCGGGGTCGGCGCCGAGGCGGCGGGAACGGTGAAGTCCTGGCTCTGCCCGGCCAGCTGCAGCGGCGGCGAGCCGAGGCGCTGCAGCTCGGCGACGAGCGCGGGCGGCGGGCATTCGCCGCCGCCGAGGTCCGCCGCCATCACCGGGTACTCGAGCGAGACGCCCGCCGGAGGCATCGAGATCCTCGCCCCCGGCGCGGTCGTGAGCGCGGGCGTCAGCGCCAGCTCGGGCGGCGGCGGAGCCGCGTGTCGCTTCTTAGCGGGCTTCTTGGCCGCCGCGAGGGCGGGCGACGCGAGCGCCGCGACGCAGGCGAGCGCGAGCAGGCAGGTGCGTAGCGATCTCATGGAGTAGAGAGTTTCGACGCTCGGCGGCATTCACCGCTTGCTCCCCGCCCTGAGAGGATGTCGCCCGTGATCGCGGCCGAGACCTTCAGCGACGCCGAGCGGGCGCTGCTCGCACCGTTCGTCTCGGACCTCGACGCGCCCGTCTTCGCCCTGCTCGGCCTCCCCGAGGCGACCCGCGGGGCGCTGTTCGCGCGCTACTCCCGCTACCCGGGGACGCTGCGCCGCCTGCTGCTCGACGAGTTCGGCGAGGAGCTGCAACGGCCGCCCTCGCAGTCCACCGCGGCGGGCGCCCGCTCCGAGGCGCTCTACGAGCGGGTGCTGGGCGAATACGGCGACGACTCGGTCGCCCAGCTGGGCGGCGCCCACATCGCCTGCGAGTGGGTCTCGAACGTTCTCACCAAGGTCCTGCAGCGACCCCGCCTCGGCGCCTACCTGGAGCAGTCGACCCGCTACATCCCCTACGACCGCCCGATGCCCGGCGGCGGCTACCGTTACCACCGCGAAGCGGAGCTGGGGCCCGCCTACGAACGCGCGATGGACGCGCTGTTCGAGACCTACTCCGAGCTGCTCGCCGCGATGCGGCCTTGGCTTGCCGAGCGCTTCCCGCCCGCCCCCGGCGAGACGCCCGCCGCGCACGAGCGCGCGGTCCGCGCCAAGGCGCTCGACCTCGTGCGCGGCCTGCTGCCCGCGTCGGCCCTCTCGCACGTCGGCATCTACGCCTCGGGGCAGACCTTCGAGCGCCTGATCCTCCACCTGCGCGCCCACCCGCTGCCGGAGGCGCAGCGCTGCGGCGAGCAGCTGCTCGCCGCGATGCGCGTCGCCGCGCCGAGCTTCGTGACGCGCGTCGACCGGCCCGACCGGGGCGGCGAGTGGGCCCGCTTCCTGCACGCGCGGGCCCGAGCCGGGACGCTCGCCGCCACGCGGCTGGGGCTCGGCGAGCCGCCCGCCGCGCAGCCCGCGGGCGTCGAGCTGGTGCGCGCGGAGGGGGATGAGGAGCTGCTGCTCGCGGCGCTCCTCTTCGAGCACTCGACGCGCAGCGAAGGGGAGGCGCGGGAGGCGGTGGCTGCGCTCTCCGCCCAGGAGCGCGGCGAGCTGCTCGCGGGGCTGCTCGGCGACCGCGTCAACCGCCGCCACCTCCCAGGACGGGGCCTCGAGTCGCTGCGCTACCGCTTCGAGATCGTCTCGGACTACGGGGCCTTCCGCGACCTGCAGCGACACCGGATGCTCACTGCTCAGTGGCAGCCGCTCACCCCCCACCTCGGCGCCGAGGTGCCCGAGGAGGTCGAGCAGGCCGGCCACGGCGAGCGCTACCGCGCCGCGCTCGAGCGCTCCCGGAGCGCCTGGCGGGAGCTCGCCGACGCGGGCCTCGAGGACCGCGCCCCCTACGCCCTCTGCCTCGCCTACCGCGTCCGCTACGTGCTCGACCTCGACGCGCGCGAGGCGATGCACCTGATCGAGCTTCGCTCCGGCGGGGAGGGGCACGCCGCCTACCGGCGGATCGCCCACGAAATGCACGCGAGGATCGCCGCGGTCCATCCGGCCGTCGCCGCCGCGATGACGTTCCTCGACGGGGGCGGTGAGCCGCGCCTGGAGCGGCTCGCGGCCGAGTCGCGTCGCGAGGCGCGGGGCGCGGACTGAAGTGCGGCGCCCGCGGCGCCTCTACGATGGCGCGATGGACGTCCCGGCGAGCCTTCTGAGCGACACCGCGCGGCTCCCGGCCCGGGCCCACGACGACGACGCCGCCTTCGACCTCTACGCCGACGAGGCGATCGAGCTGGCCCCGGGGGAGCGCGCGGCCGTCGGCACCGGCGTCGCGCTCGCGCTTGCGGAGGGCTCCTGCGGGCTCGTCCTGCCGCGCTCGGGCCTCGCCACCCGGCACGGCATCACCGTCCTGAACGCGCCCGGCCTGATCGATCCGGGCTACCGCGGAGAGGTGAAGGTCGTGCTGCTCAACACCGACCCCACCGAGACCTTCGCGATCGAGCCGGGCGACCGCATCGCCCAGCTGCTCGTGCTCTCGCCCGGACCGGTCGCGCTGACGCTCGCCGCCGAGGGGCTGGGCGAGACCGCCCGCGGCACCGCCGGCTTCGGCTCTACCGGCCGCTAGAGGAGCTGCAGCTAGGCGGCCAGCGCCTCGCTCTCCTCGATCTCGGCGAGCGTCTCGGGCGAGACCTCGACCACCTCGCCCTCGGGTCGCGCAGCCGGGTTGCGCAGCCACACCCCCGCGACCACCGCCCCAAGCAGCGCGAAGCCCGCGCCGACCAGGAAGGCGAGGTCGAAGCCGTTGGTGAGGGCGTGGGCGAAGCCCTGGGAGTGATCCGCGCGCGTCCGGGCGTCGGCGATCGTGGAGAGGATCGCAAGGCCGAGGGCGCCGCCCATCAGGCGCGAGGTGTTGAGCAGGCCCGAGCCGATCCCGCTCTGCGCCGGGGGCAGGCACTGCATCGCGACGATCGTCGCGGGCACGAGCGAGAAGCCCATGCCCAGCGACGCCAGCAGCGCCCCGGGGAGCACGTCGCCGAAGTAGCTCCCGCCCGGGGCGACGCCGATCAGCAGCAGCATCCCGACGGTCGCGACGGTCATGCCGGCCGTGATCACGTTGCGGGGCCCGAAGCGAGCGACGACTTTCGACGCGAGCGTCGAGGCGACGAAGATCGAGCCCGTCATCGGCAGGAAGAACAGCCCGGTCTCGATCGCGTCGTAGTGGAGGACTTCCTGAAGGTAGAGGGTGAGGAAGAACCAGACCGGGAAGAAGGCCGTGTAGAGCAGCGTCACGACGATGTTCGAGATGCGCAGCTGACGGAAGCGCAGGATCGAGAGCGGGATCAGCGGCGCCGTCGCAAGGCGCGCCTCCACGAGCCCGAACAGGCCGAGCAGCGCGACGCCCGCGGCGAGCGGCCCGAGCACGCCGGCCGAGCCCCATCCGAGCGTGTCGGTGCGGACGATGCCGTACGTCAGCGCGACGAGACTCGCCGTGATCAGGACAGCGCCGCTGACGTCGAAGTTGCGGGTCGCGCCGCGCTCGCGCTCGCCCGAGATCAGCCGCAGGCCCCACACGATCACGACGACGCCGAGCGGGACGTTGACCGCGAAGATCGCGGGCCAGCCGAGACCCTGCGTCAGGACGCCCCCGAGCAGCGCCCCGGAGGAGCCGCCGAGCGCGCCCATCGCGCCCCACAGTCCGACCGCCTTGTTGCGCTCCGGGCCGGCCTCGAAGGAGCTCGTCACGATCGACAGCGTCGCCGGCGAGAGGACCGCGCCGCCGACGCCCTGCAGGGCGCGAGCCGCGAGCAGCATCGTCTGCGAGTCCGACAGCGCGCAGGCCAGCGAGGAGACCGAGAACAGCGCCGTGCCGGCGATGAAGACGTTGCGGCGGCCGAGCAGGTCCGCGCAGCGCCCGCCGAGCATCAGGAAGCCGGCGAAGGTCAGCGTGTAGGCGTTGACGACCCACTGCAGCCCGGTCGTCGAGAAGCCGAGGCCGCTGTGGATAGAGGGCAGCGCGACGTTCACGATCGAGATGTCGAGGATCACCATGAACTGGGCCAGGCAGACGATCAGCAGCAGCGCCTTCTTGGCCGCGACGCGGGGGGTGGGGGTGCTCTCCTGTGCGCTCATGGGTACAGTGTGAGGCAGGACTTATCCAAGTAGTAGAGAAGGCTTTATACTGGTAGTTCCAGTGCCCGCCTCGATCCCGCTCACCACAAAGAACGACGGCGCCCGCCCGCTTCGTGAGATAGCAGCTTCGGGCAAGCTCCGCCGCGAAGAGCTCGCGGACTTCCTGCGCATGCGCCGCGCCGCGCTGCAGCCCGCCGACGTGGGCCTGCCCGGCGGGGGCCGGCGACGGACGCCGGGCCTGCGCCGCGAGGAGGTCGCGCAGCTCGCCGGGGTCGGATCGACCTGGTACACGTGGCTGGAGCAGGGCCGCGACGTGCGGGCGTCGGTCGAGGTTCTGGAGGCGCTCGCGCAGGCGCTGCGACTCGACCAGGCAGAGCGCACGCACCTGATCCTGCTCGGCCGCGGTGAGGCCGCGCCGCCGTGCAAGAGCCCGGCCGAGCGCATCTCCCCCACGCTCCGGCGCCTGATCGAGGGCCTCGGGCCGAACCCCGCCTACGTCCTCGGCCGCCGCTGGGACTATCTGGCCTGGAACGACGCCGCGATCGCCCTGCTCGGAGACTTCGGCGAGCTGCCCCGCGCCGCCCGCAACCACGCCTGGCAGACGTTCACCGACCCCGCGCGGCGCGAGATGTTCGTCGACTGGGAGCACAGCTCCCGCACGATGGTCGCCAAGTTCCGGGCCGACAGCGCCCGCCACATCGGCGATCCCGAGTTCGAGTCGCTGATCCGCGCCCTGCGCAAGTCGAGCCCCGAGTTCGCGAAGGCCTGGGAGCGCCACGAGGTCTCCACGCGCAGCGAGGGCCGCAAGGACCTCCGCCATCCCGTCGCCGGGCTGATGTCCTTCTCACACGCCGTCTTCCACCCTGCCGAGAAGCTCGAACAGCGCCTGATCCTCTACAGCCCGCTGCCCGAGAACGACACCGCCGAGAAGCTCGCCGCGCTGATGAGCGGCCGCACGATCGCCGGCCCGCCGGAGCTCGCTGCGCCCGCGCGGGCGAAGGCTCGCCGGGCGCCGGCCGTGACGGCGTAGGCGCTTTCGGCACGCCGGCCCAGCTCGCTCCCTCGCCCGCGCGCGGTCAGGCGCGAGAGATCACGAGCACGCCCGCGCCGACCGACACGAGCGCGACCGAGGCGCGCTCGTCCCCCTCTGCCAAGGCGCGGAACGCGGCCATCTCCTCGGCGTGGGAGATCGCGTTGTCGACGACCAGCAGGCCGGGGCGGGCGAGCACCCGCAGGAGGTGCTCCCAATAGGACACGTATTCGGTCCGTTCGGCGTCCATGAAGATGAAGTCCGCGCCTTCGTCGGGGAGCCCGGCGAGCGCCTCGCCCGCGTCCTGCAGACGGAGCTCGACGACGTCGCCGAGGCCCGCACGCGCGATGTTCTCGCGCGCCTGCTCGGCGCGGCCGGGGTCGAGGTCGACGCTCAGCACGCGTCCACCGTGCGACTCGGCGGCGTCGCCGAGCCAGATCGTCGAGTAGCCGTTCGAGGTGCCCAGCTCGAGCAGCCGCCGGGCGGCGAGCGCGCGAACGAGCACCGCCATCAGCGCTGCCGTCTCGGGCTCGACGTTGCGCAGCCGCTGATGACGGTCCGCGAGCTCGGCGTCGTGCGCGCGACCGTGCGTGAACAGCTCGGAGAGCAGTTCGCTGCGCGCGGGCTCCATGCGGCGGAGTCTAGGCCGTGACCGCGACCTCCTCGTCGCTGTAGATCTCGCCGCGCTCGGCCTTCTCGACGAGCGAGGCGGGAGGCTCGAAGCGCTCGCCGTATTTGGCGGCGAGCTCGCGGGCGCGGGCGACGAAGCCCGCCACGCCTCCCTCGTAACCGTTGACGTACTGCAGCACCCCGCCGGTCCAGCCGGGGAAGCCGATGCCGAAGATCGAGCCGATGTTGGCGTCGGCGACCGACTCGATCACGCCCTCGTCGAGGCACTTGACCGTCTCGATCGACTCGATGAACAGCATCCGCTCCTCGAGGTCCTTCAGCGAGATCGAGGCGGGGTCGTCGGTCTCGGGGAACATCTCCTTCAGGCCCTTCCACAGGCCGACCCGCTTGCCGTCCTCGTAGTCGTAGTAGCCGGCGCCCGCGAGCTTGCCGCCGCGGCCCGCGTCGAGCATCTTGTCGACGATCTGGAAGGACGGACGGTCCTCCCAGACGCCACCTTCGGCTTCGACGGCGGCCTTGGTCGCGTCGCGGATCTTCCTGGCGAGGTTGAGGTTCAGCTCGTCGGAGAGCTGCAGCACCGGCGCCGGGTAACCGGCCTGGTTGGAGGCCTGCTCGATCGACGCCGCCGGGACGCCCTCGAGCAGCATCCCGACGCCCTCGTTGATGAACGTCCCGATCACGCGGCTGGTGAAGAACCCGCGCGAGTCGTTGACGACGATCGGCGTCTTCTTGATCTGCCTGGCGAGATCGAGCGCCCGGTAGAGCGTCTCCTCGTTGGTCTTCTCGCCCTTGATGATCTCCAGCAGCGGCATCTTGTCTACGGGTGAGAAGAAGTGCAGGCCGATGAATGCCTCGGGCCGCGAGACGCCCTCGGCGAGGTCGGTGATCGGCAGCGTCGAGGTGTTCGAGCCGAGCAGCGCGCCGTCGGCGAGGTGCGGCTCGATCTCCGCGAAGACCTGCGCCTTCACCGCCGGGTCCTCGAAGACCGCCTCGATCACGAGGTCGGCGCCCGCCGCCGCGGCGGGGTCGTCGGTCGGCGTGATCCGCCCGACCAGCTCCGCGGCCTGCTCCTGGGTGTAGCGCCCGCGCGAGACGGCCTTCTCGGTGAGACCCTCCGAGTAGGACTTGCCGCGGTCGGCCGCCTCCTGGGAGACGTCCTTGAGCACGACCTCGATGCCGGCTTTCGCGCACACGTACGCGATCGCGGCGCCCATCATGCCCGCGCCCAGCACCACGACCTTCTTGGCCTGGAAGGGCTCGATGCCCTCGGGGCGGTCGCGGTCGCCGTTGACGCGCTGCAGGTCGAAGAAGAACGCCTGGATCATGTTCTTGGCGACCTGGCTGGTGAGCAGGTCGACGAAGTAGCGCCCCTCGATCTCGATCGCCGTGTCGAAGTCGACCTGGGCGCCCTCGACGGCCGCCGACATGATGTGGTGCGGCGCCGGGTAGTTCGCGCCCTTCAGCTGCTTGCGCAGGTTCGCCGGGAACGCCGGCAGGTTCTGCGCCAGCTTCGGGTTCGACGGCGTCCCGCCCGGGATCTTGTAGCCCTTGACGTCCCACGGCTGCACCGTCGGCTCGTCGCTCGGCTGGGCCTTGATCCACGCCTTCGCGGCGGGCACGAGCTCCTCGCGCGTGGCGACGAGCTCGTCGACGAGGCCCATCTCCTTCGCCTTCGCGGGCCGGTGTTCGGTGCCCTGCATCAGCAGCTGCATCAGCGCGTCGACGATGCCGAACATGCGGACCGAGCGCACGACGCCGCCGGCGCCGGGCAGCAGGCCGAGCTTGACCTCGGGGAAGCCGAGCTTGACCTTGGGGTCGTCGAGCGCCACGCGGTGGTGGCAGGCCAGGCAGATCTCAAGGCCCCCGCCGAGCGCCGCGCCGTTGATCGCCGCGACGACCGGCTTGCCGAGCGTCTCCAGGCGGCGCAGCTGGGCCTTGCCGGCCCGCACCATCTCGGCGAGCTGCGGGGCGTCGTCCTTGCTCGCCGCCCGCAGGTCGTTGAGGTCCCCGCCGGCGAAGAAGGTCTTCTTGGCGGAGGTGATGACGACGCCCGCGATCGAGTCCTTCTCGGCCTCGAGCCTCTCGACCGTCGCCGCCATCGACTCCGCGTAGTCGCGGTTCATCGTGTTGGCCGACTGGTTCGGGTCGTCCAGCGTGAGGACGACGATGCCGTCCTCGTCCTGCTCCCAGCGGATCGTTGTGCTCTCTGCCATCTAGATCGCCTCCACGACGGTCGCGATTCCCATGCCGCCGCCGACGCACAGCGTCGCGAGGCCGTAGCGGCCGCCGGTGCGGTGCAGCTCCTCGATCAGCGTGCCGAGGATCATGCCCCCGGTCGCGCCGAGCGGGTGGCCCATCGCGATCGCGCCGCCGTTGACGTTGACTTTCTCCATGTCGAGGCCCATGTCGCGCACGAACCGCAGCACGACGGCCGCGAAGGCCTCGTTGATCTCGACCAGGTCGAGGTCCTCGACGCTCAGGCCCGCCTTGGCGAGCGCCTTCTTGCTGGCCGGCGCGGGGCCGGTCAGCATGATCGTCGGGTCGGCTCCCGAGAGCGCCGTCGCGAGGATCCGGGCCTTCGGCTTCATGCCCAGCTCATCGCCGGTCTTCTCGTTGCCGATCGTCAGCAGTGAGGCGCCGTCGACGATGCCCGAGGAGTTGCCGGGCGTGTGGACGTGCTCGATCTTCTCGACCCAGTGGTACTTCTGAAGCGCCACCGCGTCGAAGCCGCCCATCTCGCCCATCGCGGCGAACGACGGCTTCAGTCCGCCGAGCGTCTCGACGGTCGTGCCGGGACGGATGAACTCGTCGTGGTCGAGCACGACGTTGTCGTTGAGGTCCTTGACCGGGATCACCGTGTTGGCGAAGCGGCCCTCCTGCTGCGCGTTCCACGCACGCTCCTGCGAACGGACGGCGTAGGCGTCGACGTCCTCGCGGCTGAACTCCTCGATCGTCGCGATCAGGTCCGCGCTCACGCCCTGGGGGACGAAGGAGGTGTCGTAGTTGGTCTCCGGGTCCATCGCCCAGGCGCCGCCGTCGGAGCCCATCGGGACGCGCGACATCGACTCCACGCCGCCGGCGAAGACGAGGTCCTCCCAGCCGGAGGCGACCTTCTGGGCGGCGATGTTGACGGCCTCCAGGCCCGAGGCGCAGAAGCGGTTGACCTGGACGCCCGCGACGGTGTCGGGGAGGCCCGCCTTGATCGCGGCTGTCTTGGCGATGTCGGCGCCCTGGTCGCCGACCGGGGAGACGCAGCCGAGCACGACGTCGTCGACCCGCGAGGGGTCGAGTTTCTCGTTGCGCACGAGCGTCTCGTGCATCAGCCCCACGACGAGGTCGACGGGCTTGGTGCCGTGCAGCGATCCGTTGAACTTGCCCTTGCCCCGCGGCGTTCGGATCGCGTCGAACACCAGCGCCTCTGAGGCTGCCATCACTCGTCCTCCTGAAGGGTCGCCCCCGCCCGCCGCCCCGGGTTCTCCCCGGGGACGGACGAGGTCTGAAGTTGATGCGCGGGACGCTACCACAAACGTTCATGCGTGAACGCAAATATGATTAGGATCATCGCGATGCGGACGACAGCCAAGCCACGCCCCGAACGCCGCAGCCAGGCGGAGCGCAGCGCGACCACCCGAGAGGCGCTGCTCGACGCGACGATCGCCTGCCTCGTGGAGGACGGCTACGCGAACACGACGACGAGCCGCGTCTGCGAGCGGGCCGGGCTCTCCCGCGGCGCCCACCTGCACCACTTCCAGACCCGTCAGGCGCTCCTCGCGGCGGCGATGGAGCACCTCGCCGAGCGGCGCGGGACCGCCCTGCTGGCCGCCGCGGAGAAGCTTCCCGAGGGACCCGAGCGCCTCGCCGCCGGGCTCGACCTTTTGTGGGCGGGCTATGCCAACCCGCTCTACCAGGCGGCGCTCGACCTCTGGACGCACGCGCGCACCGACCCGGACCTGCGCGAGCGCCTGGAGCCGGTCGAGCGCGATCTCGATCGCCAGACGCTGCGCCTGTCGAGCACGCTGTTCGGCGAGCGCGCGGAGCAGCCCGGCTTCGGGCAGCTGATCGAGATGGCCCACGCGACGATGCGCGGCCTCGCGCTGCTCGACACGCTGCACCCGGGCGGCGGGCGCAACCGGCGCCAGTGGCCCGACTGCCGCGCGCGACTCGTGGAGATGTTCGACCGCAGCGCAAACGCCCAACCCGAGGAGAAGAGGGACCGATGAGCAACCGCACGTTCGTGATCGGCGTCGGCATGACGAAGTTCGCCAAGCCCGGGACCAAGGAGGGCGACTACCCCGACTGGGCGCGCGAGGCGGGCGAAGCGGCGCTGGCCGACGCCGGGATCGACTACGGCGAGATCGAGCAGGCGTTCGCCGGCTACTGCTACGGCGACTCGACCTGCGGGCAGCGCGCGATCTACGGCCTCGGCCTGACCGGCGTGCCGGTCGTCAACGTCAACAACAACTGCTCGACCGGCTCGAGCGCCCTGTACCTCGCCCGCCAGGCGGTGAAGGGCGGCCTCGCCGAGTGCGCGCTCGCGCTCGGCTTCGAGAAGATGGAGAAGGGCTCGCTGCAGGCCAAGTACACCGACCGCACGAACCCGATGGACCGCCACTTCCAGACGCTGCTCGCGCTGCGCCCGTGGGAGGACGCGCCGCCCGCGCCGCAGATGTTCGGCGCCGCCGGGCGCGAGCACATGGAGCGCCACGGCTCCGAGCCCAGACACTACGCATGGATCGGGTGGAAGAACCACCACCACTCGGTGAACAACCCCTACGCCCAGTTCCAGACCGACTACAGCCTGAAGGAGATCGAGGAGGCGCCTGAGATCTACGCGCCGCTGACCAAGCTGCAGTGCTCGCCGACCTCCGACGGCAGCGCCGCCGCGGTGATCGCATCGGAGCGCTTCGTCGAGGAGCACGGCCTGTGGGATCGCGCGATCGAGCTCGCCGGCCAGGCGATGTGCACCGACATGACGAGCAGCTTCGAGGACTCCTCGGCGATCAAGTGCGTCGGATATGACATGTCGCGCCAGGCCGCCGAGCGCGCCTACGCGGAGGCCGGCGTCGAGGCGGGGCAGGTCGACGTCTGCGAGCTTCACGACTGCTTCAGCGCCAACGAGCTGATCACCTACGAGGCGCTCGGCTTCGCCGCCGAGGGCGAGGGCCACAAGCTCGTCGACGCCGAAGCGACCACCTACGGCGGCGAGGGCCCGGTCGTGAACCCCTCCGGCGGCCTGATCTCGAAGGGCCACCCGCTCGGCGCGACCGGCCTCGCGCAGTGCGCGGAGCTGACCTGGCAGCTGCGCGGCACCGCGGACGCCCGTCAGGTGACCGACGCGGCGGTCGGCCTGCAGCACAACATCGGGCTCGGCGGCGCCGCGGTCGTCGGCGTGTACCGGCGCCTGAGCTAGAGAGAACGACCGGAGGCCGCCCGCGGGTCACAGCCCGCGGACGGCCCGACCGGACCTGCTTCGCTACGGCAGCGGCGTCGCTTCGACTTCTTTGCGGAGCTGCGCCTGGCCTTTGACGTTCGGGTGGTAGCTTTCTTCGAGCGGGTTGGACTGACCGTTCAACCACTCTTCAGAGGCACACACCTCGTGCGCTTTGAACGCGGACCGCGGGTCGACGAAGGTGAAGCCGTGGGCTTCGACCTGAGCTTTGATCGCGGCGTCGAGTTTGTCACCCGTTTCGTTCAGTTTCTTCTCATTGGACGAGGTGAGGAAGTTCACGTTGCACGTCGTCCCCGTGTCGGTGAACAGGTGCGGGTAACCGACGACGTCGATTTTCGCTGTCGTCGCCCGCGAGCGGATGTTGTTGTACGTCGTGTTCAGCACGCCGGGCAGCGTTTTCGCGATGTATTCATTCGCTTCGTTGATCGCGCTGCCGCAGGTGAAGTAGTAGAGCGCGCAGTTGATGATCACGTTGCTGAAGCCCGCGTCGTTGCCGCCGATCGAGACCGTCACGAGCGACGTCGTGCTGTTCAGGTTGCCGAGCTGTTTGGAGTTGACGTCGGTCGTCTTGGCGCCGCTGCACGCTTCGAAGTTGAGCGTGTAGCCCTTCGCGGCGGCGATCTTCGGGCCGTAGGCTTCAGGGCTGCGCTTGCAGCTGCCCGATTCTTCGTAGAACACCCGGGTGCCCACGCCCGAGGCGTATGAGTCGCCGAGGTCGACGTACTGCTTGGCGGCCGCCTGGGCGGCCGGGATCAGCATGCCGACCATCAGCGCAGCCAGACCGGCGATGCGGGTTGCTTTCCCCATCTGTTTACCCTCTCCCCTTCTTGGATGTCGCCCCAGGTCCCGAGACCGTGCCCGGAGGCACCGGTCGCGACATCGGGTGTGAGCCGGGTGGCGGGCTCCCCCGGAGCGCTTGGACGGCCTAACCTAACCCCGCTCGTAACGCCGCGTCAAGACTTTCAGAGCAGCATCCGTCAACTGTCTCCTTTTTCGGTTAATAGTTATCCCCGAGGGACAGAAAGACACACCCTCCGGCCCCGGAAAGTGTCGCCGCGCGACAGTCAGAAGGAGCGCCCGCCGCGCCTTATCGGGCGGGCGCCGGGATGGGCCCCGCGACCGGCGCGAGGTGTCGTGAGAGGAAGTGAAGCTCGTCGGCCACGCTCCGCTCGAACGCGGCGCCGCGATACACGTCGAAGTGGCCGACCGGATACGTCCGCACCTCGGCGCGTCCCGTCGCGAGCCACGCCGCCTGCTGGGCCGCGGCCGGAGGAGCGACCGAGTCGCGGTCGGCGATCTGGATCAGGATCGGGCAGGGCAGCCGGTCGGCCTTCAGGCCGGGCCGGTAGAGCGCCGCCGTGAGGCCGAAGCGGGCGGCGAACTCGTTGCGCCAAGTCGGTCCGACGATCGCCTTGTAGCCAGGGTCTGCGTCGGGGGTGCTCATCGCCGCGAGCGTGCCGGGCGGGCCGACCGCGGGCAGCAGCACGGGCGGTCGGCCGCGGCGCGCTGCGAGCTCGTCGCGAAGCGCCGCGAGGGTGATCTTCCCGAGCGCCGCCGGCCCCGCGTAGCGGAGGGCGTTGAGCATCGTCACGCGGCCGTCCATCGCCGGCGACTGCGACACGACGGCCGCGACCCGCCCGTCCGCGACGGCGACCTCCACCACGTGGCCGCCCGAGAAGGAGGTCCCCCAGAGGGCGATCCGGTCGGGATCGACACCCGACAGCCCGCGCGCGAAGGCGATCGCCGCCGCGTAGTCCTCGAGCTGAGCGGCGACCGAGACGAGCTGGCGCGGCTCGCCGCCGCTGTTGCCGAAGTACCGGTAGTCGAAGGCGAGCGCGTCGAGGCCCGCCGCGGCGAAGCGCTCGGCGTAGGGCTCCAGGCCCGAGTCGACGGTGCCGGCGAACCCGTGCGCGAGCACGACGCACGGGCGCCGACCCCGATCGTCGGCGAAGGCGTCGCCCTCGCCAGCGAGGTGGACGCCGGCGATCCGCTCGCCGCAGCTCAGGAACTCGACGGCGCTCACGCCGAGCCCGCCGGCTGAGCGACCGTCGCCGCGTCGGCCTGCGCGGCGCGGCCCGCCGTCTCGCGCCCGGTCGGCGCGCCCTCCCGCGCCCGCTTCTGCCCGGCGGGGATCGTGCGGTGTTCGAGCTCGCGCTTGTAGGAGTACCACTCGAGCTGCATCGTGTGGCGGGGCTTGGCGACGAAGTGGCCGGTGTGGAAGGCCTCGTCATCGACTATCTCGCGCTCCATCTGCTCGATCGGCGGCGGCGCCCAGTCGCCGCTGAGCCAGCGCGCGGCGAGCTTCGACTGAAGCTCCGAGAACGGGAAGATCGTCGGGATCGGCTGGCCGAGGCCGATGAACGCGAGGTCGTCGATCCCCGGTTTGAGCATCCGCTTGTAGAGCGGCAGGACGTTGTCCGGGGCGCTGATGAAGTCCTCGTCGAAGAACGGGAAGCTGACGTTGTAACCGGTCGCGTAGATGATCGCGTCGAGGAGCTCGACGCTGCCGTCGGCGAAGCGGACGGAGTCCCCGAGCAGCTCGGCGACGTCGCCCTTCGCCTGCGCGTCGCCCGCCCCGAGCCGGCCCAGCAGCTCGCTGGAGACGGTCGGGTGCGCGTCGAGGAAGTTGTGGTTGGGCGTCGGCAGGCCGAAGTCCTCCATCCGTCCCGAGAAGATCCGCGGCAGCAGCCGCGCCATGCGTCGCTGCAGCCTCGCCGGGACGAGCGGGTTGGCCTTCACGATCTGGTCGGCCGGTTTGCCGAACAGGTACTTGGGCACGACGTAGGCGCCCGAGCGGGTCGAGAGGTAGACCATCTCGCAGACCGTCTTGCGGCCCAGCTCGGAGACGATGTCGACGGCGCTGTTGCCGATCCCGACGACCAGCACCCGCTTGCCCTTCAGCTCGAGCGGGTTGCTCGGGTCGACGTAGTCGTGGGAGTGGATCTGCGGGCCGTCGAAGCTGCCCGGGAACGACGGCATCCGCGCGTCCCAGTGGTGGCCGTTGCAGACGAGCAGCGCGTCGAAGGACTGCGAGCTTCCGTCCTCGAGCGTGATCGTCCACCCGCCGCGCGGCCCGCGCTCGGCGCGGGCGACCCTGGTGTTGAAGCGGATGTTGCGGCGCACGTCGAACGCGTCGGCGTAATCGCGCAGCCACTCGAAGATGTGGGTGTGGTGGGGATAGTCCGGGTAGCGGTCCGGCATCGGGAAGTCGCGGAAGGATATCGACGGCTTGGAGATGTCGATGTGCAGCGACCGGTAGGCCGAGGAGACCCCGTTGGGGTTCTGGAAGTACCAGTTGCCGCCGACCTCGTCAGAGGCCTCGAAGCACGTGTGCGGCACGCCGAAGTCGTCGAGCGCCTTGCAGGCCGTGAGGCCGCTCACGCCCGCACCGATGATGCAAACGTTGGGCGTCCGAGAAGTCATGCCCTCATGCTAGTCAGCGGCTCAAGCGGCCGCGAGCAGCGCGGGGCGGCGGGCCGCCCACGGGCTCGCCGCTTCCAGCTGCGCCGCCAGCGCCAGCAGCCGGCCGTCCTGCCACGGGCCGGCGAGCAGCTGCACGCCGACCGGGACGTCCTCGCCGGTCCAGTGGACCGGAAGCGAGACGCCGGGCAGCCCCGTGACGTTGCCGAAGGCGGTGAACGAGACGCTCGCGACGACGTCCAGCACGGGCTGGTCCGGGGTGGCGTGCTGGGCCTCCATCGTGGCGCCGGCCTTCGGCGGCAGGATCGCGGAGGTCGGCGAGAGGAGCACGTCGAAGTCGCGGCCCCAGCGCGCGACCTCGCGACGGCTCAGCAGCTCGAGCGTCTTGGCCGCGAGCACGTAGTCGTAGGCGCCGGTCTCGCCGGCGAGACCGCGCTGGTGGATGATGTGGGGCTCGGTCGCGGCCCAGTCGACGCCCTCGTAGTCGGCCAGCCCGCCCTGGGTCAGGGCGATGAACGGCGGCACCATCTCTTCGGAGATCGTCGGCACCTCGACCTCCTCGACGGAATGGCCGAGCCCCTCGAGCAGCGCCGCGGCGGCGCGTGCGGCCGCCACGCACTCGGGATCGGTCGGGATCCCGAGCGGCGCCTGCGCCATCAGTCCGATCCGCAGCGCTCCGGGGGAGGCGGACTCGGCCTCGCTCGCGAACGGGCGCTCGGGAACCGGCGCGTTGTACCAGGCGAGTGGATCCGGCCCGGAGATCGCGTCGAGCACGACCGCCGACTCGGCGACCGTCCGGCAGACGACGCCCTCCACGACCGCCCCGAGCCAGCTCTGCGCCAGGCGCGGGACGCGCCCCCGGCTCGGCTTGAAGCCGACCAGACCGCAGTAGGAGGCGGGGATCCGAATCGAGCCGCCGCCGTCGTTCGCGTGCGCGACCGGGAACATCCCGCCCGCGACCGCCGCGGCGGCCCCGCCGCTCGAGCCGCCCGGCGTCCGCTCCGTGTCCCAGGGGTTGCGGCTTGGCCCGAAGCGCAGGTTCTCAGCCGCGGTGATCACGCCGAACTCGGGCGTGTTGGTGCGCCCGCACAGCACGAAGCCCGCGTCGACGAGCTTCCCGACGACCAGTTCGCTCTCCTCGCTCGGGCCCTCCGGCGCGCCCCGCGAGCCGAACGTCACGGGCCACCCGGCGACCGGCGTCAGATCCTTGATCGGGATCGGGACGCCGAGGAACGGCGGCGCGTCCTCCGCGCGCTCGTCGAGCCGGCGGTCGGCGGCCGCGGCCGCCGCGCGGGCCTCGGCGTCGTTGCGCCAGGTGACCGCGTTGAGGATCGGGTTGCGCTCGTCGACCGCCGCGAGGCAGGCGTCGAGCAGCTCTACGGCGGAGAGCTCGCGGCGGCGCAGGGCGGCGGCCAGCTCGAGGGCGGAGGAGGTGGGTGTGAGCTCGGGCATGATCGCGACAGTACACGAGCGGACCCCGCCGCGGACGACCGCGACGAAGCCCCGATCCGTAGACTTCCGCACGCATGAGCGGCCTGAACCTGCAGGGCAAGACGGCGTTCGTCACGGGGGCGGCGAGGGGGATCGGAGCGGCCACCGTCGAGCGCCTGTACGCGCGCGGCGCGAACGTCGCGTTGGTGGGCCTCGAGCCCGAGCGGATGCGAGAGAACGCCGCCCGGCTCGGCGAGCGCGCGATCGTCCTCGAGGCGGACGTCACCGACCTGGCGGCGCTCGAAGGCTGCGTCGCCCAGACGGTCGAGCGCTTCGGCGGGATCGACGTGGCCGTCGCGAACGCCGGCATCTCCTTCACGGGCACGCTCTCGACGGCCCCCGTGGAGCAGGTCGAGCGGACGCTCGCGGTGAACCTGCTCGGCGTGTGGCGGACCGATCGCGCCGTCGTCGGCGAGCTCCGCCGCAGCCGCGGCTACCTCCTCAACATCTCCTCGCTCTCGGCGATCACGCACGCGCCGATGATGGGCCCGTACACGACCGCGAAGGCGGGCGTCGAGGCGATGAGCGACGCGCTGCGCCTCGAGCTCGCTCCGCATGGCGTCGGGGTCGGCTGTGCCTACTTCGGCTTTCTCGACACCGACCTCGTCAAAGCCGGCTTCGAGACCTCCTCCGCCCGGGACGTCAAAGACCGGCTGCCCCGCTTCATGGCCCAGCCCGCCCCGCTGTCGATCGCGATCGACGCGATCGAGCGCGGCGTCGCCAAGCGCTCGGCGCGCGTGTGGGCGCCGCGCTGGGTCGGACCGATGCTCTACCTGCGCGGCCTGCTCCAGCCGCTGACCGAAAGGCAGGCGCTGTCCGACATGGACACGCTGCGCGAGAGCGTGGAGATCGCCGAGTCCTCGCCCGACGCGGAGACGATGGACCCGATCCTCGGCGTCGCGGCGAACGCGCTGGCCGAGCCGAGCGCTACTCCGCGCGGCTGAACTGGAAGACCGCCACCGCGAGCATGACCGCGCCGAGCAGCGCGACGACGCCCGCCTCCAGGGCGCCGGGAACGTGCCAGCCCCACCACGTCACGCCCGGGTCGAGCGTCCGCCGCGCCGCTGCGGAGATGCTCAGGTGGGAGAAGACGACGCGCCGGATCGGGTCGACCGCGTAGGTGAGCGGGTCGATGCGGTTGAGGATCGTCAGCCACTGCGGGAGGCCCGCGACCGGGAACAGGGCGCCGGAGAGGAAGTACATCGGCATGATCGCCATCTGCATCAGCGCCATGAACGACTGCATCTGGGCGACCCGGGCGGCGACCATCACGCCGAACGCCGTGATCGTGAACGCGAGCAGCAGCTGGATCGCGAACACCGCGACGATCAGGCCGAAGTCGTAGGGGACGCCGACCAGGCCCGCGAGGCACAGCACGATCACGCCCTGGAAGCCCGCGACCGTGGCGCCGCCGAGGCACTTGCCGAGCACGAGCGAGCTGCGCCTGACGGGCGCGACCATCATCTCGCGCAGGAACCCGAACTCCCGGTCCCAGACCAGCGAGGCGGCGGAGAACATCGCCGTGAACATGACGGCCATGCAGAGCACGCCGGGGTAGACGAAGGTTTTCAGGTTGACGCCGTGAGTTCCGGCGGAGGCGATCTTCGAGAGCCCCGTGCCGAGCACGAACAGGAACAGGAAGGGCTGGATCAGCGAGGTCAGGATGCGCAGCCGGTCGCGGCCGAAGCGGATCAGCTCGCGCTTCCAGACGACCTTGATCGCGCGCAGCTCGCCGCGCGCGCTGCGGGTCGGCACCCGCACGGCGACGGGTCGACGCCCGCCCTGCGGCGCGCGCCCGTCGCCGCCTGCCGTCACGGCGTCCGCCGGGCTCGCGCTCACCGGCTCATCATCCTTGCCGCTTTGCGCCGCTGATCGGCGCCGCCGGACTCGGCGTCGCGGATCGTCGTGCCGGTGTAGGACATGAACACGTCATCGAGCGACGGCCGCGACACGTTGACCGAGCGGATCGGCCGGCCGAGCTCGGCGAACAGCCGCGGCACGAAGTGCTCGCCCTCGGGGACCCCGAACGTGACCATCCCCTCGACGACCTTCGCCTCGATCTCGAAGACGTCTCGCAGCGCCGCGATCGCCTCCTCGTCGTCGTCGGTCTGGATCTGCACGCGGTCCTGTCCGACGCTCGCCTTCAGCGCCTCGGGCGTGTCGAGCACGATGATCTTGCCCCGGTCCATGATCGCGATGCGGTCGCAGTACTCGGCCTCGTCCATGTAGTGAGTGGTGAGGAAGATCGTGATGTCCTCGTTGGCCTTCAGCTCACGGATGTAGCTCCAGATCGAGCTGCGCGTCTGCGGGTCGAGGCCCACGGTCGGCTCGTCGAGGAACAGCACCCGCGGCGAATGCAAGAGCCCGCGCGCGATCTCCAGGCGCCGCTTCATGCCGCCGGAGAAGGTCGAGACGAGGCTGTCGCGACGCTCCCACAGCCCCACCATCTCCATCACCTGTTCCATCCGCGGCTCGACCGACTCCCGCGGCACGCCGTAGAGCTCGGCGTGCAGCCGCAGGTTCTGCTCGGCCGTCAGGTAGCCGTCGAGCGTCGTGTCCTGAAAGACGAGGCCGATGTTGCGCCGCACCTCGTCGCGTTCGGTGACGACGTCGTGCCCGGCGACCCGGGCCTGCCCGCCGCTCGGGCGCACGAGCGTGCAGAGCATGTTGATCGTCGTCGACTTGCCCGCCCCGTTGGGCCCGAGGAAGCCGAACGTCTCGCCCGCGCCGACCTCGAAGTCGATCCCCCGCACGGCCTCGACCTCGCCGTAGCTCTTGACGAGGTCGAGGACTGTGACTGCGGGAACGGGCTCGGGCATCGGGGGCTAGGACTCCTCGCCCACCGTAGCGTCGCCCTGCTCGCCGTCGGCGAGGATCCGGTAGAGGTCGCGACGAGCGGTCGCGAGCACCTCGCGGGCCCGGGCGACCTGGTCCTCGCTCCCGGTCCGCATCACCTGGGCGAAGGCGAACGCCACCTCGCGCATCAGCTTGCCGAGCTCGCGAGCCCCGTCGCTGAACTCCTCGCTCATCTGCTCCCAGGGAGCAGGGCGCGAGGCGTCCCGCTGCTCGACCGCCTCGCGGCCCGCGTCGGTCAGGGCATAGGCCTTGCGGCCCTCGCGCTCCTCGGTCTTGATGAGGCCCTCGTCCTCGAGCTGCGCGAGCGCCGGGTAGACCGAGCCGGGGCTCGGGCTCCAGGCGCCGTCGCTGCGCTCCTGAACCTCCTGCATGATCTGGTAGCCGTTGCGCGGCTCCTCCGCCAGCAGCAGCAGCGCCGCCGTGCGGATGTCGCCGCGGCGCGCCTTGCGGCCGCGCCCGCGCGGTCCCCGCCCGCCGCCGAGGCCGCCGCCGAACTCGGCGAAGAAGGGGTGTCCGCCCGGGCCGAAGCCGTGGCGGCGGTGGCGGTGCTGTGGTCCTCCGCCCTCCGTGTGTGGTGAATGCCTGTGCATTGCTATCTCCTATCGTGAACTATCTTGAGTGCATCGCGATATATCGTAACAGCTCTTTGCCGGATTCCGTGATGTACGCTGGGGGCGACAGGCCGCGAGCGTGTAAACCGTTGGCTCCAAGGGGGGTTCCGATGACAGAGGCGCAGCGCGCGAGCACAGTCGCACCGGCGAACGAGGAAGCGGTGCGTGCGTGGGACACCGTTCTGTACGAGCGCTGGAAGACGAACCGCGCGGTCTTCGTCGGCGCGCTGGAGGGCGTCTCCGAGGAGGCGTTCGAGCTGTACCCGCCCCCGGAGGGCGGCCGGTGCATCGACATCGGGTGCGGCTTCGGCGAGACGACTCAGCGCCTGGCGGAGCTCGTCGGGCCCAACGGCTTCGTGCTCGGCTTCGACTCCTCGCCGCGGTTCGTCGAGGACGCGCGCCGGGAGGCGCACGAAGCAGGCGTCCAGAACATCGCCTTCGAGACGGCGGACGCGCAGATCGCGGAGTGGGAGCCGGTGCACGACTACGCCTTCTCGCGCATGGGGACGCAGTTCTTCGCCGCGCCCGTCCCGGCGATGCGCGCGATTCGCGCGTCGCTGCGCCCCGGCGGCCGGCTCGCGAAGGCGTGCTGGCGGCGCAAGGTCGACAACCCGTTCATGGCCGAGACCGAGCAGGTCGTCGAGCGCTTCCTCTCCCACCCGGACGAGTACGAGGCCGACACCTGCGGGCCGGGACCGTTCTCAATGGGCAATCCTGAGACCCTGCGCGGGATCCTCGAGGCCGCCGGGTTCGAGGAGATCGAGCTGCACCAACGGGACCTCGACTTCTTCATGGGGGTCGACATGGACGAAGCGCTCGACGTGGGGCTCGCGCTCGGGCCCGGCGCCGAGCTGGTCCGCCTCAACGGCGAGTACGGCGAGAGCCGCCGCCCCGAGATCGCTGACGCCCTCAGGGAGCACTACGCCAAGTGGCAGCAGCCCGACGGCTCGATCGTGGGGCGTGGCTCGGTCTGGATCGCCGCGGCCGTCAACCCCGGCTAGCCGCAGCGCGCCCGTCACCGCCAGGCCGGACCGGCGCTACGATCGGGGCATGTGTCGAAACATCCGCACCCTCTACAACTTCGAGCCCGCCGCGACCGACGACGAGGTCCGCGCCGCCGCGCTTCAGTACGTCCGCAAGATCAGCGGCTTCACGAAGCCCTCGGCGGCGAACGCCGAGGCGTTCGAGAACGCTGTCGAGGAGGTCGCCGCGGTCTCGCGTCACCTGCTCGGGCACCTCGTCACCAACGCGCCGCCGAAAGACCGCGAGGCCGAGGCCGCGAAGGCACGGGCCCGGGCCGCCGTCCGCTACGGCAGCGCGGCAGCTTAGCGCCCTCCGGCTGAGCAGGCGATCGGACGGCCCCTCGGGGCGGGTCGCGGCGTGCCTTCACCGGCGCGACGCCGCGAGGAGGCTCAGTGGCGGAAGTGGCGCCGGTCGGTCGCGACCATCGTCGCGCCGGCCGCGTCAACCGCCGCCACGACGTCCTCGTCGCGGACCGAGCCGCCGGGCTGGATGATCGCGCCGACGCCGGCCCTCATCGCCAGCTCGGGACCGTCGGCGAAGGGGAAGAACGCATCGGAGGCAAGGGCGGCGCCCGCGAGCAGGGCGGGCTGTGCGTCCTGCGCCTTCTCGACCGCGATCCGAACCGCGTCGACGCGGCTCATCTGGCCCGCCCCGATCCCGACCGTCGCGCCGTCACGGGCGAGGACGATCGCGTTCGAGCGCACGTGGCGGCAGACGGTCCAGGCGAACAGCATGTCCGTCCACTCCTGATCGGTCGGCTGCCGGGCGGAGATCGTGCGCATGTCCTGACGCGTCTCCGTCACGGTGTCGCGGTCCTGCACGAGGCGCCCGCCGAGCACCGGCTTGCCTTCGGGCTCGGTGCCGGGCGCGGGCCAGCGGGGCAGCTCGAGCAGGCGGACGTTCTTCTTGGCCTGCAGCAGCTCGAGCGCGGCGGGCTCGAAGCCGGGTGCGAGCAGCACCTCGATGAACTGCTTGCCGAGCTGTTCCGCGCAGGCCTCGTCGACGCGCCGGTTGACCGCGATCACGCCTCCGTAGGCGCTCTGGGGATCGCAGGCGAAAGCCCGCTCGTAGGCGGCCTGGACGGTCTCCCCGATCGCGCAGCCGCAGGGGTTGTTGTGCTTGACGATCGCGCACGCAGGGCTGTCGAACTCCTCGACCAGCTCGCGGGCGGAGGCGAGGTCGAGCAGGTTGTTGAACGAGAGCTCCTTGCCGTGCAGCTGGTTGACTCCCGCGAGCAGGTGCGTGGGCGCGCCTACGCGCGCGTAGAAGGCCGCCTGCTGGTGGGGGTTCTCGCCGTAGCGCAGGTCGGCGACCTTCTCGAACGCCTCCGTGAAGGAGTCGGGCAGGTCCTGCTGCTCGCGTGCGAACCAGGTCGAGATCGCCGCGTCGTAGCGCGCGGTCGTCGCGAACGCGCGCGCGGCGAGACGGCGCCGCGTCTGCAGGGACAGGCGCCCGCCCGTCTCGCTCAGCTCGGCGAGCACCGTCTCGTAGTCGGCCGGGTCGGTGAGCACGGCCGCGAAGTCGCTGTTCTTCGCCGCCGCGCGGATCATCGTCGGGCCGCCGATGTCGATGTTCTCGATCGCCTCGGCCTCGGTCGCCTCGACGCGGGCGATCGTCTGCTCGAACGGGTACAGGTTCACGCAGACGAGGTCGACCTGCTCGATCCCCTGCTCCTCGGCTGCCCGCAGGTGGCCCGGGTCGTCGCGGCGCGCCAGCAGCCCCGCGTAGAGGCGCGGGTGCAGCGTCTTGACGCGTCCGTCCATGATCTCCGGGAAGCCCGTGAAGTCCTCGATCGGCCGGGCCTCGATGCCGGCCTCGGCGAGCTCGCGCGCGGTCCCCCCCGTGGAGACGAGCTCGACGTCGAGCTCGCGCAGCCCCCGCGCCAGCTCAACCAGCCCGCGCTTGTCGGAGACCGACAGCAGCGCGCGGCGAATGCGCACCTCACCGGGGCTCGCCTTCTCCACGCCGCCCGCCCGCTCGGTCATCAGATCGCCCTCGGAGGCCATTGCCTTGGAGCCTATCCCTCGGGGTGCCCGATCGCGATCCGGCGGGGGTTCGCAGGGTCGGGCCTCAGCGCTCCCGCGGCGAACAGGCGCACCGCCCGCGGCAGCAGCTCGTGCTCGAGCGGGCGCAGCGCGGCCAGCACGTCCTCGGGGCCGCCCGGCTCCTCCAGCACGACCGAGCCCTGCAGGATCACGGGGCCCGTGTCGACGCCGCCGTCGACGAGGTGGACCGTCACCCCGAAGACCTTGACCCCGTAGTCGAGCGCCTGCTCGATCGCGTGCAGGCCCGGGAAGGCGGGGAGCAGCGACGGGTGGACGTTGATGACCGCCTCGGGGAAGCGTTCGAGGAAGGCGTCGCCGAGCAGCTCCATGTAGCCCGCCAGGACGACGAGCCTGGCGCCACGCTCGAGCACCCAGGACGCCAGCTCCGCATCGCGCGTCGCACGGTCGGGGTAGTCCCCGCGCGGGAACGCGCGGGCCGGCACCTCACGCTCACGGGCACGCTCGAGCGCGGGGGCGGCGGCGCTGCTCGACGCGACCGCGACGATCTCGGCCTCGTGCCCGTGGACGCTGTCCAGCAGCGCCTGCAGGTTCGTGCCGGTGCCCGACACGAGCACGGCGATGGGGAGCGGCTCGGCCAAGGGGCCGGACGATACCCGGGCCCGGCTGCAAGACCGCGCCCGGGTGTGCGCAAGCTCACACCTATACCCCCGCACCAAGGACGACGTTAGAGCCGAGCCTGGATATGGGCTATCCGGTCGATCGTTGATTCGATCGCTGGCACGAACTGGCTCCTGAGTAGGTCGGCCTGTGGATAGAACAGACCGGCGGTGGTCGAAATCTGGCCCTCGTTGAAGTAATCCACCCACTCGGAGGCGCTGGTGTGCAGCTTCCGGTCAACGCCAGCGTGGATCTGCCAGAAGTATTCGTGAATCGGTCGTGCTCTCTCGTAGTCGAATGGCTCGACATCGAGCGCCGCTTCGAGTGTGGTTTGAAGTCCTCGTAGTTCATCGATTTGCCGTCCCAGCCATACCTTGAGGTTGGCGTCCTCGTCGGCGAGTGCGGCCCGTGCGGCGTCTCGTTCTTTTCCCACTCGAATCGAGCGGATGAACCCCGCGATCGCAAAGGTCGTCATGACCCATGTCGTCCAGAACCAGAACGGCTTGTGAGGGATGCCCTCGACAAGTTGGATCGTGCCGATTGCCGCCACAACCCCTCCGGGGATGAGGAGCCACCAGATGCCGAAGATCTCCCATAGCTCACGGCTGGCTCGACGCATCGGGCCATCATCGCGGGGCCTCCGGCTGTGCCGCTCGTCCAAATGGCTTGAGAATTAGGTGTCATTCAGTCTATTAGTCCCCGTTACGTGGCGGGCTCGACCACACCTACTTGACTTCGCGGATAGTCGTAGTCTGCAAGGTGCTACCCGTCAATCCGTCCGCTTCGGATGTAGGGTTTGCGCCCGCAGGTCAGAATCACTAAAGAACGAGCGGAGAGGCCGAGCGGACACTCGACCCCTCCGCAGGCACTACGAACTACTTCTTCTTACTGCCTTTGGTTTGAGACAGGTCACTGCCAGCGACCGATTTGATGCCTTTTGGCACCTTTGGGTCGTTGAGCAGTTTCCCTGCTTTGGACGCATCCTTTTTGGATGTACTCATTGGGCTCCACCTCCTTTCTGAGTCGTCGTTACCTTCGCATTCGATGTTGGCACTCCTACCGGCAGACTGCCAATGTTCTTGCAAATACCGGCTCTTTCCGCTTATGGAAGCCAATCTAGATCCGCCGATCTTGGAGTCCTAGACTCCCGATGAGATGCCTGACGAGCCCGATCAGCAGCAGAAGCCAACCGAGCGGCTGCCCAAGTCCGGGGTTCGAGTCCCGGTCCCCGAGCGCGAGGACGTGATGGCCGCGCTACGGAAGGTCAGCAAGCCCGAGCCGGACGAGGACTCAGAGGAGCAGCACGATGAAGATCACGCGTGAGGACGGTCTGACGGACACGGAGGGGGAAGTCATGGACGCCCTCAAGGAGGCTGTTCGGATGTTCGACTCGCTAGAGCGACAACACCCAGACGAAATGCGCGACTTCCTCGACGGCATACACCGCTGTCAAGACCAACTCGCGGTTCGCGTCTGCCGGAGGGTATTCCCGAGTGGCTGGCCGACCTACACGAGGAAGCGCTCTTAGCTCGTCCCTTGGCGCAGGGGTATAGGTGTGCGCAAGCTCACAGAGCCGCGGGACCGACCGTCCGTTAATGAGTCGAGGAGCAGGGGGCTGCTGCTGGTCACGCCACAGCAACAACAAGGAAGGACCCATGCTTCTCGGAATCCTCATCACGATCTTCTTGACCCTCGGTCTCGGCGCCGCGTTCCGTCGCCAGGGCGAGGGAGGGCTGATCGCCCGCCGGCCCTACAACAACCGCTACAGCGACGCCTCCGCGGCGCGGGAGGACCACTTCGGCTAGCACGAGCCGAGCGCGCCCACCCGGCACCCGTCCGGCGCCCGCGCGGCGGCCCCGCGGCGGCCCCGCGGCGCCCGTGAGCCGGCCGGGTGCGACGCGGCGGGCGGTCCAGGCGCTAGCGTGCGAGCCGTGAGGTCCGTACGCATCGCCGTCGCGCTCTTCGCGGCCCTTGCCGTCGCCGCACCCGCCTGGGGCGCGTCGCGGCCGGCCAAGCCGCTTGCCGGCGCCCGCTACGAAGGCACGACATCGCACGCGAGCTCGGCGCTGACGCTGAAGGTGGCGCGCAGCGGGAGGACCGTCACCTTCTCGCTGCCGATCCTTCCCACCTACTGCGCCACGCCCGGCCACGTGCTGATCCAGCACACGATCCCCGCGCGCATCTCGGCGCGCGGCGCCTTCACCGCCACGATCACGTATGACGGGCTGTTCACCAGCGGGACCGTCGCCAAGGGCTACGTGAAGGGTCGATTCAACGGCAGGCGCGCGACCGGCACCGTGCGCTCGGAATACCTGCAGGTCCAGGGCTGCGACGGCTCGAGCGCCTTCTCGGCGAGCGCGCCCCGCAAGCGCGCCTAGCGGCGCCCGATCTCCGCGCCGTCAGCCGGCGCCGGCTGCGCTCAGACGCCGCTGAGCAGCGTCGGCTCGGGGTCGACGATCTCGCCCTCGCCGTCCTCGAGCGCGTACTTGCCGCCCGCCTCGTCGGTCCCCGCGAGCGGGTAGCGCCCGGTGAAGCACGCGTCGCAGTGCGAGGCGGCGCCGTCGGCGCCTGCCTGGACGGCCTCGTAGACGCCCTCCATCGAGAGGTAGTGGAGCGAGTCGCAGCCGAGCTCCGCGGCGACCTCCTCGGTCGTACGGTTGTGGGCGATCATCTCCTCGCGCGTGGACATGTCGATCCCGTAGTGGCAGGGGTGCTTGATCGGCGGCGCGGAGATGCGCATGTGCA